>JAEEGL011963049.1_pt1 | contig 29566 bp, 30 predicted proteins | sample 9134231 | NCBI WGS metagenome assembly JAEEGL01 (sample SAMN16246548, study PRJNA631951) | gut metagenome | biome: gut microbiome; feature: rumen; material: fiber-attached | host: Bos | place: Iran: Karaj | collected 2018-10
CGACGCGATCGAGCGCGCGGAGAACCGCGATGCCTTTGAAAAGCTGCTGCTCTCCCTCGGGATCCCGCAGCCGAACGGCCGCGCCGTGACCGACATCCCGAGCGGCATACAGGCCGCCGAGGAGATCGGCTATCCCGTTCTGGTGCGCCCGAGCTTCGTTCTGGGCGGCCGCGCCATGCAGATCGTCGCGAAGAAGGAGCATTTGGAGCGGTACTTAAAGACCGCGGTGGAAATCGACGTCGACAAGCCCGTGCTCGTCGACAAATACATCCGCGGCAAGGAAGTGGAGGTCGACGCCGTCTGCGACGGCGAGCAGGTTTTCGTGCCCGGCATCATGGAGCTGGTGGAAAGAACGGGCATCCATTCGGGCGATTCGATCAGCGTCTATCCGTCCTTCAGTATTTCGGAGAAGGTCAAGGAAACCATACTCGACTACACGAAAAAGCTGGGCATCGGCATCGGCATCGTGGGTCTGTTCAACATCCAGTTCATCGTGGACGCGAACGAGAACGTGTATATTATTGAAGTCAATCCGCGCTCTTCCAGGACGGTTCCGTTCCTTTCCAAGGCGACGGGCTACAACCTTGCGGACATCGCGACGCTGGTCATCCTCGGAAGGAGCCTCAAGGAGCAGGGCTTTACCGAGATTTACCCGCCCGAAAAAGACCGGTACTACGTCAAGGTGCCGGCGTTCTCCTTCTCAAAACTTCAGGGCATGGACGCGTACCTTTCGCCCGAAATGAAATCCACGGGCGAGGCCATCGGCTACGACAAAAAGCTGCACCGCGCCATGTACAAGGCGATGATCGCTTCGGGGATGAAGCTGCAGAATTACGGCACGGTCGTGGTGACGCTCGCGGATGAGGATAAGGAAGAAGCGCTCCCGCTCGTCAAGCGTTTTTACGACATGGGCTTCAACATCGAGGCGACGACCGTTACGGGCCAGTTCCTCAAGGAGCACGGCATCCGCACGCGCATCCGCCACAAGCCCAGCGAGGGCAGCGATGAGATCCTCGAATCGCTGCGCGCGGGCTACGTCAGCTACGTCATCAACACGCGCGCCATCCTTTCGGGCGTGCATTACGAGGACGGCGTCGCGATCCGGCGCTGCGCCAGCCAGAACAACATCACCATGCTGACTTCGCTGGACACGGTCAAGGTTCTTCTGGACGTCTTGGAGGAGGTCACGATAGGCATTTCGGCGATCAACGCGTAAAGAGGGGGGAATCGGATGCATTTTACGAAGATGCACGGCTTGGGCAACGATTATCTTTATGTGTATGGCGAGCCCGAGAATCCGTCGGAGCTTGCGATAAAGCTGTCCGACCGGCATTTCGGCGCGGGCGCCGACGGGATGATCTGGATCTCGCCCTCGGACTGCGCCGATTTTAAGATGCGGATATTCAACGCCGACGGCAGCGAGGCGAAAATGTGCGGCAACGGCATCCGCTGCGTCGGGAAATACGTCTACGACAAGGGGTACACGGAGAAAACGCGCCTGAAGATCGAAACGCTTTCGGGCGTCCGCACGCTGGACCTGCAGGCAGAGGACGGCAAGGTGCGGACGGTGACCGTCGACATGGGAAAGGCGGTGGCAGGGGAAGATATGACGCTTATGGTCGGCGGGCAGGAAATCACCTGCACGCCCGTATCGACCGGCAACCCGCACGCGGTCGTGTTCGTGGACGACATTTCCGCAGCGCCGCTCACCACTTTAGGGCCGAAGCTCGAAAAGCACGAAATGTTCCCGGGCGGCGTGAACGTGGAATTTGTGGAAGTACGCAAACGGAACGAACTGCGCATGCGGGTCTGGGAGCGCGGAAGCGGCGTTACCATGGCCTGCGGCACGGGCGCCTGCGCCAGCGCGATGGCGGCGGTGCTGAAAAAGCACTGCGACCGCGGCGTGCCGATCTCCGTCGTTCTGGACGGCGGGACGCTTTGCGTGCAGGTCGCGGCCGACGACATGGTTACCATGACGGGGCCGGCAGAGACCGTATACGAGGCGGAGACCGCCTTTTGAATTCTGAAACAAAAAGAGCCGGACGCAAAGCAGCGTCCGGCTCTTCGTTTTCTCTTATATGCCGTAGACAAGCCAGATGTAGATGTACGCGGGGATGATCGCCGCCAGCGTGAACGGGATGCCGATCTTGAAGAAATCGGAGTTCTTCACCTCGTAGCCCGCCTTGCGCAGTATGCCGATGCCGGTGATGTTCGCGGACGCGCCGATCGGCGTGCAGTTGCCGCCCAGCGTCGCGCCGCAGAGGAGCCCGAAGTACAGTACCGTCGGGTCGATCCGCATCGTGGCCGCGAGCCCCGAGATGACCGGTATCATGGTGGCGACGTAGGGGATGTTGTCGATGAAGGCCGAAATGAGCACCGACGCCCAGACGATTACGGTGTACAGCACGAACAGGTTCCCGCCGCCGACCTTGGAAAGTAGGTTTGCCGCCTCCCGGATGACGCCCTGCGCGGAGATGCCGCCGATCATCAGGAACAGGCCGATCAGGAGGCCGAGGGTGGCAAAGTCGATGGACTTGATCGGGTCGATCAGCGCGCGGAAGTTCTTCTTTTTCGCAACGTTGTAGACGATGCCGACGACCAGCAGCGCGCAGCAGATCAGGCCGTTCGTGATGGGCGGCTTGTTCGGGATGAAGGAAGCGCCGATCAAAAGTATGATGGTGCCCGCGAGCAGCACCGTCGGCACATAGTCGGTGACCTTCGTGCGCGGCGCGCCCTTGGGGATGGCCGCCTTTTCCTTGCGGAACAGGTACGCGAGGATGACGGCGGAGAGCAGCGCGCCCAGCTCCACCGCGAAAAAGATGCCGGGCTTTCCCAGATACCAGAAGAAGTCCGTAAAGCTCATATCGAGCGCCGAACCGAGCATGATGGCGGTCGTATCGCCCACGAGCGTGGCGGCGCCCTGCAGATTGGACGACACCGCGATGGCGATCAGGAACGGTACCGGATTGGTCTTGAGCTTTTTGCAGATCTCCAGCGCGACCGGCGCGACCATCAGGACCGTGGCCACGTTGTCGACGAAGGCGGAGATGAACCCCGAGAACAGCGCGAGCGCGACGGCTGCCCAGCGGACGTTGGAAACCCTTTCCATGATGAGATCCGCGAGCAGGGAGGGCATCTTGCTGTCGATGAACAGCGACACCAGTCCCATGGTGCCCGCGATCATCAGCAGTACGTTGAAATCCAGCGAAGGAAGTATCGAATCGAGCGGCAAAAGGCCCGCGGCGATAAAGACCACCGCGCAGCCGAGGGCGATATACGGACGAAACCTGCTGAATATGAGCATCAGCACGTATGCTGCGGCAAACAGGATGATGGCAGCTAACATAAACGATCCTTTCCTGCGGAAATAGCCGCCGCTGGCGGCGGCATATCGTAATTATATCATATATTACCACGGATATTTTTTCGCGGAGCGCGGCTTTGAAAAAATTCCTGCGCACGCGCAGATTTTTTTTCGAAAAGCGTTGACAAACGAGCATCACGCAACTATAATGTAAACAAATGAATTGTACAAAATTAAATTTTATAAAATGTTGGAGGTGCTCTCATGTCGATTTATGATTACAAGGTAAAGGCGCAGGACGGAAGCGAGGTCGCGCTTTCGGATTACAAGGGCAAGGTGCTTCTGGTTGTCAACACGGCGACCGGCTGCGGGTTCACGCCGCAGTACAAGGAGCTGCAGGAGATTTACGACGAGCACAAGGCGGACGGCCTTGAGATATTGGATTTCCCCTGCAATCAGTTCGGACAGCAGGCGCCCGGCAGCGACGAAGAGATCCACACCTTCTGCACGGGCCGTTTCGGGATCACGTTCCCGCAGTTCGCGAAGATCGACGTCAACGGCGAAAACGCCATCCCGCTGTACCAGTGGCTGACGGCCAACAGCAAGTTCGAAGGCTTCGACAAGAACCCGGCGGGCATGATGCTCAGCGGCGTACTGAAGAAATTCGACAAGGATTACAAAAACAATAATTCCATCAAGTGGAATTTCACGAAATTCCTCATCAACCGCGACGGCGAGATCGTAGCCCGCTTTGAGCCGACCGCCGCGATGAAGACCGTCAAGGCGCAGGTAGAGAAGGTGCTTTGATGCGATTTGAATACGAAACGGAAAACACCTGTTCCCAGCTGATCGGCTTTGACCTCGACGGCAATGTCGTGCGCAACATTCAGTTCGTGGGCGGCTGCAACGGAAATCTGAAGGCCATTTCCAAGCTGGTGGACGGCTGGACGGTCGAAGAGATCGAAGCGAAGCTGAAGGGGAATACCTGCGGGCCGAGCGACACCTCGTGCGCCGACCAGCTCGCAAAGGCCGTGCGCGCCGCGTACGATCAGGCAGCGAGATAATCAGGAGGAAGAATATGACGACCGCAATCAGATATTATACGCGCTCCGGAAACACGCAGAAGCTGGCGTTCGCTATCGCTGAGGCGATCGGCGCGGAGGCAAAGGACGTTTCGGCGCCGCTTGAGGAAAAGACGGACGTCCTGTTTCTGGGCAGTTCGGTCTATGCGGCGGGCGTAGACGAAGCGGTGAAACGGTTCATCGCGGACAATCGGGATAAGATCGGGAAGATCGTGAACTTCAGCACGGCGGCGCTCATCAGCTCCACCTACGGTCAGGTCAAAAAGCTTGCGGAGGAGTGCGGCGTGGCGGTGGCCGGCGAAGAATTCCACTGCCGCGGTTCCTTTAAGTTCATGCACAAGGGCAGGCCGAACGCGCAGGATCTTGCGCAGGCCGCCGATTTTGCAAAGGCGATCGTCGCCGAATAATGTGTTTGAGAGCAGCGCAGCTTCTGACGTAGCCGTTTCAAAAACGTGCCCGCACCTCCCTCGCGGCACGGCATCCATCCGGCCGGCTACGCCGGAAGCTTCCTGCTTGATAAAAAAGTCCCCGTCTCAAGAGCAAGAGGCTTGAGCAGCCGAAGAATTTGTGGTACATTGAGCATGTTGCGGCCGGGCGACCGACACCGACGTGCGCAGGAGAATCCTATGAACGACGTATATGATGCATTAAAACTGAAAAACCAGATCTGCTTTCCGCTTTACGCGTGCTCGCGCGAGATCATCAAGCAGTATAAACCGTTCCTGGACGAGATCGACCTGACGTACACGCAGTACATCACGATGATGGTTTTGTGGGAAAAGAAGGTCGTGACGGTCAAGGAGCTGGGCGCGGAGCTGTTCCTGGATTCCGGCACGCTCACGCCGCTGCTGAAAAAGATGGAGCAAAAAGGCCTCATCACCCGCAGGCGCTCGGAGGAAGACGAGCGCAACCTGCTCGTCACCGTCACCGAAAAAGGGGAAGCGCTCAAGGAACGGGCCGTGGCGGTCCCCGCGCGGATGGCGCAGTGCTCCAGTCTGGAACCGGAGGAAGCGGCGACGCTCTACCGGTTATTGTATAAGATTCTGGGTCAAAATCTGCCGAAGGATTCGGCGTGGAAGTGAGAAAGGGGAAAAGGATGCTTGAGTTTCGGTATGACACGCAGCTTCTGATCGAGGGGAAGGACCTCGACGAGGATGCGATCGGGAATTATTTTACGGAACATTTTCAGGGCGACAGCCTTCTGGCGGTCGGCGGCGGAGAACTCATCAAAATTCATTTTCATACGAATGAACCGTGGAAGGTGCTGGAATACTGCGCCGGACTGGGCGAGATCTACGACATCGTCGTGGAGGATATGGATCGCCAGGCAAGAGGCCTGCAGGGCTGAATGGACGGATGAAAAGAGAAAGGCTGCGGCATAACGCCGCAGCCTTTTTTTTATACTCTCGACAGTACGACGAAAAGCAGTCCGTCGCGGACGGTGACGGTGGCTTCCTCCTCGGTGAACTCGTTGCTCGTGCCGATGGCGAAGGTATTGGTCACGACCGCGTCGACGAGCGGGTATTTCAGCCCCGTCAGCGTGACGCCGCGCGCGCAGTCGCCGTGCGAAAATACGCTCAGGCAGAATCCCTCTTTTTTCTTTATGCGCAAAGTGGAATTTCGGAAGGCGTAGAGCGTGTTGTCTCTGTCGTGGATCGTGCAGACGCCGCCGCGCGCGGCGACGTACGCCGCCGCCTGCAGGTTGGAAAGGAAATGGTCGATCCGTCCGCCGGTCGCGCCGTAGAGCGCGATGCGGTCCATGCCGTGCTCCAGCGCGTAGCGCACGGCGAGCATGGTATCGGTATCGTCCTTTTCGGCGGGCGCGCGGAATATGGGGACGTCCTGCGGCAGCTCGCCGCGGTAGCTGTCGAAATCCCCCATCAGGATGTCCGGCTCGCGCCCGAGCGCGCGGCAGTGACGGTATCCCGCGTCACAGACGATCCAATACGCGTTCCGGTCGATCCCCTCGCCGGAAAACACCGGCGAGCCGGAGATGATCACACAATCCCGTTTTTCCAAAGCTGTACCCTCCTTTGCCTGCGAGATGATTATAACATAAAATTTGAGTTTCCTGTGCAGAGCGTGTAAAATAGAACGCGTACGAACAAATTTGGAGGGATTTGGCGCGGCAGGAGCCGCGCGCCGCAGGGAAACGATGAAAAAGACACGGTCGTATCTGTATGTGATCGCTGCCGCCGCGCTCTGGGGCTGTCTGGGGCTGTTCTTCCGGCTGCTCTCGGGCGTGGGGTTTTCGCAGATGCAGGTCGTCGCCATCCGCGTGACGGTGGCTGCGGCGGTGCTGGCTGTGGTCATGGCGATCAAGGACAGGAAGCTCTTTCGCTTTCGCCTGAAGGACGTGTGGTGCTTTATCGGCACGGGCATCGTCAGTCTGGTCTTTTTTAATTGGTGCTATTTTACCGCCATGGACTTAACGGGCCTCTCCGTTGCGGCGGTGCTTCTGTACACGGCGCCGATATTCGTGATGGCGCTGTCGGTCTGGCTGTTTAAGGAACGCTTCGGGAAATGGAAGCTCGTGGCGCTCATCGTGACGTTTTTGGGGTGCGTGCTCGTGACGGGGCTGATCGAAGGCGGCGGGCGCGTCAGCGCGGCCGGGATTTTCGCGGGCCTCGGCGCGGGCGTCGGCTACGCGCTTTACAGCATATTCGGGCGGTACGCGCTGATGCGCGGCTACCACTCGATGACGATCTCATTTTACACGTTCCTCTTTGCCGCCGCGGCGGCGGTGCCGCTTTCGGGCATATGGAACGTCCCCGCGCAGTTTTGGAACACGGATACGCTGCTTGGCGCGCTGGGGATCGGCGTGCTGTGCTGCCTCATCCCTTACTGGCTCTACACGATGGGGCTGGAGGGCATTGAAAACAGCCGCGCGTCGATCATCGCGACGATCGAGCCGGTCGTAGCGGCGGTACTGAGCGTGACGGTCTTCGGGGAGCAGCTCTCGGTATGGAAGATCATCGGGATGCTGTGCATCTTTTCCAGCGTGGTGTTTTTGAATATCCGAACGAAAAAGGAGTGAGTGCGATGCGCATTTCCATATTGACGGACAACCACAGTCTTGACGAACGGTATAAGGCTGAGCGCGGGTTCTCCTGCCATATCGCCTTCGGCGGGCATGAGATTCTGTTCGACACGGGCATTTCCGGCGCGGCGCTCGACAACGCTGCAGCGATGGGCGTCGACCTTTCGCGCGTGAAGTTCGTGGTGCTTTCGCACGCGCACTTCGACCATGTGCGCGGGTTCCTGCGCTTTGCGGAGCAGGGGTACGAGGGGTATAAGCTGCTCGTGCACCGCTCGTTCTTCACGCACAAGTATATCGACCGCGGCGATACGCTGATGTATATCGGCAACGCCTTTTCGCCGGAATTCCTTTGGGAAAAGCGCATCCCGCATGCGCTGATCAAGACCGATCTTTATCCGCTGGAGGAGGAGAACGCCGCCGATTTTCTGATGGGGAATATCGGACGGCACGCCGATTTTGAAGCGATCGACCCGTCCTTCTTCAAAAATGTCGCCGGCGCGTTCGTGCCGGACGACTTCTGCGACGAGCTGGCGTATGTGGCCGTCACGTCCGAGGGGCTGGTGATCGTCACCGGCTGCGGCCACAACGGGATCGTGAATACCTGCGAGGAAGCGGTCGCGCGCTTTCACAGGCCGGTGTGCGCCGTCATCGGCGGCACGCACCTGATGTCGGCGGCGGCGGACAGGACGGAGGCGACCATCCGCTATTTCAACGCGCACCCCGAGATCCGTCTCGTGGCGGCGTGCCATTGCACCGGCGAGGAAGCGGGGGAGGCCTTTGCCGCGCGCTGCCGCGCGTACCGGCCGATCGGCGCGGGCGCGGTGATCGAGCTGACGGACTGACAGGGAAAGGGAAAAGGCCGGCGTATGCCGGCCTTTTTTTGCTGCGTGGGGACACTCAATCGCGATCCGGATAGGGCTCCGTGTCCATATCGAGGATGTCGCCTGTCTGCGCGTCGATCTCAAAGTCGTATTCCGTGCCATCAAAAATGAGCTCTCCGTCGTATATGAGCCTGCCGTCGTCCCACTCCAAGCGGAGGGAAACGATGTCCGCTGCCGTCGCGCCGGAAACGCGCCCCAGCATGATCTGTTTTGCCTCGTCCTCCGTGATGGCGGGTTGCTGCGTCGCATTGGACTGCGTCGTCGTGTCGGGCTGCGTCGTTTCATCCGGCTTCGCTGTCACGTCGGGCTGTGTCGTTTGCGGCTGCTGCGTAGGCTGCTGCGTGTTCGCGGCGGGCGCACATCCGGCGAGCGCGGCGCAAAGCGCGGTGCACACGAGAATTGCGATCAGAGTTTTTTTCATGTAAAACCTCCTTTTCGGAAATGCGCATTACGATGCGTGTGAGCAGTATACCACATGCATACGGCGACGATCTCGGAAAAGGACAGAAGTTTACAGGTTGTTTATCGTTCCGGCAAATATTACCTGTCCGCGGGAGTACAGCACGAACGCGAAGGGCCTGTCGCAGATCATTTCAAACGGCTCGCCCGGCATGATCATGCCCGTGGCGGTGACTATCGAGACCGTGACCGCGGCGGCGGTGGTGCCCTTTTCGTCGACCGCGATGGTGGCCTTGTGGAGCGTTTCGGAGAGCTGCGCGTCCGTCTCATTTACGAGCGAAGAGAGCGAACCTTCCCGGAACATCTCGGAAAGCCCCATGCCCTTGAGCGTCTGAGCGAGGGACGCGGAATAGTCCGCCGTAAAGCGCGGCAGTACGAACGTCCCCTCGCACGGCGTCATGTTGTCGCGGATCTCGGAAAAACGCTTGGCCGTCATGGACGAAAGAAGCGCGGAAGCGTCCCCGTCCTTGGGGAGGAGGATGATCAGCCCGCTGCCGCAGACCATGGGCAGGGTAAGCGCCTGCAGGCTCTCGTCCTCGAAGTAAGGCTGGAGCGTGTTTTCGCGCCGCATGAGCATCGCGTCCTGATCGTTTGCCGCGCCGTGGAAAACGCCCTTCTCGGTCGCTTCGGGATCGAATTCGTTCGAGAAGCGGTCGCTGAAGTAGACGGCGTTTGCAAACGCGAGCACGGTCATCGGGTCAAAGCCGTCGACGACGTTTTCGATCAACCCGTTCGTCTGCTCCGACGCCCATTTGTTGACGGCCTCGGCGGCGGAAGGATCGGAAAAATCCACGCTCATCACGTACGCGCGGAAATAGTCGAGCGCGGTCTGCGCAAAGTCGGCGTCAAGCGTGACCTCGTCGTCCGCGAACACCGCGTTTGCGATGGAAAGCGGATTGTATTCCTGGCCGTCGTCGGTGGTCGTGTGCGTCATCCGGTAGAGGATGTGCGAAACGCCCGCATTGACGTCCGCCATATCCATGCCGTCGATATACAGCGCTTTCTGGCAGGCGGCGAGCGTGGCGGGGTCGTCGATGGCGTTGCAGAGCGCGGCCAGCGTGATCCAGACCGACATGGGAGAAACGACGAGGTTTTCGCCGTCTTTGGAAAGTTTTTCCGTGAGCGCGAAGCTGAACGCGTCCATGGCCTGCGCGATGCGCTGTACGTTGTCGTAATCGGCTTCCTTCAGCAGCGCTTTCGCTTCCTTCAGCTGCGGCATTTTAACCGCGCTGCTGGAGGTTTGCGCCGTGCCGGACAGCTGGTTCGTATTCTGGGGCTGACGGGCACATCCGAAAAAGAATGCCGCCAGCAGGCATAAAGCCAATAAAAAAGCGAGTTTGCGTTTCATCGTTTGGGCCTCCTGTATTTTCCTGTTTGCCAATAAAACGCACGAGGGCGCGGCATGGTTGCATGGAATTTGGACATACTAATGTCTGAAAATACGCCGCGCACAGCGGCAACACCGAAAGGAGAATTTCGTTTATGAAACGACTATTGCCTATTTTGCTGGTGCTCGTGCTCTTGAGCGCGCTGTTTGCCGGCTGTGCCGGTACGACGCCGAGCCCGAGCCCCAGTCCGGCGGTGACGATCCGGCCGAGCGCCGCGCCTTCGCCCATGCCGTCGCCCGTACCTTCGCCCGTGCCGAGCGCCGCGCCGTCGGCATCCCCGGGGATGGGAGAAGACACGATCCCGGGTTTTGAGGAAGGGAAAGAGGTAGACGAAGCGGACGTGCCCGCGATCGTGAAGGCCATAGAGGACCGGTACAAGGGCGCGAAGATCGAAAAGATCACCTATGCGATGCAGGCGGGCAAGCAGACCTACTGCGTCGCGGTCAGGACGTCCGACGACAAGTCCGTAACGGTCTACGTCGCGCCCGACGGGACGATCGTCAAGACCGACGCCGCAGGCTGAACGATAAGATGCCCTTTCGCACGTCAAAAAAAGAAAGCCGGATTTTATCCGGCTTTCTTTTTGGTACCCAGTAGGGGAGTCGAACCCCTGCTACCGCCGTGAGAGGGCGGCGTCCTAGGCCACTAGACGAACTGGGCATTCGTGTCTTAGATATGATAACCGCATTTTTATCAGCTGTCAATACTTTTTTCGGCCGCGGGCGGCGGAAGCGGCCGGAAGAAACAGACAAAAAGAGCCGCCCCTTTTGCGGGACGGCTCAAAACGTTTTTCAGCCGATCTCCAGTCCCAAGCGCTTTGCCGCGTCCTCGCGCATCTTGTACTTGAGGATTTTTCCCGCCGCATTCATGGGGAAAGCGTCGACGAACTGGATGTACCTGGGAACCTTGTGCCGCGCCATGTGGCTCTTGATGTATTCCCGCATTTCGTCCTCGCTGACGTTCTCGCCTTCCTTGATGATGATGCACGCCATGATCTCCTCGCCGTATTTCTTGTCCGGCACGCCGATCACCTGCACGTCCTTGACGGCGGGATGCGTGTAGATGAACTCCTCGATCTCCTTGGGGTATATGTTCTCGCCGCCGCGGATGATCATGTCCTTCAGCCGGCCGGTGATGCGGTAATTCCCGTCCTTGTCGCGGCACGCGAGGTCGCCCGAATGGAGCCAGCCGTCCTTGTCGATGGTCTCGGCCGTGGCTTCGGGCATTTTATAATAGCCCTTCATGGTGTTGTAGCCGCGGGCGCAGAACTCGCCGTTGATGCCGTCGGGGACTTCTTCGCCCGTCTCGGGGTCGATGACCTTGCACTCCACGTGCGGAAAGGCGTAGCCTACGGTCTCGCAGCGCACGTCCAGCGGGTCGTCCCACGCGCTCATGGTGTTGCCCGGCGCCGTTTCGGTCTGGCCGTAAACGCTGACGATCCCCGTCATGTTCATTTCATCCGGCTGCGCTGCGCGGCGCATCAGCTCCGGCGGACAGCCGGAACCCGCCATGATCCCCGTGCGCATGTAGGAGAAGTTCGTCTTGCGGTAATCGGGGTGATTGAACATGGCGATGAACATCGTCGGCACGCCGTGGAAGCAGGTGATGCGCTCCTGGTTGATGCAGGAGAGCGAGGCCTTCGCGGAGAAGTACGGCAGCGGGCAGAGCGTCGTGCCGTGCGTCATGGAAGCCGTCATGGCCAGCACCATGCCGAAGCAGTGGAACATGGGCACCTGGATCATCATGCGGTCGGCGGTGGACAGATCCATGCGGTCGCCGATGCACTTGCCGTTGTTGACGACGTTGTAGTGCGTGAGCATAACGCCCTTGGGGAAGCCGGTCGTGCCGGAGGTGTACTGCATGTTGCACACGTCGTCCGGACGGACGGCCGCGGCGAGGCGGTACACTTCCTCCACGGGGACCATGTTCGCGCGTTCCATGGCCTCCTCAAAGGTGAGACAGCCGGGCTGCTTAAAGTCCACCGTGATGACGTTTCTCAGGAACGGCAGGCGCTTGCAGTGCAGCGGCGCGCCGGGGGCGGAGGTCTTGATCTCGGGGCACAGCTCGTTGATGATGCCCGCGTAGTCCGAATCGAGGCTTCCCTGTATCATCACCAGCGTGTGCGTGTCCGACTGGCGCAGCAGGTATTCCGCCTCGTGGATCTTGTATGCCGTGTTGACCGTGACCAGCACCGCGCCGATCTTGGTCGTCGCCCAGAAGGTGATGTACCAGGCGGGCACGTTCGTCGCCCAGATGGCGACCTTGCTGCCGGGCTTTACGCCCAAAGAGAGCAGCGTGCGCGCGAAAGTGTCCACGTCCTCGCGGAACTCCTCGTACGTGCGCGTGTAGTCGAGCGTCGTGTAGCGGAACGCGTACTGATCCGGGAACGCCTCCGCCACGCGGTCCAGCACCTGCGGGAACGTCAGGTCGATCAGGTTGTCCTTCTTCCAGATGAATTCGCCCGTGTGCGCGTGGTTGTGGTAGTAGACTTTTTTCTTGCTGCGCGGGCTGTCGAAGCGGTTCATGTAGTTGACGAAGTGGGCGAATATGACGTCCCGTTCGGGCAGGTCTTCCATCCATTCGATCTTCCATTCGAGGGAGATGTACCCGTCGTAGGTGATGGAGGCGAGCGCCTGCATCATCTCGGCCACCGGCAGCGTGCCCTCGCCGATGAGGTTGTAGGAATCGGCGTCGTTCGAGTCGCGAAGGTGCACATGCCGCACGTACGCGCCGAGGTTCGTGATCGTCGTCGCGGCGCTCTCGTTGTTGTCGCGGTACGGGTGATGAATGTCCCACAGCGCGGCCAGCTGGTCGCAGGCAAAGGAGTCCATCAGCGCGCGAAGGCGCTTCGTGTCCGCGTAGATGCCGCTCGTTTTCATCAGTATCGTGACGCCGTACTGCTCCGCCTTGGGAACCAGAATCTGCAGCGCCTCGTTGACCTTTTCTTCGTCATCGTGCAGCGCGCATACGACGACGTAGGGCACCTGCATGCCCCGCGCGATGCGCATGATATCCTCGACCGTTTCGAGGCAGTCCTCCGCGGAAATGTCGCAGGAGGTGTCGAAACAGGGGATGGTCAGCTTCTTTTCGTAGAGCTGCCGCGCCGTAGCGGCCATGTTGTACTTGTGGAACGGGCCGCCGCGATCCGTCAGCGCGGGAAACTTCTGAATGTTGTACATTTCGATGCCGCCAAAGCGCATGTCGAGCGCCATGTCCACGTATTCGTCCCATTTGGCGTCGCCCCAGCCGCGGGTGGAAAAGGAGAGTTTCATTCGGCTTCCTCCTCATAAACGATTTTGTTCAGCGCGTTGATGTAGGCGAGGATGCTCGCGCCGATGATATCGGTGGAGATGCCGCGGCCGGAATAGAGCTTGCCGTTCGAGCGCAGGCGCACGACGGTCTGTCCCATCGCTTCGCGGCCTTCCGTGACGGCCTGTATCTGGAAATCGTCCAGCTCGTAGTGATGCCCGAGTATGTGCTCGATCGCGAGGAAGGACGCGTCCACCGGCCCGTCGCCCAGCGAAATTCCCTCGAGGACTTCGTGCTCGTTCTTTTGCAGCTTCAGGTGCGCGGAGGCCGTGAGGATGTTGCCGGTGTTGATGACGTAGCTTTCGAGGCGGTAGGTGGGAGGCACCTGCAAGGCCGCCGACGCGACGATCGCGTCGAGCTCCTTGGATTCGACGCGCTCCTTGCGCGACGCGATGCGCATGAACGCCTCGTACACCTTCTTTAGGTCCTCCTCGGAAAGGTCGTAGCCCAGCTTTTCCACCGCCTTCGCGACCACCGTGATGTCGTCGTGGCTGGTGAGGGCGAAGCCCTGCTCGCTCTGAACGCCGTTGTCGAAGGGGGAGTTCTTGCTCCGGTTCGTCTGGCACATCCAGGAGATCTGCCTCAGGATGCGCTTCATCTCCGTCACGCGGATCTTGCTGTACACGCCGTACGCGCTGCCGCGCGCGGCGAGCACCTTTGCGACGTTTTCCAGCGAAATGCAGCTCGTGCCGTAGGCGGGGACCTTCACTTCGCCCGCGCCCGCGCGGATGGCGGCGACGGCGCAGGAATCGGCCATGGACAGGTCGTTCGAGCAGGAGATGCCCAGCGTGACCTCGCGAAGCTGCGGGATGTTCTCGTACAGCGTCTGAATGAACGCGGTGAATTCGTCCGGCATCATCGCGCCCGCCGTATCGCAGACGGTGATCGTCTTTGCGCCGGCTTCGATCGCGGCGCCGATCGCCTCGCAGAGGAACGACGCTTCGCTGCGCGTGGCGTCGTCGGCCACGAATTCCACGTCTTCGCAGATCGCGCGGCACCGCGTTACGGCCTTTTGAATAGTGGCGAGCATGACGTCCGCCTTCATGTTGGAGATGTACTCCATCTGCACGGCGCTTACCGGCGCGCAGACCTGAAGCCGCGGCGCGTTCGCCTCCTTGAGCGCGTTCCACACCATTTCCGTGTCGTCCTCGTAGATGTTGACCGGCACGGCGATCCGGCTGTCTTTGACGGCCGCGGCGACGGACTTGATCAAAAGACTGTCGATCTTGGGATTGGAGATCGGGGCAAGCTCGATGACCGACACGTTCAGCCGGTCGAGGAGCTTGGCGATTTCGATCTTTTCTTTGAAGCTCAGGGAAAACTCGCCGGTTTTTCCCGCCTGTTTGATCGTGATGTCACTGATTCTGATCTCTTTCATCAAGACAACTCCTTTACAAATCGAAAATAAAAAACAAATCCCTGAAGCCGGTTTTCCGGCTTCAGGGACGAAATGACTTAATCCGCGGTACCACCCTGTTTATTCCCGCCTTGCGGCGGAGAATCACTCTCGTGCTCCGACAAGCACACAGCCGATAACGGGGCGACCGGATCTTACTACTTGTTTCGCCGTTGGCAAGACCTGCTCAGGAAGGAGACTACTGCGTGCCTTCCGTACCGGTTCGCACCGAACACCGGCTCTCTGAAACATTCCGACACGAGTATAATTCCATCAGTGCATTTCAATATGCACCTATTTAAGCACAACGGGGCCGATCCGTCAAGGGTTTTTTTATTCGACCGTGACGGACTTTGCGAGGTTGCGCGGCTTGTCGATGTCGCAGCCCTTGAAGAGCGCGATATAGTACGCGAACAGCTGCAGCGGGACGACCGAGAGCGACGAAAGCGTGAAGCTGTCGTCGTTCGGGAGCCAGATCATGTGATCCGCCTCGTCCGCTATGTGCGGCGCGCCCTTGCGCGCCAGCGCGATGACGACCGCGCCGCGCGCGCGTACCTCCTGAATGTTGCTGATCATCTTTGGCAGCAGCGGCGCGTGCGTGCAGAGCGCGATCACGAGCGTGCCCGGCTCGATCAAAGACATGGTGCCGTGCTTCAGTTCGCCCGCGGCGTACGCCTCGGAATGGATGTACGAGATCTCCTTCAGCTTCAGCGAGCCTTCGAGCGCCAGCGCGTAGTCGAGGTGGCGGCCGATAAAGAAGATGTCGTGCAGGTTGAAGTAAAGCGACGCAAGGTACTGGATCTGCTCCTTGTTCTCGGCGATCAGCCGGTCGATCTGCTCGGGCAGGCGGTTCAGCGCGGCAATGTGTTCTTTGATGAGCGCATCGTCCGCCTGACCGCGCACCCTGCACATATGCATCAGAATTAAGTACAGTACCGCGAGCTGCGTGCTGTACGCCTTGGTCGTCGCCACCGCGATCTCCGGGCCGGCCATGGTGTACAGGACGTCGTCGCTTTCGATGGCGATCGCACTGCCGACCACGTTGACGATGGAGACCGCCTTTGCGCCGAGCTGCTTTGCCTTGCGCAGCGCAAAGAGCGTGTCGATCGTTTCACCCGACTGGCTGATGACGATGCAGAGCGTCCTTTCGTCCGCCAGCGGGGAGGAGTACTGGTATTCCGAGGCCAGATACGCGTTGACCGGAATGTGCAGCGCGTCCTGGAAGAGGATCTCGCCGATACGCCCCACGTGATACGCGGAGCCGCAGGCGACGATGTGAATCTGCCGGACGTCCCTGAGGAATTCGGGCGTGATGCTTTTTAATTCCAGCTGTACGCGACCTTCCCGCAGCCGCGGGCGCAGCGTGTCGGACAGCGCTTTGCCCTGCTCCATGATCTCTTTGATCATGAAATGCGGGTAGCCGGCCTTTTCCGCCGCGTCGACGCTCCAATCCACGTGCTGTACCGTCAGCGGCACGCTTTCGCCGCGCCGGTCGAACACGCGCACCTCGTCCGGCGTGAGCACGGCGATCTCGCGTTCCTTCAGGCGGACGACCTCCCGCGTGTGCGGCAGCAGCGCGGGGATATCGGACGCGAGGAGGTTTTGTCCCTCGCAGAGCCCGACGATCAGCGGACTGTCCTTTCGCGCGGCGTAGATCCGGTCCGGAAAGTCGCTGAACAGGATGCCCAGCGCGTAGGAGCCTTCGAGCATCGAGACCGCCTCGAGCACCGCCTTGAGCGGGTCGCCGTGGTAGCAGTAGTCGAGGAGCTGCGAAACGACCTCCGTGTCGGTCACCGACAGGAACGTATAGCCGTGATTGCTGAGAAAATCGCGCAGCGGCAGGTAGTTTTCCACGATCCCGTTGTGGACCACGGCGACCTTTCCGCTGTTCGACAGATGCGGGTGCGAGTTGACCTCCGACGGCTCGCCGTGCGTGGCCCAGCGCGTGTGGCCGATGCCCGCGGTGCCGGGAACGTCCGCGCCGTCATGGGTGAGCTTTGCGAGGACGTCCAGACGTCCGTGCGTCTTGCGCACGTAGATGCCGCCGCCCGTCTGTACGGCGATGCCCGCGGAATCATAGCCGCGGTATTCCAGCGTCCTCAATCCGTTCAAAAGTATCGGCGCAGCCTGTTGTGTGCCGGTATATCCAACGATTCCACACATAATTCGATAGATCCTCCAAAAAACGTCTGTCGTATCCGGCATATGACGGATACGCAGCCCGTGTGCATGTCTGTTATTCGGCGCAAAGCGGTCATTCCGAGACGAAAGCCTTCTCCAGCTTGCGTTTGACGCGCTGCAGCGCGTTGTCGATGCTCTTTGCATGCCGGTGCAGTTTGTCCGCGATCTGCGCGTAAGAACAGCCCGACATGTACAATTCCAGCGCCTCGCGCTCCAGAGGCGTGAGGAGCCTCTGTATCCGCTCCGCGAACACTTCGACCTCTTCGCGCCCGATGTACTGCTCTTCCGGATCGCTGACGCGCGACGCGGCGAGCACGTCGACGAGCGTCTGATCGAAGTCGCCCGCCGGACGGTTGAGCGAAATATAGGAATTGAGCGGGATATGCTTCTGGCGCGTCGCCGCCTTGACCGCCGTGATCATCTGGCGCACGATGCACACCTCGGCGAACGAACGGAAGGAGCTCTTCTGGCCGTCGAAGTCGCGGATCGCCTTATACAGTCCGATCATGCCTTCCTGAATGATGTCCTCCTGATCCGCGCCGATCAGGAAATACGAGCGCGCCTTTATGCGCACAAAGGGCTTATAGCGCTCGTAAAGCGCGTCCTCTGCCGCACTGTCGTTCCCGCGCGCGCGCGCGATGAGTGCTTCATCCGTCAGTTGCTCGTATGCAGCGTCCATGTTTCGCCTTTAAGAATCCTGCCGTTTCTTTTCGTACATCAGTATCGCCGCGGCCACGGAGGCGTTGAGCGACTGGAGATTGCCGTAGAGCGGGATGGCGGCCAGGTAGTCGCATTTTTCCCGCACCAGCCGCGAAAGGCCGCTGCCTTCGCTGCCGATCACCAGCGCGAGCGGCCCTTTCATGTCCACGGAGGTCATGGGGCTGCCCGCCATGTCTGCGCCTAAAATCCACAGACCGGCGGCTTTCAGTTCGTCGATCGCGCCGGAAAGGTTCACCACGCGCGCCACACGCATGTATTCCGTGGCGCCCGCGCTCGCCTTTGCCGCCGCCGCCGTCACCGCCGCGCTGCGGCGCTTGGGAATGACTACCCCGTGCGCGCCCGCGCATTCCGCGCTGCGGATGATGGAACCGAGATTGTGCGGGTCCTCGATGCCGTCGAGAAGGATGACGAAGGGCTGTTCATTTCGTTCTTTGGCGCAGGCGAGGACGTCCGCGACCGTGCAGTATTCTACGCTGGGCACCTGCGCGACGATCCCCTGATGATTGCCCGTGCGGCCGCCGTGCCCGAAGGGCATGCACAGCTCGTCCAGCTTTTTGCGCGAGACCTCGCGCAGTACGATATTCCTGTCGCGCGCGAGCGCAACGACTTCGTTGAGCGATCCGTCGCGTTCCGCGACGACGAGTATCCGGTCGATGCTGCGTCCGGATTTGATCGCCTCGCGCACCGCGTTGCGGCCCATGATGAGGAGGGGCGCTTCGTCTTCCGGCACCTCGGCGGGCTGCTGCGGCTCAAAAGGAGCCTGCACGCGCGTCCGTGCAGGAAAATCGTCGTCATTGCGGCGGTACGCAGGCTTTTCGCCGTCCCTTGTCCGCCCGGATTTGCCGTCGTCCTGCGCGTGTCCGAATCTGCCGCCGTCCTGCGCGTGTCCGAATCTGCCGCCGTCCTGCGCGCGTCCGAATCTGCCGCCGTCCTGCGCGCGTCCGAATCTGCCGCTGTCCTGCGCGTGTCCGTAACCGCCGGAGCGGTTGAACGCCGTGCGGCCGGAGCTGTCGCTCTGCCCGTAGGAGCGCCTGCCGTCTTTGGCGTAGCGGGGTTTATCGGTGTCCCGTTCGTAACGGGAGGAGTTGTTCTGCCTGTTCCTGCCGGACGATCCGGCGTCGGGACGTTTTTCGCGCATGGCTTTCATTCCTTTCGATCGGCGTTTGCGGGCGTGAGCGCGCCCTCGAACGCACGCTGCATCAGCGCGCCGATGCGCGCGTCTTCGCCCTTCAGATATAAAAATCCGAGCAATGCTTCAAACCCCGTGGCCGCGCGGTAGTCCGCGATCGACGCGTTTTTGGGGACCGTGCCCATGTGCGCGTTGCGCCCGCGGCGAAATACGGCGCGCTCCTCCTCCGTCAGCATGTCCTCGACGCGGTGCAGAGCCGCTGCCTGCGCTTTGGCGCATACAAAAGAGATCGCCTTCAGATGCAGGTTGTGCGCGGTCGCGTCGCTCGCATAGACCAGCCAGGTGCGCACGTACAGATCAAAAAGCGTATCTCCCAAGTACGCCAGCGTCAGCGGCGCGCACAGCATCGGATCGCGATCCGGCACGTCGGGCATCAGCGCGCGTATGGTTTTCGCAATGCTCATCCATCCATTCCTTTCTTTCATCATAATTATAAGTGAAACTTCCGCTGTGCGCAATGTATGTTGCAAAAAGCGGTTGGAAATACTTTTTGTTGAAAAAAATGCCGCGGGGCATTACAATAATTGTGAATAACAGGGAAGGTGGTTTTACCATGGAAGAAGAACGGGATATCGTTGTATTCTCGGACGATGAGGGAAACGAGTTTGAATTGGAAGTCATCGACTACTTCGACTACGAGGGCCAGGAGTACGCAGTGCTGATCGAGACGGACTGCGAGTGCGACTGCGAAGACGAAGAGTGCGAATGCGAACAGGACGTATACATCATGAAGATCGTCGTCAACGGCGACATGGAGGAGTTCCTGCCCGCGGACGAAGACCTGCTGGACACGCTGGCCGCGATCGCGGAGAAGCGTCTGAGCGAGGATTTTGAGGAAGAAGAAGAGTAAGACCCCCGCGCGCGGTTCGAAAAACAAAAAGGCAGCCTCGGGGCACACTCCATAAGGAAGGTGCTTTGAGGCAGACAATAACCGGCTAAAAGTAATATGAAACAGGCGTGACCGTTACGGCCGCGCCTGTTTTTCTGTTTCGTTTGGATTTTGGGGGCAAAATCCGATGCTCGTTATGAATGCAGACAAGGGAGCTCGTGTGCAAACCTAAGGTCAAAAGCATCCCTATAAATGAGGATTTGTTTAATCATTTTCAGAAATCCATTTCTTTGACCAAGCAAACAATGTTTCGGATGTCAAATTGAAATCTGCCGTTCCGCCATTCTTCAAATTCAAGAAGGTTTTGACAATGACCTGCTCATCAAAAGGTACAACCTTGAGCAAATCTTTTTGATGGCTGATATAGTTTCCGGTTTGCTTGTAAGCAATTGCCTGCACAACGAAAGAGGCGGATTTATACAGTCTGCACAAAATATCTTTGCTCTTTTCATACAGCATGTTGTGTACACATCCGTGGAATATGTTGCAGGCACCGATTTTGATCGCTCTGTTCACAGCACTTTCATCAAGAACTGCCATCACCTCATCAAGGCTTCCTATGATTGGTGTGGTGTCATGGCAAAACTGGAACAGCTCAGATGGCTCCCAATTCAATATTTCCTTTTTGCCTGAAAGGAAACCGCAAATCAATTCCCTGTGAGACATAGTATCCAGCATGTCATGATAAGTTTGAATGTCCAAAGCAGACAATTCATCCAGAATTACAACAATATCAATGTCGCTCGTCTCCGTTGCTTCGCCACGTCCATAACTGCCCTGCAAGCCAACAAACCATACACGGTCTGCGAAAGCCTCGGTTACTGCCTGCAAGAAGTTATGCATCCAGGCAGTAACATCTATCATATTCATCACCTCGTCAAATCCCGATTTTTTGGGATGACTATACCATCCATATACGATGTTGTCAATTATGCCAAACTATACAACCGATTCTATTGTGTTACTTCCCAAAAGCCGGAGGGAATCCCCACCTTACGAAGTGCCTCTTTCCGGCCGCCTCTTTTGTTTGCAAAATACGAACATTCCGCTAAAAATAGCTTGCAGACGCGGGCCTTTGTACATAAAATAAGACTGTAACGATTTAGCGGAAAGGAAGACGTCTCTTTGGAACATATCAAACGCAGCGAACGCGTGGCTGCGATCACGAGAATGCTGAGCGATTCGCCGGGACGGCGGTTCACGCTCAAGGAGTTCACGGAATACTTCGATTGCGCGAAATCTACTCTGAGTGAAGATATCGCGATCGTGCGTTCGGTGCTGGAGCGCTATGGGCTGGGCACGGTGGAAACGCTCAACGGCGCGGCGGGCGGCGTGCAGTTCCTTCCGTTTTCCTCCGGAGAAGCCGATCTCGCGTTCGTGCAGAACATCTGCGATATACTTTGCGCAAAGGAGCGTCTGCTGCCCGGCGGGTATCTGTACACGGCGGACGTGTTTTCCGATCCCAAATACCTCAAGCGCATCGGCGAAATATTCGCAAAGCGTTTCTACCGGAACGCGCCGGACGTGGTCGTGACCGTGGAGGCGATGGGCGTGCCCGTGGCGCTGATGGTCGCGAACGCGCTGGGGAAGCCGCTCGTGACCGCGAGGCGCGGCAACCGGCTGACGGAAGGGTCGGTCGTGACGCTCAATTACATGAGCGCTTCCAGCCAGGGCATGGAGACCATGAGCCTTTCGCGCCGCAGCCTCGAGGCGGGACAGCGCGCGCTGATCATAGACGATTTTATGAAGGGCGGCGGCTCCGCGCGGGCGCTGGAAAACATGATGCAGGAGTTCGGCGTCGCGGTCGCCGGCGTAGGCGTGATCGTCGCTACGCGCGAGCCCGCGCAAAAGCGCGTCAAAGAATACTGTTCGCTTCTCGTGTTGGGAGACGTGGACGAGGAGACCGGCGCGGCCGACTTGTCGCCGGCCGGCTGGCTCAAAGCAAAAGACGAATAAAACCGATCAGAACTCTATGCCCCTGCGTGCGCCGATTCCGCGCATGTAGGGGTGTTTGATACAACGGATCTCCGAGATGTAGTCGCACATGTCGAGTATGCGCGGGTCGGCCTCATGGCCGGTCATGACAAGCTCCAGCGGCTCGGGCTTATGCAATAGGATCGCGTCGAACAGAGTCCGGTCGATGAGCTCCAGCTGCAGCGCGTCGAACACTTCGTCGAGGATCAGCATGTCCATCAGCCCCTTTTTCGCCGCTTCCGCCGCTTCAGCGAGGTACCGGTCGTGCGCCGCGCGCACCTTCGCGAGCGCTTCCGGCTGCATGTCGCGCACAAAGCCTGCCGCCGCGCCGCTTCGGACCGTGACGTTCGGCAAAAGCGCGAGCGTCTGCAGTTCGCTCGACTGCGCGTCTTTGAGAAACTGGACGAACCAGACCTTTTTTCCCGCGCCGCACATCCGAAGACACATCCCCAGCGCCGCCGTGGTTTTTCCCTTTCCATAGCCGTAATAGGCGTGAATACGTCCCTGCATACAGGCTCACCTCTCGTGCATAGTATATGGAAAATACCATGGAGATGCAAGGCGTATGGTTGCAAAGGGACCGCGGTTTTGTTATAATAAATAAAACCTACTTACACATCCAAAAACGCATACAGGAGGCACACTATGGAGAATTACGACAATTATTTCGATTTGATCGCCAAACGCGAAAGCTGCAGAAATTTTGATCCGGATCGTCCGGTCGAGCAGGAAAAGCTGATCAAGTGCCTGGATGCAGCACGTATTGCTCCCTCCGGATGCAACGCGCAGCCGTGGAAATTCATCGTGGTGCGCAATCCCGAATTGAAAAAGCAGCTCGTTGACGCGATGAACGATTACAACATCAATAAATTTGCTTATAAATGCGACACGCTGGTCGTAATCACGGAGGAGTTCGCGAACGTCGTTTCCGTGATCGCGGCGCGCTTCGGGAACCAGGTGTACGCGCCGATCGACATCGGCCTCTCCACCATGCAGTTCTGTCTCGCCGCGACGGCACAGGGATTGTCCACCTGCATCATGGCATGGATGGATCCGGTCAAGGTGAAGGATGCGCTTGGCCTGCCGCAGAGCAAGCGCGTGCGTGTCATCATCGGCCTCGGCTATGCCGCGAACGACAACCTCAGGAAGAAAGATCGCAGGACTCTCGAAGAGATCGTAGAATACCGCGACTAAAAGCTATAATTTCATCTTATGGAAATAGGCGGCATGCGCAGGAAACAAAAAGCCTGCGCATATGCCGCATCTGTTGACAGAAAAACCTTTCATATGCTACTGTAACTATATATCCAAACCGTTTTTGTTTCGTTGCTCTTTTATTCCGACCTGTAAGAAAAAACCAAAAACAATTCGCATTTCAGTTTCAAAATCAAGAATCAAGGAGGGGTAGATACATGGCACAATACATGAAGTGGATTACCGACAATACTCCCGGCCGTTGGTGGAACGACGGCGCAAAGCTTCGGCTTTTGGAAAAAGCGATTCCTTACGGCGCGGTCGGCGTCACGTCCAACATGAAACTCGCACTGGAGGGCATATTGGACGAATGGGATTACTGGAAACCCCGTCTGGCGGAATTCAGAAGTCTGACGGGCAATGAAAAGGCTTATACGCTGTATCAGCAGGTTATCACGCGTATGGCAAAGCGCGTGGAGCCGATCTGGCACGAAACGAACGGTGTGGACGGTATGGCATGCGCGCAGATGTTCCCGATGATCGCGCACGATGTGGACGCCGAGATCGAGGCGGCCAGGCGCATTCATTCGTGGGCGCCGAACATGTCCGTCAAGATGCCCTGCACGATGGCCAGTATGCAGGCGATCGAGCAGGTGACCAGCGAAGGGATCTGCGTCACGGCAACCATCGGGTTTACCATGTCGCAGATGATCGCCGTTGCCGAAGCGCACAAGAAGGGCATTGAAAAAGCGCGCAAGAACGGCGTCAAGCCCGGCCGCTGCAACGCCGTAATGTTCGTCTACCGCTGCGACGACTTCCTGCACGACATCATCATCGAGCGCAAGCTCACGAATGTCACTTTGGAAGACGCCAAGTGGGCGGGCATCGCGATTACACGTCACGCATACGAACATTTCATGAAGGAAAACTACGAGACCGAACTCCTGCCCGCCGGCATGAAGACCTATCATCACATGCATGCGCTCGCAGGCGGCAAGATGCTTTTCTCTGTGCCGTGGATCAACACCGCGGACATCGACAACAGCGCGCCCCGCGATAAAGACGGGAACCTTCTGCCGTTTACGGCGGGCATTGACGAGCCCATGCCGGAGGGCACGCTGGAGAGGCTGCTGACCATACCGGAATTCCGCACGATGTACGAACCGGACGGCCAGAAGCCGGAGGAATTCCTCACCTTTGCTCCGCTGCAGTTCGTGGTCGCCAACTTCACGTCCGTGGGCTGGTACGGCCTGCAGCAGCTGGAAATCTGAACCGATTTGGCGCGACCGCGGCCGCGTAAAACCCGCCGCGGCGCGTCTCTTGTACTCATAACATTAAAAAAGGAGAAAAGACAATGGCAGAATATTTGAAGTGGATATCCGAGAACACGCCGGCGCGCTGGTGGTGTGATGGCGCTATCATGGAGTATCTGGAAAAGGCATTGCCTTACGGCGCCGCGGGCGTTACTTCCAACCCCAAGCTGGCCTGTGAAGGATATAAGCACGATTGGGAATACTGGAAGCCCAAACTCCAGGATCTCAAGGACGTCAAGGGCGACGAGCGTTCCATTCAGATGTATCAGCGCATCATCACGCCCATGGCCAAGGCTGTCGAGCATATCTATCATGCGACGAACGGCCGCGACGGCTATGCCTGCGTGCAGATGAATCCGCTGCTTGCTACCGATACCCAGGGCATGGTCGAGCTTGCCCGCCGCGCGAATTCCTGGGCGCCGAATATCTCCATTAAAGTTCCCTGCACGAAGTCCGGCATCAAGGCGGTCGAGATTTTGGCGGCGGAAGGCATCGCGCTGACGGTCACCATGGGCTTTGCCATGGCGGAAATGATCGGCGTCGCCAAGGCCTACGAGATCGGCTACGCCAAGGCCATCGAGAACGGCGTCAAGCCCCGTCACTGCCATTGCGTGATGTTCGGCCACCGTATCCCGAACTATCTGCGTCAGATCGTCAAAGAGCGCAACCTGACGAACATTTCGGACAACGACTGCAAACTGGCGGCGCTGGCGCTCGTACGCCGCACGTACGAAATGCTGGTCGAAGGCAACTACAAGTGCGAGCTGTTCTGCGCGGGCATGCTCGAATACGAGACCATGCGCATGATGGCGGGCGCAAAGATGCTGATCACCTTTCCGTGGCTCTATACGAACCTTGTGGACAACAAGCCCGAGGGCAAGGATTGGGAATGCGGCATCAACGATCCGTTCCCGCAGGATGTACTTGACCGGCTTCTGACGATCCCCGAGTTCAAGGAAATGTACGACGACGACGGCCTGCCGCCCGATGAGTGGTTCAACCACGGCCCGATGCAGTGGGCGATCGGCGACTTTACGCAGCTCGGCTGGGTAGGCATGCAGAACCTGCCGCTGTAATCGCCGCGGCATATTCCGAATGAATAAGGACTTTGATTTGAAAAGGAGATACGATAATGGCTGAGTACTTAAAGTGGATCGCGGAAAATACAGATACCAGATGGTGGTGCGACGGCGCGATTATGAGCCGTCTGGAAGAAGCGTTGCCCTACGGCGCAGTGGGCGTTACGTCCAACCCCAAGCTCGCCAGGGAAGGCTATGAGCATGACTGGGATTACTGGCAGCCCCGCATTCAGGACCTCAAGGACCTCAAGGGCGACGAAAAATCCCTCGCGCTCTATCAGCGCATCATCACCCCGATGGCCAAGCGCGTCGAGCCGATCTATCATGCGACGAACGGCCGCGACGGCTATGCCTGCGTGCAGATGAGCCCGCTTCTTGCCGCCGACACCCAGGGCATGATCGAAATGGCGCGCCGCGTCAATAAGTGGGCGCCCAACCTCTCGATCAAGATCCCCTGCACCATGGCCGGCATCAACGCCATCGAAACGCTCAGCTCCGAGGGTATCGGACTGACGGTCACCATGGGCTTTGCCATGGCGGAAATGATCGGCGTCGCGGAAGCCTATGAAAAGGGCCGCGCAAAGGCGATCGCCAAGGGCATCAAACCCCGTCACTGCCATGCGGTGTTCTTTGCCTATCGCGCCATGTACACGCATATCGCGCGCATCATCATGGAGCGCGACAATCAGGTCGTCACCCCGCGCGACATTGAGCTGGGCGTCGGCATCCTGATCAAACGCGCCCTGAACATCTACGAAGAGCGCGGCTACCATGCGGAGATCTTCGGCGGCGGTCTGACCTATGACCAGCTGCACATGATGGCCGGCGCAAAGATGCTGATCGTCATGCCGTGGATCAACGCCCATACCGCCGACAAGATGATTCCGCCCGAGGGCATGTCCGCCGGTTACAGAGATCCCATGCCCTGGGATTCGCTGGAGCGCCTGATGACGATCCCCGAATTCCGCCGCATGTACGAGGACGACGGTCTGCCGCCTGAGAAGTGGTTTACCGACGGCCCGATGCAGTGGGCGATTGCCGAGTTCATCGGCCTCGGCTGGCTGGGCCTGCAGGGTCTGAAGATCTGACGCGGCTCAAAACGCAAACAAAAAGGCCCGAACGAAACGTTCGGGCCTTTTGTGTGAGAATATGCTATAATCTCTGTACGAAAGGGGAGGGCCGGACGATGCAGGCGGATACGGCGCTGTTTCAAAAAAGGCTGATCGAGCTGTCGCAGAGGGCGTACCAGAGAGGCGTTTACGTGTACACGGATTTTCTGGATATGAACGAGCAGTCGCAGCTCGGAGCAAAAAAGAGCGCGTTGTACGCGCCGTTTGTGCTCTTCGGCGGCGCGGACGGCTGCGAGCGCCGCATGGCGCGGTTCGGCGAATGCGCTTACGAGGAAGAGTGGCCAATCGCGTGCGTGCATGTGCGTCCCGCGGGCGAGAAGTTTTCTGAACCCCTGACGCATCGGGATTTTCTTGGCGCGCTGATGCATTTGGGCATGGAGCGCAGCATGCTCGGCGACGTGGTCGTGCGTGAAAACAGCGCTTACGTGTTCTGCCTTGCGCACATGGCGCCGCTCATCGTACAGGAGCTGGAAAGAGTACGGCACACCGCCGTGCGCTGTAAAATCGCGGACGCGCTTCCGGAAGGCGCGCTGTATACTTTAGAGCCGCTCGCCGTACAGGCGGCGTCCGAACGCGCCGACGGCGTGATCGCCAAAGTCTACCGGCTTTCACGCGAAGCGTGCGCGCAGCTGTTTGCGGCGCAGCGCGTGTTCGTGAACGCCGTGTCCTGCTCCGGCGGCGCGCAAACGCTGCGCAGCGGCGACGTGGTGTCCGTGCGCGGCTACGGCAGATTCGTGTATCGGAGCGTTACGGGGGTCAGCCGCAAAGGGAAGCTGGTCATTCGCGTCGAACAGTACCTTTCTTAATCCCCCTGCCTGAGGCACGCTTCGTACGTCCGTTTCGTCGTCTCGTCAAAACAGACTGCAAGGATACGCTTTACACATGTGCCGCGCGCCAAAAACGCGCGCATTTCTTTTACGGCGATCTGCGTGGCTTTTTCGAGCGGGAAACGGTAGATGCCCGTGCTGATGGCGGGGAAGGCGACGCTTTCGCAGCCGTGCGCCTGCGCGAGCAGAAGCGCGTTCCGGTAACAATTCGCGAGCAGCTCCGGTTCGCCGTGGTTCCCACCGTGCCAGACGGGCCCCGGCGTGTGGATGACGTATCTGGCGGGCAGCCGGTATGCGCCCGTGATCTTCGCCTCGCCCGTTTTGCAGCCGCCCAGCGTGCGGCATTCCTTTAGAAGCTCCGGCCCCGCGGCGCGGTGGATCGCGCCGTCTACGCCTCCGCCGCCGAGCAGACTCGTGTTGGCCGCGTTCACGATCGCGTCCACCTGGATTTTGGTGATGTCTCCCAAAAGAACTTCAATCGACATAGCTTTGCGCGTTCCTTTCAAAAGTATAGCGTTCTCTGCCATATGTGCCTTTTCCGTATTGCGCGGCGGCCTGCGGGCAGAAGTTGAGGCAGGCCGTGCATTGCGTGCAGTTTTTGCCCCATACGGGCCGGTTTTCCACCATCCGGATGTTCCGCAACGGGCACAGCTTTTCGCACAGACCGCACCCGCTGCAGGCGTCCGTCGCATGGAAGGGGCCGGTCCGGCGCATCAGGAGCGTAAAGAGCGGCTTTACGAGCGCGGTCTTTAACCTGTCCGCCGCGCTCGCTTCCCGGTAGGAAGCGCGTTCCGCGTTGACGTCGTCCGCGATGCGCGCGAGCTGCGCCTTCGCCGCGCGGACTTTTTCGCGCACCAGCGGCGGGTCGTCCGCGTCGAAGAGCGGGATGTAATTGTTCGGCATGCGCAGCGCGCAGCCCATGGCGAAGGGGAAATGCTTTCTGAGCGCGCCCAGCGTGTTGCCGCAGCTGTCGCCGCAGGTGCAGACCGCGTAAAGATACGCGTCTTTTGCGTACTGCCCGCCGCGCACGAAGCGTGTCACGCAGTCGGGCGCGCCCCACGCGTACACGGGGAACACGATGCCGGCGCGTTCATGAGGGCCGACGCGCAGCGGCTCGGTTTTGCCCGTTGCGGGAATGCGCATAACGTCGTCGCCGGTCAGCCGCGCAAGCTCGCGCGCGACCCATTCGGAATTGCCTGTGCCGGAAAAATAGTAGATCATCCGCCTTCCTCCTCAATAGGATTGTACCATATCCGGCGGCTGCGCGTTTGATTTTAAGCGCAGATTTCATTATAATGTGAGCACACGGAGGCGGAAAATGAAAAAGTATATTCCGGTGATCGTCCTGTGGCTGGTATTCGAGGCCGTAGCCGTCACGCTGTGGCTCGCGCTGGACGACATCTTTTATCTGATGAATTTTACCTATATCGGCGTCTGTCTCGCGCTGGGCGTGTTTTTCTATATCCGACGCTGGAAGTATGCGCGCAACGTCGTGCAGTTCGCCGTGGGTCTCTATATGCTCCTGTATCTCGGCGTGTTTTCCAATGAGAATATGCAGCTCGAGGGCTTCTGGTACTATCTGTTTTCGGGCGTATTTCAGGCCGCCGTCATCCATTACGCGGTCGCAAAGATATTCGGGCCGCTGCTTTTCGGGCGCGGCTGGTGCGGCTACGCGTGCTGGACGGCCATGGTGCTCGACCTGCTGCCGTATAAGACGCCCCGCGCGCCGCGAAAACGGCGCCTCGGCTTCATTCGTTACGTCATGTTTGCCGTTTCGCTCCTGTTCGTGGGCGCGCTCTTCGTGTTCGGCGTGCCGGATAAGGCGAACGTCATGTTCTGGAGCTTTATCATCGGCAATGCGCTCTACTATCTGGTGGGGATCCTGCTCGCGCTGAAGCTTGGCGACAACCGCGCGTTCTGCAAGTACATCTGTCCCGTCGCGCTGTTCCTAAAGCCCGCAAGCTATTTTTCCCGCCTGCGGGTCAGGTGCGACGAATCGAAGTGCGTCGCTTGCGGCAAATGCGAAAGGGCATGTCCGATGGACGTGGATATGCGCGATCCTTCCCGCAAGCGCCGCAATGGCACGGAGTGCATCCTGTGCCTGAACTGCGTGAAAGCGTGCCCGACGGACGCGCTGCGCCTGGAGAGAGGAGAAGACGGCATGAAAACCGGACTGGTCATGGAAGGCGGCGCGATGCGCGGCATGTTCAC
>JAEEGL011121008.1_pt1 | contig 29564 bp, 19 predicted proteins | sample 9134231 | NCBI WGS metagenome assembly JAEEGL01 (sample SAMN16246548, study PRJNA631951) | gut metagenome | biome: gut microbiome; feature: rumen; material: fiber-attached | host: Bos | place: Iran: Karaj | collected 2018-10
CGGCCCACCTACGGTGGCGCAGTTCTTTCTTGACTGACTTGATTGTTGCCATTTCTTCAACTCCTCCGGGTTAGACCCTTTTGGAGTCATTATACCTCATTTTTATCCTTTTGTGGAGGGCTGGGGGTGGTTGGCGCTTACTGTGTATTGACTTTTTTTCGGCGTTCGTGTATAATAGTAATTAGCTTAAAAGATTTTTCCGCACAAAAAGACAATGCAGTGTGCTGAACGGGCAGGCGCTGCGCAGAAATCGTATGCAGATTGGAACGCCTTTCGGAGGGAAACATTATGCAGGAACTACTTGAACGGAAAAAGGGTCTCCGCAGAAAGATTCTCATAGTGGATGACGAGCTGGTCGCAAGAGAGATTCTTGCCGCGATGCTGAGAGATCTCTATGAGGTCGTTTTTGCGGAAAACGGCGCAGAAGCGCTGGAATTCATCAGAAAAGAATGCCATATGCTTTCGCTGGTGATCCTTGACCTGCATATGCCGGAGCTGGACGGGTTCAGTCTGTTGAAGATCCTTCGCTCAGACAGCGAGATGCGGCGCATCCCGGTGATCGTGCTGACCTCGGAGAAGGGCTCTGAGGCAGCGTGCCTGCAGAGCGGCGCTGCCGATTTTATCTCAAAGCCCTACGACATACCGGAGATCATCCGTGCGCGTGTCAGCCATTCTATCGAGCTGGCAGAAGACAGCGTCATCATCCATGAGACCGAGCGCGACAGCCTCACGGGTCTCTTCAACAAGGAGTTTTTCTTTGAATACGGCAGGAAGATCGACGAAATGAACGATCATATGCCGATGGATGCGATCGTGATTGACATCAACCGCTTCCGCATCATCAATGAACTCTACGGCAGATCATACGGCGATCTGCTGCTGAAACGCATTGGCAGCGGTGTGCATGAGATTGTGCAGGAGCGCGGCGGACTTGCCTGCCGGAGCGACAGCAACTGCTTTTTTGTATATATCCCGCATGATGACAATTTGCCGCAGGTGATGAAGCAGCTCATCGGAAAGCTCGGCAGCGTGACCGGTGATTACAGGTTCAGTGTCAGGATCGGTGTCTATTCCGATGAAGGAGAGCCGCTGGACATGGATCTGCGCTTTGACCGTGCGAAGCTTGCCTGCCGGAAACTCCGGAATTCCTACACGACCTGCTATAATCAGTATAACGCCGAGCTGCACGACAAAGAGCTGTTTCATGAGCGGCTGATCAATGATATGGACAAGGCGTTGGCGGAGCGGCAGTTTCAGGTGTATTATCAGCCGAAATACAATATCAGAGGGGACAAGCCGGTGCTTGCGAGCGCAGAGGCGCTGATTCGCTGGTTTCATCCGGAATGCGGCATGATCAGCCCCGGTGTGTTCATCCGGCTTTTTGAAAATAACGGCCTGATTCATAAGCTCGACCGCTATGTGTGGAATGAAGCTGCGGCGCAGATCGCGAAGTGGAAGGCGGAATACGGCATCACACTGCCGGTCTCGGTGAATGTGTCGCGTGTCGATGTATTCGATCCGATGCTGGGCGAGGAGCTGACGGAGATTGTACGGAACAACGGCCTCACGACCGCTGAACTGCTCCTTGAAATCACGGAATCTGCATATACCGACAATTCGCAGCAGATCTGTGACACTGTCGCTGCGCTCAGAGAGCTTGGCTTCCGCATCGAGATGGACGATTTCGGCAGCGGCTATTCTTCGCTGAATATGCTGACATCGCTTGCAATCGACGCACTGAAGCTAGACATGCGCTTTATCAAGCATATCTGTGAGGATCCGAAGAGCGCGAGACTTGTCGGGATCATGATCGAGATCGCAAGACTGCTGGAGGTTCCGGTGATCGCCGAGGGCGTTGAGAAGCGGGAGCAGATGGAGCTTCTGAAGGAAATGGACTGCGATGTCATTCAGGGCTACTATTTCTCCAGACCTCTGCCTTCCGAACAATTTGCGGGACTCATTGAAAAACAGCTGAAGGGAGAATGAGGATGCTGACTGCGGACAAACTCAGAGAATTCGGCGCGGATGTGGATCTTGGGCTGGCGCGCTGCATGAATAACGAAGGCTTTTATCTGATGCTGGTCGGAAAGGCGGCCGAGGATCAGCGGCTGACGCTTCTGGCGCAGCAGATCGCCGGCGGCAGGATGGAGGCTGCTTTTGAAACCGCGCATGCGCTCAAGGGCATGTATGCAAACCTCTCTCTGGATCCGTTGACAAAGCCGATCAGCGAGATCACAGAGCTGCTGAGAAGCAAGGCGGATGCCGATTACACGGCCTTGCTGAATGAGGCACAGGCACAGTTTGAGCGATTGTGTGCCCTGTGATGCACATCATGGAAAAAACGGGAACAATTCTGCGGAATGCTCCCGTTTTTTGTATACCGATGATGAAAACAGCGGAGACGGTATCAGTCTGAAGAGGAGGGCGCATATGCACGATATCTGGAATCCTTGGCACGGCTGCGTCCGCAAGAGCGAGGGCTGTGACCACTGCTACATGTTTTTTCTCGACGGGGTGCGCGGCAAGGACGGCGGCGAGATCTACCGTACAAAGGCGGGCTTTGACTATCCGCTCCAGCGAAACCGCAGCGGCGGATTTAAGGTGCAGAGCGGCGAGATGATCCGCGTCTGCATGACCTCGGATTTCTTTCTTGCGGAGGCAGACCCCTGGCGTGAGGAAGCATGGGACATCATGCGGGAGCGGCGGGATGTGATCTTTTTCCTGCTGACCAAGCGCCCGGAGCGCGTGGAACGCTGTCTCCCCGCAGACTGGGGGGACGGCTGGGCGCACATCTTTTTCAATGTGACTGCAGAAAACCAGCGCCGCGCCGATGAGCGCATTCCGATCCTGCTGGAGCTGCCGTTCCGTCACAAGGGCGTGATGTGTGCGCCGTTCATCGGACCGGTCTCCATGCGGCAGTATCTTGAGACAGGGCAGATCGAGCGCGTGCTCTGTGACGGCGAGAACTACGGCGGGGCGCGTCCCTGCGATTTCCGCTGGGTGCAGAACCTGAGACAGGAATGCGTTGACAGCAATGTGACATTTGTCTTCTGCGGCACAGGCAGGCGCTTTCGCAAGGACGGCAAGCTCTACTGCATCGAGGGAAACGGCCTGCAAAGCCAGCAGGCGTATAAATCCGGCATGTTTTATCAGGGCAAGCCGATGCACTTTGACCTGCGCGACACATGGGGCAATCCGATTCCGGAGGGGGAGCTGTATCACCCGCATTTCCGGCAGCGCTGCGAGACCTGCGGCATGAAGCCAATCTGCAACGGCTGCTCTGACTGCGGCAGGTGTACCGACTGAACTGCATCATAAATGCGCCGTCTGCGGAGGAAATGCAGACGGCGCATTCTGTTTGTACGCTTATTTGACTTCGCGGGAGAGCGGGATGCCGAGGGATCTGATGCCGTTACAGATGATCTGCGCGGTCTCCTTTGCGCCGGTTTCCGTGAAGTGCGTGAAATCGGTGCCGCCGGTTGTGCCGCCCATATAATACTTCCTGACGGTGTTGAAGTCGCGCTTGTTGAATTCATTGACCATCGCCTGCCCGAGATCGAAATACGGAATATTATATTTCTTCGCGAGCGCCTGACACGCGGAGTCAATGTTGCGGTAGCCGACCTTGAAGGGCTGTGTCTGGTTCCTGATGCTGAGCGTCGGGCTCATGAGAATCGGTGTAGCACCCTTGTCGAGTGCGCCCTTGATGTAGAAGGTCATGTAATATTCAAACGAACCTGTGACAGGGTTATCGACATTGCCCCTGACCGGCGCATAGCGCTCCGACTTGGCGGAATCGCCGTCGTTGATGCCGAAATCAATCAGAAGATAGTCGCCGGGCTTGATCTGTTCGAGGATGGAGTTCAGTCTGCCGTTGTCGTAGAAGCTCTTGGAGCTGCGTCCCGCGATGGCGCGGTTATCGACGGTGACATTCGCAGAGAAGAAATCCTTGAGATAGTAGCCCCAGCCCTGCTGCGGTGCTTTGTCTGCGCGGTAGCTCTGTGCCGTAGAATCTGCGGCGACATAGACCGTCGGCTTTTCGCTGACAGGCTGAGTGACGGTTGTCTGCTCCTGCGACGGATCATAGGTATCCGGCACAGGCTCATCGGTAAAGCTCAGCGAGAGATAGTCGATGTTCGGGCCGCCCTCAGCGGTGTTTGATTGCAGCGTGATGCTGTTGATGCCCTTTCTGAGCGGGAGCACGATGCCGCGCTCCTGCCATGTGGTCCAGGCGCCGGTCGTGAGGAAGTTCTGCTTCCACTTGTCGCTGCCGCCGTTGACGGAGATCATCATATTGCGGTCATTTGCGGAGCCGTTTGCGATGTTGAAGGTGCAGAGATAGTTGCCGTCCCAGGGAACATTGACCTTGAATGTGACGGCGCTGTCGGTTGTGTTGTCGAGGTTCAGGTAATCGCGGTAGGTGTAGCCTGCGTTGGTCTGCTCGTGGACGCCCTTGTTGAACTTCTGCTCGGACGCGGCATATTTGGTGTCGGCAAACTCTGTGCCTTCGCCGAGGAGATAGTCACGCAGCATTTTGATATCCGCGGCAGTGAGCTTCATATCGCCGTCGAGATCGGCAGCCTGCTGATACTGGTATGCAGCGCCCTTCAGGGCTGCGCGCTTCATGAGCGTGAGGTCGGCTGCGGTGATTCTGCCGTCGCCGTTCAGATCGCCCTGCACGAGCGGATCGCCTGCCGGTTCCGTGATCACAGGCTCCGTGGTGATCGGATCTGTGGTGACGGGATCTGTGGTGACGGGATCTGTGGTGACGGGATCTGTGGTGACCGGATCCTGCTTCGGGGTCAGCGGCTGCATTGCCTGATACATGAGCTCAGCGAGGCGTGTTGCGCCTGCGCGGTTCGGGTGCAGACCGTCATCCATATAGAGCTTGCTGACCTCTGCCGCACTCTTTTTCAGGCAGTCATTCTGCCAGAGATTGAAGAGATCGACGACCTCAGCGCCGGTCGCAGCGCTGACTCTGTCGAGCGCACCGTTATACCATCTGGTTTTCAGAAGCGGATTGCGCTGGCAGTCACCGTTTCTGCCCTGCTGCTTGACGAGCACCACGCGCATGCCCTTTGCCTGTGCGCGCCTGGTCATGTCGGTGATGATCTCCTGATACTGTGCTTCGGTCGTGTTGTTCTTGGAGTTGGTGTCATTGATGCCGATGGAGATGACATAGATATCGCCGGGCTGACCGTTCTTCTCGATGACATCGAACTGACCGCCCTGCACGAAGCCGCGGGCATACTGCCCGGAGGCAGCCATATTCATGACCTGCCACTTATCCCCGTCCACAAACTGCGGGAGCATCTGTGCCCAGCCTGCCTGCCCGGAGCTGTTCAGCGGATAGTAATTGCAGACGGTGGAGTCGCCGCAGACCCAGATCGTCGGGTTGGTGTGCGTCTGCGTCGAGATCTGCTTGATCTCCAGCGCAGACATGGTGAAGGCATAGCCTGCTTTGCCGGCACATGCGCAGATATTGAGCTGTCCGTCCGTGATCGGCACCTGAAGGGTGTGATAGGCGTTGTTGCCTGTCATGTTGATGATCTGATACATGCCCTCGATGCCGACGCTGGTTCGGGTGGTGTTGCCGAGCCAGACGGAGACCTGATAGAGACCGTTCGGCACATCGGCGCAGAAGGTATATTTGCCGTTCGGCGTAGAATTCTTGAACTGTACGGCATCGCTCAGGGCGTCTCTGCCGGAGGCGGCAACATTCGAGACATTTGTGCCGGAGGAGAAGCCGTAGCCGCGACCTGCATTGTAGCCGTCCGAGGCGCTGACGCCGGTGTAGCCCGATGCGGTCCCGCCGCCGCCGAAGTCAAATTTCCAGTAGGTGTTCGCGGCGGAGGCAAGCGCGCCGGGCAGCGCGGCTGCGAGCGATGCGGTCATGATCGCTGCTGCGGAAGCAGACAGGATCCTGCGGATCAGATGTTTCATAAGTTTGAACCCCCATTTTTTCTTTTCCCCCTGATTGTCTTTCTGCGGCGCGTGGCGGAGACACAGAAGGGGTGTTGTGCTCCTCGGCAGCGGGCGGCATCGCGGGAGGGATGTGCCGTGTGCTCTGACCGCGCTGCGGCAGCACTGCGCCGTATTATGCTTTCATTATATCGCAGGAACACCTGCATTACAATCGCATAATCTCTCATTTTTATGAACAATTCTTGCAGACTTGGGCGCTGTGTGCGGCAGCGCAAAAAATACGATGTGCTATCTTTACATTTTACACCATATGTGGTATAATATTCTTGTAGTAACTGCTGATTGCAGCTTCTTGACAGAACAGGAGGGATCCCTATGAAAACACGCATACCCGCGGCAATGGCAGCAGTGCTCTTTGCGGCGGCGAATCTCACGCTGCCGGTGTCCGTTTCGGCGGCGGAGAGCGGCTTGCTCGATGCGGCGCAGTTCCGCATCATGGACGAAAACCTTGTGTATATCGGCGCGGATTATCTCAATCCCGCATCGGTGCTCTTTGACGATCAGGACAAGGTGCCTGCGTCTTTTGACAATACGAAGGTGGACAGCGCACTCTGGGAGGCGACAACGCGCAATGTCAACTGGAAGCCGAACTGGCAGTCGGAATTCGGCGATGACACCTGCCTCATCGACCTCGGCGCGAATTATGTCATCACAGGCATCTGCTTTCTTGACACGAACGGCGTGCAGGACTGGGCGGTCTATGACAGCGGTCCCTTTGACTGGGTGCCCCTTGCGTCGTTCACGACCGACAGCTATAATACATGGCGCGGCGTGCAGGTCGAACAGCCCCGTGCGACCCGCTATCTGCGCTTTGTGACGCCCTGCGGTGACAGCGGTGTCTCGGAGCTTGCGATTTACGGCTATCTCTCCTCGGAGCTGACCGCGGAGCAGAAGGCGCGTGACGCAGCAAAGGCGACCGCCACGCCGAAGATGGATCTTACCGCCGGGCAGCGCATCGGCTTCAATGCGTTTATCGACGACCCGATGACCGCGATTATGGCGGCGGGCAATGTCCGCGAATATCACAATCTGAGCTGGATGCTCGATGACAGCGGCAAGGTGAAGTTCACGCAGGGCACATGGGGCGATATGGACAGCTACTATGCCGCGATGCAGGCGCAGAATATCTCGATTATTCCCTGTATTCAGGGTGCATCAAAGGTGATTTCCGGCGAGAATGCGGCAGAGATCCCGGTGCCCGCCGGTGCCGACACGACCGACCCCGCAAGCTACGCAAAGCATGCGGAGGTGCTCTATCAGATCGCGGCTCGCTACGGAAGCAACAAGGATGTCCCGCTCTCGTCACTCAATATCACCGATGCGCAGGAGGCAAAGGTCGGCATGGGGCTGCTGGGCGCGGTGGAAAACTGCAACGAGCCGAACAAGACATGGAGCGGCAATGCCAATTTCTTCACGCCCTATGAGCTTGCGGCAATGTGCTCTGCGGATTATGACGGGCATGAGGGCACGCTCAAAAACGCAGGTGTCAAGCAGGCAGACCCCGGCTTCCGGCTCGCAATGGGCGGCATGCTCAACACCGCCTCGCTGATCGACTATCTCACGCAGATGAAGCTCTGGTTCGACTGGAACCGCAGGGACGGCGTGTTCGCGGTCGATATCATCAATGTGCATCTCGGACCCGATGATTACAATCCCGAGGACAGCGGCATGGCCGCTTCGATCCGCCGCCTGCTCGACTGGATGGACAAGAACGCGCCCGGCACCGAGCTCTGGATCTCCGAGTTTGAGATTCCGATGGCGGACTGCGAGACCGAGGGCACGGATAATCACGATAACGAGAAGTATCAGCTCCGCTATGCGCAGCGTGTCGCACGCACCTATCTCACCGCGATCGGCGCAGGTGCAGACCGCATGACGAAGTTTCAGCTCCGCGATGAGGGCGAGGGGGTCTATTATAATTCGGGTCTCGTGACGGGCAAGGGCGAATGGAACAAGAAGCTCGCGTGGTATTACACCGCCTGCATGACAAGCGTGCTTGCAAATGCCGATCTCACCGCGGCAGAGACCGCCGGCGGCGTCTGCAAATACACCTTCACCGACCGCACAAACGGCGATGTGATCTATTGCCTCTGGTCGCCGACAAACGAAGACAAGGTCATCAAGGGATACAATCTCCCGATGCCGATGAACGGGAACGCCTATCTTACAACGATGGGCGAATATGCAGAGGGCACCGTGACCGCGCTGGCGTCCGGCATGCGCAGCATCGCGGTCGATGTGTCGGAGACGCCGGTTTTCGTGACGGTCTCCGCGGAGAAGAAGCCGATTGTCAACGGCAAGGGGAAGTATATCACGCCGGAGCTGCTCTCGCTCGATGCGGATTTTTCCGGCGAGACCTGCGATCTTTCCGCAGCGCCCGCCGATACAAAGCTCAGTCAGTTTTACCGCATGTTCGATGAGCCCGATACGATGCCGGAATTCGTCTACGGCGACACCGGCGCACTGACAGCGCCAAAAACCGATGTTACCGGCTCGGGGCTTACATGCTATGTGCAGCTCGATCAGCCCTATGTGCTCGACGGCTTCGGCGTCTATGACACCTTCGGCACGGGCAGCATCGAGGTCTATGATGCACACACCGATGCGCTGCTCTGGTCGAGCGATCTCGGCAGCTACATGTCCCGCAGCATTTCGCTCACGGAGGAATCCGCACCGACCGATCTGCTGAAGATCGTGAAAGGCGGCGGCGCGATGAATGAGCTTGCGCTCTACGGGTATCCGTCCCCCGCATGGAAGCTGCATGATGTCAACGGCGACGGCGCGGAGAATCTTGCGGATGCGGTTGCATTGCAGCGCTATCTGCTCTGCGAAACTGCCGTGCTGAAAAATCCCGCTGCGGCAGACTGCGACGGCAGCGGCAGGCTGAATGCCGCCGATCTCACGCTGCTGAAGCGCATTCTGATGCAGTAACAGGGAAGCCCCCGGTTTTTTGAACCGGGGGCTTCCTTTGTGTCAGATCTGCTCCTTGATCTTTGCGATTGCTGCCTTCTCAAGCCGCGAGACCTGTGCCTGCGAGATGCCGATATCCTGTGCGACCTCGACCTGCGTTTTGCCCTCCCAGAAGCGCCGCCGGAGAATATTCTTCTCTCGGTCGGTGAGCGAATTGAGCGCATCCCGCAGCGCCAGCTCCCGGATCCAGCTGTTGTCGGTGCTGTCCGGGTCGCCGATCTGGTCGATCAGATAGAGCGGGTCGCCGGAATCGGAATAGATCGGCTCATAGAGCGAGACGGGATCCGTGATGCTTTCGAGCGCCATCACCACATCCGGACGCTCCGCACCGATGGCATCCGCAATCTGCTGTGTCGTCGGCTCACAGCCAAGCTCCGCCGTGAGCTTTTCCTTTGCCTGCATCGCCTTATAGGCGAGATCGCGCAGGGAGCGGCTGACCTTCACCGCATGATAATCGCGCAGATGCCGCCTGAGCTCTCCGGCGATCATCGGGACACAGTAGGTCGAGAAGCGCACATCCTTCGTGAGATCGAAATTGTTGATCGCCTTCATCAGCCCGATGACGCCGATCTGAAAGAGATCGTCGATATCCTCGCCGCGCCCCGTGAAGCGCTGAATGACGCTCAGCACGAGCCGCAGGTTCCCGAGGATGAGCTGCTCGCGCGCTTTTTCGCTGCCGGTCTCCTGCATCTCACGGAGCAGCCGCATTTTTTCTTCCTCTGTCAGCACAGTGAGTCTGGAGGTATCCATTCCCGCGATGACAACCTTCTGATATGCCATATATCCCAGCTCCTTTCGGGTGTTTGCAGGGATATTGTTGGCAGAATCAGATTGAAATAATCATCCGCACAGAAAAATCCGCTGTCTGTTCGATGCAGACAGCGGCGTTTTCTTTATTTCAGAAATGTGCGGAGATATTCGAGGGACGGGTCGAGATAGTAATACGGGTAGTCGTAGAGCTTGAAATCATAGTCCTTGCATTCCAGCACATAGCGGCAGTGGTAAGTCAGCAGGTCGAGCCTGTCAATGGCATCACGCTTTGCGGGATCGTTCTGCACCGCTTCATATTCCGTTTTGAGATCGGGGTGCATGCCGTTCTGATCGCATTCCACCAGGCAGGGATGCAGCTTGAGATTGAGATTCTTGTGGTCTCCCACGGTCTTATAATAGAAGTCCTCGGCATCGGTCCATTCAAATCCGCGTGTGCGGGTAAAGGCGTTCCAGCGGCGGTGCTCAAGCCAGGCACCGCGGTGCAGCAGCGCTTTCAGAGCATCAAGATCCTCCGGGAAGGCGCCGGACAGGAACATGTCCCTGTATTTGCCCACATCTCCGTAAGTGATCGTTTCCTCGGGCGTGTGATCGGAGAGCGCATAATATGCGGCAATCACATCTTCCCATCTGACCTGCGGTTCGTTGTCGAATACGCTGGGCATGCGCAGACCGAAGGAGAACATGCGGTAGGGGGTGTGCGAAAGGCGGGCGATATTTGCCCAGAGATCGTAATATCTTGTGCGTTCCTTGATCTTCTTTGCCTTTATCTCCTCCTTCAGCGTGCGTTCCTTGTAGTTCTGTCCCATCTTCTGCGCATAGAGCACCGTATCGCGCATCATGATCGTCTGCATGCTGAATTCTTCCTTGAGGCTGCCGAATGCATAAAGATAGGTGTCATAGCAGTCGCTGCTGTCACAGGATGCGGCAGATTTGTTGTTCATGGCTTCGCAGAGCTCCGGGTCATAGACCGCACAGGTGATGACCGTGCGCGGGAGCGTGATCGGCTTGCCGCCTGCTGCCTGCTGAAGCTGCAAATGTCTGCGGCTGACGTCGATCTGGATCTTGTCGGCAATATGGATATTCAGGGTATCGTCACCGAGCGCGACTGCAAAATAATGCGTATCGAGCAGGGAGCGCCCGGTTTTTGGATCCTCCTGCGCGAGCAGCGCACTGAGGGATGCCGTCGTGAGATTTGCCTGATGATAGCGGAAGGTGCAGTAGGGCTCAGAGCGGTCGCCGCGGCCGTTCATCAGGAGAATATCATCATCCGGGTCGCTGGTGCGCAGAATCTCCGGATTGATGGAATTGAGCCGCTCATAGAAGGCGCTCTCATCCTCCTCCGAGATCACATCGAGCATCAGGCGGACGCCGAGGAGCTGTCCGCACCAGTAGGCGTCGAGCAGCATCTCCGTGCCGATGAGACCGGTGCCGAGGATCGTGACGCGCAGCTCTTCGTTCGCTTTGAGATCACGGTCGGGGATCAGTGCCTCAAAGAGCGGAACGCGTGTGAGCAGATTCTGGATCAGATTCTGATAGACGGAGATCGGAAGGATCAGCGGCATATTGCCGGGGATTGTCAGGTTGGTATTGTTGCGGATGATCTTCCTGTCCTTCGTGTAGCCGTTCTGTGCGAAGGAATCCTTGATCATCTCAGATGCCCGCTTATAAAGCTCGAAATCTGCGAAGAGATAGACCTCCGCATTGTGCATGATCCTGCGCTTGTCCTTTTTTGCAATCGCAATCAGGGCGTTGAGATTCTGCGTTTCATCCTCGTGCATGAGGAAGAAGGTGCGCTTGCCGAAGATCCGGCAGCGGAGATTCCGCAGATCGGTCTTGACGCAGACCGCGCCGATGAGCCTTGCACTTTCCATCAGCTTTTCTTCTTCGTTGTCATCCGTGTCGGTGTTGGTGCCGGTAAAGACGATGACCGTATGCGCGGGGCGGTTCGTGAGGATGCTCCTTGCGAGGGCGAGGGAGCGCTCGCTGAGGTCACTGAAGAAATAGAGCTGCCGCCACGGCAGAAGCGCATTGAACCAGAGGCGTACATTCGGGAAGAAGCTGGTCAGAATCTCGAAGACGATGGCGCCGCCCGCGATCGGCGCTGCCATATTGAGCGCGGAGGCATAGACGCCGTAGAAGCGCTCCCAGAAGGAGCCTTCCTGCGTCAGCGCAGCCATCATCTGCTTGCCGCTGCGGATGTACTCAGTATAATCCTCGTCCATCGAGAAGGTCTGGAGCGCATGGACAAAGCTGTTGAAGAACTGCTCAAATCCAGTGAGCACCCTGTCGCTCGCTTCGCCGGTGCAGAGGAGATAGTAGTTGACCGCATAGCGCAGCGCCCAGACGGAGAAGAGCAGGAAGCAGCATGCGGAGAGAAATGTGAGACCCTTGTGCTGCCGTTCGCCGTCAACGCGCTGCCGTCTGGTCAGGATCCGCCCGATCAGCCGCACGATCAGCACGCCTGTAAACAGCACGGAGGCAATGCAGAGCAGCCAGAGCTTGATTTTATCGTTATTTGTCATATTGAATGTATCCTCCCGTTGTGCAGATTCAGCACAGATATATCTTTATTGTACCATAATCCGACAAAAATTGCAACACAAAATGCGCGGGAGATTGCCGCGTGTGCGCTGTGACGGAGCGGATCCGTTCGGCTTCGCTTAATTATTATAAAAATATACAAGCATCCGACGGATACGGCTAGATTATTGCACAAATTACCACTTGACAATTTAGACGAAATGCTGTATAATGTTTCCTTGTAAACAGTTCGCAAGGAAAACAATCGGAAAGGAGCGATCCCATGGAATGCCAGACCATGCTCCGGCTTCATATGCTGGAAAAAAGCATCCGGAAGAGCTTTGAGCGGTCGTCTGTCGTGCAGGATCTCAACACGCTCACCGGCATGCACTGCTGGATCATCGGATACCTCGCAGACCATGAGTCTGAGGATATCTATCAGCGCGATCTTGAAAAGGAATTCGGGAGCTGCCGCTCGGCGATCTCCAAGATGCTCGCCGCGATGGAGCACAACGGGCTTGTCGTGCGGGAGCGTGTCGCGAGCGATGACCGCCTGAAAAAGATCGTGCTCACGCCGCTTGCAAAGCAGTATATCGAGCAGATCCGGGCGGAGAACCGCCGTCTTGAGGATGCGCTGACCAGCGGCTTCTCGGCAGAGGAGCTCGAAACCCTTGCTTCCTATCTCACGCGCATGCAGAACAATCTCTCGGCATCCTCCCGCGACGATGTCGGAAAGGAGCAGCTATGATCAAAACACTTGCAAAATGTATCCGCGAATATAAAACGCCGATGATCCTCACCGTCCTCCTGATGGCGGGCGAGGCAGCGATCGAGGCGGTGATCCCGTTCATCACGGCAAAGCTCGTCAACCATGTCAGCAGCGGTGTGGAAATGAGCTATATCCTGAAAACGGGACTGCTGCTGGTCGTGATGACGGTGATCTCGCTCTGCTTCGGCGGCAGCGCGGGCTTCACGAGCGCGAAGGCTTCTGCGGGCTTCGCGAAGAATGTCCGTCACGATATTTTCGAGCGGGTGCAGACCTTTGCCTTCCGCAATATCGACAAATTCTCGACGGCATCTCTCGTGACCCGTCTGACGACCGACATCACCAATGTGCAGATGGCATTCATGATGCTGATCCGCATTGCCGTGCGTGCGCCGCTGATGCTTATTTTCAGCATCATCATGGCTTTCTACATGGGCGGCAGTCTGGCAGGTACCTTCGTGGTCGTGATTCCGGTGCTGGTCTTCGGCCTGCTGATGATTGCCCGGTTTGCGATGCCGGCATTCCGCAGCGTTTTCAAGAAATATGACCGCCTGAACGAATCCATCGAGGAGAATGTCCGCGGCATGCGCGTGGTCAAGGGCTTTGCACGCGAGGAATATGAGAAGCAGAAGTTCAGCGCAGCATCCGAGGAGATCCGCAAAGATTTCACGAAGGCAGAGCGCATTGTCGCGCTGAATGCGCCGATCATGCAGATCTGCATTTATTTCAACATGGCGTTCGTGCTGATCGTCGGCTCCAAGCTCGTCATCACGAATCAGGGCAATCTCATCAATGTCGGCGAGATGTCCTCGATGCTGACCTACGGCATGCAGATTCTCATTCAGCTTATGATGCTCTCGATGATCTATGTCATGCTCACCATGTCCGCAGAGGCAATGCGCCGCATCTCTGAGGTGCTGAACGAAACCCCGGCGATCCGCAACCCTGAGAACCCCGTCACCGAGGTCGCAGACGGCAGCATCGACTTCGACGGCGTCAGCTTCAAGTATTCCGAAACGGCAAAGAAATATGCGCTCTCCGGCATTGATCTGCACATCCGCTCCGGCATGACCGTCGGCATTCTCGGCGGCACGGGCTCCAGCAAATCGACACTTGTGCAGCTCATCCCGCGGCTTTATGATGTCACGGAGGGCAGCGTGAAGGTCGGCGGCAAAGATGTCCGCGATTATGACCTCAGAGCGCTGCGTGACAGCGTTGCAATGGTGCTCCAGAAGAATGAGCTCTTCTCCGGCACGATCAAGGAGAATCTCCGCTGGGGCAACCCGGATGCGACGGACGAGGAGCTGATCGAAGCCTGCAAGCTCGCGCAGGCAGATGAGTTTGTCTCCTCTTTCCCCGACGGCTATGATACCAAAATCGAGCAGGGCGGCTCCAATGTCTCAGGCGGACAGAAGCAGCGCCTCTGTATCGCACGCGCTCTGCTGAAAAAGCCGAAGATCCTGATTCTCGACGATTCCACCAGCGCGGTCGATACCAAGACCGACGCGCAGATCCGAGCGGGCTTCCGCAGATTTATCCCCGAAACAACCAAGATCATCATTGCACAGCGCGTTGCTTCCGTGCAGGACGCAGATCTGATCCTTGTGCTGGACGGCGGCGAGATCGCAGCGGCGGGCACACATGATGAGCTGATGCAGCAGAGCCCGATCTACCGCGAGGTCTATGAGCAGCAGACGAACGGAGGTGGTAACGATGCCGCGTAATCCCGGCGCTTACGGCGCACCGAAAACAAAGGGTGAAGCATTCCGCTCGCTCGGCAGACTGCTGAAAATGCTCAAAGGCTTCTACCCGGTATTGCTGCCCCTGACAATGGGCTGCATCCTCTTTTCCGCGGCGGCATCTGCGGTGCCGGCGGTCTTCATGCAGAAGGTGCTCGCGGATGTGGATTACTACATGCAGTCGGGCGACTGGGCATCCGCAAAGGATGTCATCGTGCCGAAGGTCATTGTGCTGATCGCGCTGTATGTCCTTTCGCTCACGGCGATGACGCTCTATCAGCAGCTCATCGCGATCATGACGCACGGCTTCCTCAACAAGATGCGGCAGACGCTCTTCTCCGGCATGCAGAATCTGCCGATCCGCTTCTTTGATACGCACAAGCACGGCGACATCATGAGCTATTACACGAACGATCTTGATACGCTCCGTCAGCTTGTCTCGATGGCGATGCCGCAGCTTTTGCAGGCAGGTGCCGTGGTGCTCTTTGTGTTCTCGATCATGCTCTGGTACAGCGTCTGGCTGACGCTAGTCGTCATTGCGGGCATCGTGATCATGATGGCAGTCTCCGGCAAGATCGGCGGCGGCTCCGCGAAATACTTTGTGCGGCAGCAGAAGTCGGTCGGTCAGGAAGAGGGCTATGTGCAGGAGATGATGAACGGTCAGAAGGTCGTGCAGGTCTTCTGCCACGAGGAAAAGAGCCAGGCGGATTTCGATGCGCTGAACGAGCAGCTCTATGAAGACAGCTACCGCGCACATGCTTATGCGAACGCACTGGCGCCGATCATCCTGAACATCGGCAATATTCTCTATGTCATCATTGCGGCAGTCGGCGGCGCGCTGCTGATCGGCGGGGTGCCGAATCTCTCGATCTCCGGCAAGCCGCTCAGCATCGACATTGTTGTGCCGTTCCTCAATATGACAAAGCAGTTCACGGGCAATCTGAATCAGGTCACGCAGCAGCTCAATGCGATCGTCATGGCGGTCGCGGGTGCAGAGCGTGTCTTTGAGCTGATGGATCAGCAGCCCGAGCCCGATGACGGCTATGTGCAGCTTGTCAATGTGCATGTGGCGGAGGACGGCACGATCACCGAGACGGACGAACGCACGCACACATGGGCATGGCGGCATCCGCACAGCGCAGACGGCACCGTCACCTATACGCTCCTGCGCGGTGAGGTCACGCTCGATGAGGTGGACTTCGCCTATGAGGAGGGCAAGCCTGTGCTCCACGATGTTTCCGTCTTCGCAAAGCCCGGTCAGAAGGTCGCATTTGTCGGCGCGACCGGTGCGGGCAAGACAACCATCACGAACCTCATCAACCGCTTCTATGACATTGCCGACGGCAAGGTCCGCTATGACGGCATCAACATCAACAAGATCCGCAAGCAGGATCTCCGCCGCTCGCTCGGCATTGTCCTGCAGGAGACCAATCTTTTCACCGGCACTGTCATGGATAATATCCGCTACGGCAGACTGGACGCGACCGATGCGGAATGCCGCGAGGCAGCGCGTCTTGCGGGCGCCGATGATTTCATCACGCGCCTGCCGGAGGGCTATGACACCATGCTCAGCGGCAACGGCGCAAACCTCTCGCAGGGTCAGCGGCAGCTCCTTGCGATTGCGCGTGCGGCAGTTGCCGATCCGCCTGTCATGATCCTCGATGAAGCGACATCTTCCATCGACACGCGCACCGAGGCGATCGTGCAGAAGGGCATGGATGCGCTGATGCACGGCAGAACGGTCTTTGTCATTGCGCACCGCCTCTCGACGGTCAAGAATTCCGATGTGATCATGGTGCTCGATCACGGCAGGATCATCGAGCGCGGCAGCCATGATGCGCTGATCGCGCAGAAGGGCACTTACTACCAGCTTTACACCGGCGCCTTCGAGCTCGAATAACAAAGAAACAGCACAGCGGAGCAGTCTGATGTGCTGTTTTATTTGCCTTGAATTCTACAAAATGTAAAAACTCCTTCATTTTATCCATGTTTTCTGTAAATTGTGTCTTGTATCCGTGGTTGTCCTGTATTACAATATATATAAAATCGGTGAACTATGCACAATTTCCGTGCAGAACGCCGATGAGATGAAAAATCAACAGAAAAAGGGAAAAAGTATCAAGGGAGGTTTTTGGGGATGAAGCGAATCCAAGGGGGAAAAGCCGCTGCTGCGTGTCTGGCGTGCGTGATCGCACTGCTCTCGGCAGATGTCAGTGCGGCGAATCTGCGCGGCAGCGCCTATGACGGGCGGCTGTTCACGCATCAGGAGTGGACCGGAAACGGCTACACCGACAAGAACGGGCAGCGGCGTGCCGCAGAGGATGTCTTTGCGCTGAACCGCGAGGCGCCGTCCTGCAATGCGGTGCCGTATCAGAGTGTGTCCGCGGCGACCGATGCTGTCTGGGATTACAATGCCCGCGAGCAGTCTGACTTTTTGCAGATGCTCACCGGCGCCCGCGAGGACTGGCAGCTCACCGTTGTGCAGAACGCACAGCAGGCAGAGCCGTATCTCAATGACGGCTTTATGAATCCCGGCTACCGTCCGGGCAACGGCTGGAAGACCGTGCAGCTCCCCAAGAGCTGGACCTGTCAGGGCTTCGATTTCCCGATCTACGCGAATGTCGTGATGCCGTGGCAGAGCAAATATGACGGCTATGTGCCCGTTCCGACCGCACCGAACAATTACAACCCGGTCGGTCTTTACCGCAAGACCTTCACGGTCAAAAGCGGCATGCGCGCTTCCGGCAGACGGATCTATCTGGAGCTTGACGGCGTGGAATCCGCATACTATGTTTACATGAACGGCAAAGAGGTCGGGTACAGCGAGGATACCTTCAGCCCGCACCGCTTTGACGTCACCGATTATCTCACCGACGGCGAGAACACGCTCGCGCTCGAGGTACACAAATTCTGCGACGGCACATGGTTCGAGGGGCAGGATATGATCTATGACGGCGGCGTCTTCCGCGATGTGTTCCTCGTGAGCTGCCCGGATGTGCAGATCGCCGATTATCAGGTGCGCACCGATCTCGACAGCAGCTTTACAGACGCAGAGCTGCAAATCGACTGCACGCTCCGCAATACAGGCGGCAGCGATGCCGCAAATCTCAATGTGAGCGCGGATATCTATGACGAGAGCGGAAAGAGCATCATGAGCAGCATCTCCGGCGCCGTGCTCGGTGTCGGTGCACGCAGCACAAAGGATACTTCGATCAAGACAACGGTCAAGGCGCCGAAGCTCTGGTCTGCCGAGCACCCGAATCTCTATGCGCTCGTGCTGACGCTGAAGGACGGCAGCGGCAATGTGAAGGAAATCGTCTCGACGCAGCTCGGCTTCCGCGAGATCGGCTTCACCTCCGCGCAGGTGGACGGAAGCTACAAGGTCACGACAACATCGTGGCAGCCCATCACGATCAACGGCAAGCGCCTGCTCCTGAAAGGCGTCAACCGTCACGACACCGACCCCTTCAACGGCAAGGCGGTCACGCAGGAGGTCATGCGCGAGGATGTGGAGCTCATGCAGCGCAACAATATCAACGCGATCCGCACCTCGCATTACAGCAATGACTCCTATCTCTACTGGCTGTGCAACAAGTACGGCATGTATGTCATGGGCGAGACCAATATGGAATCGCACGCGCTCATGAATGACAACGACAACAAGGCGAAGTTCTATGAGCTCGGCATGGACAGAACCGCAACTGCATTCAAGCGCCTCAAAAACAATCCGTGCATCGTCGCATGGTCAATCGGAAATGAGATGGCTTACACCGGCGACCCGAATGCAGCAGGCGGCATGTTCCGCGACATGATCTGGTATTTCAAGAAGAATGACGGCACCCGCCCGGTTCACAGCGAGGGGCAGGGCGACAAGCTCGGCGTGGACATGAACAGCAATATGTATCCGGGCTCCGGCAATATCCGCTATAACGCAGGCCACGGCAAAATGCCCTATGTCATGTGCGAATACGATCACGCAATGGGCAATTCCGTCGGCGCACTCAAGGAATACTGGGACGGCATCCGCAGCGCCGACAACATGCTCGGCGGCTTCATCTGGGACTGGGTCGATCAGTCCCGCGCAACCCCGCTCCCGAACGGTGGCTGGGATTACTATTCCGAGCCCTACGCACACAAGAATCTTTACGCAAATGACAGCCCCGGCAAATATTTCGCATACGGCGGCGACTGGGGCGACCGTCCGAACGACGGCAGCTTCTGCGAAAACGGCATCATCAGCCCCGACCGCACCCCGCAGCCGGAGCTTGCCGAGGTCAAGTTCCAGTATCAGAACTTCTGGTTCAGCGCCGATTCCGCAGCGCTCGCACAGCAGAAGGTCTCTGTCTACAACGAAAACAATTTCCGCAACCTGAACGAATATCAGGTGACATGGAAGCTCCTGAAAAACGGCATTACCGTCCAGAGCGGCGAGGTCACGGATCCCGATGTGGCACCGCTGACACGCGGCACGCTGACGGTTCCGTTCAAGAAGCCCGCAGGCGGTCTCTCCGGCGATGAGTATTATCTTGAGCTCTCCGTTCTGACGAAGACCGCGACCGATCTGCTGCCGAAGGGCACTGAGGTCTCCTATGCACAGATCGCAGTGCAGGGCGGCGGTGCGTCTGTCCGCAATACACACAGCGGCGAGGTCAGAATGAACGAGACCTATGACGGCTATGAGGTATCCGGCGACAAGTTCAAGTTCACGATCGACAAGTCCACCGGCCTCATGAAGAATTACACCTACGGCGGCGAAACGCTCATCACCGACGGTCCCGCACCGAACTTCTGGCGCGGCAATGTCGAGAATGACGGCGGCTCAGCAAATCAGAAATGCTTTGACCGCGCATGGGAAAAGGCGATGAACGGCGCAAAGGTCAACAGCATCAACGCGGCAGGCGACAGCAGTGCGCGCATCATCACCTCGAATCTCTCCCTGCCGAACGCAGGCGGCACCACTGTCACGATTACCTATACGATCACCGGCGACGGGCAGGTCGGCGTTGCATTCAAGGTGGATGCAGTCGGCAAGGGGCTCGGCAAATTCCTCCGCGTCGGCTCGATGATGACCCTTCCCGCAGGCACAGAGGATCTGAGCTGGTACGGCAACGGCCCGGTGGAGACCTTCAACGACCGCAAGACCAATGGACGCATGGGCGTCTGGGAGAGCACCGTCTCCGAGCAGTTCTTCCCCTACATGAAGGCGGATGACTGCGGCAACCTCACCGATGTCAAGTGGATCTCCGTGAAGAACAGCAGCGGCAAGAGCGCCGTGCTCATTGCAGCAGACGGCAATTTGGAGGCAAGCGCACTGCACTTCAAGCCGAGCGATCTTCAGGCGGCAGATCACCCCTATAAGCTCTCTCCGCGCAAAGAGACCATCCTCAGCGTCGATTACGGCTCGATGGGCACCGGCAGCGCAACCTGCGGTCAGGCGACCCTCGGTCAGTATCAGCTCCCGTCCGATCATCCGTACACCTGGAGCTACACGATCATGCCGGTCTCCGCATCTCTGAGCGGGGAGCAGCTTACCGGCATCGCGGCACGGCAGCGCTCCGACGGTGTGTCTGTGCTTGACAAGAGCCGGAATGCACTGCTCGTCCCGATCACCGGCTCTGCCTCGCTGAAATCGTCTGATTCCGGCAATGCCGTCAGCGGAAAGCTCCCGGTCGATTCCGGCAATCTCGCACAGTTTGTCGAGGGCAAGCATTCCTTCACGGTCGAAGTCAATGTTGTTCCGACCGGCAATCCCGAGTTCAATATGTTCGCGGGCAAGGGCGACAGCGCATTTGCACTCCGCACACGCAACAATTCGCTTGACTTCTTCATCTATGCAGACGGCGCATGGCGCTCGCTCTACTGCGAGATCTCCACGGATGCCGCTTCCGGCTGGATCGGCAGAAAGCATCAGGTCGCGGGCATCTATGATGCTGAAAACGACATGCTCCGTGTCTATGCGGACGGCAAGATGCTCGGCGAAAAATCGACCGGCACCAGCGCAGGTGTCGCACACTCGAACTACGATCTGACAATCGGCGCCTGCCCGGATACCGGCAGAAGCTCACAGGCAGATTTCTATGAGGTCCGCCTTTACAGCAAGGCGCTGACCGCACAGGAGCTCGCTGCGCAGAATACCGGCTCCCCGGCATATGCGCCGGACAGCCCGTATGTGCAGCTCTGGCTCGATTTCGACAATCTGGCATCTGCATCCATCCGCGGAGATGTGGACGCAAACGGCAGCTTTGAGACGGCTGACATCGTGATGATGCAGCGCTTCCTGCTGGCGGACGGCACACTGAACGACTGGATGGCAGGCGACTTTGACGAGAACGGCAGGATCAACGCCGCAGACTTCACGCTGATGAAGCGGGCAATCATGGAATAACATTTACAGAAAGCGGCCGGGGATGCTTCCCTGACCGCTTTCTTGTTGACTGCTGTGCGGAGATTGCAGCGGGTCCCGGTCTGCCGCCAAGTATGCTGCCTCTGCCGCAAAGACGATGATCGCGACGGATGATTCCGAGGGCAGAAAATGATTGCATTTTCCGCAGAGATGTGGTATGATGATAGCAGAAACAGTTTTCTGTGAGGATGTGATTGTATGTATGAGCAGCTGAAAGAGGAGATTTCAACCGTCTGCCGGAGAATGTGGCAGCGCGGATGGGCAGCCGCAAATGACGGCAATGTGACGGTGAAGGTCGCAGAGGGGCAGTATCTCGCAACGGAGACCGGCATCAGCAAGGCGGATATTACCCCCGCGCACATCGGTCTGATTGACGGCGAAATGCGTGTGCTGGAGGCGCGGGAGGGCTTCCGTCCCTCGTCGGAGATCCGCATGCATCTGCGTGTATATGCGGAGCGCCCGGATGCCGGTGCCGTGGTACATGCGCACCCGCCCTACTGCTGCGGGTTTGCCTGTGCGCATCTGCCGCTTGATGATTACAGTCTGATCGGGACGGTCGTGACGCTCGGCGCTGTACCGCTTGTGCCCTATGCGACGCCCTCGACGGAGGAGGTGCCGGAATCTATCGCACCCTATCTTGCGGAGCACGATGCGCTGCTGCTGGCAAATCACGGTGCACTGACGGTCGGCACAGATCTCACCGCTGCCTATTACCGCATGGAGACGCTGGAGCAGCAGGCACATGTCTCGCTGATCACATGGCTGCTGGGCGGTGCCGCAGAGATTCCGCGCCCGGAGATCGACCGGCTGATCGCGCTGCGGGCGCGCTACGGCACAACGGGGCGGCATCCCGGCTATCGGAAATACAGCGATCCCGATGAAAAATAAGTAAAAAATGCGCCTGAGCAATCAGACGCATTTTTGTTTATAACGGGGTCCGGGGGCCGCTGCCCCCGGCGGGGAGCCCCCGCGGGCGTTTTTCTCAAGCCGCACAGTCATTCCGTTCTGTTTTTCCAATACCGCACGGCGCTTGACGCGCCTTCTGAAAGGAGCACTAATCAGTGATGCCGGTGCAGCCAAAAGCTGCGAACAGCAGCGTCATAGTTAAGCTGCTGAACGCTCTCTGTCAGTTGCCCGGACGGCAAAACGCCTGCACGGGCTCCGTGCCGCTGCTGTTCGCAGCTTTTGTAGGTTTCTCTTCGATAAAAATGGGGTCCGGGGGCCGCTGCCCCCGGCGGGGTTTGGGGCGGAGCCCCATTATAAATCCATCGCGAAGCGATACCTTACTGCTTCCGTGCGACGGCGTATTCGTCGCCGTTGCGGTAATAGGGGCAGTGTGCGCGGTTGTCATGCAAAAGTCTTGCATAATCATCCTCGTCTAAATCCATATCGCAGACATAGCATTCCCAGTCTTCGTCATAGGTGAAATATGCGCAGGTGTCACAGTCATTCATCGTCTTTTTTGTCCTCCCGTTCGAGCAGCTCCGTGATATGCGTGAGCCTGATGCCGAAATAGATGCAGAGCACCATCCCGACGATCAGCACGATTGCGCCGAGCAGATTGCTCAGGAAGCCGAGCAGTCCCGCAAGCAGCGGTGCGGCAGCCGTCAGCATCAGGAGCTTCGCAAACTGCTTTGCATAGAGCTTCTTGTTCCTTGGATTGGTCGCGTAGTTGCGGGCGATCAGATCATAGCCGCCCTTATAGATCGCAAGCGCCATGAGTAAAATCATGCCTGCAAAAATCAGCATGATAACCGAAAATCCGTGTTCCATAGACGGCTCCTTCCTGTTTTGGTTACATGACTATTTCCGACTGAAAATATTGCTCCTGAAAGCGGATCTGTTCCGTGATTTCCTCTTTGCTGAATGTCATATCCCGGGGACAAACGACCCACTTTTCTTCTGTATCATCCGATCTGTGAACGATTGCAATGATCTTTCCCGTGAATTTCTCCACCGGCTCATGCACGCCCAGAATGTAGGCGTCCTGTTCTTCGCCGTCAGGCGCCATAATGCCCTTGATATATCCGTAGTTGACGGGGTAATACATATCCTTGTACTCAGGATGATAGCTCCCGAGCGGGCGGTCAACCGTGACGGTCACAATGTCTCCGATCATCTCTGGTTCCTTTCGTTCGGTGCGTAGCGGGCAGGGGAGTGCTCAGCGCTTGACAAAATACTCTTCGTACCAGACAAGGAAGGTGTAAATTGTCCAGATCTTGCGCCAGAGATCGGAGTTTCCGCCGACATATTCGCTGTAAATAGCCTGAAGCTCCTCTGTGCGGAAGAACTTTGCGGCAATCTCGGAGCTGAGCAGTCTGCGGACATCCGCGTTGTAGTTCTCATCGGCGAGCCAGAGGCGGATCGGCACGATGAAGCCGAGCTTCTTGCGGAAGGCGATCTCCTCCGGCAGCACCTTTGCGGCGGCCGTGCGGAAGGCGACCTTGTTCTGCTCCTCTGTGACCTTGAAGCGCGAGGGCATCCGCGATGCGATGTCGAAGACGCGGCGGTCGGTCAGCGGCATGCGGATCTCAAGCCCTGCGGCTGTGCTCATCTTGTCAACATTCAGATAGATATCGCCTTCGAGCCAGATCTGGATATCCACATCGGACATCTTCGTCAGCGGATCAAGCCCCTCTGTCTCGTCGTAGATATACTTCACGAGATTGATCGGCAGCACATCGGGGTTATAATGCAGCAGGAGACGCTGCTTCTCCTCTTCCTTCATGATGTTCGTATTGCCGACATAGAAGGTTTTGAGGTTGTCGCCGTAGCGCTCCGCATTGCGGTACATGTTGTAGCCGCCGAAGAATTCGTCTGCGCCCTCGCCGGAGTAGCAGAGCTTCGTGTGCTGTGCGGTCGCATTGCAGCCGAGCGTGAACACGATTGCGGAGGCGTCGCCGAGCGGCTGCTCCATGTTGAACATCACATAGGGCACAATGTCAAAGAACATCTCCGGTGTGATCTTTGCGACGGAATGCTCCACGCCGAGCAGCTTTGCCGTCACGGCAGCGATGCGGGATTCATCGAAGCGCTCCTCGTCATAGCCGCAGGAATCGGCGCGCTTTGCGTCGGACATCGCGAGCACATAGGAGGAATCGACGCCGCCGGAGAGGAAGGATTCCGCAGTTTCATCCGGCGTCTTGACCTCGCGCATCATCTGCTGCACGGTGCTGTGAATCTCATCTGCCCACTGTTCAAGCGTGCGGCTCTCATCGGGGTGAAATTCCGGCTTCCAGTAGCGGGTAATTTCGATGCTGCCGTTCTCGAATGTGAGCGCGCAGCCGGGCATCAGCTTCTTGACACCCTTGAAGAAGGTATCTTCACCGGCGACATAGGTCAGCGTGAGATAGATTTGCAGCATCTCCTCGTTGAGCTCCTTCACGAAGCCCTCCTGCGAGAGAATGTCGCGGAGCATCGTGCCGTAAAGCAGTCTGCCGTCCGCCGTGAGATAGTAGTAGAAGGGCTTGGTGCCGAAGTGGTCGCGGAAGCAGACGGTCTTGCCGCCGTCCTCGATCGCAAGCGCAAACATGCCGTAGAGATGATCGGGCAGCTCCATGCCCCATGCTTCATAGCCCTTCAGCAGAATGGCTTTCTCGCGTGCCTCGCGGGAAAGCGTCTTGCTGATGCCGAGCTCGCCGCAGAGTGCTTCCCAGTTGCGGATATGACCGCGGTAGGTTTTCAGTTCCATAAGATACACCTCTCAAGATATTGGTTCTCTGTCAGAATATGACAGCAGGTGAGCATTTATACCGCATTCATTATACCATATATTCCCGAAAAATGCAATGGGAACCGCACATCATATTTCCGTGCAGTGCGGATGCAGGCAAAAAAGCGACCCTCGCCGGGTCGCTTTTCATATGTGTGTTACGACTGCGCTGCCGCCGGTTGCAGGCTGTCCTCGATTGCCTGTGCGCGGGCAAGTGCCGTGTCAATATGGTCGCAGAAATTCTCCTCGCCGACCATCGCGGTGAGCCCTGCCTTTTTCATCACCTGCATCGGCTGCTCGTTGACATGCGAGAATACGACCTGCACATGATCCTTTTCGCACCGCCGGACGATCTCCGTCAGCGCTTCAACGCCCGCAGCATCAATCGCAGGCACATTTCTCATGCGGATGCAGAGCACATCAATGCCGCTGTTGTCGGGGAGATACTGGAATTTATCCGATGCCGCAAAGAACATCGGGCCGTTGATTTCAAAGACGCGGGTGTGCTGCGGAATCTTTTTCAGCCGGATGTTATCGGGGTCGCTTTCCTCATCGTCTGCCTCGACCCATGCATGCGCCTCTGTCACATCCGCCATGCGCTTCATGAAGAACATCGCAGTCAGCACCAGTCCGGCGCCGATCGCAACGACCAGATCGAACACGACCGTCAGCAGCAGCGTCAGGAACAGCACGGCAATGTCGCTCTTCGGTGCTGTCTTGATGAGATTGCGGATATTCCGCCAGCCGCACATGTTATATGCGACGATAAACAGGATTGCTGCGATGGTCGGCATCGGGATCATGGAGGCATAGGGCATCAGCACCACGAGAATCACAAGCACAACGACCGAATGCACCATGCCGGAGACCGGCGTTCTGCCGCCGTTCTTGACATTCGCAGCGGTACGTGCGATTGCGCCGGTTGCGGGGATACCGCCGAACAGCGCCGAGCCGATGTTTGCAGCACCCTGCGCGACCAGCTCCATGTTCGGGCGGTGCTTCGAGCCGATCATGCCGTCGGAGACCACGCAGGAGAGCAGCGACTCCACCGCTGCCAGCACGGCGATTGTAAACGCATTCGGGAGCAGCGCACGGACGCGTGCGAAGGTGACTGCGGGCAGCGCAAACTTCGGGGGAGCAGAGGAAATCGTGTAGAGGTCGCCGATCGTGTTGACCTCCAGATGCGCGAGCTTTACGAGTGCCGAGCAGACGATGACTGCGATCAGCGAAGCCGGGATCTTCTCAAGCTTCTTCGGCCAGAGAATCAGGATCGCAAGCGACACTGTGCCGACAATGAGCGCCTGCGGGTTGAGCGTGCCGAGGGAGAGACCGATCTCCCTGAGCTTATCCACAGTCTCGATCGGTGCATGCGCGAATGTCAGCCCGAGGAAATCCTTGATCTGACCGATCACGATGGTGACGGCAATGCCGAAGGTGAACCCGGCGGTGATCGTTCCGGGAATGTATTTGATCAGCACGCCGAGCCGGCAGAGTCCCATGATGACCAGCAGGATGCCTGCCATGACCGTCGAGATCACGAGCCCGTCCATGCCCTCTGTCGCGACGATGCCCGCAACGATGGTTGCGAAGGCGGCAGTCGGACCGGCGATCTGCACGCGGCTTCCGCCGAGGAACGAGACAAGGAATCCGGCGACGATTGCCGTATAGAGACCCTGCTCCGGGTTGACGCCGGACGCCAGTGCGAGCGCGATGGAGAGCGGCAGTGCGATGATCGCGACAATGACACCCGCGATCAGATCCTTCACAAGCTGCTCTTTGGAGTATGTTTTCATGACCGAGAAAAGCTTCGGTTTCAGCTTCTCGCTGCTCTGCTTCGGGATTGCTTTTTCCATATTTCTTACCTCTGATTCATCATTCAAATTCGCCCTCATATTATACTACGCAGTGCGGCGTTTTTCAATAGAAATCGGCTGAACCCGCAAAATTTCGGCGAAATATGCAAAAAGCAGCGGCGGCGGTTGAGATTAAATAAATAAACAGGACTTGGTTCCGATAAGCAGGAGACACATGCCTGAATCGTTTTCGGCGGGAAAGCGTGCGGTCTTTCCGCCGGAGATGCCGCTGATTTCTGAACTGTATGTTGCTGTATCATGGCCGGAAACTTCTGAATGGCGGAAAATGGTATTATATTGCCTGTATACAAAAGAAAAAATATTATATTGCAGCAAAAAAGTGCTTGACAAAGTATGGGGAGAGAAGTATAATATAGTAAAATCTTTGATTAACAGGAGGAAAAACAAATGAATCTCAGCAAGGTGTTTAAGGCTTTGAGTATTGCCATAATCGGGCTTGGAGCTTGGCAGATTCTGGCCGTGATCGTCACATTGATGCGTGAAGGCAGTCTGGCTTCCGGCGCGGGCAATGCCGAAAAGGGGTTTGCGGTATTATCGTTTATCTTTTTGCTGCCCATGATCCTTTTGGGTATCATTTGTCTGCTGTGCGGCATTGCTGGTTTGAAGAGCGATCATGACAGATGCAAAAAGTGTTCAAACATTCTGGCCGTGCTTGCAGTGCTTGACCTGATTGCCGGGATTGTCCAGAAGGATGTCAGCTTTCTGAGCGTTCTGACACTCATTGTTTGCGTTGTCTATTGTTATTTTGCGCATACGCTTAGCTACTGAACCACATAGTGCGGAGCATAGATGCTTTCAATGCGTAACCGCCGTCCGATTTCAGGACGGCGGTTTTACTTTTGTATAGAATCCATAGTATTTCAGTGCATTATTAGAATAATAGCCAAAATTGATAATGCACACGAAAAATACTTGACATTTATTGTAAATATCAGTTATAATGGATAGTAACATAGTTAAAGTCTCAAACAACTGTTATGATAGGAGGTATTCTTATGGCACACACGCAAAAACGGGTCATCAGCATCCTTGCGGCGGCGGCGCTCATCTGCTGTACGCTCCCGCAGAATGCACCGCTGCTGCTGCGCCCTGCGGTCACCGCGAGCGCTGCGGCTTCGAGCGGCACCTGCGGGGAGAACTGCAAATGGAGTATCAAAGACGGCACGCTGACGATTTCCGGCACCGGCGAGATGACAGATTATACGCTGGATGAGCGGCCGTTTTCCGGGCTGAGCTTCACAAAGGCTGTGGTTGCCGACGGCGTGACAAGCATCGGCGATTATACCTTTATGAGATGCTTCGGCGTGGAAAGCATTGCGATTGCAGACAGCGTGACCAGCTTCGGCGATCAGGCTTTCTATCAGTGTACCGCTCTGACAGACCTCACAATCCCGGAAAGTGTGACAGACATCGGTCTGGATGTATTCAACGAAACGCCGTGGCTGGAGGCAAGACAGAACGAAAACCCGCTTGTGATTGTCAACAGCATACTGGTTGACGGGAGAACCTGTACCGAAGAGGTCACGATCCCGGACGGCGTCACCCGCATCGGTGAATATGCGTTTTATCTGTGCAAAACGATGACGGATGTTCAGATTCCTGACAGTGTGACAAGCATTGCCGGCGGTGCGTTTTCGGGCTGCTGGGAGCTGCAAAGCGCCGCGATTCCGAGCGGCGTGACTGCGATCGAGGACGCTGCGTTTGCAAGATGCGGCGCTCTGACAAGCGTGCAGATTCCCGATACTGTGACAAGCATCGGTGCTTCGGCGTTTCTGAACTGCTACGCGCTGGAAGCAATCAGGATTCCCGGCAGCGTCACAAGCATCCACCAGACCGCCTTTGAGGGCTGCTCTGATCTGACGATCTACGGCTATCCCGGATCCTTCGCCGAAACCTACGCGAACACATACGGGTTTTCGTTTGTGTCGCTGGCGGAACCGGAGTCTCTGGTTTATGATGGAATGCAATACATCGCCGAGGATGATCACGTCATCATCACCGGCTATACCGAGGATCTGCCCGAGGTGCTGGAGATCCCCGCGGAGATCGACGGAATGCCCGTGACCGACTTTGCGCAGTTTGCGTTTGCGCAGTGTGCAGCGCTCCGGGAAGTCACGCTGCCTGATACTGTCACAGCCTTCGGTATGCAGACTTTCTGGGGCTGCGAAAACCTTGAGAAGGTCACGCTGCCGTCTGCGCTGCAGAGCATCTATGAAGCGGCTTTTGCGCAGTGCACCTCTCTGACTTCCGTCAGCATTCCCGACGGCTGCGAGACGATCGGCAATCTGGTCTTTGCAGGCTGCTCGTCGCTCACCGAGGTCAATATTCCCGCATCTGTCGTCAACTTCTTTGAGCCGGCATTCGGCGGCACACCGTGGCTGGAAGCAAAGCAGGCGGAAAACCCGCTGGTTGCTGTGAACGGCATTCTGATCGACGCTTCCGGCGCATCCGGCGAGGTCACTGTCCCGGACGATGTCACGGTCATCAATTCCTATGCGTTCATGGACTGCGGTGAGATCACGAAGATCACGGTACCGGCAGGCGTTGCGAAGATCGGCGGCATCAGCAGTGCCGCGCTGACAGATGTGATCATTCTCAATCCTGCATGCGAGATCGCGGATGAGGAAGCGGCAATCACCAACGGCTATGATCCCGATGCAGAGAAAATGAATTATCTCGGCACGATCCACGGCTATGACGGCTCCACCGCAGAAGAATATGCAAACAGATACGGCTACACATTTGAATCGCTCGGTGCAGCGCCGGAGGGGCCTGTCAGCGACTGGGCAGAGAAATCCGTGATTTCCAAAAACACGGAAGAAGC
>JAEEGL016326649.1_pt1 | contig 29562 bp, 50 predicted proteins | sample 9134231 | NCBI WGS metagenome assembly JAEEGL01 (sample SAMN16246548, study PRJNA631951) | gut metagenome | biome: gut microbiome; feature: rumen; material: fiber-attached | host: Bos | place: Iran: Karaj | collected 2018-10
ACCTACTGAAGGTATGATTGAAATACAAAAGCTTCTCAAAGAAGAGAACATTGAAAACCTTTATTAACTTTAGACCAACCACACCACTTCACTATGCTAAAGAGAGGTGGTGTGATTATCTAAAACCACACTCAAAGTTAAGTACCCCAAAAAAGCAGCTATTTGATAGCTGCTTTTTCTGCTCTAACTTTAGGAGAACGATAGTGTCTTGAAACGCTTGAGCAAATCCTTTGCCCATTAACTTCTGGTATCATAATAGCACTAAAATACTCCCTTTGTGTATCGCACTTGATATGAACATTATATATTATATGCGCTTGTGCGCTTCATATGCTTGATTTGAGCTACATTTCACGTTTAATCCTTGAATTATATCGTTTTAATCTTTTTTATGGCTCTTTCGCCAAATCTACCGCTATCAATTTATCCTGCTGCATCTTAATACTCTTCACACTCCTCTGTTGTAATCATTATCTCTTTCATCCCTTCCGTAAAATTCATTGTCGCTCCTCTTATTTCATGCCACTCCTTCGGGCTCTTGCCCCTAAAATAGCAGCCTTTATATTCCTCTTTGAAAATGCAGCCTTCACAAGTAGGATGAGAATCGCATATTTCCATGATTGTATTTTCAAATTTGACTGTGATATATCCTAATTTAGTCACTATTGCACTCCTCAATAGATTGCTGCTCTAGTGCCTTGATATAATCTCTATTGTCACACTCTCTTATATCGCAACTATCCATATTTTGTGAGCCATAAGCACATAAAGAACACAGATTTTCTTTTAAACCTTTTATTGCCTTTTCCTTAGTCATTTCAAACTCCTATATAGTTTTCTTTCCAGGCTATAACCCTGTCATCGAAGCTCTTTCTCTTTGAATTTTCTATGCTCCATTTGAATGTCTTATCTTTGGCCTCAGCTTCAACGCTGTATATTTTTCCATTTGGCTTTTCACAGACTGTAATCACTGGAAGCCACGACTTGTTAGTTGGATAGTCTCCATAGACTCTACCCCTGTGGTCGTACCATATTGGATGCCAGCCTTCAGTCCGATCTATTCTGTGGCAATGCTCTCTGACGCATTTAAAGTCTTTGTTGAAATAAATACAGTCCTGGCATTTTTTAGTTTCTTCAGCCAGAGCATCCAGATAATCTACAAGTTCCATCTGGCCTTCGCATTCGTACCGGTCAAAATTCGTCATCTTCATGATTCCTTGTGATTAAGATATTGACATTAAAACGCTGATTTTCGACTTCCACATCATAATTCGTGCTCAGACTCTCAGCATTAGTCTGCTTCATCAGATTTATCTGGTTTAAAATTGCTTGCTTTATTTCCATCATTTAGCCACCTTTCCAAATCTTCTCTGCAATCCTTGCACAAGTCTAGTTTAGATCTTGCTTTGTATTTTTTTCCTGTTTCTCTCATCAATATTAACTCTGATTTCAGTTCTTCATCCAGATAAAGCTTGGCACATCTATCGCAACATTTAGCTTTCATTTTCCTTCTCCACATATACCAGAAGACCATTTTGATTTTCAATTACAAAACGTGTCTCCCACTCTCTACAGTTGATTACCGGACCGTTTAATGCATGTAATACGTCAGTTGTATGCTTGCATAGTGTTCCACATATTCTACTGCCAGCGCAATCGCATTTCTGGTCACACAAGAACATAGCTCTATGAGGTTTAATTGGATCCATATCAATTCCCCCTTTGCATCCAGTAGGTCAATTTCACTTCATAAGATGGAAATGGAAGGCCGTCGCTCCTAGTCTTTACGCCTATTTGGCGTGGCCCGTGATGCAAAAAGTATGATGGCGGATATCTGTAGATGCGAGCTCTGAAGGACTCAACTGCTGCATTAATGAATCCGCCTGATACTTCTTCAGGCTGTTCCAGCTTTAAGTTTTTCTTAAACCAATTAATTAACCCCATAGCTTTTACCCCCTTTAGATTTCAAAATCTTCGCTCATTTTTTCGATGAATTCTATTACGTCATCCCTTGAGTAGCCCTTATCCTTAACCATATCTTTCACTTCATTGAACATCCATTTCGCCCTGATCAACTTAATTCTGGCTTCATAAGCTTCCATGGATTGCTCATATTTTTCGTCTATCAGTCGCATAGAGGTCAATAAAAAAAATATAATGCATAATATAAACGTGAGCTTTATGAATGTTTCGCCAAAGAAAAATCCTAAAACCACACATATCAGTTCACTTATCAGGACTACTGTCTCAAGTGGCTTCCTGATCCTCTTCCAGAGTCCTTCCTTCCCAGTCGTATCCTGTTTCTCTAAAACACGCATCTAATAATCTCCTTCTGTCATAGTCATATTCTTCTTTAATATCCTGGATATACAAGAGCAGCTGTTTTACTCTCTCGAATCCCCAGCCCTCTTTCCTGTGCATGGCCAAGGCCACGCAGCCAGTGATCTGTGTCTCAATCCATTTCAATTGATTCTGTCTCATGTAAAGCCATTGGAAGCCAGTGAGCTGCCTTCCGTCATCAATATCGCTATTCAAGAATATTACATCTCTGTAGCTTACTCCTTCATGATTCGTCAACTCAATGCCACACTCTTCATCAAGAAGCTTCAGGATGCTCTTTGAATTATCCTCTGCCACTTCATTCCAGCATTCCTGGTGAATCTCCAAAAGCCTTGAGAGCCTTTTAGTTCTCCATCCGTAATAGCGATATAGTGCGATGATTGACGCACACATGACTATATCAAGATTTTTTTCTCCTTCAACCTGAATCTGCTTCTCAGTGTCAATAATTTGTTTTCTTAACTTTTTCGAAACCATTATTAAAATTACCCATCACTTTTAATTTAATCAAATTCATAATTTTCTCCGGCCTTTGTGTGGATGTCTGTTGCAATAATCAGTAATAAAATGGCTAATACGCTCAGTGTTTTCTTCATAATCCCATAGCTCCTCAGGATCCTCATAAGCTTTCCAGGCGCAATCATCACACAGATTTTTGGACATTACTCTCTGGCCCTTTTTGAAGTAGAATGTCCTTACTGCCAGATGATGACAGCCCTCGAATTCACAAAAGCCAAGGGCTTTTTTAAATGCCTTCAAAATACTCTTCAATATGCTTCACCGAACATTTTGGTATTCTAACAGGGCCGTCTTTAGTTATCAGGTAGTAATGAAAAGCTCTGATCACTCCGGTTTTTTGTACAAGCGAATTCGTCAGCCATATCAATCGGCCTGTCATCGTTGTATTATTTTTCAGAGTAATTTTAACCTGTTTCCTCAGGTATCTGTCCAGCTTTTCGCTCCTTCTGCTGTACTTCATTAACATCTCCCCTTTCAACGCAATCATCACATATCCATCCGATGCCGTTGTACCACACCCAAGGGCCCTGCGTGTCTCCGCAGAGCACACAGTGGCCTATCCCCTGGGATAAGTATTTTAAGACTTTATAATTCATTTTTTATTTTTTCTCGTTCTTCCTCAGACATGTTCATCACTCTTTTGAATACCTCTTTTCCTTCGTCCGTTTCAAAAGTCTTGTTTAAAATATTGACTGTTTTTGGCGAAGCAAAGCAATTAGCAGCTATGAGGCCAAGAGTTTGCTCAACGCCAAAACGTTGAATCAACTGCTGCATTGCTATAATCAAAACCCCTTCATTTCCGCTAATGTCAATCATGCATTTTGGAGCATCAAAATCCATTGAAACTCGCCCTTTTCCGGTTTTTGTAGCAGCTAGAAGCCTAGCGCTCATCATAGCAACGTGTAATTTAAAGTCTTCGCTGTTCACGCAATCTCTTATGCCCTTGATAGCTCCTTTAAATTCTTTGTTCTTTTCCTCAAATTCTTTGTTGTCCATCATATCTCCTTTGCGAGCAAGTAATAATATTTTCTTCGTTTCTCGTAAAAATAGGTCCGTCCACACGGTATTCCCATTTTTTCGAGCCTTTCAAAAGTCATCGTGTCGTCAATGACGTATTTCAGCAAGTAGTCCGCGATATCATCGCCAGCATCAAAAGCAGCTCTTTCAACTTTGAGCATCTTGTTTCTCAGCTCTGCTCTTTTGGTGGCCAGCTCTTCAGTGGGATTGCCCACTTTTGAGCCGTGGATTTCTCCATAGCTGGCCGATCTAACTGAATCCTTTAAAGAATTGTACTCTTCCATCCAGTCCATATACTTCAATGAGTACCATTTTGCAAAACCTAAATCAAACTTGCTGATCTTGTACTTCCCTGTGTATTCGGTCTTTGTCGCCATACCTCTCTCCCTTCAAGAAAGCCAGAAGCTCATTGTTTTCATCGTTCAATCTATTGATTTCTTCGCAATGATATTCTATTTTTGCCCTGTTTTCTCGAATTTTGGCTTCAGTGAGCCCTATGACCGCCTCAGGTATTAATTCCACTGGGTATATTGTGACCACTTCGCTCATAGTCTCTTCAAGGCTTTTAGCTTCTTTTGTGGCCGTTTTTTCTTTTTTGTTGCTTTTTGTTGCGTCGCTCTTAGTTTTTTCAACCTTTTGAAGCACACCTTTTTTCTCTAGCAACGTCTTGATGACATATGGCTGTGTTCCATTCAGGTCGGCTATGAGCGTTATATTTGAATTCGTTGGCTCGTTCAAATATTTTTTGACAATTTCATCTTCTGTCATTTCCATGGCTTCACCTCTTTAAAGATAATTTTTCCCAAAAATCGCCCTGAAATCTAAGTCTGGAAAGTTAGCTTCAAAGGCTCTCTGAGCATCCTGCTTCACCATGAGCATCGTGGCAGCGTCGTTGTGAATTGCATTTTTTCCCTGCGTGTGATGCTCTGGGCATACATAGATCATTAGCCCATAGCGTGTGCTGAGTCGCCTGTTAGCCGTACCATTGATGCAGTGATGCTCTTCAACGTATTTAGTTGAATAGTCCTGATTTAGCTTCATGCACAGATAGCAACAGCCATCCTTCTGCTGCATTATCGACTTCATACACCGCCCTCAAAGCGTATGGTCATCTTATGATCCACAGCGTAAACGAATTCAAGCCTTGCGATTGATGATGCTCCCCAGCCATCCAGCATATAGATTTCATCGCAATCACTTAAAAGCTTTCTGCAGGCTTCAATCACGTTTTTGCCTTCGCCTGGCTCTCTTGCATCCAAAGGATTGCAGATTTCAAATCCCCTGCTGCAAAGCAATTCCTCAGCATTAGCAAATCGCTCAACATAATTCGGTTGACCTTCAATAGGCCCTGAGATGTAAATTCTTGCCATAACTCACCGTCCCTTTCTGTCAATATACTTGTGAAGTTTCATGTATTTTTCAAGCGACGTGGCAGCGTTGCTATAGAGCTCTTCTTGAGTCTCTGCTTTGACCACGATAATCAAAGCATCCTCTCTGTAGATCTTCATTTCGCATCCTGTGTAGATGCTTAGATTCACAATCCTGGTTAAGCTATATTTTTTTAACGCTTTTTCGTACACTTGAAAGAAATCCATGCTTCTTAGCCCTCAAGAGACATTCGTCTCTTAGAAATTCAGAATTTCTCAAGCGTATTTCAACATTTCTCCCCGATAGAGCTCTCATGAGCTGATGCCACTCTCTGGCATTTCTCACGACTTTGTCTTTTGCTCCTATATAGTGATTGCGTTCCCAGAGCATCGGCCATCTGCTATTCAACGCATTCACAACGAATGCACAGCTTGTATTTAAAACAATTACATCATCAGTGGGCTTCAATCTTTCTATCGCCCTGGTAAATCCAATAATTACAGATTGATTCTCAGTGCAGCTTTTTACTGTTCCGTATAGTGATATAGGCTCAACGTCATCTTTAACAATTATGCAGCCAACGATTCCATCGCCTGGACGTGACCAGCTGATGGATGTTTCTACAAAGATTTTAATCAACAGAGTTGACGATTGAGCAAAGCTGCTTCTAATTCTCCAAAATCATAAGAGCGTTGACTAAAATCGTTAAATTGTGGTCGTCCTTTATCACACTTATTTATAGCTTTAATATTATCTTTATATATGTCGGAACTTTTTGGATTCCATGCGGAACTTTTTGGATTCCGTGCGGAACTTTTTGGATTCCGTGCGGAACTTTTTGGATTCCATGCGGAACTTTTTGATTCCTTCTCTGCTTTTCTAGTTCTCTCTGGAATTAATGCCTTGTATATATAGCGATTAACTCCTATAGTCACACGCTTTACAAGTCCCTTTTGCCACAAGCTTACTAGAACTTTTCTTACAGCTCTATCTGTCGCCCCTGCAAAATCTCCCAGATATCTAGTCGAAGCCGTGCAGAATTGCCCTTCTCCCTGTGATAGCATATAGACCAGAGCATAGACATTCAGCTCAAGGCCTTTCAATCCTAGTCCTTCATGACTCACCATCCATCCCCACACGGTGAAGTAATGATGATTTTTAACTTTTCTCTCTGATCTCTCTTCAAGCTCAATCTGTCTCGTTTTTAATCCGATCCTACAATCTGCCATCAGACTCTTTGTGATTAATTGTTTGGCTTCAAGGCTGCCCAATGCATTAAGCACTGAATTTTTTGACGCTCCTGATAACGCCATCAAATATTCAAGTGATCCTGTGAAGTATTGGCCAGGACCTTGCGACATACCGCTAATAATCGCATAGACTTTTAGCTCGACTCCCTTGAGCTTTAGATCAGGATGAGTCATGAGCCCTGAAATCGTATAGCGATTATCTTGTTTTATGATTTCGCTCATATATATCTCCCTTTTTGTAAAATATATATTGTGTTTTTTCTGTGAACGTGATACTATATATCACGAAAGCGATATATATATTTTTTTGAATCGCTCCAAAGTCAAATAAAAGAAGCTCCTTTCGAGGAGTTTTTTTTATACCCTTTTTCAGCCACAAAAAAGCACTCTCCCACCTTAGGAGAATGCTAAAAAACAAAAATATATATTTTTAAAACAGATATTTATCCGATAAATAAATTCGGCACAAATAAAATGCTAATATTATATATTTTTTTCTGTATCTCCTAAAGTCAAAACTAAATATATACTATTTGCAAATTATTGTATATAACTTTTTACTCAATCGCAATGTTCATGAATCCAGAGCTGCAACAGCGCACTCTTTGAAAGTCCCATTTCTTCGGCCTTTTTACGCATTTTTTCATTCGATTCAGAAGAAAGTGAAAAATTTACTCTGATTTTTTGTGCATTTTTATCAATCAAATCATTTGCAGCCATTTTCATTTCCTGATCTTTAGCCCTGGCTGTAGAGCTCTTCGAAAAAATATTCTCTGACATTATCTCCATCCCTCTCTAATATTAAGTGTAGTCTTTACATAAGCATATATATTTTTGATGTGCTCGGCTCCAGTGCTGCGTGGAGCGAAGTCAACTATCGACGCGCTGCAAGCATCAGCCTGAGGCAGCAAGGTAGTCCTTGTTAATATGGCCGTTGTGCATTCAGGGTAATTATCGTCAAACCACTTGTAGAAATCTTTAGTCATATTTGTGTGGTCATACATGTTCAGGACATACAGAATCGGCTTTTTTCCTTCGAATGGCTGCAATATCTTAATCATGCGCTCAAGTGGTGCCAGATCTTTTCTGGTCATCAATGTCGGTACGATTATCATGTCTGCAGCTTCAATCCATTTGGTCAAATCGTCTTGAAGAGCTCCAGGCGTGTCCACAATGGCCACTGCTGCATTATCAACCTCTTTAGCCTCATGAGTCAAGCTTCCCTGCTGATCGAGATCATACAAGCTGAATTTCACTTGATCCCTTTCAAGGCCGTAACAGATTTCGTCGCAGAGCATGGATTTTCCGACTCCGCCTTTCTGGTTACATACTAAAATTGTTTTCATCACTATATTCTCCTTCGTGTAAAACTTACACACTTATTGCATACGTTATGCATAATATTTGCGTACACATTACGCAAAACGTGTGTAAAACGTGTGTAGTAACATCATACAATTATCAGGCTGAAAATACAACATATTTTTGTATTATTTTGCGCAATTCGTGTGTATAATATACACAACAAATATGCACATTCGAAAGGAGCTATTTATGGGATTGTTCGGAAATAATGAGGATAAGGAAGCCAAAAAGGAAGCGAAGCTTGATGCTATGATGGCCAAGTATGGCCTGGAGAATCTATCACCAGAGTATAGATCTAAAGTCAAAGATATTAATTTAGAGCTCATTGGCACTGGATTGATGGAAACTGGAATGAAGCTCTCAATGAATGCTAAAGTTGAAGATCAGCTTCAAGTTCAGTATCTTAGAACCATAATGGAACAAAACTGGATGATTATCAGATTACTCGATGAAATCAAAAATAAATAAACTTATTTATTTAAAGAGCTCTTAGGAGCTCTTTTATTTTATCTTTAATTTGGTATAATCAAATAAGAATCATTATTCTGTATTATCCCCTATACACTATTTATGTTTTCTGCTTCGGAAAATTCATATTTCCAAACCCATCAATTATCATTTTTGTATTAAATATTTTTTGCCACCCATTGGGCTCTCTTAGTCTCCTACTCTCTTCAGGAGCTCTTCCTTCAAAGAAGTGAATCGCCACATATCTTCCTCACCATATGTGTCAAGCTCTCCCATTGTATAGATAAAAGCTCTGACAACGTCCTTGCCTGACATCAGCTTATAAGACTGTAATATTCTTTCTTTTGTAAATTTTTTTGCCATTTTAAACCTCTTTCTAACCTTTAACCAAAATATATATCTCTTTAACACCTTGTTATCTTTTGCCAACTCTTCGCAAGTAATCTTTTTTTGAAGCTTTATGTTGCCCCTCTCAATCCTGGACTTTTTATGTAAGAACATCAAATATGCCGTCATAGTCATGTCCAGAGAAGCAGCTTCATTTCGAATCGATTCCTTTATATCTGCTGGAATCTTAATTAAAAGACTAGCCTGTTCCATTATTTTTCCTTTCTGTGTGTAAAACGTGTGTATAGCGTGCGTATAATATATACACGTTTTGCGCAAAAGTCAAGAAAAAAGAGCAAAAAAATAAAGCCGACAATCCGAATAAAAAACTGAAAAAAGTTTCGAATCATCGGCTTTCCATCCTCAATGCGAGGAGAGATGGCTATTAGGTTAAAATATCAAAATTTGTTGCTGGATAGATTACACTTCCACGCAAAGCTGTCCCTGATGGAATAGCACCGGCCATATATATAGTGCTTGACCCCAGTATTAAACGTTGGCCTGGTACGCTCGGCATTGTTACAAATATATCCGCAGAAGCAATTGTCTGCAAAGGTCCTGTCAAATTAAGAATGGCTTGATTTGCTGGAATATCTTCATTTGCAGTACCACCAAAAAGAATTGACACCATATTTCCTATTTTTGTAGCAATAAAAGTTAAGCCCTTATAGGTTGGCAGTACTTTTGTAGATGACCTAAGTATTTCCGAATTTATCTCATTTATTGCCCCAGGCACAGTCTTGCTTGTAGTCTGCAGAGTATTATCCGTTATATCCTGCTTCTCATCCAAAGCTGTCTCAAAATCTACAGGAACGGCTGTCTTTACAGCTTTAATAATATACATACCATCAAATGCTGGATATAGCTGAGCGCCAAAATCACCTGAAGGAAGATTGAAAGTTGTGCTTCCGTCACCTGGACCGAACTTTGTGCCAAAAATAGCAAATAAATCAGCGTAGGTTGTACGGCTCACAGCCGAGCCGTCACATTCTAGCCAGGCTGTCGGAACTGTAGTTCCGCCATATGGCATTATTACGCCCAGTGGGGCATCCGCATAGATATTAGCATCAAGGCTGATTACATTATCCTGATCAATATCAATTCCAGTTCCTTCTGTCAGCATTGGCTGTTTCTCAGCTACCTCAGAACCAAGCTCAGCCACCTCTGAGGCCATTTCGCTTGATGCAGTCGATAATGAATTGATTTCAGATGTTTGTGTGCTATTTTCAGAGCTTAAAGAGCCAAGCTGAGAGTTTTGCGTGCTGTTTTCTGATGTTAAAACTGTAGTCTCAGACGCAAGCTCACTTGTGGCTGCAGAAAGAGATTCAATCTCGCTTGAAACATCGCTTCCACCTGACTGATCAATCCATTCCACATCACCATCAACGTCGCTCTTTTTTGCAAGGATCTGGCCTGTTGTTCCACCTTCAGGAACACCAGAGCCGCCCGATCCATTTGTTACTGTAAAATCATAAGTGTTTCCATCAGAAAGCGTGATTGTGTACGTGTCTACGAGGCCCACAGTAGCCGTTTTTTCAATTGAAACGATGCCAACGCCTTCAGCTCCATTTGTGACTGCAAATGTGTCAGTATCGCCATCCGTGCAGGTCACAGTGTAAGTGTCTACGAGACCCACAGTAGCCGTTTTTTCAATTGAAACAATGCCAACGCCTTCTGGACCTGGCACAGCTGTGAAAGCTCCACCGTCATGCCATTCCTGATCATCCACAAGCCATGTATATATATGTGATGGATTGCCGACCAGATAAGCATCGCCAGCTTCGCCTGTTGGATGAGCCGCTTCGAGTTCCGCCACAGTGTCATAATATCCTTTTAATTTTGCTCCGCCACCACCGACGCCACCTTCTTCGTAGATTCTATACAATAATGCTTCAATCCTTGATTGTGGCTCAAAATCGACAATGCCTTCGCCTAAAATCGCTTTTAAGATTTGTTCGTCCCTGGAAGGTGGTCCCACATAGCTCATTGCAATCTCCTTTCTATGCTTTGATTAATTTTCCATTTTTTAAAAGATTTAAAAGCGTAATATTTTGAATTGCAAGGCCAATATAATCCTTGATGTCATTGGCCTCAGCAATCCTCTTTCTGTGTTCCCTGGATGTGTCACGCTCTCCTACGCTTGCAAGAGCTGTGACGATTGATGTGCTCATTCCTTCATATTTTGGGTAATAAGTCACTTTCTTTTCATCAGGGCTTTTTCCAAGTACCACAACAGCAGTGTGGCCCTTTTTCTTTGATACAAGGATATCTCCAATCATCAGATCCTTTTCTTTTGCTTCCACAAGCTCCACGAGGCCAGTTTTAGTCAATGCATCAACCTCTGTTTCCGTTGTGAAATTGCCTGGGTCTTTTCCTGTTGCTTCCTTAAAGCAAACCCTTACAACAGTGCCACAATCTGCGTTAGTAGGCTTTTTGGACTCTATTCCATCATTAACTATTCCTAACCTATGAGGCTGAGAATAGCCCACGTTTGGATTATTGCAGGCCTTGACCATCCTTTCGGCCATCTTGTGCCTATTGGCTACGTCCTTGAATCTTAGGACGTACCAATCATATTTATGCTTATAATATGGCTGCATCGACACTTCGCCCTTGAAGTCGTTACCGCTTCCAGTTTGAAGCTGATCGCCAGCTTTTCCAGCAAGTTTTCCAAATTCATCGTGTCGTGCTGATCCAATAATTACATTTGACATAAAAAATCACCTCTTAGCCAGATAATGCTGCAATATTGTTTTGGCTTTTTCCAGATCTTCCGAATATTCATAATTCGTATGGTGGCAATATGCTATTTCAAAATCAATAAACGCCAGCATGCAGCTTATGAACATTTCATTAGTGTCATTCTGTTTTCGAAACATGTCATTGCCCTGGAGTAACGACGTTTTGATATCTTTAATCTCTATCTCTGCAGTAGTCACTCTTTCTTCCAAATCTGTACGAGGTTTTGAAAGAAATCTACTGAGTGCATAAATCATAATGCATAGATTTCCAAGAGATACAAGCAATCCTAACACTAGAGCAATGACCGTAATTACTCCAATCATCCTTCTACCTCAGGAACACCCTTCACAATGCTCTTTGCAAGTGAAAGAGCTGTAGCGAAAGCAGTCGCTCCTAGGACATAAGACCAGTTAACCTGATCAAAAGCCTGAGCTGCGCCCACCGATGCAATAAAAGTTTCACAACAGGTCCATAAAGCTCTTGAGAAAGCTGCGTTCCAAAATTCTTTTGAGTTTAATCTGTCTTTAATCATGTGATACCCCCTTGTTAATTAGTAAATCATCAAATAATCTATCCATGCACTGAATAGTTTTGAACGCGTTTTTCTTCTTAGCATAGCCCTTCCATGAATTGTAGGATATTTTCATATCCTCACATGTAATAAGGCCAGCATCACGCATTTTTGCCAATTTCTTCAATTTAATGCGCTCTTTTGAAACGTTGGAACGCGTCAGCATCCGAATTATTTTTCCGGTTTTAGAAATTTTGTAATCAGTTTTAAGAAACGTAAATCTGTGGCTTGATTTTAAAATATAAGTCTTGTTTTCATTTAAAATCAATTTGGCCTTTCTGGCCTCATCCTTGACCACTCTCAACATTTTCTGAGCATCTGTCTTATTCCTGCAGAATATAACGAAGTCATCCATGTACCTCACGTAAGGCTTACCGTATTTGCAGCTGATTATATGATCAAATTCATTCAGGTAGCTAACGGCCAAAATCTGAGAAACTTGCGAGCCTAATCCTAGCCCTTTTTCGCCAAACGGCTCCAGCATCTCATGAATAAGATTTATTATACGTTTATCTTCAATTTTCTTTTCAAGCATTTGGTATATCTTGTTATGATCCAGAGAATCGAAATATGAATGGAAATCTCCAAGAATCACATATCCCTGGCTTCCATACTTCTTGTAGTGCTCACGCAACATTTTTGCCACCCTATCAATCGCGAAAATGGTGCCTTTGCCTTTAATGCTGGCGCCATTGTCGTATATTAATCCATTTGATAACAATGGAATTAAAATATTATCGCATAGAGATTTCTGCACAATCCTATCTCTGATATATATGCTTCTGATGTGCCGTTTCTTTCCACGTTCCATCAAATCGAATTCAATGAATGGCCGCTGCTTGTATTTTCCCGATAGAACTTCTTTGGATAGTTTTAAATTGTTAATGTAGAGCTTTGCTTCATATTTCTGAATAGATTGCTTCCAACCTACTCCTTTCTTGCATTTATAGAACGCTTTATTGAGCTGTTCAAAAGAGAAAGCTTCTTCAAAAGAAAGCGTGCGAGCTATTACCTTTTGGTAGTTAGCGCGCCTTTTCTCTTGACGATTTTTAAAACGTCTTTCTTTTCGTTCTTTGCTTGTCATAATAATCCATGTATAACTTATAATTCAGGCCACTATAGTTACATAGTCAGCCAACATGAACATCCTTAGGCCCATTGGATGCCATGCAAGAAGCGTCCGTTGACCGGCATCATGGATATCTATTTACGCTTTAGCGAAGGTCACTCGTTCCTTATAGATTTGACAATTGTTTTCGCATTTTGCTACTCAGTCGTGTCTTAGGGCTATAATCAGACCGGGACGCCATTCGTGTTGTTGGCGTTGTTGTTGCTCAGGTTGCCGTTGGTGTTCACATTCCAGAAGTTCGTAGCGTTGTTGGAATTAAGCGAGCCGAGCCACCAGTTGTTGGCGGATGCAACAAGTAACCTATTAAAACTTTCCAAACTGCTCATCATTGGCTTTAATCCAAGCAGCTATCAAAGCTTTAATCGAATTTGCATTTACAGCCAGTTTCTCTATATCCTTGTAAGAAAGATTCGGAAGCATGTCTGAGTAAGTATCTAAAAGATTTAGAAGCAGCGCGCATTCATATTGGGCGCATTCCTGATAGGCTTTTCGTTTAGCATAATCTTCTTTAGAACGTGGATATATGTTGTTTGCGTTGAAGATGTAACACACAATCTTATTAGCTGAATCGTAAAGAGATTTACCCACGAAGTATCTATGTTTCTTTGGTATTTTCTTTTCGTTCATAATGAGAGCATATACATCTCTTAGAAGCTCTTTTGACTTACTGATTACCTCTAAAGGCGATTGTGTTCTTTTTCTCTTATAGACGTTACTCATATTTTTTTACCTTTACGCGCACCTAAAGGTGCGCGATATCCGATTATCCGATTCTGAAGCAGACCGGGACGCCAAGCGCGCCGGTGGCGTAGTAGCCGCCCAGGGTGCCGTAGGCGGACACACCCCAGAAGGACGCAGCGTCGTTGGAATAAAGCGAGCCGAGCCACCAGTTGCCGGCGGATGACTGTCCATTCAAGTTCTTAATCTTTGAAGCTAATGTGTAAGCCTTATTATTTGATGCTGTTTCACCTGGAGCATACTGGTCAGTGGTGCCAGCGATCTCATAATGAGTAGGCAACCACAACTTTGTGGAGTCAGTGCCCATAGCTCCACCGGTACTTGTGATGTAAGAATGTGACTTTGCAGTGATTACATCTTTCAGGTCCGAAGGAAGCAGTGGGTAAAGTGTATTTTCAAGCGTTCCTCTAAGCGCAGAGCTAGGGAATCCGCCTGTATTAGTTGCGGTTGAATTATATTGATATGCTGTTTCGTACAATTCCGTGCATATAAAATCAACAGTCTTGTCAGGGTACCAGGATGCAGCGCTGCCTGTGCCGTCATTTATTGCAACAACCTCAGCATGGTATGTCTTACCGTTCATGACGAAGGACTTAGTTTCACCAACATTAACAAGATCCTTGAATGTTCCATCCTGAATTCTTGCTTGAATCTCTGCCCATGTAGCATGTTCAAGGTCAGTCCAAGGTGGCTGATATTTAGCCGTTACTTTCTTTATCTGACCATATCCAAAAGCCACATTTTCATCAGTGATTCCTGCTTGTACACGGTATTTATCCATGCCAGCGAGCATTATATCTGTCTTAGGAGTGCTCATTGCAATAGTGCGAGCATTTCCCTTTGAATCTGTCACTGTCGCATTTTCTCCATCAAGCTCCGCTGGAACGACAAGACGCAGCTTGCTGTATAGAATATCACTCATAGTGTCACCTCCGTAAATTCGCCATAGTCAAGAAGCAGCGATTCTGTACTCGCTCCAGCCGTCAAAGTGTACTCTTCTAGGCCTGGTAGAATCACATCAACAAAAGTCTTTCCAATGGGAACTGTGGCCGTTCTGGTAGAACCAGAGCCAAAAGTGATTGTGATTTCTGTCCCTGCTGCAGCATAAGCTCTAATTTTTCCATATAAAATCATCACATCACCCCCTTATGGCTGTGGAACATCAACGACAGAGATAGATCCATCTGTGTTGAAGATTGTCTTGTGTTCAATTACATTTCCATCTTTTGTATAAATTTCTGAAATGGATCCATCCGAATTGAACACCGTTCTCATTGTCTCAGTTGGACTGTAAGTGTCCAAAATTGAACCATCCGAAGGGAATGTCGTAGTCTTTAAAGGAGTAAGTGGATTTAAGCTAGAATCATTAATTGTCGGAAGCTCTGGAAGCAATCCAGCGACTGAATCGATTGTAAATCCAATTTGTGTGACTCTGTAAAGTGACACGTAAACGTCTGTAGCTCCGCCTCTGAAAGTGTTCTCTGTGATTGTCTCAGAAGATGAATTCATTTTCTGGACAAAATGCTCACATACCTGAGTTGAATCAGCTGCAGTTGTGAGCTTGTAGCCGATGATATAGTAATTTGTTACCCCTGTGCTACCCGAAGGAATTGTAAACAGATCAGTTTGGCCAGCATCAAGCTGAATTCTTCGGCCTTCTTTTGTGATGATTACTCCATCAGCCAGGCCGATAGTATTGGCATCCTCTTCTGTTGCTGCGAATTGATTTCCAACGCGAGCAATGCCTGTTACGTCGCCAGCTAGTGCTGCAATCATATCAGCATCTTCGGCTGCATATATTGCAGGATTTCCATTGCCATTAATTAATTTAGCCATTCTCTACTCCTCTCCTTGAATCTTATAATCCGTAGTAAGTAAGCCGTTTTCTATCTTGTAAATCTTTTGGACAATAGGCTTTCTGATAATTGTTCCATCTGGGAATACACCCTGGACCACATCGCCAACCTCAAGCTCGTAATCATCAGGCGCTTTCATCTTCAAAGTTTTATGAGATGCAATCTCTTTTAATCTCTTTCGTCCGTTATCAATCAGATCAACCTCTGACTCAGCATTCGGGAAGTTATAGAATTCCGTTCTTTCGTCAAAGCCGAAATAATACTGAGTATTTGATATCTGCCCCTGATCATCAATGTACAAATGTCGTATCATTCTGTTTTGAAGCTCTCCAGAGCCACCACATATCAAGTGATTAATACCCATGAAGTCAACTATGAAGGTCATTGGAATTCCATTATCTTCATTAAAGGTTCCTTGTATCAGCTGAGCCCGAACGGCTTCAATCGAAATCACAATAGGTTGATTGCTGGCCACCTTCGAGGCTGTAATTTTTAGCCTATAGCCGTATTTTTCAAGCATCCCTTCAAGGCCATCAAGCAAATTGATGTAAAGTGGAAACTGATAGCTTGAAATCGTAAGCCCAGAATCTGCTGTTGATATCGTGAAAAAATCGCCCAACACTCCGGAAAGCATTGAGGCGATTACTTGATTAGCTTCACCACTGACCACTTTATAATTTGCCCCTGCAGGTGGAAGTATTACATTTTTACTAAGCAAGCCGCGCCAGGTGAAGCCTTTTAAAGTTGAATAACTCTGATCAGTTTTAGACTTTGTATATTCAATAAGTCCACCGATTTCAGTTTCTGGGATGTAAAAGCCAGCCATGCCAGTAGGGCATTCACCATCACAGTCAAATTCGAAATCATTGGACGCGGCTTCAGAACTTCCAATTTCAACATCGATATCTATATCTGTAGAGCCTAATTCATGAAGATTTTCATCTAAAAAAATCATATTGGAGCGCTCCTTTCCAAGAATAAAGTTATATCGATGTCATAATCGCCATATCCGTATATTACTCCAGCTCCGCCAGGCATACGCTCAAATAATGAGCTCTGTGGGTCACGATAATCAAATACATTGATTATGCTTCCATCTTCATTGATGACGATGCATTTCAGATCAATTGAAACGCTGTCCCTGGAATCAACTACAAGCCTCTGGCCTCTTCTAAGTGGATAATTAACTCTATACAAGTGATCATTTACAATGAATTGAACTCCGTTTGGTGCTGGTCCGTAAATGATAGCACGATAGTCAGCTCCGAAAGGTGTGTCGATGAAATATGGCGTTGCTCCGCTGCCAAAACGGTACGAATAAGTATATCCGTATTTGAAATCTCTTTCTGGCGGATAGCCCTTCGCGTCCTCAGGAATCCATCCAGGTTCTTCACCCTTCCTGATTTCGTAATATTGCTCTTCTACCCAGAAAGGAAATGGCGCATATAAAGTCCCTTCCATTTCTGTCCAGGTCATTCCTGAGTCAATCGGATAACAGTCATGCTCATTGAAATATACCTGGATATATTGCTGATTCCACATGATGCGCCCAGGCATCTGTTTGGCAACATCGTTTTCTGTGGCAAAAATAAAATTATCAATCTGCGTCTTTCTTTGGGCTGGGTCGCCCCTAAATCTAAATGTGCAAGGATATTTCTGCGGCTCCTTTGTAAATCTTATAATTGATGTACCATATTGCTTTTTGACGACTTCGGGAGTCCATTTTACTTTATGGAAATCAGCTTTAAACAGTTTGGCAGAGTCAAAATCGTGTAAATCGAATTCTACGCCATTGCTTGATATGTATTTTAGATCAACCATTGAAAATCACCCCCATATCACGCAATGCTCTAGTAAATTCTCTATCACCAATCGACAGACTAATATCTGCATCAGATGCGCCAGATCTAACTGCGTCGTACATCGCAGCTGTATCGAATGGACTTGCGAGCAGTGAAACGTCTGCAGCTACATCAGCCACCGCATCCTTCACTATATATCTGGCTGATTCGATACCACGAGCATAATTGTCCATCATATGCTTTGGCCACTGATTGAAGTCTTTTAATGGTCCAATGTCCGGGCCAGTCGAGAAATGTAGATAGCTTCTAACTGTTTCGGCCATTGACCTGACTCTATCTATAAGAGCGCTCATCTTCTGAGTAATGCCATCGCAGAAGTTTTGAACAAAGTGCGAACCCCATTCTTTCGCATTATTTAAAAGCTCATCGAATTTCTGTTTCGCATTTACGCCCATATCGGTCACAGCTTTGATGACATTTAAAACGCCATCATTGATAGCTTTTTGAATATTGACCCAGGCTGTAGAGATTATCTGACCAATTTTTGACCAATCGCCATCAATCAAAGCTCTGATTATCTGGCCTGTAGTCTGCAGGAGAATTTTAATCACATTGACCGCTGTTGTGATAATTATCCTAATAATTTCGATTTTTGTGGCGAATAATTGGCCAAGGAATCCGAAATGTTCCTCGAAAAAACGTTGAATCTTCGCAATTGTTTCGGCTAAGAAATTCGTTAAAATTCTCCACTTCTCTTTGACGAATTCTGTAATTTCTGCCCAATTTTTTATAACAATAATAATCGCAGCAATAGCTGCCGCTACAGCCGCAATTAAAGGAAGAAATGGAGCTACAGCCGTGATAATGCCAGCAATAGCAGGAATCAGTGTGCCTGTGATAACAGCCTGAATCGACGTAATCATGGCCAAAATCGTAGGCCCTAATTTAATCACCGCTCCCACGGCTGTCGAAATATTTCCTATTGTGCTGATAATAGTGCCCACTATGCTTATAGCTGGTCCAATGGCCGCAACGATAAGACCGATTTCGATGATCATTTCCTGTGTTTTTCCGTCTAAATTTCCGAACCACTGTACGAGACTTTGAATCTTCTCAACCAGCTTCTGGACGTATGGCATCATGATTTCACCGAATTGAATAGCTACATTTGAAGCCATTTCTTTAGTCTGAGAGAGCTGCGAATTAAATGTCTGATATCTTTTTTCAGCCTCATCAGTAAGAGCTGCATTCTCAATATATGCCTGATTTGAAACATTGATAGCACTTGTAAGCTGATCACTTGCAAGCGCTAAAGATTGCAGCATATTCGATTGACGAATGCCACTCATTCCTAATTCATCAAGGATTGCGTATGTATCGACGCCAGCAGCATTCATTTCTGAAAGACCGCTGATAAATTCTTGCAGGGCTGTTACTGGTGAAGCCTTCCACTCAGCTGCGAATTCTTGCGCTGTCTTTCCCGATACCTGAGCAAGCCGATTGAGATCGTCACCGCCTGCAGAAACAGCTTGTGAAATGCTTGTTAATGTCTGAGTCATTGCAGTTCCACCAGCTTCGGCTTCGATACCTACTGAGCTCATGGCTGCCGCGAGAGCTAAAACATCAGTAGTCGATAATCCTGCGATAGTTCCTGCAGATGCAAGCCTGTTTGACATTTCAACGATGCTGCTTTCGTTTGTTGCAAAGCTATTACCAAGAGCTACGATTGAAGCCCCAAGCTTATCAATGTTTTTAAGCGGTTCGCCAGTAATATTTGAAATTCGAGCAAGAGCTGTCGCTGCCTCTTCTGCTGAAAGGTTGGTGGAATCGCCCATCATTACCATTGTTTTGGTGAATTTTAAAATGTCATCGGCACCTACGCCAAGCTGTCCGGCTGCTTCAGCAACGCCAGCGATTTCTTCCTTGCTTGCCGCTGTCTCTGTAGACATCTGCTTGATGCCCTCAGCCAGATCTTCATATGTTGTTGTGGCTGTTTCATCAACAGTTTTCATAACGCCAGCGAAAGCTGATTCCCAGTCTGCAAAGCTCTTAACTGATGCAGCTCCAAGGCCAGCAAGCGGAACTGATACCTTTTTCGTTAACGTATCGCCTACGGATGTCATCTTGTTTCCGATGCTGGTCAGTTTTGAGCCAATTGCTTCAAACTGAGCTCCAACAGCTCCCCAAGTACCGCCCAACTTCTTGAGCTCTGCTTCAGTGTTAGCGATTTCAGCCTGCAGATTCTGATACTGTGTTTTCAAGCGAATTACATTAGTTGAATCCGCTCCGTACTTTTCAGTGTTCTTTTCAATCTGTTGCTCTAACAGAGTCGATTTATTCTTTAGGGACTCCAACTGTTGCTCTAAGGCCTTGCTTGTTGTAATCGACTTCTGAAACGCGCTCATGCTTGAGCCCATCTGTGAAGCAAGGCTCTTAACCTGGGCTTGATACAGCTTTGTTTGAGCTGTAAGATTTGCCATGTTCTCCTTATATTGAGGAGCTCCTTCAAGCTCAATCTTAACGCCAATATTAGCCATAGTTTTCTCCTTATATGCCTAAAAACGCCACCATGTCCACCTTCTGCTTTGGCGGAATCTGTCTTGCCGTACCATTTTCAATCGCCCTGCAATTAAGCATGTCAATGAACTCCCCCCAACGTGTGGCCAGAGTTTCGTCCTTGCTCATGCCTAGCTTTCGGCCTAGATATATATACCAGGCTTCATTTAAGTAGATTTTGTCTGTTCTTTTTTTTTGCCTTTTGGCTCAGCCATAACAGAAACCTCGCCATCACTGTCAAATACAGCAAGAGCTCTCTGAACGAGTCCCATGAATTCATCCTCGTTCAGCAAAATGTCCATCATTTCGTGATTTATTTCAAAAGGCTCATAATCCTGCCCAGAATATTTCATCTGTACTTCATAAGCCTCATGCATGATCATGATTATGTCTTCCATCACTCCAAATTGCTTATCAGAGTCCTCAATCTCAAGACATTCCTTGAATCGAGCTATGTTATTGCCTGGACTTAATCTGCAAAGTCTTCTTTCAGCCCAGACATTACGTGCGAATTGAATATTTAATAGCTTTTCTTTTGTCCCATTCATAAAAAACCTCACAAAAATGTGGAAGGTCCAACAATTGAACCTTCCACACTCTCTACACATAATTTACATATGAATTGCGTACAGCTTACACAATTCCGAAGTAATCCTTAATGATGTCTTCAGCTGCTGACTCTGTTGCAAGCTCTCCGCCTACAAGCTTCCAATCATGCTTAGCTGTATCATCTTTCATGATATTAAACACGAGTTCCTGAGTCTGGAAGTCAACTTCCTCGCCCTGTGTCTCAGCTGACATCTCAAGCTGATTAAATGTTCCCTTAGGGAAGATCACTGGTGCGTAATATGTCACTCCATCTGACATATAGCGCACGATGAAGCCAATACCGCAATATGGCTTCTGCTGATCATCATTGTAGTGAGCGAGTCCATCATCATCTAATGCAGGAAGTCCCTGGATTAATCTCTCAGATGACTGAAGCAATCCATCAACTGTCAATGTGACCTGGCCGCCTGTGAATGCTCCAGCGAGAGATTCAGCAATGATATTGTCAGCATAAAAATTGTTTGAATCAGAGCTCTCAGGTGATGCTTCAACAGAAACGCCACGAGCAAGCTTCTGGCCACTTGAATAAGTAACTACACCTTCAGACGCAGTGTAAACTGCAACATATGGAAGAGAGTAGCCTGTGATTACTTTTCCAGCTGCTGTCATTTTTTTCTCCTTTCTAATCAATAAAAAAAGACCTACTTAGTAAGTCTTTTTATCTCTTTATCTAATTCTTCTTGCATGGCTTCCACCGCTTGAGTTTTCGCCTTGTTCCTTGTGCGATTAATAAACGGCTGAGCCACTATGAAGGAAGTGCCTTTGTTGATTGCATTGGCGATCATCTGATTAGCGTGGCCTTTAGGATATTTCTTAGTAACATGGTCATTATATCCATCGAATCCTGTGTTGATATCAAATTTAGAACCATCCATTTTCACTGGCGTGTAGCCCAGAGCATCGAGCAAGCCTTTCTTTTCTTCGGGCCTTGCGTATCTCATGCCTTCAGCATGATATTCGTCAGAAGTCTTCAGCTGATTCAATTCAGATCTCATTATATCAGTGACGATTCCCCCACCCTTTTTAAGAGATTCTTCAAGAATGTCGTCTGTATCCTTCTCAATTTGCTCTAGCATTTTTACTGTCTCAGTTAGTCCTTTAACTGTTACTTTTGGCATGGCCCACACTCCAATCCCATGAATAGTGAATCAAATTCGTATCAATCTCATATTGTGTTCCCGTCAATGACCAGCTTGCGCCCATATCAATCAGTGCCTGTTCAAGGACATCAAGATTCGGGTCGATGTCATTATTGACTGTCGTATAATAGTCAAGGATTCCGTTCAGGCTTCGCTCTGATTTACCATTATCTGAATAAAATGAATCATCATTCTCCTCTTGCCACACTGCATAAGGAGCTTTAACGGTAGAAGGCTTTCTATAGTGGTATATATTTACATCCTCAATCGCTCCGAATGTAGTAAATGGAATCTCAAGGAGTTGGGTCAATAACATCATAATAATTCATTATCCTTTCAAGCGATAAGTCAACGGCATCTTCATCAGCAATCACATTGATATCTTCGATTCTGTATTGCCTTCCGTCCTCAAGAATGACATATTGAGCTTCTTCAGGAAGGATTGTATTATAGCAACGGACAAGCTTATCGAGTCGATAATTGTTTCCCTTTGCAGCATACAGTCGTTGCATTCCGATTGTTCTGTTTGCATAATAAGCAGCCAGATCAAGAGAAACTAATTGCTCAATCGGTATCTGTCCATTAGCAGCTGTATTCGTCAGCTTGTAAAACTTCAAAATCCCTTCATCTCTCATGTGCCCGGCTCCTTTATATGTCTCAGTCCAATCATCTGCAGCATCTGCTGATATCTGTTGACTGCCTTTTCATCACCATAACCGAAGTAAGCCTGGCAATATACAGCTACAGCATTGCATTGCACTGAGTCCGTAATATCAAATTCATCATTAGTGGCCTGTGTAATATCCGTCTTAGCAGCGTCAATCAATGCATCGATTTCAGCATCGAATGTCGATGTGACTACCCTTAACGAATTCTTTACAAAGGTCAAAAGCTCTGTATCGGTCATAGCGATAATCCTTTCTAGTCTTTTTTAGTTCCTTTCTTTTTTGAGGGCTTTTCAGCTTTCTCAACGGCCTCAGGCTCTCCAACATCTTCAGCCTTAATAACAGCCTTCTCTTCTGGCACTACTACACAGCGTCCTAATTTTAAGATCACGTCAGCTGTGTCTTTAGAAACATCCACAAGAGTGCCAGCTGGTAACAGCACCCTTGTGTCGGCTGTCAATTTAATCTTCAAAGAGCTACCTCTTATGCACCTGGCTTTGTGATAAGTGTGAAGCGTCCTGGAGCAACAGCTTCAAGAGCGACGTACTTACGTCCAACGAACTTAACAAGGTCAGCTTCAGCGAGTGATAGATCATCCATCTTGATTCTGATCTCTTCACCATTAGGGAAGTTAGCTCTGAATCCTGATGCAAGGTCTCCAACGATTGCATATACATCATCCTCAGATGCTGTAGAGTAAGCTGGAAGGCTGTTGTTAAACAGAACCACGAGGCCAGCAAATGGATCCTGAAGAGGATATCCGTCGCCAGTAGTAATGCTCTTGAAATCAGCCCAAGTGAGCTTATTCATGATTGCTACGTTGTTTGTTGCTTCGTCTGAAAGATTAGCAACAGCGTTGACCATTGTTGTAGCCGATGGAGCAAGCTTAACAAGAGCAGCGTATGGTGTTGTTGCTGTCGAAGTCTGTGGAAGAGCTGCAATTTTTGCAACAACGATATCAGCCGCAGCCTTTGCAATTCTATGGCCTAACTCATCGTAAATATAATCGATGAATTCCTGGCTCTTCATATCAAGGCACTCGTCAGAAATTGTCAGCCATTTTTTTATAGACTGAGGAATAAGCGTAACTACGCCGATGTGAAGCTCTTCAGGGTCTGGAGCTTCGTCACCTTCAAGATGAATAACAGCATCAGTTCCGCTGATTTCGAAGCCGATTTTAAGGTTGCCCTTAACATAAGTCTTTCCGACTCTGTTGAGGATTTCATCTGTTTCCCAAGCTGTCCTGATACGCTCTTCAGCGAATTCAGGGATAGGAATCTCTCCGCCAACCGCATTCTCTGTTAGAATTGAGCGAAGAGCACTGTCATCGCCCTTAATAGCCTGAGCAAATGCGTCAATATACTCAGGGGTATTTCTTAACTCTTTAACTTCCATTTTTGTCTCCTTTCGATTTTCTGGAACAATCTCTGTACCAGCTGCAGGATTTTCATTGAGCTTTGCTGCAGCTCTCTCTTCAGCTTCAAGCTCAAGCTTTCTAGCCTCTAAAGCCTTGCGCTCTTCAGCCATTTCTCTAAGCTCTTTATCACGCGCCTCAATTTCAGTCTGTTCAGCTGTCTCAGCTAAAGGACTAAGCGCATTGACTCTTTCTTCGAGAGCTTTGAGCTGTTCATTAATCTCTCTCATTTCAGGGGTCATTTTTTTCATCTCCTCTAAACGTGTGTTTAGCTCAGCAATCTGCTCAGAACGCTTCTTTGCGCTATCCAGCGCAGCTCTAGCTTCTTCAAGACTCTTCTTGCCGCTCTCCAGCGACCTTGAAGAGATTGAAGTCTGTTCATATGCTGGCATCGTTACAGCTGAGACCTCAAAAATCTCAGATATATGCGTAATGGTACGTTTTGGATAATCTGTGTCCAAACGTTCCCATCTATCGCCATCAACTAAAAAAGCGAAGGACATTCCTGAAATGTCTCCTCGCTTAACTGCTGAATCTAATTCAATTGCCTTCGGATTTTTTGCGTCAAGATCCGCTTCCATGTGCACCTCTTCAGGTCGAATAAATAGTCTCATGGTCGCATTCGGAGTGTTCCGTCTGCTTCTGGCTAGTGGGATGCCACTGAAATCATGATTTACAAGCAGCCTCACATCTCTCAGAGTCTCTTCATCGATTGCTGTGGGCTTAATAGTCTCTTCCCACAATCCACCGATATCGGTAGACTGATTAAACACGATAGGCGCTCCTATCAAATGAATCTGATCATCATTTTCTGCAGCTCTACTTTCAACAGTGCCTAAAAAAGAACGAATCTCTCTCTCTTCGTTACTCATCGTTTTCTCCTTCCTGGATTACATCCGTTTGAACATTTCCATTCGATGAATCATAATTGTTCGTTGCAATCATGATGTCATCGCCACCACGCTCAGGCCCCAAAGGCTCATAGCCTAACATGATGCGATATTCATCCCTGGTAAAAAGGCCTAGCTCTCTAGTGGTCTGAATTACCTGTGTGATTGTCTTCAGTGGCTGATATTTAAGCTTTGCCATATTAGCCTGGACAAAATCGCCAAATCCTTGCTCTCTTTCTGTAAATAAAAAAGCTGTAAGCGCTCCAGTGAACATCACTGCGAACGGCTCCAGCCTTCCTTCATATACCGCTTCGTATTTTTCCGAAGTAAAATTGTTTGTCAAAAAATCTTCATTAACACCAAAATATTCAAAAGCAACTTTCTTTGTTTGCTCTCTGGTATCTGCATCCACCACATAAGGCTTCGAATCAATCTGCTTGTAATCAAATCTTGAGTCGATTACGATTACACCGCCATTGTTTTCCATTTCGTAATTGTCTTGTTTGAATTGAGCTCTGGCTTTTTCAATATCCTCATCCTTCATGACCTGGGCAGCCTTCAAAAGTCCTCTGATGATTGCACTGGACTTAATGCCCTCAATAATGCCCTGATTCTGAGCATGCATCAGCTCACATATAGGCTTAAATGGTGAATTCTCATCGCCATATAGCGGATCATTAAAAAAGTGGTTCCTCAGATGAATAATTTGGCTATATGGAATCGAGTAGTAATGATTGTGCTGCAACTCAAATCTAGCTATCACTTTGCCATCTACTTCGTAGATCTTAAACTGCTTGTAGTTGATAGGCCACAGAGCCTCAAGCTTGCCATCCTTGTCATATTCTGGCCAGATGAACACATTGTTAGTCGCATAATAAAGAGCAGCGACCTTGTAAATGAAATCATAGCTGGTCATATATTTGTTTGGCTTCTTCAGCACTTTATCGACTTCTTTCGTCCTCTCAGTGACGGACATCTGCTCCTTAACCTTTCGGACGGCTTGAAGCTCCATCTTTCCCAGATTGCGAGCCAGCGCATCGATGCAGGCCACAATCACATCAACGTCAAGGAGCTCTCCATGGAAATGTCTATAGTTCCATGCGTGAATATAAAATGGAACGGCCTGACCTACATCTCTTTTTCTGCTTTCGGTCTTATTGTTTCTTTTGAATAAATCGAAAAATCCCATTTTTTGCTCCTTATCCGTCTACTCTGATCAAATAATCTTGTCTGTATTTCACATAAATAACAAAGGCATTTAACAAGCTTACAGTTCCATCAATTCGCCTTTTGCGTGTGATTTTCACGGGCTCAATGGATTCCAGAGAGCCCATCTCTTTGATGGCCGTATTTGTTAAACACCACTTTAAAATCGGATTGTTGTTATAATTAATTTTTTTCTCCGCCAGCATTGCGCCCATTTCCTTCATTGGCACTGTCCACGTTTTTGCGCCCTGTGCCACGGCTTCCATGACATCACCGAATTGCCATTGCATCTCCTGAACCCAGTAATTAGCCATAGCTCTATCATAGCCACATCGCCAGATGTCTATTTGCCATTCATCTTTCATTTTCTGGAACCAGGCTGTTACGTCTGAATACTGGACCATTTCGCCCTCGCAGAAGGTCATTAGCCCACGCTCTTCCCATGTCTTATAAGGAGCTTCTTTTGAGCTCTTAGCATCAAGCTCCTCAATTCTGGACTTTGGTAGAAAGTAATGTTGCAGTACATATATAGTTTCATCGTTACGTCGCCTGATCAGCAGCGTTGCGCAAGTCAGATCTTTAACCGAAGACAAATCAGAGCCAGCGATTGCATAAGTGTTTCTTACTGTCTCCATGTCGAAAGTTGCAGGATTGTCAATCTCTTCCCATTTCAGCCAGCTTTGAGCTGATATGTTCTTCAGGTTGAAATCTTTAGTAAGGACCGTTTTTCTGTAGTTAGGCTGAACAATAGCTCTTTCAACCGCGGCTCTTAGCTTTGCAACAGACTTAACTGTTCCGAGTCCTGGATTCGCTTTAATCCAGCAATCTTCTTTAGTCCATTCAGACAATTCATCGAGCTCATAAATAAAAGATAGAAAATGCTCATCTTCCACTTCTCCGTTGAGCACTTGCTCAGCGTAATCATAGAGCTCATCATATATGCCTTCACGGATGAATCCGCTAGTGGTGATCGTAACAAATAAAGGCTGTTCTCGTGATTCTGCAGAAAGTGCCTGTTTCATTACATCGTAAAGATTTCTGTCCTTAATCGCATGACATTCATCCAGAATTACCATCGAAGGATTTAGGCCGTCCAATGTATCAGAGTCACTTGATAATGGCTTATATGTTCCAAAGTTGTATTCACAATATAGATCCGATTTTCTCGATGTGATGTATTTTCTTAAATATGGCGATTGCTTAACCATATTCTTAGCTTCATTGAATACAATCTTCGCAGCGTCTTTTTTAGTGGAAACGCAGTCAATCTCAGGACCGCCTTCTTTATCGCCTAGCATTCCATAATTGCCTAAGGCTGAGAGAAGTGTGCTCTTTCCGTTTTTTCTGGCCAATATGGCCAAAAGCTCCTGATACTTACGAATTCCATTTTTGTCTACGATTCCATAGATAGCTTGAATAATTACTTTCTCATATAGCTCAAGCTTCAAAGGCTTTCCAATATGTTTTCCTTTTGATTGCTTGCAAAATGTTTCAATAAACAGAATCGGACGATTAGCCAGGACTGCATCGAAATGATACTTTTTATCTTTACCATCCACGATATACATGAGCTGTTCCATCGTCTGATGGACTTTATGGCTCACTTTAATTTCGCCCTTTTCAATTTTTTTCCAATATATGCGAATGTAATTATATTTTCTTATCTGCATTTACAGACTCAAGAACTCTTGCATCAGGTCGCCTGACTCAACCCCTTCAGCTTCTGCAAATGTTGTCAAAATTTTCATCAGAGTGCTAACTGTGCCATTGGCAGCCGTGGCCGTCTTGTTATATTCAGCTATCGCTGGATTAGTGTAAATATTCGTTCGGCCTTTAACATATTCCTTTTCTACCACTGAGCCTATTTCGTTTATTTGCTCTTCCAGATCATTCATAATTTTCATTTGAACCTGGTAACGCTTAAATGTAGTGATAAAGAAAAAGTTAGTCGAAACGCCTTTCTCTTCAGCTCTGGCCATAATCTCGTCGGCCTGTTGTTGAAGAGATTTCTTTTCTGGTATCTTTTTTGCTGCCATCGTTTCTCTCCTTTTTGGTTACTCAACGATTAAATGGTTTATTTGAATAAAGATATTCTGTATCTTTTTTGTCATTTGAATTTGCGCCCATCAGCCTCATCACATCCTTGATTTTAATTTTTTCGAAGCTATCGTCTGAAATTTCATAACTTGAAAAAAATACTTGATAAGGCTGCTCTTTAGCCCATTGATAGAATTCAGGGCTATTAAAATGGACTCCATAATCATCACATGATTCAGAGCCCAGCTTTTCATATGGCACATCGCAATATACGACATCGCCTTCAATGTATTTATAATTTTTATAATCAATGTTAGAGACTTCCAGGCGCTGAAGCGCTTCCAGGCGCTGAAGCGCTTCCAGCTGATTAAGAGCTTGTAAATGCTCAATCTGCTGAAGCCTTTTATTTGTATTTGAATTTTTTAAGAAAGAATCATCCTTTTCGAGAAGCTTAATAAAATGCATATAAGCTAAACGCCTGTCATGAATTTCTGAATCTAAAATTATATGTGAAGCTGCTTGCTTCATCTCTTCGATTTCTTTTCCCCAGAGATAAGCTTCGCCAGCATTTCCGTAACTCCATATATACTTAACGAATCCATCTGAGTCCTTTAAATCCTCAAATTCATCTCTTGTAATAACTCTACTTTCATCATGATATTTTCCATAAACAGCATCGATAAACAATCCTGTTACTAGCTCATTAATATCGTTATAGAGAAAGCTTTCCCATTTGTTAGAAAGCATTGCGCAGTGCGTAATCGCACCCCCCCACCAAATAAGTCAACAAGCCTTTTTCCTGATGGTAAAACAGATATAATCCTGTCTGCTATTCTTGACTTATTTCCCTGGTACGGAATACCGTAATGCTTTTCTTGTTTTTCAATATCTTCAAATTCGTCAGGCTCTTCTTCAGAAGGCCCATTGAATCCTTTTAAATCAATATCAAGTTCGAAGCCAGTCAGATCAATTTTAAAACCTTCTTGATAAAGGTCTTTCAATTCATCCTCAACAAGCTCCATGTCCCACTCAGCTAGTTCTCCAAGCCTGTTATCTGCTAGAATATAAGCTTTGCGCTGTGTATCTGTGAGATTCTCTACAAAAATACATGGCACTTCTTTCAAACCTAGCGCTTTGGCTGCTTCAACTCTCCCATGGCCAGCAATCAAATTAAAATCCTGATCGATGAGGCACGGAGACAAAAAACCGAACTCTTTTATTGATTCTTGAAGCTTATCCAGCTGATTTTGGTTATGTATCTTCGCATTTTTTTCATAAGGCTTAATTTTTAAGATGTCAACTGACTGTAATTCTTTAATATTTCCCATTTGCTATGCTCCTTCGAAGGTTGTCTGCAAAAGTGGTCAAAACCCCTATTAAAAAAGGGTAAACTTTTTAAATTTTGCTTTAAAAATGACTATACTTTTTTAAATAGAAGCAATAACCTCAAATTTTCCAAAAAACCAAGGGTTTTCTGGTTGAGGTTCAAAACAG
>JAEEGL017130717.1_pt1 | contig 29562 bp, 23 predicted proteins | sample 9134231 | NCBI WGS metagenome assembly JAEEGL01 (sample SAMN16246548, study PRJNA631951) | gut metagenome | biome: gut microbiome; feature: rumen; material: fiber-attached | host: Bos | place: Iran: Karaj | collected 2018-10
ACTAATGTTGAAAGTTATTACTCAAATACTTCATAAGTAAAATATAACAGTTACCTAATATAATACTATTATTATCCAATAAACGTGTTGGAGGAAAACATAAAATGGATAACAATAATGAAAACAAAAATAAGAAAATTATAGGTGGATGCTGTCTCCTCATAATTATAATATTTGCATTTGCAATGTTCACAGGAAACAACACCACTCATGAAAACACAACAGAAAAAGAACCAATAACAGTAAAAGAATTAGACTTCGACAGGTACGGATTAGCATTCGACACCAGCTTATACGGTTGGATAGATGGAACAGACTCCAACGGTAAAGGACATAACTTTTACGTAACCAAAGACCAGATGGCAGGATTATATTATGGTAGTGGTAAAACATTTGACTTCCCTGATGGTTTAGTCATTACATATCATAATGTTCATGATGGTACTGAAACTGGTAATGATGTTGTGGATCATATTTACTGGCCTAATGGTACTGAGATTAGTCCTGTTGGTGGTGAGGATAGTGATGTCTTTGCTGCTAATAGTGTTAGTATTGGTAAGCAGTTTAAGGTTTGTGCTGAAGATTTTGGTATGACTGTTAGTGAAAGTGCAGGTTATTAATTATTCTTCTTCTTTTCTTTTTTTTATCGAAATGTTTAATTATTTTTATGTGCAATGTTATATTGTGGTTATGATTATATATTTATTTTTTTTATGGAAAAATGATGTGTAGTCTATCATATATTTAAATTATATTATCATATAATGTGTGTGGGGATGGAGATATTTCGTTTTTATTATATGATGTCTTCATCCCCCCATTTTTTTATTGAAATCCTATTTTTTGTACTGGCATATATAGATGTCGTATACTATTTTTTGTATGTTTTCATTATTTTGTTTTTGTCAAACAGTATATTGAGGACTTTCATAATGAACTCCAATTCAGTCCATGAACATAATAGAGTAACAAAAGTATGTCCTGAATGCAGGGGTAACATATTCACCTACGATGATACTCATGCAGAATTATGCTGTGACCAATGTGGACTTGTACTATTGGCTCCAAGTGTTTATGGGTTGGATTTCCCTGGGTTCTTGTTAATTCCTCGTAAAAAAAATTACCATTTAGGGATTAAATTCTCTGATAAATCAATATCTTTTTTGGTAAGTTATAATTTGAATAAATAAAGTTATTAATATAATTTCTATTAAATGACTCCTGATATAGAGGGGATGGGATTCAGTAAGATGATGATTATTCTGTTACAACAAAAAAGTTAAGATATGATACCATAAAATGTTGGCGTGGAAGTAAAAAAAAAATATAGGGAATTGTAGTTCAATATACCACTAAAAAAAATATTCAAAATGTTAATATATGAACGCATGTAATAAACTTGTAGATATGGGAAAGTTTTCCTCCCAGAAAAATTGTTAAATTATTTCTATGAAGAAATCATTGTATAATAATAATTGTTTTTACATCTGATTTTTTTTAGTATGACATTTTTATTTCGTAATAAATTATCAAATTTTAATTAATATATTCATTTAGAAGTTATTCATTTAGTGAAAAGAAATATATCATTTCCAAATAATTGTAGACGCTGTGATTATTGTGTACTATTAATTTATTTTACTATTAGATAATCAAGGGAAAAAGCTGGTACTCCTCGGATAGTATTAGTACATTGTTAAATATAATAATATTGCTCCTTAATGCGTGTTATATATTAAGTATTTTTTTTTGGATTCACCATAAAAAAATAATAATTACCTATAAAATTCATTTATTTTATTAATAAAAAATTTTTTCTTTCTTTATAATACCAAAAGGATTCCACACCAGAAATAAGTATGTTGTAACAGAATATATCCTTTCATTTAGGTATGAGGTTCTGAAAGGAAACTAATATAGTAATTGGTATGCTATGGATGTCGAAGTGAAGAGAGTATTATTGTTTTCTATATTAAAAGAATTAGTGGGTTCGATTCCCACCAGAACCAATCTGAGTACTCAAAAACATTTTAAAAATTACTATGAATTTTTTTGATTATTGATTAATGCAAAGCAATGGGGAACATACTATCCTGTGAGTATGAGTACTCCTCACAAATAGTATTCCCTTATTATAAAACTATGATTATGAACATGTTGATGAAAGGGTTAGATAACAGTATAAAAAAAATATTATTTATTAAAAAATTATCAAATAATTTGTATGAATAATTTATTATAAAATTTTTATAAAAATTCTATTCTAATAAATATCTTATATTATTCCTGGTTCGATTCCAGGCATCAACAATTTTTTACCCATAAAAAACAAAAACCTATTTTTTCTCATAAAAAAAAAACTGAAGAGTACACTTCCAAAATGTAATAATAAAATTTGGAGGTGAACAAAAGAATGCACACAGACAATCAAACAATAATAATATTATTTCTCGGAGTAGCATTACTCGTAAGTTTATACCTTGGAACAACACAATTCACAGAATTCATACTAGGCATCTTTGGAGGTATATTCATGCAAAAAACAATGACAGAAAAACAAGAAGAAACACTAACACAATATTACCAAGATAAGTATGAAAAACAAGAAGAAGAAGAAGATGAAGGAGTTGGAAGTGATGTGCAATGAAAAAGCACAAGAAACACATGAAGAATACCGATTCCTAGAATACAGAATAGATCAACTAGAAAAAAACATCACACAAAGCATACAAAAAAATGAAGAAGAACAAAAAAACAATTACACAGAAATAATGAAAATGCTACAAGTCATGCAAGAAGGAAACAACAAACAAAACGAACAACTAATCTCACTAAACCAACGATTAAACGGCATGGAAGAAAAACTCAAATGCATAGAAAAATTAAAAGAAGCAGCAACCAAAAACAGTACAAGAATAACAGAATTAGAACGTAGAATAGACGTCTACAAACAACTATTATTCGTGATAGGTACTGGAGTAGCAGTAGCATTAATTGTTGAATTTGTAAAATTCGTATAAATCAATCTCCACCATATAAAACAAACAAAAAATGAGGTAAAGATTAAAATGACAAAAACAATCGAAGAATTAACAGAAAACAAACAATTACTATTGAATGCAATAGACATACTTGACACAATAACAGAAGAAGAAAATGAAGGAATAAAAAGAACCGATGAAGACTTCAAATGCTTTGAAACATGGAGTACTACAGATGTAAAAAATGAACTACAAAGCAAAATCGGTGAAATAGATGTGTTAATAGAAAACCTAAACAAAACAACAACAGAAAAAGAAACAGATGAAGAAGAGGAAGAGGAAGAAGAAACAACACAAGAAGAATAAAAAAAAAACAGAAGGGGTTGAACAAAAACAATGATAACAATCACAATAACAGACAAACACATAACCTGTGCAAAAGACATCATCAACCTAAAAAACAACATAACAACACTATTCCAAACAAACAACATAACAATCGAACACAACCACGAAAAAAAACAATACATCATAAAACTAGAAAACATAACAATACCAACAAACTAAACACCCAAAATATACTATTTCTATAAAAACAACTATTTAAAACCATTAAAAAAAACAACAATTCAGTAACAAAATAGAGGGGGGTTGAATGACAAAAGAAAACAACATTTATGAAAGATACATAAATGAAAACGGAAAAAAAGAATCAGAATCCTGCCATAGAATATTCCACAAATACTATTGTCAAACAAATCCAACCCCAACATACAATGAACTAGCAAAACTATCAGGATATGCACCATCAACATGCCACAGATGGATTTCAGAATTCGACTTCTTAAAAAGAAAAGAACAAATCATAGCACACCAAGAAGAAGAAAAAAACAACGCAATCAAAAAAGCAAACGGCAGAATAGCAGGACTACTAGCAGAAATAGAAGAAATACATGTAGAATCACACAAAGCAGTAATCCAAGATACAAGAAACAGACAGGACATACTATCAAACTTACCAACCAATGACAAAACAAGAATACAACTACACAAAGAAGAACAAGAACACAACAAAAGCTGGAACCAACTACTCGAAGGACTAGAAAAAACCAACAACTTCGATGACTACATGAAAGAAGCAGCACAGGACACAACAGTAATCAACGAACTACTAGAAAGAGTAGAAGACAGAAGAACCAACAACAGTCTAAACACTACACAAAAACTAGAAGAGGAATACAAAGATGAAGAGTATTAACGAACCAAAACAATACAAACACACAGAATACCCTTCAGACTCACTAGTAGACTGGTTCAATCACATACACTACTACACATACAAACCACTTAAATGGCAAATACCATTATTTCAAGTATTAGACTATGCAGTACAAGGCAAAGTCAGTAGGATAATGATAAGTGCACCACCACAACATGGAAAAACAGAATTGCTTGTAAACACATTCATCAGTTACTACATGGTAAACAATCCACAGGATAAAGTAATAGTAACAGCTTATAGTGAATCAAGAGCAACCAAGTATGGAAGTAGAATAAGAGATATAATAAAAGAATTTGGTAAAGATACCCTAACAAAACCACAACTAAAACAGGACTATCAAAGAAAAACCAACTTCCTATTTGAACACCCCTACGATGGAGAACTATTAGCTGCTGGAGCACATGGTGCAATAATGGGTAACCCTGCAAACCTCATACTAATTGATGATCCAATCAAAGAAATAAAAGATGCCAGAAGTCCAACACTTCAGGAAGACCTTGAAGACTGGTATGATACAAGTATCGATACAAGATTAAGAAAACGATACAGAGTACATAAAAAAGCATTACCACCAATCATAATAGTAGTAGCTCAAAGATTAGATGTACGTGACCTTCAAGGAATACTACTTGAAAAAGAACCTAACATAGATGGTAAAGAAGCAATGGAAATCCTAAGAAGTGGAGGAAGCATAAATCCTAACACATGGGTAAACATGAACTTCCCAGCACTAAGTGAAGGAAGTGATGTAGACATACTATGCAGACCAAAAGATACACCATTATGGAGCAAACACAAAAACTATGAGGACCTACTGGCAGACCGTAGAAGAAGAGGTACACAAAGATTTAATATGATAATGCAAGGACACCCTACCAACGAAAATGATTATCAGTTCAAACATGAATGGTTCTACAATGACACAGACTACAATGATGAAAATCTTACATGTACAATAGATTATAATGATGTTGATCTATTACTACCAACTGGCAGATTCTGGGATTTAGCTGCACATACTAAAAAGAAGAAAAGACAAAGACAAACAAAAACGGATTACTATGCAGGTACATTGGCAAGTATGGATTATACCAATGACTGCCTGTATATTCATCATCTTGAAAGAAGTAAAAGAGATGTGAGAGAAGTAAACAGGATAATAAGAACAGTTCTTGTTAATGATGGAAATAATGTTTTCACACATATTGAACAAGAACCTGGAAGTATGCCATTACTGTTTATTGATAACTTACAATCAGAGTATCCTACTCATACAATTTCAAGTTATAGTCCACGTGAGGATAAAATGTATAGGTCATATGAATTAAAACGATTGGCAGAGAATGGTTGTTTAAAGTTTGTGGTACATCCTCATGGTAGTAGGGAATGGATTCATACAGCTATCAAAGAATTAGAAAACTTTGATGGTGAAGATAGTGATGCAAACAAAGGTAAACATGATGATATAGTAGACAGTTTCAGTAGTGCTGCAAACTACTTCAAACTAAACAGGATATTATACACCCCATATTAAACTAATTTTTTTGGAGGTTGAAGACAATTATAAATGAAGATATACCAGAGTTATTAGATGAAGAACCAACAGTAACATATCTTGATGATGTAGAACCAATACATCGTAGTGATATGAGTGCTGACAGTTTCATCGTAACAAGTGATAAAGACAAAAATTTATACATAGAAAAAGATGGAGCATTCAAAAGCTTATATGACCATGAAATACAATTCACGGAAAGTGCACAACAAAAAGAAACACAGTATGGTTTACAATGGAAAACACCTGCATATCCTAGTACATTCATCACATTTCTTACACGTAACAATTGGGTGTTCAGGCAATGTGCAGAACGTGTTGCCAATGACTGTGTAAAGAATGGTTTTGATATTGTAAGTCGTAGTGGTATTGAAACAGATGAAGATATTGATGCAAAGCAGGAAGTATTGGACTGGTTCAATCGTATGCCTATCAGTATTACAAAAACTGTGAAGAGCAGTATTTATAATTATGAAACTGGGGGTAATGCTGGAATAGAAATAATTCGTGATGATGGATTGGATAGTGGAGTACAATACTTGAAAAAGTTTGACACTGATAATGTAAAACTATGTTCAGATAGTAAACGTATTGTACAAACAATAAATGGTCAAGATACATTCTTTATCATATATGGTACAAACTATAAGAATGGTAAGAAGCAATACCTGGACCGTGAAACAGGTAAATGGAGTAACACACCATTACCAAAAGATGTTGAAGCACATGAAGTAATATGGTTCTATCGTGATGACAGAGGAGCAAACGAATATGGAATACCACAGATAGCTCCAGGAATGAAGATAATAGAGATGGAGATAGGCAGACAGAATTACATTATTGACTTCTTCATTAACTTTGGTATGCCTGCATGGGTAGTAACTATTACTGGAACATTTTATGATGAAGAAAGTAAAAGGTACTTACAAGATGGAAGTTTAAATCCTGCATTTGACCCTACAAAAACATTACGGTATAAGATAGGTAAACAGATACAGGAAATTATTGATGGTGGCCGTCATGGTGCTATTGTTATGAGCTTCCCTACTGGTAGTGGACAGAATCCTGTTAATGTAACTATTACTCCACTTGCTACTGATGTTAAAGAAGCAAGTTTCAGAGGATTAAAAGAAGATAATGGTGAAGACCTTTGTGGTATGATGGGTGTTGATCCAAACTTGATACTTCGCAGTAAAACTGGTGCCATGGGTAATAATGCTATGGACAGTACATTACTGGCTCATAATGATAATAAGGTGAAACCTACTCAGTCCATGATAGCTAATGAGATTACAAGATTATTACTCTTTGAGAACAAGTCTACTTTTGAACATGATGTAAGTAATTTACGGTTTAAGTTATTAGATTATATTGAACAGAATATTACGGAAGGTGTTCAAAGGGATGCAGACCTTGTATTGAAAGGTTTGATGAAAGCTCGTGAATTCCAAGCTAAATATAGTAAGGCACTTGGTATTAGTAGTGATAGTGAAGAACCATTACTTGATGAATACTGTATACAGGGTGTACCTATTACCAGTATTGCTGGTGCAAGTGATGAAGAATTAGACTTGTTACAAGAAAGAGTAGTTAAGGCTGGTGTAGACTTTGAACGTAAACGTAGAAACATACATGCTGCTAAAAAGCGTGCAGGTAAAGGAAGATTATCTGTTATCAAGGAAGCAATTAGAGGATGAAAAGATTGCTGAGGTAAATCTGAAACATGACCTTATGTCCTGGTTTGATGATGTGTTAAATGTTATCTTATCTTGTATTCGTGATGAAAAGCAGGATGATATACTGTACTTGTTTCAGGTAGAGAATATTATAAAAAATCATAAGCAGGATTACCTGGACATTGTAGCTGATGATGTTCAGGACTTTTATATTACTCATAGTGAAAATGTTGAAGCAAGAATTAATAATAAGGTTGCACGTAAACAATTGGATAATACCTTGTTACTTGTTGCTGCTAAGGATGATAATCTTGATGAATGGTTATACTCTGATATTACTAGTGAAGAGTTAAGTGAAAAGATCAAGAAAAAGTTACGGTACAATAATAATGTGCAAAGTACACTTAACAAGTATTTGAATAGATATAACTTTAATGGATTAAAACCATCTGACCTTGGATATTATGAATTACTTGAATATGAGATAGATGAAGCAGTAATAGAATACATGAGCAATAATGTTTTTACTGCAAGTGAATCTACACTACAAAGAGTAACACAGAAAGTGTATGATATTATCAAGGAAGCATATGCAGAAGAAGGTGAGGGTACTTATGCTGTAGCAGACCGTATACAGGAAATGTTCAATGACTTGAAAGATTTTGAAGCTGAAAGGATTGCACGGACTGAAACCTTGAAAGCTCAGAGTAGTGCAAACCATAACAGGTTAGTGAATAATCCTAATGTGGAATATGTTCAATGGCTTGCTACTGATGATGAAAGAGTAAGAGACAGTCATGCAGAGGTTGATGGTGAAATTACCTTTGCAGATGGTACTGGTATGTATAGTAATGGATTAAGGTATCCTGGAGATACTAGTGGCGATATTGAGGAATGGATTAACTGTCGTTGTGATGAAGTTGCTTATATTCCTGAGGTTGGACTTGTTCCTCCACCTGGTGCTACCAGTTGGTATGAAGATGAAATGTTGTTTGATGATAGTTTGGAGATTCCTGAAGTTTACGTGGAGATGGATGATTATCTTGCTAGTTATTGGTAGGAGTGTATTGTTATGTTGTATGATGATGTGTTTCGTGTAACTAAAGCTTTTTTTAGTATTGTTGATTGTGGTAACTGTAATAATCATGATGATAAGATGGCTTGTGATTATTGTAGTAATCACTGTGAACATAATTTGTTATGGAATGTTGATGATAATCATGCACATTTATTTACAAAAGAAATTATTAAATTAGTGAAAGAACATGAAACAGATATTTAAATTAATTGGTGATTGTAGAATAATTGTACACTTGAATAATGATGTAAAAAAAGAGTGTGTTAATCTACATCAAGCAATATTATATGCAAGAAGAAAGTGATTACATGAGTGATGGATATTATGAATACAGGTTACATGAAATAAACGAAATACTTGATAGTGGCATAGGAAATGTTAATCCTGAAATAGCAGAGTTACTACAAAAGGAAAGAAAACAAATACTTCATGAGTTAAGACATACTGAAAGTTTACCTACTGATATAATGTAGGTAATTATTATTAATTCTTTTTTTTTAGATGCTTAGGAAAATCTTTTAAAAACTTTAAAGGAGACTAAGACATACATACGTTTATTAATATAGTGGGTTCAATTCCCACCCTAAGCAATAAGAGTACTCACATTTTTAAATTCAACGATGAGAAATATTTATTGTGTTATATTTATACAAAAAAACAGATTATCCCTTTTGAATGTAGTTTTGAGTACTCACTACATGAAGAAGGGAAAATTTATACTGGCATATTAATGAAGTGAAAATACGATAATTAAAAATCTAGTGGGGGATTAATATTCTCCACAACAACGCCAGTATGATTAATTAAACAATAATGTGAATCAAAAATAAAAAAAAATAGTACAAAAATAAAAATGGTTGTTAGCTAGACAGTAGCAAATAACACCAATGTTATTGGGTGGTGCAAATCCACCAACAACCTCAACCCCTTCAACTCCAATCATTCTTACTTTTAATTAATTTTAATCCAATCATTTTTATCAAAAATAATGTAACAATAATTAGAACCGATAGTAATACTTTGTAACCTAATATTAAAATAATTAACCCCATAAAGGAGGTGGTACACATCACCAGTAGAACAGTATTAGGTCCAATTCTTGTTCCATACACGCCAGACTGTGATTACAATAATGGTGAAGAATTATTAAGCTATGAAAAAATAGAAGCTTTAAAACAAAGTTTCAAAAACTACAACATCATTGATTATCAACACCAGTTCACAGATGAAAAAGGATCATACTACATGACAAACATCGGAAAACCATTACGGTTATTCTACAATGATGATAACATGGAGTTTGAAGATGTAACAGGAACAACAGTAACAGTACCACCACGTACACTATGGCTAGAAAGTGAAATCACCGATGAACAAGCAATAAAGGAAATCGATGAAAAACAACTTGTAGCATATAGTGTAACCGTAAGTGAAAAAAGTGATGCAAATACTGTTATGGAGATCTATAACAAGCTAATCACAAAAACTGCACAGAAAGAAGACATAGACCATAATGTAATACAGGAAATCAATAAGAAGCTAAGTGCAAAAAGAACACTTATCAAAGACATTGAAGACCCTGTACTGTTAACAACCAGTCTAGTCAAATTTCCATGTGTAAACAAAGCTAAATTCTGTAAACGGTCATTAATCCAAACAGAAGAAATAAAGGAAAGTGATAAAATGGCAGAACAAAAAAAAGATGATGCTAACACAACATTCATTAACAGCATAAAAGATGCAGTTAAACAATTCAGACAATCAACACCAACAGAAACTGAAACTGAAGAAACTATCACAAACAGTACATTACAAGAAGATGTACAAACAATGATAGAAGAACAAGTTGGAGCATTAAAAGAAGAAATCAATGCAGAAATGAAAAAAGAACATGAAGAAGTAATATCTGCAATCAAAGATTTAAGAACTGCACCAGTCATCACAGATGAAGATAAAGCAGTAACACAACCTCCAAAAGAACCAGTAACAGAAACTGAAGAAGAAGTTGTTGATGAAGAAAAAGAACCTGAAGAAGAGGAAGAAGTAGAAGAAACAGAAACCAAAAAGAAAACTTCAGGAAGAGGTGGAAAATCCAAAAAAGAAGATATTCCACTAAGACAAGCAGAACCATCTGCACAACAAAGTAGAAAAAGTGCAAAAATAACAGGAGATGAACCAAAAATGACAGTAAAAAGAGATGAATTTTCAGTAATATATGATGCAGTTAAAAACAATATGAGTATGAAAGGCTTAACCACAGACAGCATTAACTATGATGCAACAGGATTAAGACCATACGATCACAACTTCATAAACTTCCTTGATGACCCTATCCTCCAAAATGCTTACAAAGCAAGTTTCACCATTGATGAAACCAATACAAGAAAAGCAATTCTTAACACTAACCTTTTCACAACCTATGTAACAAAACTTATCCAAAGTGAACCATTACTTGAAGATGCAACATACCAAACAGGTATTCATGGTAAAGGACACATCTACGGATTAGATGATACCATTGCAACAGAAGATGGAGCATTACCTGAACACTTCTACTTCGATAAAGATACTGCAGTACAAGAAGCAACTCTTGAAGATAAAGAAATTGAAACATACCCACAAAGAGTTAAAATCAACGTATCCGACAGACAAAGACTCGCAAACGTGTATGGTGATGACCTTGTAAACATACTTCTTGAAAGAGCAATGGCTAGACTCAGACAAGGTGTAGCAGTAGCAAGATTCTACGGTAATGCATCAGCAGCTAATAGTGTAGACCTCCAATACAGAAGACAAGATGGATACCTTAAATCTGCAGGTCAACAATTAACCAGTAGTGATGTAAACCTTGATAAAATTACTGACCTCTTTGATGCAATGTTCTATGCATTACCTGAGGAAGCTCAAATTGAAAGTGAATGTGTATTTTATGTACCAACCAATGTAAGAAGAGCTTACAGTAGTTACTTCCTTGACAAAGCAGCTGACAGAGCTATTGACTTTGTAGGTCAGAAAGCACCATTATATTGGGGAGATGCTCCAATTAAAGTATCACCAACTCTTAACAATAAACCTATGCGTGATGCACTTGATGGTGGTAATGTAAGTGTACTCTTAACCAAACCAGCTAATACTCATTTTGTTGTTGGTCGTGAAGCAGGTATTGAACCTAAACGTTATGCAGAAACTAGTTCAGATGCATTCTATGCAACTATGGATACTGCTAATGCTTACAGTATTGATGATTATGCAGTAAGATTAACTTTAACTGCTGAAGAATATGCAAGTCTTATCGGTGGAGAATAGACTGAAAGGAATATAATAATTAAATCCTTTTCTTTTATTACATTTTTTTTTTTAATCTAAAACTGTTATATGGAGGGAACAAAATAAAATGATAACTTATTGTACAATTGAAGATGTAAAAGACATCAGTAGAGTTACACATAAAAAGCTAGGGCTTGATAAAACAACTGAAGCTGATAAATTAGATGAAATCCTAACCAAATGGATTTATGAAGCAAGTGCATTAATCAATGATTACACGAACAATCCATTAACAGAATCAGAGCTTGAAGCTGAAGGCACCAAATACTATGTGTACAAGAATGTTAGTAGCAGGATTGTTGCTAATATGTGTGCTCTTGCAAGTGCCTACAAAAGTCATAGTGTAGTTAAAGTAAATGACTGGACTATCAAAACAGTACCTAGTGAAATATTTCCTGTAACAATGAAACAAGAACTGGGAAATTACAAAAGTGAAATAACAGAAAGTAGTCTAGGATTTGGAGTACTCGCAGTAACTGGTAGAAGAGGAATTACAGATGAAGATAGAAATACGATTGGCTGAACAGAGTAAACTGTTCAAAAACCAACCTGAAAAAGTAGTCAGTACATTCCTAAGCTTATCAAGTGAAGAACTAACCAGTCAAATAAAAAAGAAAACACCAGTAGATACTGGAAAACTAAGAGGCAGTTGGACTCCAAAACTAACTAAAGACAGACTTGTAGTACAAAACACTAGGAATTATGCATTGTTCGTAGAAAAAGGTACTGGTATCTTTGCAACAGAAGGAAGACATAGAATCTTCCCAAAAACTGCACAGGCAATGCATGCTAAGATTGATGGTGAAGACATCTTCTTTACAAACAGTAGAGGTCAACCAGGTAGACACATGGCAGAAGATGGGTTTATGGAGTATAGAAAGAAAATACCAAACCTATTCAGAACAAGCTTAATAAGACAAAGTGGAGGTAAACAAGCATGACAGGATATTATGTAGATATGGAAACACCATTACAAAGAATACCCCAAAAGTTTAGTGAATGGATAACAAGCGAAATCTGTGAAAACGGATTACTTGAAGAAATAGACCAATATTGTCAGACTTTCAGAACTGAAGGAAGTGTACTCAGTTATGAGATATGGGTAAAAAAGGAAGACTGGAAAATAGAAGGTCAAACATTCACAAAAGGAGGTAGTTATGCTACAATAGAATATCCATTCACAGTAGCTATAATAGTTGACATGACTGATGAAGATACCAGTGAAAACAAGGCAATACAACTTCAAGCAAAAACAATCATGAGTATCATGAAAAACTATACTCCAACCATATTTGACAGTATTGATGATGGATTCATAAACTACTTCACAATTAGTGATGGTTATAATGATGGATCATTGAATGCTATTAACAGAGAAGATGATGTAATAATAAAAGGATTTTATATTACTTTCAATATTGACATTCACTGGCTTGAATGTTATTACAGATATGAACAACAATTAACGGAGGCAGATGATAATGGTTAATTATGTAGGTATAGTGTATGAAGATGCAGGAGATGCATATGGTACAGACCAGTTCAAGAAAAACAAAAGTCCTGCATACTATATACATGATGATGGACATAGTCCAGACCTTAATGTACAAGATTTTGATGAAGAAGATACAAGAAATGGACTTGATGAATTCAGGAATGGATATTTTGAACCTGAAGGTGACCTTTCACTATCTGCACATACAAGTAGTCTTCCTACTATTCTTTATGGTGTTATGGGATTGTACAAGTACAATAGTAACATAGAAACTGCAAGTGATGGTACTAAACTTAACATTCATGAATTTTGGATTGGGGATAAGTTTGAAAGACCAGCATTTAGTGGAGATTTCACTAGTGGAGATTTTCTACTGAAAAGAGTGTTTGGTGGATTGTTTGACAGTATGGAATGGGATGCAAATCTTAACAAAACAAAGATTGACTTGTCAATGATTTATAAGACTGAATCTATTAAACAGATTTCATTGGAAAGTTATCGTAGTAATTTCTCAATGCTTAAAGCAATACCACTTGTAGGGTATGATTATACTGTTCAGATTGGTGATGAAAACGATGACATTAACACGACAAGTAACTGTTTCAATGACTTTAAACTAACAATAGAAAACAATCATCAAACTGGTGATGATGCTCGATGCCTTGGCAGTATCAGTTACGGTTTCAAACCTAACATGGAAAGTTGTAATATAGAAGCAGAAGCAGTAACAAAGTTCAACAGAAGAAACTATGAATTCATCATAGGTGCAATGCATAATGAGTACAATCCTAACAGTGGAGGATGGAACAGTCCTGCACCATGTAAAGAGTTTACTAAGAAAGTTACCGTAAAAGCTCAGAGTTGTGTTGACCCTGATGAATATGTTTTAATGGTTTTCCCAAAATGTAGAATTACTGTTGACCCTATTGAGGCAGATAGTAATGTTCTTGAAGCTACTTTGAAGATTAAACCATTCAATACTGAAAGTGTAACACTCAGTAACAACATGGTTAAAACTACTCCATTATATATTAAGGTAGTTACCAGAGCTACTCGTGTTGCACCTGACATTATAGAGTAGTTACTATTGGGTTATTAATTTATAAAAAGTTATTTCTTTTTTATCACCACCATTCAATTTTTTTTTATAGTACATAAACAAATTATATTTTTTTTGGAGGTTTTACATTTGAGTTTTCAAAATATTAGACAATTAGCAAAAGGAACTGCAACCATCACCGTGGAAGGTGTATCTGAAGAAGTAAAATTACTGACAGTCCGTCAACGTGAAACATATGATGGAATGGTAAATGAAGGATTTGGAACAGTACGTACAAATCTAGGTCGCAACAGTCAACAAGAAGCAAACATGAACATTAAGAAAGTGACTGAAGCAAGCAACCGTGCAGACCATTACCTCATACAATGTTCTTATCCTGAAGAAGAGATTACTGAAGAAAGCATTGATGAATTATACAGTATATACCCAGTTCTTGTAAAGGAACTAAAACGTGTAAACGGTATTATTGATACTGATGATGAAGCAGTGATTAATGCTTTACAAAATAAAACTGAAAACGAAATAAAAAAGCAGTAGAATCTCCAGAAGGGATACACCTTGCACATATGGAATTCATAGGATACCATGTGTTCAATGAAGACTACAAGGAACTTACTCCTGATCAGGCAGTATTCATTGATTATGGTGTTATGAAAGTGTATAGTGATATGTTAGGTGGAGATGAAAAAAGTCAGAAAGATATTCAGAAAGCACGGAGGAGGAGCAGACATTTTAGACATTAAATTGTTGTAAAATGGACTGTATCCTCCTATTTTTTTTAGGTATATAATTTTACAATTTATTATTAATTAAATATGGAGGTGGTTTATCGTGGTAAGTACAGAAACACTACAAGTAATCATTAATGCTAAAGACATGTTATCAGAGAAGATAAGACAAGTGAACAATACCATTAATCAAACTGGTAGTGTAGCAAACAGTAGTAGTGCACAGGCAACAAGTGCTACAAGCAGAATGGGAAGTGCATATGATGCTCTAAAAACAAGAGTCAGCAATGCATTCAACAGTATCAAAAACACTATAAGAAATAGTACAGCTGTTCAAACAATTAATGAATCAAGGCTTGCACAACCATTCCTTAATGCTGCAGAAAAAATAAAAAGCAAATGGCAAACCACGATGCAACAGATAAAAAGTGCAACAGGTGTACTGTCAAACATGAATGTGGGAACAGGACAGATAAGTAATGCAGGACTTGCAACACTTAACGGTCAAATAGCAAGTACCACATCAAAAACAAGTTTACTCGGCAATGCTCTTATAAAAGTGGGTAATGTAGTAAACACTGTTGGAACAAAAGGAAAAACAGCTTTCACCAATTTCCAAACAGGAATAAGTAATGCTAAAAATAAGCTTACAAACCTTGCAAGTGGACTTAGTGGAGTACAAAGTGCTATTATGAGTGCATTTGCAGTAGTTGGTGTAACAAGCTTGAAAAGTTTCATAATTGATAGTGCAATAGCACGTGAAAAAGTAAATGCTGTAACTCAAAGTGTAACTGGTAGTGCAGAAGCATTCAAAAGAGCACAAAGCAGTATAAAAAGTGCAGTAGCAGGAACAACACTTGGATATAACAACATGGCTACAGCTGTTAACAATGTAGCACTTCGTTTCCATGTTGCTGGAGATGCAGTAAGTAAACTACCTGGTCCTATGGCTAAGGTTGGTATTATGGCTCAGGCTATGGGAAAAAGTAGTCAAGAAGCTGCAAGTATAATGGAACATGCCTTTGATGGACTTCAAGGAAAATGGAGAAGTCTTAAACAGATAGGTATTACAGAGGCAGACTTAAAAGCTGCAGGTTGGAGTGGTGCTGCAAATGATATTGAAGGATATGCAGCAGCATTGGATAAGGTACTTGAAAAGAATCCTAAGTTTAAAGAATTTACCAATACATTTGAGTATCAATGGGAATCATTCAAGATGAGTATTAAAGGTGTTGGTACAGAGATTGGAATGTTTTTACTTCCTATACTGAAAACAGTACTTGGTTGGATATCTGACCTTAGTAAGCAACATCCTTGGCTCTTAAAGATTGCTGTTGTTATAGGTGTTGTAGTACTGGCATTAAGTAGTATTGCAACTGTTATACTTCCAATTATTCAACTGATTGAAGCTATAAAAGCTATTACTGCAGTTACTGCAATTTGGAATGCAGTTCTTGCTTTGAACCCTATTACCATAGTAGTGGTTGCAATAGTTGCACTTATTGCAGTACTGGTTTACTTGTATTATACTAATGAAGATGTGAGAAATGCAGTTGATGGTTTTGTACAGTTTATTCAAACAAGTGTTATTGGTGCATGGAACAGTCTTTGTGAAGCTATAGGTAATGCTTGGAACTGGCTCGTAGGTATTGGTGAATATGTTAGTGGCGTGTTCATGAGTGCTTGGACTAGTTTCTGGGAATTTATTAACAGTATCATATTAATCTTCCAGAATTTTGGATCATACCTTGAACTGTTGTATAACAATTTCATGTTATGGCTTGGAAGCATTATCTTATACTTATGGAATTGGGCAGTATCATTGTATAACACATTCATAGTTACTGCAAGTAATGCTGTTACTGGTTTCGTGTTATGGATTGCTAGTTTGCCTGGTCAGGTATGGGCTTGGCTTATGGTAGTGTTACAGAATGTATGGAATTGGGGTCAACAAGTTGTTAGTAACTTCATCACTACAGCTACTAATGCAGTTAATGGTTTCATTCAATGGGTAAGTAGTCTTCCAGGTAAGTTTTGGACTTGGTTACTTAACACGTTAAACAAGATTAATACATGGCGTTCACAGATAGTTGACAAAATGAAGGAAACAGCTAAGAAGATGGTTGATGACTTTATTGAATGGATTAAAAAGCTTCCTAGTAAGTTTGGTGAATGGTTATCTAAGATAAAAGATGAAATTCGTAACAGAAGAGGAGCATTAGTAAGTGCTATAATTCAGTTAGGTTGGGATTTACTTAATGATTTCAAGAATGCATTACTTGGTAGTATTACTGGTAGTGCTTATGTGGAAGATGCTGTAACTTATCAGGTTGGTAGTATGGCACAGGCTTATCTTGATAATGCTTATCGTGTAGCTGATGCTGCTTCAATGGTAGGAAGAACAGCTATTGAAGCATTTAATGAAACTGGTGCAAACAGTATTCTTGCCAGTGCTGTTACTTCAAGCAGAAATGAAATTGGATATAGTGTTAGTAGCAAACTTCAGGATGAAACAAGGATACGAAATAATGAGAATAAACTTCTTAGTGATATTTTGGATCATCTTACTACTGGTGAACCTGTTGAGGTAGTGAATAAGGGTACTGTTGAAGTTAAGTATGCCTTGGATGTTAATGGACTTCCTAATGATGTTGATGAAGAAAGAGTTGCTCAGTTGGTTACTGATGCTATTACTGATAAGGAAGTTATCAGGCAGATTGTTACCAGTCCTGTTTTCCAGAGATTTGATGAACGTACTAAGAATAAGTTGTTGAATGAATTAAGAAGACATATATAATACTTTTTGGAGGTGAAAAGATAATATGACAAGAAAAGAGATGAAACCTACAAAAGCAAGATTGCTGGGTAATATTTTACCTAATTATACTAAGCTGATGCAAAGTACTGAGTATGAGGATTTTATCGTGGAAAGAACGGAAGGTGCTAAACTCACTTATAAGGAAATTGTGAATGGTACTAGTATGGATTTAAACTTTGATAGTGTTTACACAGAATTAAGTGTTGGTGCATGGGATGTTCTTTGTGGTGACCCTTGTACTATATCACTGGCTCTTGAGGGTAATTCTGCACCGTTAGCAAATGAACCAGTAACTCTTAAGGTTGATGGCAGAGTTTACAAGCTTGTAACTGATGATGATGGTCACATACTTTTCACGGATTATGTAGTGAATACTGTTAAAGAGAACATACTTGTTGAAGCAACATACCTTGGAAACACTAGTAAAAAGTATGCTCCTTGTAATGGAAGTGCATTGTATTCTGTTAATAAAATACTTACAAGTTTTTCTGTGGATAATGTGAGTGGTAACACTAATGAAGAAGTACTTCTTTCATATTCCTTAGAAGATTATATGCATGGACTTATTCCTAAATCAGGGGTTATTAGACTTAAAAATCCAGATGGTGTTGTTATTCAAACATATACTATAACGGGTGGTTTACCTGATATTTATGTTAATATAGCTGATGCAGGAACATATACTTATTCTTTAGAGTATGATGGTTTAGGAGTATATGAAGATAATGTTTCATACTTTGTTGTAACTACTGCTAAGAAATCTGCATCAATAATTGTTCAATCTACTGCTACTGGTAGTATTGGTCAACAGTCTAGTGTGCCTGTGAGGGTGGAGTATAATGGTCAGAATATTAGGCAGGGTACTATTCGTGTTAAGCAGGGTAGTACTGTTGTTGATGAATTTGCTCTTAACAGTAGAACTAGTATTCGTATTACTCCTACAAGCATGGGAAGCAAAGTGTACACAGTAGAGTATGTGGATGCAGAATACCTCGCCAATAGCAAGTCATTTACTTTAACGGTTGATAAAGAACCAGTAACATTCACAGTAGAGGGAAACACAATCACTTACAGTTACCTGTATGATGTTGAACCTGAAGGTTTACGTATTTCCATGAAGGGTAGTTACACTAATACTACAGTCACATCAGGTACTGTGTCATTGTACATGTTACATGAAGAATCTGGTATTGATGAATGTATTGGTGAGTTCGATTGTGATGATTACATGTATGGTGGTGTAATGGAGTTAATGTTCACAGATTTAGACCTTACTGCTTTGAAGTCTGCTACACTGGATAACAGTGTTTGTTTCTTTAATACTTATACTCTACGGTTGGAGTATAGTCCTGCTAGTCAGTCTAATTACCTGTATTCTGAGGATGTGAAAGAATTTGTATCCATAGAATCAAGACAGAAAAACCTCGAGTTAGATGTAGATGTATATCTGAACACCACCACTACTGCTGCTGGTAAGACTTATCGTATTGATTTTTCGAATACTGCCTGGCCTAAGGTATGTAACTTCGGACTACTACCAATAAATTCAAAGATATATATGGGTTCAACCGCGTCTACTTATTGGGTTCCTCGACAAGAGGGTGGAGTATGGGGTGTAGGATACTCCGTGCAAATGAGAATTAATGGAGGAACACTAAGAGACATATCCTCAACAATACGTGGTGACTCTGTAACAGGGAATACTGGAGTATTACTGAGTAGTTTAAATATTGATTCTAATACGTTCCATGTTGGAGATACTGTTGAGATAATACACTCATACTCCAAAGGATTCTTCAAAGAAATGGGAACAGACACAAACATCGGAGCACAACTAATACTAAAATTCCAAGTAACCAGTCATGGTACAGGAGCTACATACCCAGAAATGCCAGTAACAATACCACCACTAACAAATTGGACTTATGCACTGCCAAGTAGTGGTTCAACATCCAACCCAGTAACGCCAACAATAACAGATGGCAAGTTATTACCAGGTCGACAATACTTTGTATACTACAATGAAGCACTACCAAGCATAAGAACACAATACTCATTACGGATAGAAGTATCCTTCACCAGAGCATATCAACGTTTCAGACTAGGTAGAGTAGTATGGACTAATGATAAAGTGAACATGATAGGAGTAAACGTGCAACTAAGTGATTATGTGGATTCATCACAATGGGGTCATGATTACACACACCTTATAGATGTAAAAGTCCTTGATAAGGTAGCATACGTGTACATTGATGGAACATATACTGGAGTAAGCTATGACATGAACAGTATCAGTGATGATGTATACTTTGGATTCTATGGTAGTGCAAGAGAATACTTCACAGTACATAGCATACAATACTATGGACTACTGGGAATAACAAGTGCACCATAACAATAGGGGGATGAATACGATGACAACAATAAAATTATATCCAACAGTAGTATCTTTAGCAACAAACACAAACACAGACCCCTACAATGGAGGTCATCATAAAGGATGGGATTACCTTGACAACCTCAAAGTAGCAAATGGTACAGCTTACTGTAGACATGAAAGCTATGTAAGTCCGTACCCTCTTGCAAGTAACTCACACCCTGATTATCAACAATACATGATAGCAACCAGTAGTGGTTCAAACCATACTCCAGCACCATTGGAGTTTGGATTTAATTTCAGTAGTTTACCAAGCAATGAAGAAGTAGCAAGAATAGTTGTACATTACAAACAACAAACATTCCTAAACAATGGTAAAACCATAAGCATTAACGGAGCAACATGTTCATTAATTAATGCAGGAAATGGGGAAGTACAAACTGGTAGTAAAGTAACAACAACACTAACAGAACAGATACACACATTCTACGATGTTACAAGGAGCAGTTTACAAAACAGTAGTTTCAAGATAAAACTAGCATATCCTAAGAATACTGCAGAAACACCAGGGCAACTGATTATTCAAAACTTCTACATTGAAGTAATAACTGCTAAGACCATGACAAAGTATCCACAAAAGATACAAATCACACCAGGATACACATGTGGAGGAACAGATAACCAGTACAAGTGCTGGGATTACTTAGATAATTTGAAAACAAGTAATGGTATTGCATATTGTAGACATGAAAGCTATGCAACACCAGACAATCCTGACCGACATTACATAGCAGGAAAGAATGGTACATACAAACAACCTGCACCATTAGACCTTACCAATTTTGGATTCAATTTTGGAAGTGACATTGTAATAGAAAAAATAGAAATCGGTTACAAACAACAGAAATTCATCAACAATGGATACTATCCAATGATAGGTGCTCCAAAGCTAACAATACTGAACACCAGCAAATCAGCAATAAACGGTCAAAGAGAAGTAACCAGTAGTTTACAGGAATCAAAAACAACAGTATCAGGAATAAGCACTACACAAATCAACAGTTCAAACTTTGGTGTAAGACTTGCATATCCTGCAAACACGGCAACAACACCAGGAAGAATAATACTTCAAAACTTCTATGTGAAAGTGTATTATAATGATACAGGAACACATTTAACCATTGATGGAAAATTTACTCCAAGCAGTAGAACTGTAGGAAATCCTACCAGTGCAACATTCACTGTCAAGAAAACCAGTACTGCAGCATACACTAGTCAAACTATCATAGACTTGCCATTAGGTATAGAAGTAAATCATGCTCTTATGCCTGAGGGAAATCTTGTAACAGAGAATAAAACACGTAATGGGTACAAATATCAACGGTGTATATGGACACATAATCTTCCAAGTGGCCAAAATGTTAGTAACCAGTTGATTTTGGATTTTGATACAACATATCCTACAAAGGATTTATCGGTAACAGATGCAACTAAATGTACAATCACAGACAAATCAACAAAAACAAGTTATACCTGTTATTTCACAGTATATGATGTACAAGTAACATTATCTACAACATTATATGAGGATAAACAAGCATTGAAAGCTGAACATCCAAGTGATTACACAGTAACTGTAAAAACCAATGATCCAAAAAAACAGATGAAAGTGCTGCACATACGGTTTGGTGAAGATGAAGAAGTTTTATATAATCTTGATGACATCAGGGCATTAAGCTTTGTGGATAGTGCAGGATTCACTACTGGTGCTTACTGGATAAAACTGGTGGATAATGGTTCACTTAATGCCACAATTCCATTAGGTATTTTCTTTGTACATTCTGGTGAATATTCTGTACATATGTGGGTATCTTACACAGATAGTAAACATGTGGGAAATGAAATATCAAAAAGTATTGTAGTGCTTAGTACAAACCTTGGAGTACTTTGTTACAGTAGACTTGAAATCAAGGATTACTGGACTGAAGCTATGTGTAATGGAATATACTATACTCTTGGTACTCTTGTTAAGACTACTTTAAACAATCAGGATTATACTATCTCTGATTATGGTAATAATTATAGAGTAGGTATTTTTAATAGTAGCAGTGAGTATGTAAATTCTGATGATTTCCTTGAACATGTTATATGGTGTAATAACATGGCTACTTCTACTGCAAAGGAAGTTCTAGTGAAGTTCAAGTACAATTCCAGTAATCCTTTGTATATAGTATATAGTCATGGTTATACTGGTGACCCTGTTAGTATGAGAGTTACTTTTAATTTCAGTGAACATCTTCTTGTTGAAACTAGCTTATGGGGTACTGTTAATGGTATTGGTCATGCTTTATGGCCTACACAAGCTTTGCTTACTGATGGAAATAATTATGCACGTGCAAGTATGGTTCCAAGTATTCCTGAACTAATTCCTGCTACGGTATGGGATTGGGATGATGGAGGATTGTTAAATACCAATATCAGTATTCTTGGTATGGAAGTACAATTTGATTATATTACAACTGATACAGTAGTTGTAGAATGTGAACTATACATTGATAAAAACAAGCGTGGTAAAAGACAGGTAACACTTACAAGTGGTGAGGGTGTAGCTAGTGTTGGAAGCGTTTATGACCTGTTTGGTTTTACACCAGGTGAATTAATAGATCGTACTAATGAAAGAATTTATCCTTTTGAAATCAGAATTAAAGTACTTAATATGTATTCTAACAGAGCATACATTAACATTAATAATGTGAAAGCAGTAATTGATTACATCACTCGTACAAAGTGTGGTTACGGACTAAGCATTGATGGAGAAAGAGGAGAAGATTACGGAATACTCATAACAAAGGTAGTGCACCACAGAGGTACAGAAAATGAAACAAGTTTGTACCACGTGGAAGGTACAGATACCACAGTAGTAAACCGTGTAAACATAAACACCAAAGAAGTAGAACTAAGCATAAGATTACCAAACTGCAGCATAAAAGATGGAAGATACCAGGTAGATAAGGTAGTTGAACTGTTCACAAATACAAGAGAATTACATAGTAACAAACCGATACCAAAACAGTTAATATTTGATCACCTTGATGACAGATACTATGAAATAGTCAGAGTAAAAGAATTTGATGACAAATATGTAGGTAACAGTTACTATGCAGATATAACATTACTTGTACCGAGTGGAACAACATATGATGTATCTGATACAATTAGTGGACCTGATGGGTACAGTCCAAGTAGTATTGCTGTTAGTCCAAAAATAGTCTACATGGCACAAAGAGCAGGAACAGCAATAATAATGGAAGAGGAACTGGAACAAGTACTAATAATTACTACTCCAAGAATATTGAAAGACAGTAAACTTACAATAGATAATGCAAACAGAAAGGTTTACCTTGGAGATACAACAGACATCACAGAATATGTTGACTTTAACAGTACATGGTTTAAACTACGAGGAAACTACAGTTTCTCAAGTGATACTGGAAAAATCCTTGAAGTAAGTTATAAAGTAAGGAGAGGATAAACGTGGTAAATGATTTAAACATTATTGTACTGGATTACAGGGAAACCGTGATAAAATGGTTAAACCCTGAACTTTGTGAAATAGTAGAAACCAGTAAAAAAAATGCTTGTAGAAAAATAGAAGTAACCTATCCTTACGAGGAAGAACTAATTATGGAAGATGATACCTTATGGTATCAGCAAGGGAACAAGATATTTGTTCCCTCCATAAATGGTATTAAATCCTGTTTGTACGTGATTAACACCAGTTATGAAATTGATTTTTGGAAAAAAAATACAATAACCTTTGAAGCAGAGGAAATAATTACGGAACTGAATAATGATGTATTGTATTTCCCTGAAAACAGTGTTATAACCATTACTGAAAACCAGTTGGATGAATGGTTTGGTGGATACTATGATATACTTGGAATGGATTCTCTTACTTCCAATCGTAAACAAGTAACACCTGAGGGTATAATGACTTATATGAGTTTACTTAGAATGATTGAAGAACAAACTGGTAGAATCTTCCTTACCTCTTATGAAAATGAGGGAAATAAAATTAACAGGTCATTATATCTTGCTAATCCTGATGATGTTAGATTTGTAAGTGATACTGATACTCTTGACTTGAATTATAACCTTGAAAGTTTAGAATTTACTAAGAGTGAAGAAGATACTTATAATGCAATGGCACCAATATTCAGTAACACTAACACAGTAAGTGCTGAAGAAGTGAAAGAATTAGGTAACAAAGTATCAGCACATATTGTGAGTAATGCAGAGCTAAGAACAGAAAACAGAGTAGATAAACAGTATCAAAATCTTGTAGATTCATTATATTCTTCACTTGAAGAAGGAGAATATATTAGTGGTGATCTTCCTGGTGCAACCAGTAGTAAATCCAATGAGGAACTAATACAGGAATGGCTTGATTATGAAGTAGTAGAAGGCCAAGTAATACCAATGATTATTCAACAGGATGAAGAAGGTAACACAGTCAGTACTGCAAACTGGAATGCACCCTTTGAAAAATCAAAAGGAGAATTATACATTAAATTCAATGGTATAAATCAGACAGATTATAATGTAATATACCCATACAATGAAAGTAAATCTCCACCAAAATACAAGGTGGGAACAGAAAACACCAATGAAACACTTGTTGAAGCAATATATAATGAATTAGCATTATCATTACTAAACAAGATTACTCCTGACTATGAACTGGAAATTGAAGTAAAAGACATACAACAGTTACTGGGATTAGACAATCTTGGATACCAGTTACATGAAAGTCTCCAGGTAAGAGTACCAAACTTCAATTATTTTGTTCCATGTAGAATAACAGAAACTACAAAGAATCTTCATCATCCTGGAGAAAACAAGATAAAAATAGAAACTGAAGTAACAAGCATATTTGACCTTCAGGAAACTGTGATTGATAGTGAAAACCGTATAATCAGTAAAAATGATACAAACGATGTGATAGGTGGACTTCTTAAATGTGGTGATGATGCACTACCAGACCAGTACGTAGTAATGAATATTAAACTGGTAAAAGCATATAATGATGATGAAATAGAAAAATCTGGTAACATACAACAAGAAATTAAGAAGTTTGATCCATACAATGAGTATTATACTTTCTCAGAAGAACAAATTGCTAACCTTGAAAAAGCAATGAGAAATGATTATATTAACCTCGGATGGGATGAAGGACCATATGAATACAAGTTAAGAGATATTACAGGTACTGTATACAGTGTACCTCAATGGTGGTGTGCCAGTATATACTATGCAAGAAACCAGATATACAGTAACAACGAATCTGCATTTGGTGGAAATGATGATAAAGCACTAGGTAAAGGATTCTTTGATGAAACCGTACATGTACATTATTATCCTAATGCTGAACAAATACTCAAACTTGGAATAGCATACTCTGAGGAAAAGAAATATTATGCAGGAATGTTCTATGCTTATCATGAAATGATTAGTTCAGAATTAGAACAAAAAACAGGTGACCCAGTATATATCCCAAATGTTGTTAGTAGTGAACGACAAAATGGTCCAACATGTCTACCAGCTAGTATAAGTAATATTACCAGTATTTTTAAGGATTATCATACAGAATATGAACTTAGTAAATTGATGGGAACTACTAGCACTGGTACTTCACGTAATGCTGCTAATAATGTTATGGAACAAATTGGACTAAAAACTACGATAGTGGAAGCAACACTTGACAATGTTATAAAGTATGTTGGCCGAGGGGTATGTGCAAGTATTGATATAGATGTGTCAAAACTTGGTGAAGAATACTACGATGGATTTTATAACACATACGAAGAAAGTGGTTATCATGCCGTTATAATCTATGACTGGTATTATACAACTAGTTCACAAAACCTTAAGGTTGGAATATTGGATACTAACATACCTGTTTTTAATCCACATTATACGGCTCTTTTATCACCTACTACAGATAATTATGTTCCATGGAATGTAATCCAAAATGCCATAAATTCAAGGTATTATGAGGGTAACTGGATTGTTGCTCCACCAGGAGTTAACGGACACATGACTATTGTTGAAGAAACATCCAAAAATCTTGCTAACTATGAAGAAGTAACTGGTTCATATGTTATTACCCCAAGCTTTGCACCTGAAATAAGTACTTACAAGTTTGGCCTTGATGCTGTTAATAATACTGTGAAAAACGTATTACATGCAATATGTGATAGTAACATCAATATTGATATTATGAGTAGTAGTGACAGTATTGAAACAGAAAATAGTGTTAAACTTGAAAACATTAGTATGTGGTGGTTAAGAGCATTAGCTTATGCTGCAGCTTATTATTATCAAAGTCATGATACTGAGAAAACAAGCAACTTGTTAATTGAAGCTAGTTCTAATAGTGAAAGTATGAAGTATTATGAACACTTTAACCGTAGTATTGATGTTGTGGGGGATTATGATTGGTTTAGTCCTTGTTATCCTCAGGGAGATAATATTTTTGGATATATTGTAAGTACCTTATTGTTTGAGTTAGGTCTTTGTTACAGTCCTGCAGACTTTGTTAATACTGGTGGATATAACAGTCTTAGCAGTATTGGTAAGAAAGTAGTTGATAAAGCAGGTAAAACTTCATCATCTGAAAATTATCTGAACATGTTTACCGTAAACTTATCTCAGGAAAACATTACTAAATACTTGAAGAAATCTGCATATCATGACAGTTATATGACTACGGTAGCTCTTGTTTATGCACAGAGTACTACATTGAACACTACTGCATACAAGAAACAAGATTATTATCCTGTATTATTGTATAATAAGAACGGTTCTAATGTGGATTATATGAACATATTGGCAAGAGGTAACAGTATTACTAATCGTTATAATACAAAGTCCGTTGATGCTACAGATGTAACACCTTATGGTACAACCAGTATCAGTAACTTGTTATCATGGCATAATAGTATAAGTTCATCACTTCAAGCAGGTGATAAAGGTATGATGTTAGTAATCAGTTATTACTCAAAAGAAGAACTGGAGGCATTATAATGGTATATCCTGATAAACTTGATAAGAAAAGACCTGTTTATATTGCTATGGATTATACAAATAATCGTAATAATCAAATACTGAATACCATTGTTTCCACGTTGAAAAATGGTGGAGTAACAAACATAAAAAGAACTGCAATAGGGCCTAACAAATTGTATGAAAATATTTCCAAAGTGTATTATGCAAATCTAACCGATGCGATTATTATTAATATTGCGAATGGAGTAGATCCTACCAATATACTGGAAGTAGGTTTATGGTCCAAGTATTTACCTGCCAGTTGTTCAAATCTTAACTCTGCTGATAAGGGTGGAAATGATAATAGGGGTAGATATGTTCGTGAAAGAGGTAATGATGTAGTATTGGCATTCTTTTATGATGCATGTGATTTCACACGAAGTACTGGTACTTGTTATAACAGAATCAAAACAAGAAATCCAAAAACAGATGTTCCAGATGGTGGAAGATGGCCTAAAACAGAAGGTTACAAACCGATAGATTACTGTCGAGATAACAAAATCTATGTGGTCAATAGGAGTAGTAATCAGCATAACAATCCAGAAAATGCAGATTATACTGGTGAAAAGATAGGTGCTGCAATATTAGGATTATTTGGAAGTGGAAGTACAACAACAACCACTACTGATAACACAACAACTACTGATAACACAACAACCACTACTGATAACACAACCACTACAGATACAACAACCGTACCAATGCCAACCACCACAAAGACAATAGTATCCAAAACAATAACCAAAGAATACACATCAGCATTCTATGAAAAAGTATACAAACTAAAAACAGACCGTAACGGAGCATTCAACCTATTACACAAATTACCATACAGAGGAGAATACAAAGTAACAATCAAGTATGGTGGAGACAAAACCCATAACAGCACATCAAAAACAGTAACAATAAAAAACTACAGTAACAAAAGCAATGTATTCCATGAAGAATTACTAAGAACAATCACAACAACCAAATATAGTGATAACACAGTAAACACAGTAGAAACTGGTAAAAAACCAAACACCAACCACCTAAAAAGAGTAATAACAACAGAAACCTATGAAAACAACAAAGTCAAAAACACAACAACAAAAGTACTCTACATGGAAGATGTACTGAAAGAAAAAGAAGTTACTGTAACAGAAAATCCACTTGATAATTCAGTTCTTCCATCAGATACACCAGTAACACCAACCACCATAGAGGGCAGTCCTTTTTCTAAGAAAATAGCAACCGTTGGTGGAGTACCTAATGTTAATGCAATGCAACATGGTAATAAAAAGTTTGTCATGGTTACTGGTGGAACATACACTTTAACAGAGAATCAATATCGTAAAGTGTTTGAAAGAGATAGTAAAATGATGCAACTGAACAATTATAAAACACCACGTTATATTGCTTTTGAATGTGAAACAAATGATAAATGGAACGTTGTAGAAAGAACTGTATGGAATGCTGTAGAAGAAAGTATTTACTATTACATGGTTGGTCATAATGGGGCAGCATGGCCTGCAAGCGTCACTATTGATTTCACAAATCATAAAACCAGTCTCGCTGGAAAAACTGTTAATTGGAAAGGTGCAACATGTTTATACCATTTTGTTTCAGATCATCAAAACTGGGAATACAGTTGTGGTAATACAAGTGCGAGTGTTTGTACTCAAATATTACACCATTACATCAGTGAATGGAGATTCAAAAACGAATATGGTCAATATGTAGGTCCAGCTACTATTGTGAGCATGCTTAAAAAATATAACATGATGGGTGTTACAACAAGTGCTGGAAGGTCTACTGCAATTAGTTGGCTTCAAGCAGGCAAACCTTGGGTATGGCACAGCGATAATCATTATTTTGCTATTTGTGATGTTAATGATGCAGGAACACGTATTCTTGTTTCAAACAGTGCCTATGGTAGCTCAGGAATACATGGAAGCAATAGTGGTAACTGGGGATTGAATACTGGTTGGAATGGTGCAACAAGCACAGCTTATCACGGTGGTGCTTATGGAGCGCATGTTAAAGTATCACTTAACTGGGTAATTAGTGAAACTGAAAAGACTAATCTTAATAATTTC
>JAEEGL014334369.1_pt1 | contig 29561 bp, 22 predicted proteins | sample 9134231 | NCBI WGS metagenome assembly JAEEGL01 (sample SAMN16246548, study PRJNA631951) | gut metagenome | biome: gut microbiome; feature: rumen; material: fiber-attached | host: Bos | place: Iran: Karaj | collected 2018-10
ATGTTGCTGGAGATAGACGGAGGTTATTCCGGGATCAGGTTTTCCGCATGCCATTTCATACCGAGGCACGAGAAATGCTCCAGGCTCCACGGCCATTCGTACATAGTCCGCCTCAGGTTGGAGGGGGACAACGGCCAAGACGGGATGATAATGGATTTCGTCGTTCTGAAGAAGGCTCTCAGGGCCATGATCGACGAGATGGACCACAGAACGCTCCTGCCTGCGAAATCCCCTGAAGTCAGGATCAAAGAGGACGGCGACTCCGTCGAGGTGGTGAACGGATGCAAGCGGTATGTCTTCCCGAAGGAGGATGTCGCCATGCTCGACGTGCCCACCACCACTGCCGAAGAGATGTGCAGGATGATGGCTCTGCGTCTTGTGAAAGGTATAGAGTTCCCGCCCAACGTTCGTTCCGTATCGGTCGGCCTCGACGAGGAGAGAGGCCAGACGGCTTGGTATACGGAGGAGCTCAGATGAAAGCCGTGGTCCTCCTTTCCGGAGGATTGGATTCGACCACAACTCTCGCTCAGGCCATCGCAGACGGATGCGAACCAACGGCCCTGAGTTTCAGATACGGCCAGAGGCACACCAAGGAGCTGGTCTCCGCCGAGAACGTATGCAAGCACTACGGCGTCCCGCACGTCGTGATAGACATGGATCTCAGCCGGTTCCGTTCCGCCCTCACGCGCCCGGACATAGACGTCCCTCTGGACCGCGAGGGAGAGCTGGACAAGGACATACCGATCACATACGTCCCCGCCAGGAACATAGTCTTCCTGAGCGTGGCTGCGGGCCTCTGCGAGTCCATAGGCGCCGATAGGATTTACATCGGAGCAAATGCCGTGGACTACTCGGGATACCCGGATTGCCGCCCCGAATTCTTCGAGGCATATGAGCGCATGATCAATATAGGCACGAAGGCCGGCGTCGAAGGCCATCCGATAAAGATCATGACTCCGATTATGCACGATTCAAAAGCCGACATCGTCCGCAGAGGGAAGAAGCTGAACGCTCCGCTGCATCTGACGTGGTCGTGCTACAACGGCGGCGAGAAGGCCTGCGGACATTGCGATTCCTGCCGCCTCAGGCTCAAAGGCTTCGCCGAGGCCGGATACAAGGACGAGATTGAGTATGAGGATATGTGAGATCTTCAGGTCCATCCAGGGCGAAGGCCTGATGATGGGGATTCCCACGACCTTCGTGAGGACCGTCGGCTGCAACCTGCGTTGCTCCTGGTGCGATACCCAATATTCCATGTCCGGAGGGACGGAGATGACCTTGGACGAGATCATGGAATCCGTAGGGGATTCGAAGCATGTGTGCGTCACCGGAGGGGAGCCCATGATCCAGCCAGAAATGCCGGAGCTGCTGCGCAGAATGGTGGCTGCCGGGATCCAGATCGTTTTGGAGACGAACGGGGCCGCAGACCTGTCTCAGGTCCCTGAAGACCCTCTCATACTGATAAGCATGGATGTCAAGTGCCCTTCCTCCGGGATGTCGGAATGGATGCTGCCGGGCAATCTCAGGTTCTTATCCAAGAAAGATCAGATCAAATTCGTGGTGAAGGACGACGCTGATTTCGATTATGCCGTCAATTATCTTAGAGAGAATCCCGTGGATTCCAATCTGATCTTCGGCCCCGTTGGAGGCACAGGCAAGCTGGAATGGCTGGTCTCCCGCGTCTTGGACTCAGGGTTGGACGCCAGGGTTCTGCCCCAGCTCCATAAGATAATCTGGGGGGACCGCAGGTCGGTCTGATCCCGCCCAAGTTTTATGTCTTCACTTCACCAGACGCAGGTATCCTCCGACCTTCGAGAACGAATGTCCTGTGAGGTTTTCGGGCGAAACCGTCAAGGCGTTACCTTGTGCGTCCTGGAACTTCAGCCCGTAGAACGCGTTGTTACCGACCATCGACAGCCCATCTGCGAATGTGATGGACTCTATCGGTTTGCATCCTGAGAAAGCGCTGGTTCCGATGTATTTGGTCGCTGATAAGTCGATGCTCCTAAGGGAAACGCATCCGGTGAACGCCCATCCTTTGATTTTGAACGCTGATATCGACGCGGTCTTGAGGGAGACGCAATTGGCGAACGATTTGGTCCCGATCTCCGCCAGATTGTCGAGGCTTACGGATTCCAGGGCGCTGCATCCATAGAACGCTTTGTCCCCGAGGGAAGAGACGTTTCTGAGGTCTGCGCTCGCGAGTGATGTGCATCCGGAGAACGCGCTGGTTCCGATGGAGACGGACGAGGACAGATTGACGACCCACAGAGAAGCGCATCCGGTGAAAGCCCAATCTCCGACCTTCGTCGGCGTCCCTATCACTGCCTTCAGTCCGGGGCAGTTCGCGAACGCCTTGAGCCCGATGTCGTAGACGTTCCCGATGTCCGCGAGAGTCAGTTTGGAGCAGCCATAGAACGCCTTCGTCCCGATGGAAGTGACCTTCAGTTCGATGCCTCTGACGTATACGGTCTTCGGAACCGTGATGGACGTGGGGGTGCCGGAATATCCGGTGACCGAAGCGGTGTTTTTCCCTGTGACGGTGAACACCAGTCCGCCGGAAGTCATTTTGTCTCCGGTCTTCGGCAGGTCCCTGAGCGTTTTGCCTCTCAGCTCAGACACTGTCTGCTGGACGGTTTTCCCGCTCTCGTCGGTGAACGCAGTGCCATAGAAGGCGTTGCTGCCGACATACGACAGATTCTTAGAGAATGCGGCGCTCCAAAGCTTGCATCCGGAGAACGCGCTGGCTCCGATGTATTCGGCGTCGGAGATGTCTATTTCCTTCAGGGAAACGCAGCCAAGGAATGCCCATCCCCCGATCTTCTTGGCGGACATGGCAACCGATGACAGCGATGAGCAGTTGGCGAAGGCTTTGGTTCCCACATCTTTCAGGCCACCCAGATCTATTGACCTCAGGGAAGAGCAGCTATAGAATGCCTTCTCGCCCAGACTTGCGAGGTCCTCTGAGAGCTTGGCGGTTGTCAATCTGGAGCATCCGGAGAACGCGCTGGTGCCGATGGTCTCAACTGAAGGCGCATCGACTTCGGCCAGGTATGTGCAGCTCATGAATGCCCAGGCTTTGATCTCCTTGACGCCGGGCATGTCCGCGGATCTCAGCGATTGGCATCCGGCGAAAGCCTTCGATCCTATCTCTTTAACGCCCGCGCCCAGAGTTATGGATGTTATCCCTTCGCCCATGAACGCTTTTTCGCCGATCCCGATGATGGAATATTCCCAAAGCATATACAGGATAGAAGACGGGATTTCGACGGCTCCGGAGATTCCCTGCTTGCATCCGACCGCGATGGCGGTCCCTTTCCCGACCACGGAATAGCGTATGTCGCCCCAGGTGAAGGATGATATCTGCGGCGAGGACCCGTTCACTATGTATGTGATATGCGCGGTCTTGTTCGCATAATTGTCGAGGAAATTGAGCGAAGCGGCTTTGGAGGTGGTGTACACGTTCAGATAGGTTGTGACTTCCTTCCTCGTTTTGGCATCATATCCGACATAAAACGCATGATTCTCGATTTTGCATCCGTCTTTCGGCTCGAAAATCATGCTTCCCAGATTATTGCAGCCGTAAAACGCATAGTATCCGATGCGGGAGACGGATTTCCCTATCTTGGCGTACTCCATCGAGGAGCATCCGTAGAATGCGCGGTCGCCTATCGTCTCCGTGGAATCCGGGATCGAAATCGAAGCCAGCGATTTGCACCCATAGAAAGCGGATTCGCCGATGGTTTTGACGGAGGACCCGATGCTTACCGAAATCAGATTCGAGCACCCGTAGAACGCCCCTATGCCTATGGACGTAACGGTGTCGGGAACGTAATAGGATGTCGCCTTTTTCGCTTGGGGGTAGATGATCAGGGATTTGCCATCGCGGGTCATCAAGACGCCGTTAGGGGCCTTGTACGCCGTGTTGTCGGGGCTCACCGAGAAAGACTCCATCCCTGTGCATCCTTCGAACGCATGCTCCCTTATCGCGATGACGAGGCTGGGTATGTGGAACGAAGTGATCAGCTTGCATCCGGAGAACGCATACGTTCCGATCGTTCTGACGGATTTGCCCAGGGTGACGCCTCTGAGCGAAGAGCAGCCGTCGAAAGCGTGGCTTCCTATCGTCGTCACAGAATCCGGGATGTAAATAAATGGGAGCGATACGCATCCATAGAAAGCGGAATCGCCTATCATGGTGACCGAGCAGCCCATGGTTATCGAGGACAAGGATTCGCATACGCTGAACGCAGATGCGCCGATGCGCGTAACCGTATCCGGGATAGAAACGCGGGACATGGATTTGCACTCGAAGAACGCGTAATCCCCTATGGCCGTCACGCCGTTCGGTATGCTGATGGAAATCAATGACGGGCATCTGCTGAACGCGTAGTTTTTTATCTCGGTCAGCGACGCGGGAATATTGGCCGATGCCAGCGAGGAGCATCTGCTGAACGCATAGGTCCCGATGTAGGACACCGAATCGGGGATGCTGATGGAGTAGAGGGTCGCGCACCCATAGAAAGCGTAATCCCCTATCGTTTTCAGGGAACCTGGAAGAATAACGGACCGCAATGAGATGCATCCGCTGAATGCGTCGTTCCCTATCCCCGTCACGGAATTCGGAATCGTTATCGATGCCAAGCTTGGGCAGCCGTTGAACGCATGATATTCTATGCCGACCAAGGAATTGGGGAGTTTCACTGTCCTCAGAGAGTCGCATCCATAGAATGCATAGCCCCCAATCGTTGTCACGGAATCGCCTATAAGGACTGAGGTCAGGGAATCGCACCCATCGAATGCGTAGGATCCGATGGACGTTACGCGGTACGTTCTTTTGCTGAACTCGACCGAGGACGGTATCTCAAGAGTCCCTGAAGGCTCTTTCTGATATCCGATCACGGAAGCATTGACGCCATCGGAGCTTTTGTATTCCAGCCCTTCGGAATTGAATGTCACAGCTCCGTCAGTATCAATCGTCATCGCGAACAGCATCGCCGCCAGAGCGACCGCCAAAGCTGCGGCGAACATCAGGCATCTGGCATTTTTCCTCAGGTTTTCCGTGGCGTTCATAGCGTTTCGCCACCCCATGGCGCTCACCAAAATTAAGGGTTGGGTGGCGGCTATGATTATTGAGGTTTATTGCGGGGGCAGCCCCGCGGGAATCGGGCGGGGAACGCCGTTCAGATGTCCCCGTCCCTTCCGCGGCGCCTCATGTAATCGCGCACGCACTCTTCCACGGTCCCGTCCTCGTCCGCGGACACGCGTATGCCCGCTTTCTGAAGGATCTGGATCCCGTGCATGCCAATCCCTCCGGTCAGGACGGCGTCCACGCATCCGAGGGAAACGATGGCTTCCGCCACGGCGACCCCGGCCCCCGAGGGCGAATCCATGAATTCGTTGGCTATTACCCTGTAATCCAGGCTTTCGGAGTCCACCAGAAGGAAGAAAGGGGCATGCCCGAAGTCGTCCGCTATGTACGAATCCAGGCTTTCCCCCTCGGAAACGGCTATTATCATCATTCTACCGTCTTGATGACTTTGTCGGCGATCTCTTTGAAGGCTTTGGCGGACGGCGAGTCGGGGTATCCGAGGACTATCGGAACTCCTTTGTCTCCGGAATCCACGATGCCGGGCTCTATCGGGATGCGGCCGAGGAACTGGGCGTTCATCTCTTTGGCGGTGGCTTCCCCTCCGCCGGTCTTGAAGATGTTCGTGATCTCGCCGCAATGGGGGCAGACGAACCCGCTCATGTTCTCGATTATGCCTATGATCGGGATCTTGGTCTCCGCCCCGAAGACGAGGGATTTCCTGCTGTCCAGAAGGGCGACGTCCTGAGGCGTGGTGACGATGATCATCCCATCCGCCTTGGGTATGAGCTGGACGATGGAGATGGCTTCGTCACCGGTTCCCGGAGGCATGTCTATGACAAGGTAATCGAGCTCGCCCCAGTTCACGTCCTCGATGAACTGTTTCACAGCTCCCATCTTCACGGGTCCGCGCCACATTACGGGGGTATCCTTGCTCTGGAGAAGGAAAGCCAGAGACATGAGCTTGATGGACGGGGGTATCTCCACCGGGATGAGCTTCCCGTTCTCGACGTTGAGCTGATCGTCTTCGGCGGCGAACATCTTGGGGATGTTGGGTCCGGTGAGGTCCAGGTCCATTATCCCGGTTTTGTATCCTTTCATCGAGAGGGTCATGGCCAGGTTGGATGAGACCGTGCTTTTTCCGACCCCTCCTTTCCCGCTCATGACGATTATGACGTGCTTGATGTTCCTAAGGGTGTCTTGGAGGGCAGTCTCTTCCTGTATGCTCTCCTCGGTAAGCATCGGTTGCGGCATTTAGATAACCTCTGGGCAACCTTATGCGCGATGCATCTTTTAAGATTGCTGGGAGCATCCTGCGCAATATTGTTCTATTCTTACCGACATCTCTAATCCATGGCAAAGAAAACGGTTGGCGAGATAATGATCAAGGATGTCCGTTATGTCGGGCCGAGCATGACCGTGGAACAGGTGAGGCAGGAGCTCCTGAACTCGAACTTCCACGGGTTCCCGATAGTCGAGAACGGTTATCTGCTCGGTTTCGTCACCGCCAAAGACCTCCTCAAATACATCGACCAATCCAACGAGATGATCCGCAAAGTCATGACGATGAAGTCGTTCACCGCATCCCCCGGCATGGCTCTTTCCGATGCCACCCGTTTGATGTTCCGTTACGGGCTCAGGAATCTTCCGGTGGTCGACGAGAACAGGAAGATCGTGGGGATAGTATCCAACATAGACATCGTCAGGTCTCAGATAGAGGCGGGCAAGGAGCACAAAGTGGCCTCCGTCAAAACGTTCCTGGAGAAGCAGTCGGGGATGTCGATGAAAATGCTCGAGGACCAGAACATCCCTGTCGACCAGATAATACCGACCCAGAAGGAAGTGTATAACGACGAGCTCCAGGGCAGGCAGTATGAGCTGAAGAGAGGCCTCAACGAATCTCTGATTATGATCAAGAGGCGCAACGGATATCTTCTAGTGGACGGGCACCACAGGGCGATGGCCGCCAAACTGCTTGGATATAAGACGGTGAAAGCGATAGTTCTGGTGCCTTCGGATCTGGATTACAAATTGGGTTTGGAATCCACCGCCAGCAAATGGGGCCTAAGGACGCTCAACGACGTCAAGATCATCGACAACGAGATGCACCCCTTCATGGAGGAGGCGACGCTTCTGCTGCCCTCTGAGATGGCCGAGACAATAAACAAAAGGCTGCTGGATATGATGGACGGGAACGATCCCAAAAAACTGGATGATTAAGCGGGGGATTTCTCCCCCATTTTTATCTCAGAATTTGTTTCTGAGGCTTCTGAGGTCCCTGAGGATGATCTTCTGCTCCGCGGAGGCGATGATCCTCTTGGTCTTGACGAAGGTGTCGGGGTTCAGGGAGATGCAGTCGATCCCCTGCTCCACCAGGAACTCGGCGAATTCGGGGTAAACCGAGGGGCCCTGCCCGCAGATGCTCACGAATTTGCCGTTCTCGTGGGCAACCTTGATCAGGTGGGAGATCGCCCTCTTCACGCCTTCGTTCCTCTCGTCGAAATACCCCATGCGGCCGAGGATATCGGAATCCCTGTCGCATCCCATGGTCAGCTGGGTCAGATCGTTGGATCCGATGGAGAACGCGTCGCAGTACTTGCAGAACTCATCCGCCATGAAGATGTTCACGGGGACTTCGGCCATGAAGTACAGCTTGAAGTCTTTGCTTCTCCTGAGCCCGACGGACTCCATCATCGCGGTGATGTCTTTCACCTCGTCGATGGTCCTGACGAAGGGCAGCATCATGTTGAGGTTCTTGAACCCGAGCTCATCCCTGACCTTCTTGATGGCCTTCAGCTCGCACATGAACGCCTCGCGGTAGTTGTCGGATACATACCTTGAGCATCCCCTCCATCCGATCATGGGGTTGTCCTCGGTGGGCTCGTATTCGGCTCCGCCTTTCATGTCGCGGTATTCGTTGGTCTTGAAATCGGAGGTCCTGAGGGTGATGGGCCTGGGGTAGAACGCTTTGGTGACCGTGGAGATGCCTTCGACGAGCTTGTCGATGAGCTCCTGGGTCCTGCCTTCTTTGATGACCGCGCAGGGGTGCTCGCCGATGTAGTTGGTGAAGAGGAACTCGATCCTCATCAGGCCGACCCCGTCGCACGGGAGCTGGGCTATCTCCTCCGCCTTGGAGGGCATGGACATGTTCACCATGACTTTGGTCCCGGTTATCGGCACGAATTCGCCGATGGCAGCGGGCGCGGCGGCAGCCTCCTCTTTCCTCTTGATTATCCCTTTGTAGACGGTTCCGGTGGTCCCGTCGACGGTGATCTCCATGCCATCCTTCAGAATCTCGGTGGCATTACCGGTTCCGACGACGCAAGGGGTCCCGAGCTCCCTGGAGATGATCGCGGCGTGGCAGGTCATTCCGCCCTCGTCGGTGACGATCCCTGCGGCCCTGCTCATGGCGGGGACCATGTCCGGCATGGTCATCTTGGTGACAAGGATGTCGCCGTTTTTGATGACGTCGAGGCTCATTCCGGTCTCATAGATCACGACCTTTCCCATGGCAAGCCCGGGGCTGGCGCCGAGTCCGGAGGTGATTATGTCTTCGCTGGAAGTCGGGGTGCCGACGGATTCGTTGGTGGCCGCGTCTCCGGTGACGGTGATCGGCCTGGCCTGCACGATGTAGGCTTTGCCGCCCTCGATGCACCATTCCATGTCCATGGGCTTCTCGTAGTGGATCTCAATGTGGTGCCCGATCATGGCGATCTCGAGGATGCGGTCGTCCGGGATCTTCTGGGATTTGGTCATCGCGCTGGGGATGTCCTCTTTGACGACGCCTCCCTTGGGGCCGCGGACGTATTTCCAGGTCTGGGTGGAGACGATCTTCTTGGAGATCTTCATCTTCTGCTTGTCGATGATGTAAGTGTCAGGGGTGACCTCGCCTCCGACCAGAGCCTCTCCCAACCCGTATCCGGCTTCGATTATGATCTCATTCGCCCCGTTGTTGGGGTTTTTGGTGAACATTATTCCCGAGAACTCGGAGTTGACCATCCTCTGGACGACGACCGCCAATTTGACTTCGCTGTGGGAGTATCCCTGCTTCTCGCGGTACGCTATGGCCCTGGCGGTGAAGAGGGACGACCAGCATTTCCTGATCTTATCGAAGAGATCGTCCTCGTCCTTGACGTTCAGATAGGTCTCCTGCTGGCCGGCGAAGCTGGCGTCGGGAAGGTCTTCCGCGGTCGCGCTGGACCTGACGGCGACGAATCCGGCTTTTCCGCCGGGAAAGAGGAGCTTGTATTTGGCCGACACATCCCTTCTGAGGTCCTCGGGTATCTCATATTTCTCAAAAAGGCCTCTGATCTTCTTCGAGGCGTTCTCGAGGCTGTCATCGGAGTTTCTGTCGATGCCCGCTAGCTCTTTGTTGATGGCATCGAAAATCCTGCTAGAGTCGATGAAATAATCGTAAGCGACCGTAGTGAGGACGAATGCCTCCGGAACGGGGAATCCGGCGTTCGTGAGCTCCCCAAGGTTGGCGCCTTTGCCTCCCACGAAGGGTACATCTTCAACGTGCAGCTCGTTTACATCTACGATTTTCTTATCCATTGGGTAACCCCACGTGTTGGAAATTTTTCATGCAAGGGACGGCAGAGACGCTTCGTGCCCGTCTGCAAGGATGCTAATCCCTTTACTGTTTATATCCGCTACGGTCATACAGCATCCGGGAATCCGGGCCCTCCATCGGCTATTCTTCCGGATTCTGCGTGCCTTTCCGTCGGAGGGGCTCATTCCGCATCGCGCTTGGCCGGGACGAGGAATTCGGCGATGCCGCAGCCGGTTTCGCCGTCCATCTCGGTCTAGGATATCGTCTCGATGAGCATCATCTCGTTGCTTCCCTGCATCGGGAGCCGGGCGCAGCGCATTATCTTCGCTTCGACATCGTATTCCGCGCCGGATCTGCACCGCATTCTCATCGAATATGAGGACGGAACTCCGCCGTTGTAGGCGATATCCGCGTCTATTCCTATGACTGGGTCGTTGGATGCCGCGGTCCCGACGTATCCGGCGTCGACGTCGCCCAATTGCGTGGACAGCTTGGTGGCGTTGAACCCTTTTTCTTTCCCATACACGGAATTGAGCCATAGCCACATCTTCGGGGATCCCCAATCGCGGACTCCCTCGCTGAAGTCCCTTTCCCCGGTGGCGTCTATTTCGTATGACGAATCTCCGACGGTTATCTTCCCGGCCGCCAGTCCGAACTGCTCGAAGTGCTCCGACGCCGTTTTGGAGGACATCTCCGCCCCGCGGGCGTCCACGCAGTCATGGTAGTCCATCAGAGGGTTCACCGGCTTCCAGATTATGTCCAGTGACGACATAAGAGGGATCGGCTCTGCGGAGGCCACGTCGAACAGAGGCCCTTTGTAGCCGATCTTCCACGCGCCGTTCTCTTCCTTGAAAGACAGCCCCGAGCAGGATTTTCTGTCCTCGTCGCACGGCACGGCGTTCCTGATCCCGCATATGCGATCCTTCTCGATGACGAACAGGAAGACTGATTTCTCGTTCTTGTTGGGCTTGCTCCCTATGCGCATGAAGGCCGTGACGCCGCTGTTCTGGTCGTGCAGGTTGAAATAATAGCTGATGTTCCATTCCAAGTCTCCGTTCATTCCGTTCCCTCCAATATGGTGACTTCCCCTTTGCTGCCGTCGACTATCGCCATATCCCCGGTTTTCAGGATGCTGGTCGCAGATTTGACCGCAGTCACGGCCGGGATCCTGTATTCGCGGGATATGACCGCCCCGTGGCAGAGGATGCCTCCGGTTTCCGTTATAAGGCCTCCAAGCTTGGAGAACGCCACCGTCCAGCCCGGATCCGTGTTGCTTGTGACCAGGATCTCCCCTTTCTCCACCTGTCCGAGCTCCCTGACGTCCATGATGACGCGGATCCTTCCGCGATACGTCCCCGGGCTGGAAGCGGCTCCCGTCAGAACGTCGCCGTGGGATGTAGGCTCGTCATCGAAATCCACGCCGTCCAGCAGGAATTTGGGAGGCAATCTGTCGCGGTATCTCATGAACTCGGCTTTTCTCGGCGCGATTATGTCTTTGATGTCGCCGATGTCTTTCCCTTCCAGGATGTCGATGGCTTCCGTGTCCTCAAGGAAGAAGATATCTTCTCTGTCGCCCAATAGCCCGCGCTCGCAGAGCCTTCTTCCCTCTTCCAGAAAGATCAGCCTGTTCCTGTACATGATGTGGTCCAGATAGAACCTCTGGTTCTCTCTGAATATCAGATAGGTGCGCGCATACTTCAGGATCTTGAACATGAGTGTCCGTTTGAAGAGGCCAAGCTTCCCTTTTATTTCCGCCTCGGTCTCTTCTCTGCGTTTCACTCCGTTCGCGAATTCTTCGCGCAGATCGACCCCTCCGGAGCACATCTGGAGGGCCATACCTATTACGTAATCGGGATCCTCCGCCCACCTCGGAGCGTTCAGCTCTCTGGTTCCGGACCTGTGCCCGAATTCGGCGATGAATTTCCCGTACGCATCTTTGAATTCTGAATCCGATGAATCGAGCCACGAGAGGAATTCTTCCCCGCCCATCGAAGCCGCTTTCTCCCTGGCTTCCGGATCTTTCCTCAGCGCGACGCCCAAGTCTGAGAAGCCTTTGTTGGTTTCGATGGTCTTGTTGTCCTCCAATCCGGACATCAGCCCGGCGTAGATGCTGCCGTCGTCGCCCAGCCATTTTGCCGACCAGTTCTTGACCAGCAGATTGGTCATGATCGAATGCGAGACCATCCCGTAGCGGATCAGCTGATAGTGCTTGGTGGACCCGTCGCGTATTCTGCGGTACCATTGCGAAAGGCCTTCATCAGGCAGCCCGCGGAGATCGACGGAATCGAACTCCCCGCAGAGTTTCAGGAAGCCGTCCGCCCATTCCCTGTACGCCTTGTCGGTCTTCCAGATCATGCCGTCCCTGTCGCGGATCATAAGGCAGATCTGCGATTTCACCATCCCCAAGTAATCGTTCGGGTATTTCGATATCCTGTCCTGCTCCCCTTTGGGGAAGTATTCCAGAAGCTCTTTGGAGCGTATCAGTTTGGGGTAGTGGGCGAATATCCTCTCCAAAACTGTGGCCGAGAAATATACCCTGGATTTGTGGAGCTTGGTCAGAGGGCCGGATTCCAGATCTTTGTAGCCCATCATGTGCGCCCCTTCGTGGTTGACGTAGTCGGTCAGCATCTTTCCCATGACAGTGTAGAACATAGGAGTGGTGGCATCCGCCCAGTATTCGTCGCCGTATCCTCTGGACCACAGAATGCCGTCCTTCTCTGTGTCTTCAGGGAGCGTTGTTATCGCTCTTGACTGCAAAATGTAAACATTCCCGTCTTCTATGGCCCACTCTACATCTTGGGGGCATCCGAAGTGGGCGCTCAGCTTCTTGCCCTGCTCCGCGATCGATATGAGGGCTTCGTCGTCGGCGCAGCGGGCGTTTGCTTTTTCAGGAGGGATCTCCACCTGGCTGTTCTTGCCGTCCACGAGGAAGAATCCGCGGTCTTTGCTGCGAACGGTCGCTTCGATGACTTCTCCCTCTTTGGAGACGACGTATCTGTCAGGCGTCACGAGCCCGGATACGATGGATTCACCGAGCCCCCAGGAAGCCTCTATGACCGTATGGTCCTCGCCCGTGACCGGGTCCGAGGTGAACATGACTCCGCTGATGTCCGACGATACCATTTTCTGGATGACAACCGCCATGCCCTGGGAGAGATGGTCTATCGAGGCGTCGTGCCTGTACTTCATCGCCCTGCCGTTCCAATAGGAGGACCAGCAGACCAAGACCATCTTGGGGATGTCGTGCTTTTCGACGTTGAGGAAAGTGTCCTGCTGCCCCGCGAAGCTGGCTTCGGCAAGGTCCTCCGCCACAGCCGACGAGCGGACGGCGAAATAGCGCCCCTGCATCCCGGTCAGCTCTTTTTTGAGGGCTCCGAGCTCATCGGAGGGAAGGTCCGCTCCCACAATCATCTCCTTTATGGTTTTCGAAGCGTTCTCCAGGGATGCGTCGTCATCGAAATCGGTGGTCTCAAGGATGCCAGATATCTTTTCCCTCAGCCCGGTGACGTCGAGGAACATATCGTACGCATCGACCGTGACGCAATAGGCGGGAGGCACGCTGAATCCTTCCGCGATCATCCTGGCTACGTTTACGGCTTTGCCGCCCACCAGGCCGATATCTAGATTGGAGGAATCCAAAGGCACTATCGGATGCGGATTGTCGGTGGTCATTCGCTTCCGGTTATGCGGCCCATCATATTATAACCTGAGCAGTTGGGCGGGCAATCTTCATTTGTGCAGTCGATTCGCGGAATCCAAGCCAGCGCGCATCAAAAAGGTCAATCATCGTCGCAATATGTTTCCGGCTCTTTCAGTTCGCATTCCTCTTTATGCGAATCATCAATCTCACTTAAACAGCAATTAAAGTAATGTGATCCATCCGCATCACAATGTTCGCATTCTATGGGCATGCATGACGTCCAATCAGAGCGATTCTCTTCCTCCGAATATGGAGTGCATTGGGGAGCCCGCAGCATCGCAGGAGCATTCGCGGGGAGAGTATCAGATAGCAGCGGGATTTGGACCGGCACATTTTTCTGTTCTGCCGCATCGTTGGTGACCGCGGTGCGGGACAGGTTGTAGGTGTGTTTGGCCGCCCAAGAGAACATGCCGAGGTAATCGCATTTTTCCCTCACGAAAACTCTGTCAGATCCGATCATTCTGGATACGGCGTGGAAAACATTTTCGTCAGGTTCGCCGAAGAAAAATGCCCAAACTTCTTTGTTTTTGTATCTCAGATAAGAGCGCACGATATCTATGCTTTCGTTGCTTGGCCATGTATATTCGACGCAATCCGGTAATATGAGAATAATCTGGGGTTTCGTTATTTTCGCTTGGCGGTCGGTCTTTTGCCAGCAATAGTTGCAATAGCATTCTGACGTCGCTATTGCCAGATCAATTGCATCATTTATGTTTCCTAAATGATTCCCGGGGCCATCTTTTCCGTTCGGATCCCAACTGTCAGGAATGAAATCGAATTGGCGATCGTTTAATTCCACAGAACCGAAGCCGCCGATCGTTTCCGCTTTGCGTTCGAAGCCGATGGTCTGAAGATCCACTTTGTCGCATGATCCAGAGTCTTCAGCTATGCTTCTGATGTAATAGCTCAGACCCTCATTCATCAGCGCAATCGTATTTTTATCGCAAGCCGGCGCCACAAAAGTGATCGGCACATATCCGGCGTTGATTTTTTTGCTGGTAAACATCCCCTCGGATTTCTGCCATCTGTTTATCAAATTCCCGGCTATTTTTTTGAAAAGATCATCATAATATCTGTTGCTCGATGTGAAAGGATACTTTTCAGCGTCATAATATTCCAGTTTGATAGTATCGTCGACGGCAACAGATTCCACATCGATCGAAAATTCGTTGGCGGCGACGTTATCCCATTTGTACCCGTCATCGCCGTATTCAGCCAAAGTCAGAAGTCCCTGTTCAATGATATAATTCAGCGCCATCTCCGCTTTTATCGCATTTCTCTGCTTACGGATGAATGTGATATCAGAATTCACTTTTCTATATTCATTCCGATGATAGCTGATCTTTTCCGAAGGGCCCCTTGCCATATCGCTCAGCGTTTTCAGATTGTGTAGCATCCAGCAAAGGCGAAGCCCCTCGTCAGTCAGGTAGTAAATAAAGAACAATTTCGGTTTCGATATGACTTTTTTAGATATCAGACCCATACGCAGGGGACTTTCGCATAATCTGTTTAGAGTGTCGGAATTGCAGTTCAAATCGTTGCATAAATCTTTTTGTATTGTTATAGCTCTTGCAATATGGTCAATATCGATTTGCTGTATTCCTTTTGGTATATAACGCTTTAAATTTTCCGAGAAACTATTGCTTGATTCGGAGTTTTCGTCATCGGAGATGTAATTGTAAAGTGTGTTCAGAATATCTACGAAATGTGGCTCATTGCTCATCGCCTCAAGCAGCGAATCGTCGTCATAGAATTCTCTAGAGCTGCCATTGTCGTTCATCCCAACACACCACGTCACCGAGTCCGGACTTACAGCTTTCGCCGGGGCAGCGGCAAATCCTGGCCCTATGCTATGTAATTAGGCACTCCTTAAAAATATTTATTCACGGATGTATAGGATAACAACCGCAATGCCTACCGTTATATCTCAGGAAGCCATGCGCCTCCCCCAACCAACAATCCCAGCCCGATTTCGTATTCGGACGGGTGCTGAGTGATACAATGAAAGCTCTATACAGCGACGGAACGGTAAAGGAATGCGAAGACGAGCTCAAAGTTCTGAGGCACACAGCCTCCCATGTGCTCGCCCAAGCCGTCAAAAGGTTGTACCCTGACACCAAATTATCGATCGGGCCAGCCATCGACGACGGATTCTACTACGATTTTGATAAGGAGGGCGGATTCGTCCCCGAGGATCTAGAGAAACTCGAGGCCGAGATGAAGAAGATCGTCAAGGAGAACATCAAAATCGAGACCTTTACCATGTCTCGCGAAGAGGCCATAGAGTATCTGAAGTCGAAGGGCGAGGACTACAAAGTCGAGCTCGTCAGCGACATCCCTGAAGGCGAAGCCATCAGCTTCTACAGGCAGGGGGATTTCACCGATCTCTGCGCAGGGCCCCACGCGCTGTACACAAAGGCAGTCAAGGCGTTCAAGCTTCTCTCCATAGCCGGGGCGTACTGGCGCGGCGACGAGCACAACAAAATGCTCCAGAGGATATACGGGACCGCTTTCGCATCCAAGGAAGCTCTCGACGCCCATCTCGCGATGCTCGAGGAGGCGAAGAAGAGGGACCACCGCAAGCTCGGAAGGGAGCTCGGCCTTTTCGCCATAATGGACGAGGGCCCGGGATTCCCGTTTTTCCTCCCCAAGGGTATGGTCCTGAAGAATACGCTCATCGATTACTGGCGGGAATTGCATGTCAGGGAGAATTACCAGGAGATATCCACTCCGCAGATTCTCAGCCAGCAGCTATGGCTCAGGTCAGGGCACTGGGACCATTACAAAGAGAACATGTACACCACCAAAATCGACGATGAGACCTTTTGCATCAAGCCCATGAATTGCCCTGGAAGCATTCTGGTGTACAAGATCCACACCCATTCCTACAAAGAATTGCCGATAAGAGTGGCGGAGCTGGGATTGGTCCACAGGCACGAGAGGTCCGGAACCCTGCACGGATTGATGAGGGTCAGGTGCTTCACCCAGGACGATGCGCATCTTTTCATCGCTCCCGAGCAGATTACCGACGAGATCAAAGGCGTCATAAGGCTCGTGGATGAGGTCTATTCCAAATTCGGCTTCAAATACCATGTCGAACTCTCCACCAGGCCCGAGAACAGCATGGGTTCCGACGAGGATTGGGAGCTGGCCACGAACGGCCTTATCACCGCGCTCAAAGATGCTGGGTTGGAATACATCGTCAACGAGGGCGACGGAGCCTTCTACGGCCCCAAGATCGATTTCCATCTGGAGGATTCGATCGGCAGGACGTGGCAATGCGGTACCATCCAGCTCGATTTCCAGCTGCCTCAGAGGTTCGACATGACCTACGTCGGCACCGACGGGGAGAAGCACCGCCCGATCATGATCCACAGGGTCGTCTTCGGATCCGTCGAGAGGTTCATAGGGATTCTCACGGAGCACTTCGCGGGCAAATTCCCGGTTTGGCTCTCCCCGGTCCAGGCGAAAGTTCTGTCGGTGTCCGAGAAGACGTTCGATTACGCGTCCGATGTGGCGGCGAAGCTGAAATCCGCTGGCATAAGGGTCGAGCTCGACAACAGGGACGAGAAGATCGGATACAAGATCCGTGAGGCCCAGCTCGAGAAGGTCCCATACATGCTTGTCCTCGGCGAGAAAGAGGGCGATGACGGAACCGTCGTCACCGTCAGATGCAGAGACGGCACCGATGCCGGGACCATGAAGCTCGACGATTTCATCGCCAAAGTCAGGAAAGAGATCGAAGACAGGTCGTAATTCCGGCTCAGAAACCGTTTCCACAAACCTTTTTCCGATTTCTTTCTGAAGCGGCAGTATGTTGGTGATCTGCCCTCAGATGCGGTTGCCGCCGTCGAAAACTTCGCCGATGCTTTTGAACTTAGGTCTGACGCCTTTTTTGTAGATGGTTTTGAAGTCCTCCTTCATGGATATCACGGACCATCCCATCTCTTCGGCTTGTTTCCTGAGCTTCGCGGCGGTTTCCGGCTTGCCGTAATCCCTGACGTCATCGTCTGCCAGAAGCAAGAAGCATTTGCCTTTGTAGAAAGGGTTCTGGGACACGTAGGTGAGCATGCTGTAGTCCCCTGAGCCGTTCCCGAACGCGATTGCGGGGCACTGGCCGATGCCTTGGATGAGCTTTATGACCTTGTTCATCCCGGAGGCTACGAGCTGTATCCTGCTGGTGTAGATCAGATCGTCGTTCCAATCCATGACGTAGCTCATGCCGTCGGTGTCGCCCTGTCCGGAAGCTGTGATCAGGTACTCCGTGCCGATGATTTGGTGCATCGGTATGTCTATCGTGCCTTCGATGGTGGTCCTGACGTTGAGGATTTCCGTGGCTGAGCAGATGAAGACAGTGAACCCGCATTCCGCCAGATATTCCATCAGCTGGACCATCGGAAGGTAGAACAGATCCCGGCGGACGGCTCCGAGGTACGTGTCCGAAGGCTTCGAGATGAAGTCCTTGATGTACGACACGTATTGCCCCACGGTCATCCCGTCGAAGGCCTCAGCGTTGCACCTGTTTTTCCTCGCGGTGAATCCCGGAGGTTTCACGCCTGTGCGGATGACTTGCATCATCTCCTAAGCCAGGTCCTTCTGCTCCTGCGTGGCCCTGTATCCCGGGTCCGAGAATACGCGATGGAGGTACAGCGCCCATTCCATGTCGCCAGGATTGTTCTCCGATAGTATGGTGCCGTCCATATCGAACACGGCTATCCTGTCTTTCTTTGGTATGTATCCCTCAGACCCCGGGTTGGACGCCGCCTCGGCGAACTTCTTTATCTCTTCTATGGGAGCGGATCCCTCCGTCCATCTGTCAAAAACGAAATCAGCCGGGCTGCCGTCGGATGTCACGCATCGCCATCCCGCGCTGTTCTGTTAAATGTATCGGCGCATCCGCTATGCCGCCGGCGAAAAAAATCATCTTCTGACTATGATGCAGAGTATGTCCTCGTCCTGAACGACGTGGTCCATGCCGACAGTCTGGCCAGGGAATTTCGCGCTTTTGCCCCAGACCATGGCATACCTGAAATTGTTCTTGAAATCCCTGTGGATGAGCTCGCAAACGTCTCCGACGCTGTTTCCGCGCTTGACTATGAGCGGGATGTCCATGTCCGCTTCCTGCCCCTGCGGTTTGAGGTATACGCGGATCATGTCTATGGTGTCGTATATGGCCTGTTTCAGCTCGTCTATCCCGAATCCGGTGGCTGCGGATACCGGGACGTTGCGGTAGGCTTTGTGCATCTCTTGAACCGATTCCAATTGGCCGGGCTTGGCGAGGTCCACCTTGTTGATCGCCATGATGGATTTGATGTACACCCTGTTGCCGGCCAGCACGTCCAGCATCTGTTCCACGTCGATGTCTTCGCGGACGACTACCGTCGCGTTTATGTGCCCATAGGCGGCGGTCATGTCCTTTATGGTGTCCACATCGATTTTGGTGAGCTTCACGGTGGGTTTGACGATAATCCCTCCGTGATCGCCGGGAGTTATGACAACATCCGGCCTCTTCTGGTTCATGCGGATGGCGGCGTTGTACAGCTCTTTGAACAGCACGTTCATGTTCGGGTTGAAGATGTCAACCACGAGGAGAATAACATCGGCTGATCTGGCGGCCGCGATGACCTCTCTCCCTCTTCCCTTTCCGCGGGATGCGTCTTTGATCAGACCGGGCATGTCGAGAATCTGGATTTTGGCGTGGTTATACTCCATGACTCCGGGCACGACATCGAGGGTGGTGAAATGGTACGCTCCGACCTCGGATTTGGCTCCGGTGAGCTGGTTCAGTAGGGTGGATTTTCCCACCGAAGGGAATCCTACCAATGCGACGGTGGCATTTCCAGCCTTTTTGACGTAGAAACCTTTGGTCGGACCTTTGGAAGAGCGTCTTTTCTCCTCTTCCTGGCTCAGGCGGGCGATCTTAGCTTTCAGCTTCCCTATGTGCCCTTCCGTCGCCTTGTTGTATTTGGTCTTGGAGATCTCTTCCTCCAATTCCTTTATCTGGTCCTCGATCGTCGCCATAGGTTCTCCAACGGATTCTCCCCATGTCCAAGCGGTATTTATTATTAGGCAATGGAGTTTGAATCGTATATCCAACGCTTTTAAGGTCCGGAGACCCGTCCAATTCTTTTTTGGATGGCATCAGTACCTGTGGTTAGTAAGATTCAGCCTGCGGAGGCGGGCGATATGGCGTCTGTCACAGGTTAGGGTTGCGATCTGGTATGAACAGTTCATACAGATAATTGGCCACGTTTTTCTCGTAGCTCCTTTTTCTATAGTCCGACATGAGGTCAGATGCTTTGGACGCTTTGAGATATGATCTTTTAGCGACGTCATAGACATCATATAGGTCCGGATCTTCTTCGTCGCGATTCGAAGGCCCCTCCCCTTGGATGCGGTACGCCAGATCGCGATAGAATGACGCGAATGCGGCGGCTTCTTTGGAAGCATCGGCGTTTCCTACCTCGGCGAAAGCGCTTTCGAACCTGTCCGCTATCGGCGCCATAAGCTCCAGGTGGCGGACGATTTTGTCTGGGTCATCGCAGTATCCGGCATAGATGTCAGATATTTCATCTATCGAATCCCATATGGCCAGCAGTTCATCCTCATTCGTCGCATCGATTTCGGACAGGCTGACGATGATTTTCTGGGACAGGCTCTCGCCATTGTCGAGAAGACTTTCTATTTTCCGATCCAAATCCGCAAGCTCGTATGGGATTTCGGCCCACCCATACTCAGGGATCGTTTTGGCGTATTCAGAGAATGCAGGGGGAATGTCATTGAGCATCGCCTCAGCATGTTCCGGGCCCATATTCTTTGCGAATCTGAGCCAATCTTCGAATGCTCCCTCAGTATCGCCTCTGTCAAGAAGCCTGAATCCGTCTGCGTATTCCGCGGTGTCGGCAGGATGGGCAAAGAGTGCGCCCTTCTTATCGCGCGCTTTGCCATCGATGTGGAATCCGCAGGAGAGGCAATAAGCCTGGCCCGCTTTGACGCTTCTGCAGCAATTTGGGCACATCATGGTATCGCAACCCCTTATGCGAAACCAAATGAAAACTTTGGCGCGGCCCAGCGATCATTGTCTCTCGCTATCTGCGCGTTTGCGGACAAATCTGATTCCGGAGTGCGAGGGCAAAGAATTGATGCCGAAAACAGCGTAGCATATATTATTAAGAGAAAACAGATAGCGCATCCCATGGCAGAAGCAGCGGTGGGCAAGACGAGCCTCAAAGAGGACCTGTCTGCCCTCAACACCAAGCAGATCGTGGCGATAATAATCGCGATCGCTGTCGCGCTCATACTTGAGGCGATGGGATTCGCGTCCACGGCTTGCTTAGGTTTCCTGGTGGTGGCCATCATCCTGTATATGGTCCCACATCTTCTTGGAGTCAATTCAGTCAAAGTGAAAGCTTTGATCGGAGTGATCTTCATCGTATTGTCGCTCCTGGTTGGGACGTTCGGATATATGGGCGTCAACCATGATCTGAAAGACACCATAGATGTCGATGGAAAATACGTCAAGGATGTATCTTATGACGAATCCACAGGTACTTTGGTCATGACACTGGTGCCGGTTGAAGACAAGGAATTCAAGCCCGGCATCGATTATGGTCCGATAAGCGGAATATCGTTCGGCGCCATACGTCTGACGAACAAAGATACGACGACGTTCAACGATATTCAATTGGTCAAGAATGCCGACGGTTCGTATAGAGGCACAGCGAAATTGGACCTCGAAAGCGGCAAATTCTACATGCTCAAGGTATACGTCGATGAGGACAAGAAGAATTATCTGCAGTTCGCATACGATACCGGGATCTCCGACGGCGACATGATGAAGATATGCTTCGTAGGGTCTGCGTACACGACCGCATACATCGCGTCGATGTTCTTTGTGATCCTGATTTTCTCGGCTCTCATGAGGAGGAGCATCGGCAAGACCCGCGAGAAGATGGAGGAGGAAGGCCGCCTGTATCCCCAGGGTTATGGCAGATGCAAGAATTGCGGCGCCATAGTCCTGCCCGGAGAGGTGAACTGCAGGAAATGCGGCACATACATCGATGTCCCCGAGGAGATGAAGCCCAAGAAGAAGGACCGTTTCGTATGTTCCGAATGCGGATGCGAGATAACCGCTGACGCGACGGTCTGCCCCAAGTGCGGGAAGGAGTTCGACGAGGATACCGAAGCGGAGATCCGCCACGAGGACGGGACCGTAGATGTAAGCACCGATGTGTTCGTCTGCACCGAGTGCGGGAGCAAAGTCCCCGCCAACGCGAAGAGATGCCCCAAGTGCGGGGCGGTTTTCGACGAAGACGACGAATAAAACAGAAGGCAAACGCCTTCTCTTAATAAGTGAGGGGGCTCCCCTCGCCTAATAACTTTTCTCGCTCTGGATGAGAGCTTTTTGTAGGTCTTGTTGTCGATGATGGAAAGCGCATCCCTCGTCATGCTCATAGCCTCGGAGGATTTCTTCGTCTCCAATCCCATCGCTACCCTTCTGCTGAGCGCATCGACCGCACCGCCCCTCTTTTTGAACAGGACGGCCGTCATGAGCAGCATGTAGGCGCCGTTCTCGACCATAGTGGAATCGGAATCGTACAGTTCTCCGACTTTCTTCGCTTTCTCCTCCGATGCCTTGACTTTTTTTGGTTTCCGGATTTCTATATTCAAAGACTCTGCCGCCATTTCGATGATGGCTTCGGCGTTGTGTCTGCGTTCGAAATCCAGTTCCGGAGGCTGCTCCTCGTCTTCCACGAACACATTTCCGAACAGCTTCTCCAAGCCTTCGAGCATTACCTCGTGGTCTGGCTCCTCCTCTTCAACCTCTATAATTGACCGCTTTTTCTCTTCAACCTTCTTTTCCTCTTTCTCTTCCTTCTCCTGTCTGCGGACGATCATTTTCGGAGGGTCGGTGGGAATCGGGCAAAGGGAATCGACGACGCGATCCAGGAACGTGATGAATGGTTTCATGCGCTTCCTTATGACCACGGCTCTGCCGAACGGGATCGATTGGAGCTCAGATATGGACATCAAGGGCTCGCCCTCATCGGTTTTCCCGAGCAGTTTCTGCATCATGTCCAAGGTTCCGATCTCTTGGCTGTACATGAACATCAGGTTGGATACGTTCCCGAGTATGGCCCCGGCTTTGTCGCAGTATCTGGAGTTCAGCTGGGAGAAAGATTGGATACACATCATCCAGCGGATGTTCCTCGACCTGCTGGTGCTCAGATACACATCGACGTCGGGTATCGGCGGGATTACCCCGAATTCGTCGAGGAGGATGTTGCATCTCACCGGCAGCGCGCAATTAGGTTCCTGGGAGGATCTCTCGTAGAGCCTCTGGATGAGCATGCTGGTTATCAGCGAGGCGATGCTGAAATATGCCCCCGAATCGTCCGGCATAATCAGAAAGATGACCTTCTGTCTGTCCCCCATGTCGAATATTTCGCTCTCATCGGTGAACATGAGCTTGTTGAGCTCCTTGTTGGAGGAGAACTTCGCCATGTATCCCCTGAACGATCCGTATACGCTTTTCGCCGTGGTGTCGGCGTTTCTTATGAGGGGAATGAAGCATTGGTTGATGTACGAGTCGTCGGGGAGGTTTTTGACGTACCTGTTCTCTTCCGAACCGTCGTCGAAGACCTTCCCTACCAGCACGGCGGCCGATGAGAAATTGATTTTTTGGATGTTGTCGTAAGTCTCGAAGAGCATTACGATCGATCCGCACAGAGCCGATCTGGAGCATTGGGTCCAATACTTGTCGTTGGAGCGGCTTTCTTCGTCTGGTATCAGGCTCAGAGCCATCTTTTCGATGTCGCATATGGCTTCGGATTTCCCTTTTTCTCCGGACCTGTATTTCAGGTAGCTTTCTTTCAGCAGATGGACGGCGTTCGATTCCGCCGGGCGCCTCAGATCCAGAACCACGTTTTCAATTCCCAGCCTGTCGCATATGGGTTTCAGCCTCGTCCGGCATTCTTCCTTAGGATCGATGATGAACGCCGACTCCCCGGACATTATGCACGAGAACGCGGATGGAAGCAGGAACAGTTGGGTTTTCCCGACCCCCGTAGCGGAGGACAGGAGGGTGTGGGTGCAATCGTTGTCCACGAAGATCTTGCCCTCATGGACGTACATGACCGCTCCCCCGCACCCTTTAGGATTCTCAGGATCGAATTCCGATAGTTTGGACAGGAACGTCTTGCTGCTCTGCCATTCGAAGCTCGAATCTTCGTACGTATCCATCAGGAGGCTTTTTTTGGCTTCATCCGCCGTCATGAAGGCCGAGGGGAAGGACACCATCTCGGAGCCTTCAGGCTCATCCATAAACGATGCCTCCCTCGTTCCTTTCGAAGGAGAATTCGATCGACTTTCTCTTCCCATCCGCCAGGATTATCGCCAGCTTCTCATCGAATTGCCCATCTAAGTACGCATAGTTGCGATACACGAGGTTGTTTCCGTCTATGTAGTACGCTCCGATCTCGGTTTTCGAATTCAAATCGTTGATGTATTCGGAAGATGGCATCTTGTCCAGCCTTCTGGAGGTCAAGACCACTGCCACGTCAGAGTGGATGCGTATCTGCTGGCGAATCCTGCAGGGCTTGACAGTCTCCACGATCGCCGCTCCTTTGGAGATTTTGTAAGGTATTCCGTAGGAATCCAGCATACCCTTCACCATCTCTATGGCTTCAGATTTGGATTCTATCTTGGGGTGCGAATCCGCCGGATCATTTTTTTCATTGCTATAAATGGTTTCAGCCGGGCTTTCGTTGCGAGTCATTCCCATCCTCTTCCATTCATGTATCATTCATTTGGTATATAAATTTTAAATCCTAATTTGGATTTTGTTTTTTGGACGTTATATTATTTAAATAAATACTATTGCATTATACAATTTTGTATTTAGACAAGAGCAATCTCATATTTCGACGCTATTATATAAAGTATCTTCGCTTTCGCAGGGATATGATTCAGTGTCCGCGTGGTACCAGGGATTTCCTTCCCGATGAGATGGAGAAACGCAGATTCTATGAGGGCAGACTCAGGCGTGTCGCAGGGAATTTCGGATTCAGGGAGGTCGAAACCCCCATTTTCGAAGATGCGGAGTTATTCATCCTCAGATCAGGCCCCAACGTTCTGAAGGAGCTCTATGCGTTCAAGGACAAAGGCGGGCGCGACATCGCTCTCCGTCCGGAGATGACGGCGCCTGCGATACGGATGTTCGTTAATGGAATGGCTAATGAGCCCAAGCCTATTAAAATATTCTATTTCGGGCAGTGTTTCAGATATGAGAGGCCGCAGAGCGGAAGATACAGGGAGTTCTTCCAGTTCGGTGCGGAGCTTATCGGCAGCGACACCCCCGAGACCGACGCCGAAGTGATCTCGATGGCCTCCGAGATGATCAAGTCGTTCGGCCTCAAGGATTACAGGATCCGCATCGGGCACATCGGAGTTCTCAGGCAGAGGATAGCCGATATCGGCGTACCCAAAGAGAACACCGCTGAAGTCCTGCAGAAATTGGACAAAAAACTGTATGATGAGGCTCGCCCGCTTTTGGAGGGTATCGGTGCGTCTTCCGCGGACATAGATGCGCTTTTCGAACTGACCGAAACCGTCGGCGGCGTAGAGGTTCTCGACAAAGTCCCGGGCGAAGCCGGAGATTATCTCAGGCAGGTCGTATCCTATCTTTCCGCTTCCGGGGTGAAGGATGTGGAGATAGATCTGGGCGTGGTCCGCGGGCTCGATTATTACACCGGCATGGTCTTCGAGGCCGAAGCTCCCTCTCTGGGCGCCGAGAAGCAGATCTGCGGAGGCGGATCCTACACTCTCTCCGAGCTTTTCGGAGGGGAGAAGGTATTCTCCACGGGATTCGCCGTAGGGTTCGACAGGATCCTACTCGCCGCAGAGAAGGAGGGGCAGGTCTATGAGCCCAAAGGCATCGATGCTTACGTTCTGTCCGTCTCCGATGACATGAGGCTCAAAGCCGCGGAGATCGTGGCATCCCTCCGTTCCGCTGGGATATCCGCCGACATCGACATAATGGGGCGCAAGATGGCCAAAGCTCTGAAGTACGCCTCGGCGGTGAGGGCGAAGTATGCCGTCATAGTGGGGGCGAAAGAGATGGAAAGCGGCTCCGTGACCCTCAGAGATATGACCTCCGGCGAGCAGAAGCTCGTGAAAACGGAGGATCTGCCCTCAGAAATAGCGGGAAAACGTTTTTGACGGGGGTGCAGCCCCATTTTCGGTCGCTTTTTGTGGGGGAGAGATGTCCCTCCCCCTGAAAGCGTTCATTTGGACCATTTGGGTTTGAGGCTCGCGTACACGAGAACCGCGAATATCAGTATCGTGATCGATGCGAACAGGGCCGCATAAAGCAGCGAAGAGCCTTCGGGCTGGCTGAACCCGTTTTCCTCGTAGGTCACGTCCACATAGATCACCGGATCCTTTTCGTAGCTCTCGGTGTTGAACGTGAACTCCTGAGTCGTCTTCACGCTTCCGCGATAGGTGTTGGAGACCCATTTTTTGGCTTCGAAGTCGTAGTAATGGAGGTCTTCGGGGTCATCGACGTAGCAGCAGATCTCGTGGCCGTTGTTGTCGACCGCTTTCGTCACGCAGAACGTGAACGAATCACCGGCTTTCACGAGGAAATCGGCTCCCCAGGGGGAATAGAAGACTTCGGGTATGACCTGTATGATGCCCCTTTCATCCGTGTACTTCAGCTGCATGAAGATGAAAACGTCGTCAGAGATGCAATAGACTCTGATGGGCTCGCCCACGTGGAAATCGGAATCCTCCTCGGGCACAGTGCCCTTGTGGTCCCCGTCGAGTATCCTGCTCATCTGGGACAGTTTGTCGGCGCTGCTCTCTTTGAAGAACATCTCGTTCGAAGTCTTCTCAAGCGCGAGGTCGTACGTTGTCCTGTAATAGCCGGCGTAGGAGTTCGATATCCTCACGGTTCCCCCGTCGGCCGAAGCTTCATCGGACAGCGCGGGAACGAACGATGCCGCCAGTAATACCGCCAAAGCGATTGCGGCTGCCATCTTCCTTTCCATCACATCTCCCTCCTGCTGATTCTGTAGTATCCGATCGCAAGCATCGCAATCGCCCATGCGATCCCCACGGCTATCATTGTCCACACCGATGAGAGGTCCATGAACGCTATGGCTATCATTCCCACAGATCCGGACATGGGCGCTCCGAGTATCCCCAGCGCGGCTTCGCCGAGGAAGAACGGGAGCAGGGTCAGGTTATAATCGTTGAACTGGGTGCATATGATCATCGCGGCGAACGGTATTATGAAGCTCATGACGGCGAACGGCAATATCGACGATCCCTTTTTGGTGAAGCATCCTAGGCAGTAAGCGGTAGCGGAGTACGCCAGGATGCCGATGACCGTGAGAAGCAGGGATTCGAGGATGAGGTCCGCGAATATGGTGTCGTATTTCGTGATGACGGTGATGATCGCCATGCTGTACGCGAACATGAACACCCCGACGCACATGACGAACCCGGCCAGATACTTCCCGAAATAGAACGATGCGCGGGACATCGGCAGCGGGATGTTCAGATAGGCTGTTCTGTCCTTGAACTCGGTAGGCATCTGCTTCCCGCACATGACCGAAGTCACCAGACCGAGCATCAGCGGCAGGAAGAAGAGGAGCCCGGCTATGCGGGTGTTCGAATAGGCCTCGCTGAAACCGAAATTCGTAAGGAAGTTCACGAATCCCGGCACCCCCAAGGCAATAATCGGTATCAGAAGCGCCATGAACAGGAGGATGTAAGTCCATTTCATCTTCGCGAACAGTTTCATCTGGGCCATGAAAACGGTCAGAGTCTGGTTCGCGGAGGATCTGATCGAGTATCTGACGTTCCTGTGGGCCTCCTCGTCGGTGGCGTAATATCCCGTGTTCCTCCAGGTGCCGGATCCTTCTCTCTGGGTTTCGCCCTCGTCGTGCGAGTAGAAGGATTCTTCCATCGCCTTCTTTTCCGCTTCATTCCTGGCCCTCGCTGCCTCCCCCTTTTCGACGGTCTTTTCGAAGGAAAAGAAATCGACCACTTTCGACAGGCCGCTCATGGTTTCTCACCTTCCGTGAGCTCCATGTAGAAAGTCTCCAGCGAGGCTCCTCTCTCGTTCATCGAGAGCATGCCGGCGCCGGAGTCGAAGACTGCTTTGGCGATCGCGGCTTGCTGCTCCGGGGTGCCCTGGAACCCTATGGATACCGTGCATTTCCCTTTGCGCTCGGCGGAGGAGACGCCCTCCATCGCGGATATGTTCCTCAGCGAATCGTCAGGAATGGGCCTGATGGTGTAGATGGTCAGTTCCACGCCGGTATGTCCGCTGCTGTGGATCAGCGTGCTGACGTCGCCGGATGCTATGGTCCTGCCGTCCCTTATCATCGCGACGGAGCCGCACAGCTCGGAGACCTCGCTCAGGATGTGGGTGCTTATCAGGAGCGTCCTGTCCTTGGATTTGAGCCCTTTGAGTATCTGCCTCACCTCGACCATCCCTCTCGGATCGAGGCCGGATGTTGGCTCGTCGAGTATGATGATCTCCGGGTTCGGAAGCAATGCCTGGGCGATGACGACCCTCTGGCGCATCCCCTTGGAGAATCCGCTTATCGGTTTGTCTCTCCATTCCCACATCTTCATCGTCTCCAGGACGTCCCTGGATCTGATGGCGATCTCCGTTCTGTCCATCCCGTATATCTTCCCGATGTACTCTAGTATCTCCGCGGGAGAGAACGAAGGGTAGAGGTCCGGAGTCTCTATGACGCAGCCCACATGCTCCATCGCGTGCCTGTGGTCTTTGATGTCGATCCCATCGATGCGGACCGTCCCGGAAGTGGGTCTGAGAAGGCCGGTGATGGCTTTGAGCGTAGTGCTTTTGCCTGCGCCGTTCGGGCCCATGAGGCCCATGAATTCACCCCTTCTAACGGACAGGTTGATGTCTGAGATCGCTGTAAAATTGCCATAGGTCTTTGTGAGATGTTCCGTTTCGATGGCAATCTCGTTTCCCATATCCGCAAGAGAATCCGTGCGGTATTTAACGTTGGTTATTCAGGTTTCATAAAAGGCTTCGGTTCGAATCCAAGGTCCTGTTCACCAGCTCGTCCGCTTTCGGGATGAATTCCTCGTGCCTGCGGACGTTCCTGTATTTCACGGAAGGTATCAGCGATGCCAGCGCCACGGCATCGTCGTGCAGCGCCTTCATGTCCGGGGATTTCACCTTGTACTGCCCGGTCATCTGCCTTATGACCAGCTGGGAATCCATGACGAATTCGGCTTCTTCCGCGCCCAGATCCAGCGCCTCTTTGATCCCGGCGATGAGGCCGCGGTATTCGGCGTAATTGTTGGTGCGGACCCCCAGGAACTCAGACTTTTCGCGGATGATTTTCTTGTCCAGCGTCACGACCACGCCGTACGCAGCCTTCCCCGGGTTCCCTCTGGATCCGCCGTCGGTGTAGATTATGTACATCGGTATACCAGGTCCCTGACGGGCTTGTTGTCGCCGTCGACCAGCACGACTTTGGCATGGATCGGATCGTTGGTGAGCTCGAAAGCCATGATGATGACTTTGTCGCCTATCTCGCACATGTGCGCCGCAGCTCCGTTGAGCGCTATGATTCCGGATCCGCGCTCTCCCGGCAGGGTATACGTCTCGAAGCGGCTTCCGTTGTTCACGTCGGCCACCAGAACCTTCTCGCCCACCCATATGCCTACCCTGTCTAGGAGGTCCAGATCGACGGTTATGCTGCCCTCGTAATCGGGGCGGGCCTCCGTGACGGTCGCCCTGTGGATTTTGCTGCGGATCATCCAGCGCATGCGCGACCATCGGCGTACAATAAATGAACTTTCCGTCGGTTTCAGCCTTTGAAGGAACCGTAGAGCCTGACGGTATTGGCTCCGCGCTCGTCTTTCTCGAATTTGGCGTCTATTCCGAACACGATTCTCATGTTCTCTTCCGTGAGAATGTCTTCGGGCCTGCCCATGGCGAAAATGTTGCGGTCGTGAATGAGGACCATCCTGTCGCAGTAGCGGGCGACCATAGGAAGGTCGTGGGACACTATGACGACTGTGAGGCACTTCTCGCGGGATAAGTCCCTGATCAGATCCAGGATCTCGAATTGCATGTTGATGTCGAGATGCAGCGTGGGCTCGTCCATCAGGATGATGTCCGGGGATTGGGCTATGGCCCTGGCGATGATCGCCCTTTGCCTCTCCCC
>JAEEGL015042251.1_pt1 | contig 29558 bp, 16 predicted proteins | sample 9134231 | NCBI WGS metagenome assembly JAEEGL01 (sample SAMN16246548, study PRJNA631951) | gut metagenome | biome: gut microbiome; feature: rumen; material: fiber-attached | host: Bos | place: Iran: Karaj | collected 2018-10
CAACAAGCACTTAGCCCAGGGCAGCGCCCTGGGTACCAGCAGACGCCTACATTCGCCCTGAAAGGGCAAAAGCCCTACGAGAGTGATATGCTTTTGCCCTTTCAGGGCGAGGGCGTCATCATCGTCCTACCCAGGGCGATGCCCTGGGCTATGGGCTTATTGCCCCTTCGGGGCGCGCTCAGCTGAACTTGAGAAAAGTAATTTCAGGTCAACTGCTAAATTGTTGCCATTTTTGGGGGTGGTCATTGTGGTGTTAACACAGGTAAACCTACGTGGTCCCCAAGGTTTTTTCTTCAGAGAATCATTAGCACCGTTTGCACCGTTTGCACCGTTTCGAATTTAGGGTTTTCCAGATTCAAATATTCAATTGTAAGAATTGTAAGTTGAGACATTTATGTTTATATATTATATATATTATAATATATATAATATATAAACATATATTTGTAACATTTTCGCAACACACACACATAGACAACACGCAAAAGTACTAAAATGATTCGGTGCAAATGGTGCAAATGGTTCTCCCAAGGTTTTATTAGGGTTTCCAGCGATTTCTACCACTTAAGACACCCATTGTGGTGTAGACAAGTCACTGATTGTGGAGTTGATGAGTCACTAATTGTGGAAAATCTAATTCACTAATTGTGGAAAATCTAATTCACTAATTGTGGAAAATCTACTCCACTAATTATGGAAAAGATATTTTCCTTCATTTTCCTTCTATTTTCCCCAATTTGTGTTCAGACACTAATTATGGAAAATCTGCTCCACTAATGATGGAAAAGATATTTTCCCTAATTTTCCTTCTATTTTCCCTAATTTGTGTTCAGACACTTCCCTAATTTGTGTTCAGGCACTTCCCTAATTTGTGTTCAGACACTTCCCCAATTTGTGTTCAGGCACTATTTTTGGAAAAGATTCATGTTCAACAGCTGTGTCATTGCCAAAGAAAACGCTTCAACGCTGCGCCTTTGCGTTCATTTTTCAACTGTACTGTTCGAAAAAGAGCGGAATTGTTTGGCGCAACGGAAAAAAGTGGCTACCTTTGCAGCCGATATTTCGAATCATCGAAGGCGAACAGGGATTATACCCCTAGAGACAAACTATCGTTTTATAGAAGTAAAATATTTTTATCGGAAATGGTACTGAACTATATCTGGATAGCGTTTTTCCTGGTGGCTTTCGTCATTGCGCTGGCGAAGCTGATATTCACGGGCGACCTGGAGGTGTTTCCCGCGATGATGGATGCCACGTTTGCGCAGTCGAAGACGGCCTTTGAGATTTCTCTGGGCCTGACGGGTGTGCTGTCGCTGTGGCTCGGCGTGATGAAGATAGGCGAGAAGGGTGGGGTGGTGAACGTGCTGGCTCGCTGGCTCAGCCCCGTCTTCACCAGGCTGTTCCCCGACGTGCCGAAGGGTCACCCTGTGACAGGCAGCATCTTCATGAACCTCTCGGCGAACATGCTGGGGCTGGACAATGCCGCCACGCCGATGGGCCTGAAGGCGATGGAGCAGCTGCAGGAGCTGAACACGAAGAAGGACACGGCCACGAACGCGATGATTATGTTCCTGGTGCTGAACACCAGCGGGCTGACGCTCATCCCCGTGTCGATACTCGTCTACCGTGCGCAGATGGGTGCTGCGCAGCCCACCGACGTGTTCATCCCCATCCTGCTAGCCACGTTCTTCTCTACGCTGGCAGGCATCATCATCACCTCGTTCTACCAGCGCATCAACCTGCTCAACCGCACGATGCTGCTCACGCTGGGCGGCATGTGCGCCGTGGTGGCTGCCGTCATCTGGGGCTTCAGCCGTCTGGACTCGGTGGTGATGAACCAGGTGAGCGTGTCGGCGGCCAACATCCTGCTGATGGCCATCATCGTGGCTTTCATCCTGGCAGGCATCAGGAAGCGGGTGAATGTCTACGACGCCTTCATCGAGGGTGCTAAAGAAGGCTTCCAAACGGCCGTGCGCATCATCCCCTATCTGGTGGCCATCCTTGTGGGAATAGGCGTTTTCCGTGCATCGGGGGCTATGGACTGGCTCATCGACGGCATCCGCTGGCTGGTGGCTGCCCTGGGCTTCGACACCGACTTCGTGGCCGCCCTGCCCACGGCGCTGATGAAGCCGCTCTCGGGCAGTGGTGCCCGTGGGATGATGGTCGACGCGATGACCACCTACGGTGCCGACTCCTTCGTGGGCCGGCTGAGCTGCGTGTTCCAGGGAGCTACCGACACCACGTTCTACATCCTGGCCGTCTACTTCGGCTCGGTGGGCATCCGCTACACACGGCATGCCGTCACCTGCGGCCTGCTGGCCGACCTGGCGGGAATCATTGCCGGCATCTTCATAGCGGCGATGTTCTTCGGGTAAGACTGAACAATCAGAACGTTAGAAATCAGGTAAACATTCTTTCAGAAGACACATGCCCAACCTCAAATCTCTGGCGAAAGACACGGCCATCTACGGCCTTTCGAGCATCGTTGCCCGTTTCATCAACTACCTGCTGGTGCCCATCCAGACGGCGCGGTTCGCTGCCTCCGGCGGCGAATACGGTGTGATAACCAACGTCTATGCCTACGTCTCCATCCTCATCATCCTGCTGACCTTCGGCATGGAGACCACCTTCTTCCGCTTCATGAACCGCGACGGCGAACAGCCGGAGAAGGTCTATTCCACCACCCTGCGCATGCTGGCCACCACGTCGCTGCTGTCCATCGTGCTGGTGCTCCTGCTGCTACAGCCCATTGCCGGTCTGGCGGGCTATGCCGACCACCCCGAATATGTGGGAGTGATGTATGTCACGGTGGCCATCGACGCTTTCACGTGCATCCCCTTCGCCTACCTGCGCTATCGGCACAAGCCGCTGAAGTATGCCCTGCTGAAGATAGTGAACATCGTGCTGAACATCACGCTCAACCTGCTGTACCTCATCATCTTGCCGGCACTCCGCCTGAACCCCTTCGGCATCTACGACGAGCAGTTCACGCTCGACGTGGCCTTCGTCTTCTATATCAACCTGACGTGTACCGTGGTGTCGCTCCTGCTGCTCTGGCGGGAGCTGCGGGGCTTCCGCTTCGGCTTCGACACGGCCGTCTGCCGCCGCATGCTCAGCTACACCTGGCCCCTGTTCATCATGGGCGTGGCCGGACAGCTGAACCAGGCCGCCTCGCAGATACTCTTCCCCTATCTCTTCGACGGCAGCCTGCAGGAGGCCCGCGAGCAGCTGGGCATCTATGGCGCCTGCATCAAGATTGCGATGATCATGGTGATGATTACCCAGGCCTTCCGTCTGGCCTACGAGCCGCTGGTCTTCGGCCACTACAAGGACAATGACAACCGCGAGTATTACGCGAAGGCCATGAAGTTCTACCTCATCTTCACGCTGCTGGCCTTCCTGACGGTGATGGGCTACATCGACCTGCTGAAGTTCATCATCGGCGAGAGCTACTGGGAGGGCCTGCGCGTGGTGCCCATCGTCATGGCGGCGGAAATCATGTTCGGCATCTTCTTCAACCTCTCGTTCTGGTATAAGCTCACCGACCGCACCATCTGGGGCGCCTACTTCTCGGGCATCGGCGCCGTGCTGCTCGTCATCGTCGACGTGCTCTTCATCCCCGGCTACAGCTATATGGCCTGTGCTTGGGCGGGGTTCGTGGCCTACGGCGTGTCGATGCTGCTCTCCTATTTCATCGGCCAGCACTACTATCCTGTGCGCTATCCCCTTGGCCAGATGGGTGTCTACACCCTGGCGGCACTGCTGCTCTTCGCTGCGATGGCCTTCGGCAGGAATGTGCTGCCCCTCTGGGCGTCGCTGGTGGTGAACAGCGTGCTCATCCTGCTCTTCGTGGCGCTCATCGTCAGGCGTGACCTGCCGCTGAGCAGCCTACCCGTCATTGGAAAGAAATTCAAATAGCCGCCCGGCCTCTGGAACTGATATAAACGACCACACACATAACTATACTATTACGCCCATGCGCGCCAAACACCATCTGATAGCTCTTGTCTGCAGCCTGCTGACGGCATGGAATGCCGCCCGGGCGGCGGAGCACATCGTCGTCAACGAGCTGATGGCGTCGAACGCGGGCATGGTGATGAGTCCGGCCATCAACTTCGACAGCTGGATAGAGCTTTACAACCCTACGGAGCAGGCCGTGAACCTGGCGGGGATGTATCTCAGCGACGATGCCGGCAACCTGACGCGCTGGAAGATGCCTTCCAACATGGGGACTATTCCCTCCAAGGGATTCTTCGTCGTGTGGCTTGGCTCCGACGATATCCGTAAAACCCAGGCTCCCTTCAAGCTCGACTGCGACGGCGGCACCATCTGCCTGAGCGACAAGAACGGGCAGCTCATCACCAGCATGGACTATCCCGAGGCCATGAGCCGCACCGCCTACGCCCGCACCACCGACGGCGGCGAGGAATGGGGCTGGACGGCCAAGCCTACGCCCGGAGCCAGCAATGCCACGTCGGTCTTTGCCACCGAGCGGCTGCCGGCCCCAGTGGTCAACCGCAACAGCATGCTCTTCACGGGGAAACTCACGGTGAAAGTCGACATTCCCGAAGGAGCCACGCTGATGTACACTACCGACGGCAGTCTGCCTACGGCTACGGCGGCGGAGAACAGCGCAAGCCAACGAAGCGTGTACGGCGTGCTCACCGTGACGCAGACCACCAGCTATGTGTTTCGCCTCTTCAAGGACGGCTACCTGCCCAGCGTGCCCGTCACGCGCAGCTACATCCTGACGTCGAACCGCTTCTCCATCCCCGTGGTCAGCATCGTGGGCGACAAGAAATACTTCTCCGACCCCAAGATAGGCATCGACTGCGAGGGCGACGGCACTAACGGCAAGACTGGCAACGGCCAGGATGTGCCGCGCAACTACAACATGCCGTGGGACAGGCCGGTCAACTTCAGCTATATAGGCCCCGACGGCGAGATGGCTTTCAACCAGGACGTAAACATCAGCGTCTCCGGCGGATGGAGCCGCTCCTATTCCGTACGCTCGTTTAAGCTCAAGGGGAGCAAGGTGTTCGACGGGCAGAACCATTTCGACTTCCCGTTCTTCGCCCAGAAGCCCTACATCCGCAGCAAGACGCTGCTCCTGCGCAACGGCGGCAACGACACCTATCTGCACCACTCGCGCTTCATGGACCCCGCCCTTCACACCGTCGTCCACCGCTCAGGCATAGACCTCGACGTGCAGGCTTACGAGCCCGTCGTGGAATATGTCAATGGCAGGTGCCGAGGCATCCTGAACCTGCGTGAGGCCAACAACGACAAGTTTGTCTATGCCAACTTCGGCTATGACGACGAGGAAATAGACATGTTCGAGAATGCCGACTTCAAGCTGGGCGACAACGTCGTGTTCAACCGCATCGTAGAGCTGGGCAGCCACATCAACGACGCAGGAGCCTACGAAGAGCTGAAGCTGCTGCTCGACATCGACGAGTTCACCAACTACATGGCCGTGCAGCTGTTTCTGGCCAACGACGACTGGCCAAATAATAACGTGAAGGGCTACCGTAGCCGGCACGACGGACGCTTCCGCTTCATCCTCTTCGACCTCGACACCGCCTTCGGCCAGCTCAGCTCCACGAAGAATCCCTTCTCCCGCCTGGATAACCATACCGGTACGAAGTTCGTCAGGCTGTTCCTGAATCTGCTGGGGCACAGCGAATACCGCAAGAAGTTCACCGACGCCTTCTGCCTGGTGGCAGGCAGCGTGTTCGACAAGACCCGCGTGGCCGCCATCATCGACGAGCTGGCCGACCGCATCCGCCCTGTGCTGCAGCAGGTCAGCGACTCGTACAAGCCCGACGATGTCGTGGGCTATATCAAGATGAAGCTGGAAACCCAAAGAGACGAGATGACCAGCTGCATGCAGCAGTTCAAATACATGAACCTGTCTGGCGTGAGCCGGCAGCACGTGACGCTGGCTGCCGATGTCAGCGGAGCGGCCATCTTCGTCAATGGCATGGAGGTGCCCTACGCCGCTTTCAGCGGTCCGCTCTATGCGCCCGTCACGCTGGAGGCGAAGGCGCCGGCAGGCTACACCTTCACGGGATGGCGGCAGCTGACAGGCTCTTCCGTACAGCTGCTCAAGACCAACGACACCTGGAAATACTACGACAAGGGACAGCTGCCGGCAGACAACTGGCAGACCGCCAGCTACAACGACGGGTCGTGGGCCTCTGGACAGGCCCCCCTGGGCTATAACATGACTGGCGTGAAGACTACCATCGGCTACGGCTCCGACTCGCAGAAGAAATACTCCACCACCTATTTCCGCAAAATCTTCACCCTCAGCGCCGAACCGAAGGCAGACGACAGCTTCGAGCTGGACTACCAGGTGGACGACGGATGTGTGGTCTGGGTGAACGGCAAGGAGGCCGGCCGGGTGAATATGCCTGGCGGAACCGTGGGCTACGACACGTTCTCTTCCACATACGCCGGCAGCGAGCCGCTGACGGGAACGCTCAGCCTGAGTCCGTCGCTCTTTAAGAAAGGCGTCAACCTCATTGCCGTAGAGGTGCACAACACCAGCTACACCTCCAGCGACCTGTTCTGGGCCTGCGAGCTGTTCACCTCGGCAGGCACCACCTCTTCCGACAGCTTCCTGGCGGAACCCGTCATCGACCTGCCGGAAGGCAGCAAGATATCGCTGACGGCCTGCTTCACGCCGATGAGCGATGCCGAGCGACAGGCGCAGGGTCTCACCCCCGTGCGTATCAACGAGGTGAGTGCCGCCAACGGCATCTATGTCAACGACTATTTCAAGCGCAACGACTGGATAGAGCTTTATAACACTACCGACGAGGACGTCGACGTGGAAGGGATGTACCTGAGCGACAATCCGGAGAAACCCAAGAAGTTCCAGATTACCAAGCCTCAGACCTCCGCGCCCGGTTCGCAATGCTCCACCGTAATCCCCGCCCACGGCTACCTCATCGTATGGTGCGACAAGCTGGAGCCGCTGTCGCAGCTGCACGCCTCCTTCAAGCTGGATGCCAGCGGGGGCGACGTGCTGCTCACGGCTGCCGACGAGAGCTGGAGCGACCGCATCAGCTACCCGTCGATGAGCAGCGACGAGTCCGTAGGCCGCTATCCCGACGGCCATCAGCAGGTAGTCACCATGAATGTGCCGACCATCGCAAAAGCCAACATCACGGGCAGTTACGCTACTGAGGTCATCCAGCCGGATATGACAGGCGTCAGCGATTTGGCTGCCGACGGCACGGCGGGCCTCAGCCTGCGCCATGTCGCCGGGCGCCTGGTGGTCCGCAGCACCCTGCCCGTTGCTGCCGCACGGATGGACATCTTCAGCCTCGACGGACGGATGCTCAGCGGGCAGACCGTCGACTTGGTCGGCAGCTACGCAGAGCTGTCGCTCGACGGGCTGACATCGGGCTGCTACATCGCCCGTCTTTCCGATGGCAACGGCCACACCGCCACTTGCAAGTTCATTAAGAAGTAATATAGGAAGTATCATTAAATAAATAAAAGCAACATGAAAAGAATCTTTGTTTCCCTGACATCCCTACTCACACTGGTGTCCCTCCCCGCATCTGCCGACGAGGGCATGTGGACGCTCTACGACCTGCCGCAGGCCGTCTACGAGCGCATGCAGCTGGAAGGCTACCAGCTGCCTTATGACAAACTCTACAAGGCCGACGATGCCATCATGAAGGCCGTGGTCAACTTCTCCGGCTACTGCTCCGGCGTGGTCGTCAGCCCTGACGGCCTGGTGTTCACCAACCACCATTGCGGCTTCGAGTCCATCCGCAGCCATAGCACCGTGGAGCACGACTACATGCTCAACGGCTTCATTGCCAAGAGCTTCGAGGAGGAGCTGCCCAACAAGAATATGTTTGTGTCGTTCATGGTGGAGCAGAAGGATATTACCGACCAGGTGGTCACCGACCGCTTCCGCCAGATGGACAGCCACGACCAGGCCGTCTTCCTGGACAGTCTGGAGAATGCCCTCTCCAAGGAGGTGAAGGAGAAGGACAAGACGCTGCGCCTGGAGCTGAAACCCTTCTACGAGGGCAACCGCTACTATGCTACCACCTACCGCGACTTCACCGACCTGCGCCTGGTCTTCGCCATCCCCAAGTCGATGGGTAAGTTCGGCGGCGAGACCGACAACTGGATGTGGCCGCGCCAGACCTGCGACTTCAGCGTGTTCCGCATCTATGCCGACCCGGAGACCAACGGCCCGGCGGAGTATTCCGAGCGCAACGTGCCCTATCACCCCGCCTACTGGGCCAAGGTGAGCACCGACGGCTATAAGGAGGGCGACTTCTCCATGACCATGGGCTATCCGGGCAGCACCTCGCGCTATCTCAGCAGCGGTGGCATCCAGGAGCGCTATGAGCGGAACGCTGTGCGTGCCCAGGTGCGCGGCGTGAAGCAGGAAGTGATGAAGCGCCACATGGACGCCGCCGAGGCCGTGCGCATCAAATATGACTCGAAGTACGCCTCCAGCTCCAACTACTGGAAGAACTCCCTCGGCATGAACAAATGTATCGATTCCATAGGGCTTATCGGCCAGAAGCAGCAGTTTGAGCAGCAGCTACGGCAGTGGCAGCAGACCTCAGGTTATCTGAAGGAGCAGCTGAACCTCGACCGTCTGGCTGAGCTTTACAGGAACCGCATCGCCGTCAGCAAGGCGATGATGCTGTGGCAGGAAACGTTTATAGGCACCGACGAGCTGTCGACCCGCGCATTGCGCACACACAACGGCGCACAGCCCGTGGGGCACGGCAAGCGCCAGCACATCAATTTCAAGAACAACAGCGAGACTTGGGACTACGACACCGACCGCGAGATACTGGGCACGCTGCTGAAGAACTACCGCGAAAAGGTGACCGACCAGCGCTGGCTGCCCGACTTCTACCAGACCATCGACAAGAAATTCGGCGGCGACTGCCAGGCCTACGCCGACTATCTCTACAAGAAGTCTGCCCTCATCAAGAAGGGGCGCGTCTATCCCAACAAGAAGACATTCCTGAAAGACCTTGGCGTGCAGTACGGCCTCGACCTGAACCTGTTGCTACATAGCTTCCGCGACGCCCTCGACGACTATTCCGACAGCATCAGCGAACAGGAGCGCCTGCTCTGCGACGCCAAGCTGCAGATGGAGATGGACCAGCCCCACTACAGCGACGCCAACTTCACCCTGCGCCTGAGCTACGGACAGGTGAAGGAATACCGGCTGGGCGGACGGCCGTCGGGCTGGCAGACACAGGCTCCCAGCATGGTGGAGAAGATGAAGAAAGGCGACGCCATCGAGGACTACAAGGTGGAGCCTGAGATGCTCGACCTGCTCAGCCAGGCAGGAAGGATGCCCCTCTGCTTCCTCACCACCAACGACATCACGGGCGGCAACTCGGGCAGCCCCATGTTCGACGGCAAGAACCGCCTCATCGGGCTGGCCTTCGACGGCAACTGGGACTCGCTCTCCAGCGACATCTTCTTCGACAGCCAGCTGGCTCGATGCATCGGCGTCGACATCCGCTACGTGCTCTTCATGATGGACAAGTGGGGGCATGCCGACCGTCTGCTGGAGGAGATAGTAAAACCATAAGGCCCATCCCCGGCCCCTCCCCAAGGGAGGGGGGAGAAGTTAGTGAAAACAGTTAATACGAAGGAATATGGAAACAGAAAAGAATGTGGTAACTAATCCCCCCTCCCTTGGGGAGGGGCTGGGGGTGGGCTTTATCCGCGCTGACTTCCCCATCCTCTCCCGCCAGGTGCACGGCCATCCGCTGGTCTATCTGGATAATGCTGCCACCACGCAGAAGCCGCTGCAGGTGCTCGACGCCATGCGTGAGGAATATCTCAACGCCAATGCTAATGTGCACCGGGGCGTGCACTACCTGAGCCAGCAGGCCACCCTGCTGCACGAGGCAGCCCGCGAGCGGGTGAGGCAGTTCCTCAACGCCCGCTCCACCAGCGAGATTGTCTTTACACGAGGCACCACAGAGGCCATCAACCTGGTGGCACAGACATTCTGCGAGTCACAGATGCGGGAGGGCGACGAGGTGCTGGTCACCGACATGGAGCACCACTCGAACATCGTGCCCTGGCAGATGCAGGCCCTGCGGCGAGGCATCGTGGTGCGCCATCTGCCCATCACCGACGGCGGCCAGCTGCGCCTGGACCTGCTCGACGAATACCTCACGCCCAGGACACGGCTGCTGAGCATGGCCCATGTCAGCAATGTGCTGGGGACGGTGAATCCCGTGCAGCAGCTGGTGGCGAAGGCCCATGAGCACGGCATACCCGTGCTGGTGGATGCGGCGCAGAGCGCTCCCCACTTCCCGCTGGACGTACAGCAGCTGGACTGCGACTTCCTGGCGCTGAGCGGTCACAAGATGTACGGCCCCACGGGCGTGGGCGTGCTCTATGGCAAGGAGCAGTGGCTCGACCGTCTGCCGCCCTATCAGGGAGGCGGCGAGATGATAGGCACCGTGAGCTGGGAGAAGACCACCTACAACGAGCTGCCTTTCAAGTTTGAGGCCGGCACGCCCGACTATGTGGCTACCCACGGACTGGCCACGGCCATCGACTATATCTGTGCGCTGGGCCTTGACCAGATACAGGCACACGAGCAGCTGCTGCTGCGCCACTGCACCGCACAGCTGCAGCAGATTCCGGGCCTGCGCATCGTGGGGCAGGCTCCGGAGAAGGATGCCGTGGTGAGCTTTGTCGTCGACGGCATCCACCCGCTGGACCTGGGTACGCTGCTCGACCAGCTGGGAGTGGCTGTGCGCACTGGTCACCACTGTGCCGAGCCGCTGTTGCAACGGCTGGGGCTGACCAGCACCGTGAGGGCATCATTCGCATTGTACAACACGCTAGAAGAGGTGGATGCGCTAGCAGCCGCCCTGCGCCGTGTCATCCCGATGTTGTCGTAGTCAGAAGTAAATAGAAATGCTACAGAGTCATTATTATCAAGGGCTTGTGGAAGCAGGCTGCGACGAGGCCGGACGGGGCTGTCTGGCCGGGCCGGTCTTCGCTGCTGCCGTCGTGCTGCCCGATGACTACTGCCACCCGCTGCTGAACGACTCGAAGCAGCTCAGCGACCGGCAGCGGCGACAGCTGCGCGAAGTCATCGAACGCGAAGCAACAGCATGGGCCGTGGGCGTCTGCTCGCCGCAGGAGATAGACAAGATAAACATCCTCAACGCCAGCATACTGGCCATGCACCGAGCGCTCGATGCATTGACAGCGGGCGGGCACGGACTGGAAGAAGCAGCGGACAGCGACGGACAGGAAACGACGGGCTACAGCCGACAAGGGGCGACGGTGGTGCAGGCGGTCATCGTCGACGGCAACCGGTTCAAGCCGTGGCGCGGCCTGCCCTATACCACTATTGTGAAGGGCGACGGCAAGATGACGGCCATCGCTGCCGCCTCCATACTGGCCAAGACCTACCGTGATGACTATATGATACGGCTGGCCAAGGACTACCCCCAATACGGGTGGGAGCAGAACAAAGGCTACCCGACCCGTCAGCACCGCGATGCCATCCGGCAGTATGGCTTGACGCCCCACCACCGGCTCTCCTTCACGCAGCTGCCGCCCACCCAGTTGGAGCTAGACTTCAAGTAGACCTGAAAATGGCACGGATTCCTCGGAACCCGTGCCATTTGCATATTCGTTTGGTTGCTTGAACTACTACTTCACCAGGTACTTCTTGCCGTTGATGATGTAGAGACCCTTCACAGCCTTCTCCACGCGACGGCCGGAGAGGTCGTAGATGGCGTTCTGTTTTGCGGGCTGAGCCTTCAGCTCGGCAACGCCAGTGTAGGTCTCCTCGGGAACGAGGCTGACGTTGAAGAGGTAGAACCAGTCAGCGAATTCATAGCGGAACTGGGTGTCAATCTTCTTGTTGGCGAAGCTCTCACCGTCGTTGTAAATAGTCACCTTGAGGTTCGGGTCGTCATTGCTCACCTCCTCGAACTCGAAGGTCAGCGGAGTCTCTTCCTCTGAGAGCCAGCCGTTATCAGCGATATAGAATCCGGCGGAAGCATCGACTTCCTCATACGTATCATCGCCGTTCACCACAGACATGTTTTCGCCAATCAGGTTCTCGAAGGAGTTGGACTCCAGCACCTGCAGACAGTTGTCGAAGTTGATGGTTCCCACAGCGCCGTCCTTATTGTCGGGCTCAGGCACGGGCAGCATGACGGTCTCACTTTCGAGCACGCGCTCTGCATTGGTCATATCGCCCAGGTTGGCTGAGAAGTCCTCGAAGCGGAAGTAGAAGGTGACAGGCTCGTCCTTCTTCGTGTTGCAGTTGAAGGCGATGGTCTGCATGGTGCCAGTACCACTCTGGTCGTTGCTCACGGTCTGGTCGTCGAACTCAAAGAGCTTCCATTCGGGAGTGAGAGCAAGGTCGCCTACGCCAACATAGTGGATATAGTCACCAGGCATGCGGTGCACCTGTGACTGGATGGTAACATCCTTGTCGGCACGGGCCCACATCTTCAGACGGAACTTAGAGTTGGCGGCAAACTTGTGAGGACCGGTCACGAAGAACTGGGTGCGCCAGTCGTCGATGGAAGACAGGCTGTCGCCGTTCTCTTCATTCTTGTAGTATTCAAATACCTCCTCCTCGTAGGTGGGGTCGCCATTCTCATCGAGCACGGGGTTGCCCTCGTCGTCGACTACTTCCTTCTTCGTGACAACCTTATGGTTGAAGGCGATAGAAGTAACGGTCAGTGCAGGCTCGCCGTCGAGCGGGTCGTTAACGACAATAGCCTGGCGGTCGGTGTTGTCGATACCCATACGGCCGGTGAAGTTGGTGTAGTTACCAATCTTGTCGGTAGACAGTGTGCCGTGGCGCAGCATGTTAAACCAGCCAGCGAAAGGATTGGGATCTGGCTGATCGCGCATCTCCAGCTTCACGTCATCGAAGTAGAAGACGTTACCCTCAGCATTGGTGGAGAGGTTGAAAGCCACACTCTGCATACGCTTGTCGCTGGCACCCTGAGTATGGTTGCCATCAATGATAGCGGTGACGGTGACCTTCTGCCATTCTGTGGTGACGTTGATATTGCCGAACAGCTGGTAGTGGTTGTAATCGCCGGGAGCCCAGTGGGCCTGCGTCTCAAACATACCGTCTTTCTCTGCACGTACCTTCAGGGTCATGCGCAGCTCCTTTCCTTCAGGAATAGTGTCAGTGGCATAGACGAAGAACTGGCAGTCCCAAGAAGCCAGCGCGCCATTGGCAGCTACCTTGTTGCCGGCCTCGTCGGCCTCGGCCTCGCTACGTGCGATGACGCGGGCACAATGATTGTTGGGGTCGAGGGGGTCGACAATAATCTCGGCGAAACCCTGGAACTGTCCGTTGTCGGGATCGTCGTTGTCATACCTCTGGCCGCTTTCGGGATCGAAGTCGCCCAGCCCTCTGCGCCAGTCGTGGCACCAGAAGCTCGACCATTTCGCATCCTGCTCGCCTTCCATGTTTCCGTTGACTACCAGGTCAACGAACTCTTTCTGGGCAAAAGCCCCGCTGCTAAGTAATACAGCAGCAATGAGAGTAAAGAATTTTTTCATACGTTGTTAATTTATTAGGGTTAATAATGTTGCCTCTCAGATGCTTAACGGCTGCAAAGTTAAGACAAAAAGCCTATATATAATATATTATTTGTTTCACGTTTTTTTAAAATTGTTGCAAATATTTGCAAATGTCAAGTAAAAGTATTACCTTTGCCACGCTTTTGTTACGTGTGAAAACTAAAATGATAAAAACCATGAGGAAATGGGTCCTTGTTGCCGTGCTGTGCTGTGCCGTCATGGACATAAAAGCACAGATGGGTACATTCTATAATAATGAGCGGCAGCTGTCGAGCAGTTTTGTCACGCAGGTGTACGTCGACCACCAGGGATTTCTCTGGATTACCACCCGCGACGGCATCAACCGCTACGACGGCTATCAGTTCCGTGTGTTCAAGCGCGAGAGCGAGGCCGAGGGCGAGCTGGCCAACAACTATGTGAACAGCATGCTTCAAGACCGCAACGGCCTGTTCTACTTCGGCATGTACCAAGGCCTGCAGACGTGGGACGGCCACCTCTTCCACGATGTGACGATGAAAGACCTCGACGGCCAGCGCGGCTACTGCTATGCCACCTGTTTCCTGGAGTGCAGCAACGGCGACGTGCTGGCAGGCACCTCGGGCCTGGGCGTGATGAAGTTCACCGGCCCGGAGACAGCCCAGCAGATAGGCGGCGAGCTGGCCGGTCTGCACACTGTTCGCAAGATGCTGGAAGACGGCAAGGGACGGCTGTGGATGTTGGCCGACCCCGGCGGGCTGGTGTGCTACGACGGTAGCCGCATGCAGAAGTTCCTCTCCGACCGTAACGACCTCTACGGCATCTGCGAAGACCACAACGGGAACATCTATGTGGGGACGTCGAGCGACGGCGTCTTCGTGCAGCAGCCCGACGGCACCTTCCGCCACCTGGAAGGCACGGGCAGGAATGCCGTCTCGGTGCTCTATTGCAACTGCAACGGCAACATCCTCATCGGCTACGACGGCAGCGGCGTAGCCATCTACTTCCCTGAGACGGGCGAGCTGGTAGACAATCCCTATTTCAGCCTGGAAGTAGACCTGAGCAAGAGCAAGGTGGAGTCGTTTACCGAGGACGGAAAGGGGAACCTGTGGATTGGCATGATGCAGAAAGGCATCTACAAGCAGCCCATCGGCACCAGTGGCTTCCACTACATGGGCCACAAGCTGGGGCGCCAGAACCTTGTGGGCGAGGCCTTCGTGATTTGCACGCTCGTCGACAGTCAGGGACGCCTGTGGATAGGAACCGATAAGGACGGCCTCTACTGTCTCAGTGCCGACAAGCAAAGCGTGCGCCATCTGAAGGACGGCTATCCCACCGTGGTGATGGGGCTGACCGAGGATGCCAGCGGCCGCATCTGGGTGGGCAGCTATCAGGAGGGCTTTGGCTGGCTAGACCCTGCCACGATGGCCTATCACCGCCAGCCCTATGCTGCCGACGACCACCTCATCGTGATGGACATGACCACCGACCGCCAGGGAAGGCTGTGGATGGCCACGATGAGGCACGGCTTGATGTGCCTCGACATGGCCAGTGGCAGCATCAGCGAATACACCGCAGCGCCCGGTGCCACCGAAGACCGTCAGGTGAACAGCATCACCAACGACTATGCCTCGCAGCTGCAGCTGTCGCCCGACGGCCAGCGCCTCTATGTGTCCACATCGATGGGCCTGTGCTGCTACGACATCGCCGCCGGCAGCTGGACAAAGACGTTCGGGAAGAACTGTCTGAACTACAGCCAGCCCGTCAGGGTGGTGAAAGAGACGGACGGACAGATGTGGGTAGGCACCAACAACGGCCTCTACTGCTACACGCTCGGTGGTGAGCAGCTGAAGCGATACACCCGCGACGAGGGCCTGACGGACAATGGCATCGCCTCCATCGAGCGCGACAGCGAGGGCCGCCTCTGGCTGGGCACCAACCACGGGCTGAACTGCCTCGACCCGAAGACAGGCATCATCCAGAACTACTACACCGACGACGGCCTGCAGAGCAACGAGTTCGGCGACAACTCCTCCTTCCAGACCGCCGACGGCACCATTGTCATGGGCGGTACCGGCGGAGTGACCTGGTTCAACCCCGCAGAAATCGTCCACAAGCCGTGGAACGCCTCCGTCCAGCTGACCGACTTCTTCGTCAACGGCCTGCAGGTGAACAGGGGCACGCTCTCCGGCGGCAAGGCGGTGACCGACACCACCGTCATGGCCAGCAGGGACTTCCACCTGAGCTATCAGGACAACACGTTCGCCATCCAGCTCTCTACGCTGAACTACGACAATCCCGAGCACACCACCTATCTCTATAGCATCAACGGCGAGCCGTTCACCCGCCTGCAACAGGGGCTGAACGTCATCAGCTTCGCCCACATGCCTCCCGGAACCTATTATTTCCGTGTGAAGGCCGAGCGCAACGGACAGCAGACCGACGAGCGCACCTTCTCCGTGACCGTGGCGTCGCCGTGGTACCGCTCCACGCTGGCCTACATCTTCTATGCACTGGCCTTGCTGGCCCTGCTGGCATTCCTGGGCTGGTACCGCCGCCGTAAGGAGCAGGACCGCCTGCGCCTGCAGGAGCATATTCATGCCGAGGAGATGGCCGATGCCAAGCTGCGCTTCTTCGTCAACATCGGCCATGAGATACGCACGCCGATGACGCTGATTGTCACACCCCTGCAGTCGCTCCTGAAAGCAGAGAAGGACACCAGCCGGCGGGCTACCCTGCAGACCATGCAGCGCAACGCCAACCGCATACTGGGACTAATCAACCAGATGATGGACCTGCGCAAGATAGACAAGGGACAGATGCAGATGCGCATGACCGAGACCAACCTCATAGACTTTGTGGAGGATGCCTTCCAGCTTTTCGAGCAACAGGCCGCCAGCAAGCGCATAGACCTGCGCTTCCAGCACGACACCGACCGTCTGCCGGTGTGGATAGACCGGCGCAACTTCGACAAGGTCATCGTAAATATCCTGTCGAACGCATTCAAGTTCACGCCTCCAGGCGGAGAAATCGTCATCGACATCACCCACGACCAGCAGCAGGCCACCATCGCCATCAGCGACAACGGCGAGCATATACCCGAAGACCAGCTGGAGCGCATCTTCGAGCGCTTCTACCAGTCGCCGTCGAAGGTGAACGACCGCACGGCAGGCACCGGTGTGGGACTCGACCTGACTCGCTCGCTCGTGGAGCTGCACCACGGCACCATCAGTGCCCGCAATCTGGAGAAGGGCTGCCAGTTCGTGGTCACCGTGCCGCTGGGCAACGCTCACCTGAAGCCTGAAGAGATGGCAGAAGACGAAGCCTTCAAAGATGAGGTCCAGCCCGAGGACGACGAGATGTTGCCGCAGCAGACAGAGCCAGTGGCGGAGCCGCTGAAGCAGACCGGCAGGAAGAGCATCGTCATTGCCGAGGACGACGACGAGATACGCCTCTTCCTCACCAACGAGCTGAAGGACGACTACGACGTGCGGGCATGCAGCAACGGCCGTGAGGCGCTGGGCGAAATATTCCGCTCGCTGCCCGACCTGGTGCTCTCCGATGTCATGATGCCCGAGATGGATGGCAACAGCCTCTGCGCGAAGCTGAAGATGAACAGCTCCACCAGCCATCTGCCCGTGATTCTCATCACCGCAAAGAACCGCGACGAGGACAAGCTGGAGGGACTGGAGACCGGTGCCGACGCCTACATCGTGAAGCCTTTCAACATGGACATCCTCCGCCAGACCATCCTCAACCTCGTCAAGTCGCACCAGCTGCTCCGCATGAAATACGGGCGCAACGACATCCTCGAGGAGAAGCTGCCTGAGCTGGAAATACCAAAGTCGCCCGACGAGAAGCTGCTCGACCGCATCATGGCCTCGGTCAACAAGCATCTGAACGACTCCGACCTCAGCGTGGACACCATCGCCGAGGAGTCGGGACTCAGCCGCGTGCACCTGCATCGCAAGATGAAGGAGCTCACCGGCCAGACACCTCATGACTTCATCCGCAATATACGACTAAAGCGGGCAGCAACGCTGCTCGCCAGTCAGGGGATGAACGTGACGGAAGTGATGTACGCCTGCGGATTCTCCAACTCCACCTCTTTCTCCACCATCTTCAAGAAGTTCTACGGCATGTCGCCACGCGACTACATGCGGGAACACGAAAAAAATGAGGAGTGATGGGTGAAAGATGAAAAGTGAAAGATATGATTAGACTTTTCGCTGCTTTTCAGTCACTCAAAAGCGGAAGCGCATATTCAGCGCATTAACTAATTATATCTTTCATCTTTCACCTTTCATCTTTCACATTATTTATTTGTCATTTATCAGGCACTCTCCCGTCATGTCCTTCGGCTGTTCCAGTCCCAGGATATGCAGGATGCTGGGTGCCACGTCGGCCAGTCGGCCGTCCTTCACGGTGGCGCTGTTGTTGTCGGTGACATAGATGAAGGGCACGGGGTTCAGCGAGTGGGCGGTGTTGGGCGTGCCGTCGGGGTTGATGGCATTGTCGGCATTGCCGTGGTCGGCAATGATGATGGCCTCGTAGCCGTTGGCCTTGGCAGCCTCGATGACGGCCTCCACGCAGCGGTCGACGGCCCATACGGCCTTGGCAATGGCATTGTATACGCCGGTGTGGCCCACCATGTCGCCGTTGGCAAAGTTCACCACGATGAAGTCATACTGCCGTGTGCCGATGGCGGCCACCAGGCGGTCTTTCACCTCGTAGGCGCTCATCTCTGGCTTCAGGTCGTAGGTGGCCACCTTTGGCGAAGCCACCAGTATGCGGTCCTCACCCTCGTAGGGAGCCTCGCGTCCACCGTTGAAGAAGAAGGTGACGTGGGCGTACTTCTCTGTCTCTGCGGTGTGCAACTGCTTCTTTCCCAGCTTTGAGAGATATTCGCCCAGGGTGTTCTCCACGTTTTCCTTCGGGAACAGGATGTGTACGCCCTTGAAGTTGGCATCGTAGGGCGTCATGCAGTAGTACTGCAGGCCGGGGATGGTCTTCATGCCCTGCTCCGGCATGTCCTGCTGGGTGAGTGCGATGGTCATCTCCTTGGCGCGGTCGTTGCGGAAGTTGATGAAGATGACCACGTCGCCCTCCTCAATGGTGCCGTTCACGGTGGCGTTGTGGATAGGCTTGATGAACTCGTCGGTCACTCCCTCGTCGTAGCTCTCCTGCATGGCCTGCACCATGTCGGTGGCCTGCTTGCCCTTTCCGCTGACAATGAGGTCGTAGCCCTCCTTCCCGCGCTCCCACCGCTTGTCGCGGTCCATGGCGTAGAAGCGGCCAACGATAGAGGCGATGGCGGCGTCGTTCTGTGCGCAGACGTCGCTCACCTGCTGGATGAAGCCCTTGCCCGAGCGCGGGTCGGTGTCGCGGCCGTCCATGTAGCAGTGGACGAACACCTGATTCTTCAGACCGTAAGCCTTGCCAATCTCTATGAGCTTGAACAGGTGGTCGAGGCTAGAGTGGACGCCGCCGTCGGAGGTCAGGCCCATCAGGTGCAGCTTCTTGCCCTGCTCCTTGGCGTAGGTGTAGGCTGCCTTCACCTGCGGGTTCTCCATGATGGAGCCGTCCTTGCAGGCACGGTTTATCTTCACCAGGTCCTGATAGACGATGCGGCCGGCACCGATGTTGAGGTGACCCACCTCCGAGTTGCCCATCTGTCCGTCGGGCAGGCCGACATCCTCGCCGCTGGCTGCCAGCTGAGAGTGGGCCGAAGTGGCTGTTAACAAATCAAGATACGGGGTCGGCGTGTTGAAGATCACGTCGCCCTTGCCATGCTTACCGATTCCCCATCCGTCGAGAATCATCAAAAGTGCTTTCTTTGATGCCATAGTAATTTTGCTTTACTGATTGTCTGTTTGCTGATTGATTATTTCCGGCTGCAAAATTACGAAATAATACTGAGGTGGCAAAACATTTTTAAATGATTTACGTTAAAAACATGGTGCTTCCGTGTGTACCTATTTGCATTTAAGAATAAAGAATCCTCGCGCGCGTGCGTGTAAGACTGGGGTAAAAAAGGTGCGCCAAGTGCACTTTTCAGGCATATACTTCTGAATTTTAAACAGATGGCTGGTGCACCATCATAGGAAAATGGCGCACCAATTGTGCTGGTGGTGCACCACGTCATACTTCTCTTCGTTTCTTGGAAAAAGGCGTGCGTATTTTTTCAAATTCTGTGAAAATATTTGGCTATCTCAATAATTATGGCTAATTTTGCACCCTGTATTGAATGAAGAGGATAGCAGCATGTCTTGCATACTACATATAGAAACCAGTACGGCGGTGTGTTCCGTGGCCGTGAGCGACGACTCCCAGGTGATTTACCACGAAGAGCAGCGCAGCGACCAAAAGGGCACGAGTGCCGAGCTGCTGGGGCCGATGGTCGACGAGGCGATGTCGTTTGCCGACAGCCACGCCATCCCGTTCGACGCCGTGGCCGTCAGTGGCGGTCCGGGCAGCTATACCGGGCTGCGCATCGGCGTGTCGATGGCGAAGGGCATCTGCTACGGGCGCGACCTGAAGCTTGTCAGCGTGCCTACGCTGGAGCTGCTCTGCGTGCCGGTGCTGCTTCGAGAGACAGTGCCCGACGACGCGCTGCTCTGTCCGATGCTCGACGCCCGCCGCATGGAGGTCTATGCCGCCGTCTACAACCGTGCGCTGAAGCCTGTCCGCGAGGTGCAGGCCGACGTGGTGACCGCCGACACCTACCGGCTGTGGCTCGACGAGCGGCCGGTCTACTTCTTCGGTAACGGCGCGGCGAAGTGCATGGGCATCATCAACCACCCCAATGCCCACTTGCTGGAGAACGTGGAGCCGCTGGCCCGATGGATGCAGCCGCTGGCCGAGCGCCGTCTGCTGAACGGCCAGACGGAGGATGTGGCCTACTACGAGCCTTTCTATCTGAAGGACTTCGTGGCAAAGGCGGCAAAGGACCTTCTACACATGAAAAGGTAAGAAGATATTTAATTGAAAAATCTGTAAATCTTTCAACGTGAATATACAAGGATTAGACTACAACACTCAGCGCCAGGCGCTGCTGCTGCCGGAATATGGCCGGGAGATTCAGAAGATGATTGACCATGCCGTAGGCCTGCCCAACCGGGAGGAGCGGTTGCGCTGTGCAAAGACCATCGTGAAGCTGATGGAGACGAAGGTGCCCCAAATCCGGGAGAATGCCAACTACCAGCAGACGCTGTGGGATCATCTCTACCTGATGAGCGGCAAGCAGCTGGACATTGACTGGCCCTACGATGTGGGCGAAGCCGAGCGCATTCATGCAAAGCCCTCGCCAATGGCACGTCCTGCCACCAGCATCGGCCTGCGCCACTATGGCCGGCTGGTGGAAGAACTGTGGGAACAGCTGAAGACCATGCCCGAAGGCAAGGAGCGCGACGAGCTGACACGCCAGACAGCAAACCAGATGAAGCGCGACCTTGTGCTCTGGGGGCACGGCTCTATCGACGACGAGAAGGTGGCCGACGACCTGGCACGCTATACCGACGGCAAGATTCAGCTCGACTTGAACACGTTCTCCTTCGAGCGCTTCGTACCTGCCGATGAAATGGTTGCCACGGGCAAGAAGAAAAAGGGGAAAAGATGATTAAAGGCGAAAAAGGTAAGAAGGTAAGAAAACGTTAATCTTAAATCCGTAAAATCCTTTGGCTTCATTTATCATAGAGGGCGGACACACGCTCAGTGGAACCATCACGCCGCAGGGGGCCAAGAACGAGGCACTGCAGGTGATTTGTGCTACGCTACTCACTAGCGAGCCTGTTGCCATCAGCAACATTCCCAACATCCGCGACGTCAAAAACCTCATCCAGCTGCTTAAGGATATCGGGGTGAAGGTACATCCCCTGTCTCTCTCTGAGGGCTTGGTCTTTCAGGCCGACGAGCTCAATCTTGACTACCTGCAGAGCGACGAGTTCGTGCAGAAATGTGCGCAGCTGCGCGGCTCGGTCATGATGATTGGCCCGCTGCTGGCCCGCATGGGCAAGGCCGTCATTGCCAAGCCTGGCGGTGACAAGATTGGCCGCCGCCGGCTCGACACCCATTTCCTGGGCTTCGAGCGGCTGGGGGCGCACTTCAATCCTGTGCCCGAACGCGGTGTCTACGAGATTAGCGGCGGGAAGCTGGAGGGGGCCTACATGCTGCTCGACGAGGCCTCTGTGACAGGCACGGCCAACATCATCATGGCCGCCGTGATGGCCAGAGGCACTACTACCATCTATAACGCCGCTTGTGAGCCATACGTACAACAGCTCTGCCGCATGCTCAACAGCATGGGCGCACGCATCAGCGGCATCGCCTCGAACCTGCTCACCATCGAAGGCGTCGACTGTCTGCACGGCACCACCCATCGCATCCTGCCCGACATGATTGAGGTGGGGTCGTTCATCGGCATGGCCGCCATGGTGGGCGACGGCATCCGCATCAAGGACGTGTCGCTGGCCAACCTGGGTATTATTCCCAGCACCTTCCGCCGCATGGGCATCCGCGTGAAAGAGGAGGGCGACGACCTCTTCATCCCCCGTGCCCGCCACTATGAGATACAGTCGTTCATCGACGGTACCATCATGACGCTGGCCGATGCTCCCTGGCCCGGTCTGACACCCGACCTGCTCTCGGTGCTTATCACCGTGGCCACTCAGGCCCGAGGCTCGGTGCTTTTCCACCAGAAAATGTTTGAGAGCCGACTCTTCTTCGTCGACAAGCTCATCGACATGGGTGCACAAATTATCCTTTGCGACCCCCACCGTGCCGTCGTCGTGGGGCACGACCGCAAGCTGCAGCTACGCGGAGGCCGCATGTCCAGTCCCGACATCCGGGCCGGCATCGCCCTGCTCATTGCCGCCCTCAGTGCGAAAGGGGTCAGCCGCATCGACAACATTGAGCAGATAGACCGTGGCTACGAGAATATCGAGGGGCGCCTGAATGCCCTCGGCGCACAGATAACCAGAATGAAATGATAAGAGAAGAGGATGTGTTTCGCATCGGTCGCCTGGGTAAGCCCCACGGCGTGAAAGGAGAGATGACGATGCAGGTCGACGACGATGTATTCGACCGCGTAGACTCCGACTTCGTCCTGCTCAGGGTCGACGGCCTCCTTGTGCCTTTCTACATGGAGGAATACCGATTCCGCAGCGATACTGCCGTCCTTGTCAAGTTTGAAGACGTGGACACCGTGGAGTGTGCCCGTGAGCTGACCAACTGCGAGGTCTTTTTCCTCCGCTCACTGGCCGACGGCGAAGAGGAGGACTACACATGGTCGTTCTTCGTGGGCTTCGATGTTGTTGAAGCGGAGAGCGGAAAGACTGTAGGCCGCATCGCTGCCGTGGACGACAGCACGTCGAATGTCCTCTTCGAGATGGAAGACGGAACGCTCATCCCCGCAGCCGAGGAGCTTGTCTCCAGTATCGACCACGACGCCCGCCGCATCACCATGCAGCTGCCCGCAGGGCTGCTCAGCCTGTAAATCCCCAACAAAAAAGCCCGGCGGGGAAACCGCCGGGAACGGACAAAGCCTGGAGGGAAACCGCCGGGCTTTGTCTGTGTGCAGGTATCAATACCTTATTTTCGCTGTACGGCTGCTGCCGTCGGCATATTTGTAGCGGATGATGTTCAGGCCTGGCCGCAGCTGCTGCATGCGGCGTCCCTGCAAGTCGTAATACTCCACGCTGGCGGGCTGCTTCTTGGCATGGGCAATGGTGCCAATGCCCACGGGCGTGCTGACGGTGCATTTGTTGGCGTTGGCCACGATGTCGTCCTCGTCCTTGCTGATGAGCAGAACCACGACGTGCAGCTGGTTCACATCCTGGATGACGGGCTGGCCGCTGGTGTTGACGGCTTTCTCCAGGTCGAAGGTCCATGTGTGGGTGACGGGCTTGTCGGCTTCCACCTTTTCGGGTATGCTTCCGTCGATGCCGCCAGCCTGCGACTGCATGACCACGACGTCATTGAAGACGAGTCCTGTAGCAGGGTTGCCGGCATGCTGGAACTCCCACATGTCGGCGCCGTAGTTCTGTCCGGCATAGTTGTTGGTCTGGTTCCACTGGCCGTCCTCGCCTGTCAGTCCATTGGCCACGAGGAGGTATTCCAGGGCGTAGTGGGCATTATCGTTGCTGAAGGGGAAGAGGACGTTGGCGGTGACGCTGACGGTCTTCTCGTCGCTGCTAAGTGTGGCACTGAGGTCGATGTCGGCCACGCCGAACTGCTCGGCACGCCACTTCAGGTCGTCGAGCACACCGAATGCCTTGCTGCCGCTGGAGCCGTAATAGGGGTCCATCTGAAGGCCGCGGTCCATCCAGGCGCTGGGGTAGCTGCTCACGGGCGACGGGAACTGGGTGGTGATTTCCATGGGGTCGCTGTTGTGGTAGGCCACGCAGACGTAGTCGTCGGGATAGAGCTTGGCCAGCTTCTCCAGGGCGACGAAGCCGCGCGGGCACCATCCGCACCAGGTGCCGGTGTACTCCTCCAGCAGGGGGCGGTGCTTCGGGTCGCCGCTGATGAGGATGAACCGCTGGGTAGCCTCGGCCTTCGGGTCTTCATTGGGCTGGTCGTTCACCTTCACCACGCGCAGGGTCATGTCGTAGGTGCCGCGCTCCTGGATGGCGGGCAGGGTGACGGTCTGCGAGGTGGTGAGCCCGAAGGTGCTGGCCACGGGCGACTTCGGCGTGATGTGCAGCGGGGTGGTCTCTCCGTTCAGCGTGTACTCTACGTCGAGCGAGGTGATGCCGGAGGCACCGTGGTTCACAAAGGTCATCGTGGTCTTGATGTCGGAGCCGGTGCGCACGAAGAGGCTCTCGCCGTCGAGGGGCGAGGCAGCATGCTGCTTCACCTTGCTGCCGCCGAGCTTCAAGTCGATGATGGCAGACATGTCCAGCCCTTCGGCCACGTCCATCCATTTCAGGAAGCCGTTGGCGGTGTGGAGGTAGAAACCTGTGGCACGCGGGCCGCTGATGACGCGGATGGGGCCGTTGTCGTTTCTGTAGCTGGTCTCGTCGACGGTAAGCGTATAGCCCACGTAGACGCCCTCTTCGGGAATGATGTATGGCTTGTCGAGCTTCACGGTGATGTTGCCCGTGCGGAGAGTCTCCACGTCGACACTCACCAGGTCGGGCACGTTCTGGTTGTGCTCCACACGCAGCTGGCTGCTCAGCCATACCTTCACGCCTGAGATGTCCTTGGCACGCATCAGCGGGAAGGAGATTTCCTCGATGTAGGTGCCGGTGAGTGCCTCATCCTGCACATGGATAGCCACGTCGTAGGTGTTGGCATTCCAGTCGCCGAAGTAGCCTTTGGTGCCGCCGCCGATGGACGAGGCAAAGCGTATCTCGCCGCCCACGTCCTCGGGGTCGACGTCTGGATAGGCAGGTGTGGCGGCCTCGGGCTGGATGTCGGCGCCCAGCGTCTGCACGTTGGCCCAGGCAATCTCGCTGCGCCGCTCCTCGCCGCCGCCCCGGTAGATGGCCTGCACGCCGTAGGCCTCGGGTCCGACGACGAAGTAATAGACCGTTCGCTGCAAGCCGCGGACGTAGATGTCCCAATCGTCGGAGTAAGTATAGGGCACCTCTTCAAAGATGTCTGTCGGCAGATTCTGGTAGTCATTACTTGACAGCGTGATGGGGCGCTCCTCGCCGTTCACGCGGACATAGAGCTGATAGGACAGTTTCTCGGGCATCAGGTAGTTGCCCTCGGCATCGGCGCAGGGAAGGTTGAACACCAGCTGCCCCCAGCCGTAGCCTCGCTGATAGTAGGGGAAGCCACCCTCGCCGATGCTCATGTCTGTCGGCGTGACAGGCGTGGCGGCCACCTCGGTGAAGGGACGGATGCGGGCGTTGCCATAGACGCCGATGGGGCTGGCCACGTCCTTGCCGGCATTGGTGAGGAAGAGCGAGCCGCCGGTGAGCGACTGCGTGGCAGCGTCGTAGTCGAAGGTGATGTCCTGGCCGGTCAGTGCGTAGGAAGTGCCTCCTTCGGCATTCTGCCGCACAGCAGCGGAGAGGAGATAGACAAAGCGGTTGTTGCCGTAGTCGGCACCCAGGAACTGGCCGTTGGGGAATGTGGCCTTCGTGCCGCTGACAGTGCCTTTCATCCAGGCGTCGGGCATGTCAGGACAGAGTCCCTGCACGTAGATGTCGTCGCCCAGGAAGCCCACCCTGCCGAGCGTGCCCTGGAAGCCGTCGGCCACGATGGAGTAGGGCGTGTCTGCCAGCTCGTCGGGCGGGGTGACAGGCTCGTCGTTCACACGGCTCAGGGTCATGTTCCAGTCGCCGAAGCCCACCCATTCGCCGTTGGCGCGGGTGAGGCCGATGATGCGGGCATTGGTGGCAAAGGGTGAGCCGGCGGGCACGGTGATGTCGCCCGTGGCGGGGTTGTAGTCCAGCGTCAGCGTCTGGTCAGCGTCTTTCTGGAAATAGCCCGTGTCTGAGCCAGGTTCAACGTAGAGCTGCATCATGGTGGCGTAGAACGTCTGGCCCGACTCCAGGAGTACAGGCTGGGGGAAGGTGAAGCTGACGGTGCTGCCCTCTACAATGCCCTGCACCCACGAGTTGCAGTCGTACTGCGAGATGACGTTCTTCAGGTAGCAGATGCCGTCGTCGGCAAATACCATCTCGGAGATGCGCCCCGACAGCTCGTCGTAGGCCACGCCCAGCCACGTGTTCAGATAGGCCAGTCCGCTGCGGGAATAGAGATAGTGCTGGCCGTCGGGCTGGTTGGAGATGATATGGCTGGGAGCAGGCTGGGGAGCTGTCCTGAGCCAGTGCGTCTGTGGTTGCGGTGACTGCTTCCGAGGGGCATCGGCAGTAAGGCTGCGAGCCAGGCTGGCATCGTCGCACCGCACGTTGGAGACCAGTCGCCTGCTCTGCTGAGCCAGGCTTGCTGTTGCCGTAATGATGGCGGCAAACAGGAGGAATGAAAACTTTCTCATAGTTATGCTTTTTCCGTAATTAGATTTTAGACTGCAAAAGTACAAAAAATTCTTGAGAAACAAGAATTTTTGGGTAAAAAAAGGCCAACAATGTAGCAGTTGACCCCGGAATTACTTGTCTGCATGCCGCCGGAGAGCAAGCCGGATGTTGGTATCGAGCACAATCTTCTTATTTGGCATACTTGTACGGTGTGCGCAGATGTTCTTTCAATATGGCCTCGTTTTTCTCGTTGTCCCATTTGCCATCAGCCCAAAGCTGGTCCATCTCCTTGTCAATCTTACGTGCGTAGTATTCACACACCACTTTGCGCAGCTCGTCAAGTTCCTCCTTGGTCTTGATACGTCCAAGGAGCTGTAGGAATTCCCGCTGAGCTGCATTCAGTCCAATTACTTGTTCCATAATCGTTCGCTTTAGTTGCTCTATCGGATGCAAAGATACAAAAAGTTTTAGATAATCGTGCCGCTTGGCCTCACTTTTATAATATATTAGCCGAAAAATGGGGAAATAGGCATCATCGTGTCGGTTGTCTGCGAGTTTTGGCACTGTCAGTAATCTTGGCTTGGCCAGAGTGTGTGCCGTTGGTGGCATCCGTTTACGGCAGGAATGCAGCACCTTCTACTTGGCGGTTGTGAAATTATAAAAAATATGGCAACAATATAGTAGTTGACCTGGATTTACTTTTCCGCAGGTCGGGCGCTCGACCGGATGTGTAGCGCCCGTCCTCCGGTCGCCTACCCGCCTCCGTCTGGGGATACAACAAATGGGAGTCCTCGCTTCGTTCTTTCGCGCGTGCGCGCGTAATATACGGCGGCAAAAGGTGCTACAAGCGCTACTTTAACACTAAACCGGCTGATTGACAAGCTGTTGTTTGTAGCTACGCCACTCTTTTAGGAGCTACTCTTGTAGCTATAGGCAGCGAGAAGCATCGAGTGGGAAATACTGCCGCCGTTTGGGAAAATACTGCCGCCGTTTTGGAAAATACTAACGCCGTTTGGAAAAATACTGCCGCCGTTTTGGAAAATACTGCCGCCGTTTGGGAAAATACTGCCGCCGTTTGAAAAAATACTGCCGCCGTTTGGGAAAAAACTGCCGCCGTTTGAAAAAATACTGCCGCCGTTTGGGAAAAAACTGCCGCCGTTTGGAACTGTAGCTACAAAAGTAGCGCCAAAAAGAATGATATGGCTACAACCAACAGTATGCATTCCAGGCAGTTAGCTATCAAAGTAGCGCTTGTAGCGCCAGAAAATGCCTCACGCGCGCGCGTATGGTGACTAAGGGGAGGGGCAGGGGTGGGGACTGTAACTTTTTCCGCCAAGAAGAACAAATGATAAAAGATTCGCTGAAGGATATTAGAGACCCCACCCCTACCCCTCCCCTTGAGGGGAGGGGAAAGGCTACGGGTAGGCGGCCGAAGGTCGGGAATGCGCCATCCGGAAAAACAAATTCAGGTCAACTGCTATATTATTGCCACATTTTTTGTGGTTTTTTAGTAAATAAACGTTGCTCATTTGCCTTTTTTTTTGTACCTTTGCACCCTAAAAAGAAAAGAGTTAATCCGTAAATTGTAAATTCGGAAATTCGTTAATTGTAAATCAATAAAATTGATGACAGAAGAATTGATACAAGAGCAGGAGAACTACTCCGCGAGTAACATTCAGGTGCTTGAGGGACTGGAGGCTGTGCGCAAGCGTCCGGCCATGTATATTGGCGACATCAGTGAGAAGGGCCTCCACCATCTAGTGAACGAGACGGTTGACAACTCCATTGACGAGGCCATGGCCGGCTACTGCACCCACATTGAGGTGACCATCAATGAAGACAATTCGATTACCGTGCTCGACAATGGCCGAGGCATTCCCGTCGACGAGCATGAGAAGATGCACAAGAGCGCGCTGGAGGTGGTGATGACCGTGCTCCATGCCGGCGGCAAGTTCGACAAAGGCAGCTACAAGGTCTCCGGCGGTCTCCACGGCGTGGGCGTGAGCTGTGTGAACGCCCTCTCTACGCACATGCTCTCGCAGGTCTACCGCAACGGCCATATCTACCAGCAGGAGTATGAGAAGGGCAAGCCTCTGTACGACGTGAAAATTGTGGGGGATACCAATCTGACGGGCACACGCCAGCAGTTCTGGCCAGATCCCACCATCTTCACCACCACCGAGTACAAGTATGATACCATTGCCAAGCGTATGCGTGAGCTGGCCTACCTGAATGCCGGTATCACCATCACGCTCACCGACCTGCGCCCTGACGAGGAGGGCAAGCTGAAGCAGCCTGAGGTGTTCCACGCCAAGGACGGACTGAAGGAGTTTGTGCGCTATGTGGATCGCCACCGCACTCATCTCGTGGATGACGTCATCTACCTGAAGACCGAGAAGCAGGGCATCCCCATCGAGGTGGCTGTGATGTACAACACCGACTATTCGGAGAACATCCACTCCTACGTGAACAACATCAACACGATTGAGGGCGGTACCCATCTTGCCGGATTCCGTGCAGCCCTTACACGTACATTGAAGAAATATGCCGACAACGACCCGCAGATATCCAAGCAGATAGAGAAATCGAAAATTGAGATTGCGCCCGAGGATTTCCGCGAAGGCCTGACAGCTGTCATCAGCATCAAGGTGGCTGAGCCCCAGTTCGAGGGACAGACGAAGACCAAGCTGGGAAATAGCGAGGTGATGGGTGCCGTGCAGCAGGCTGTAGGCGAGGCGCTGAGCAACTATCTGGAAGAGCATCCGAAGGAGGCCAGGCAGATTTGCGACAAGGTGGTGTTGGCAGCCACCGCGCGCATTGCCGCCCGCAAGGCCCGCGAGAGTGTGCAGCGCAAGAACCCCATGGGTGGCGGCGGTCTGCCGGGCAAGCTGGCCGACTGCTCGAACAAGGACCCGAAGAGCTGCGAGATATTCCTCGTCGAGGGTGACTCCGCAGGAGGCAGCGCCAAGCAGGGACGCGACCGCCACTTCCAGGCCATCCTGCCTCTGCGCGGAAAGATTCTGAACGTGGAGAAGGTGCAGTGGCACAGAGTCTTCG
>JAEEGL014491587.1_pt1 | contig 29557 bp, 23 predicted proteins | sample 9134231 | NCBI WGS metagenome assembly JAEEGL01 (sample SAMN16246548, study PRJNA631951) | gut metagenome | biome: gut microbiome; feature: rumen; material: fiber-attached | host: Bos | place: Iran: Karaj | collected 2018-10
AATCATCATTGCCTCGATTGTCGAGGAGGAGACCAACTACGGGCCGGAGAAGCCAATAATCGCCAGCGTATATTGGAACCGACTGGACCGCGGCATGCCCCTGCAGGCCGACCCGACGGTGAAGTATGCCGTGGGCGACTTTACGCTGAAACGCATTCTAAACAAACACCTTGCGGTGGAGAGCCCCTTCAACACCTATCTTCATAAAGGCCTGCCTCCTGCACCCATCTGCCTGCCTTCGAAAGCAACCATCGACGCCGTTATAAAGGGCGAGGATATGGAATCGAACTACCTGTATTTCTGCGCATCAGAGAAGATGGACGGCACCCACCGCTTTGCCGCCACCCTCGCCGAGCACAACCGCAACGCAGCCGCCTTCCACCGCGCCCTCGACCGCCAGGGGGTGAAGTGATGCATCACACCCAGCAGGCCAAACCCCTCAGCCACAGGCTTCAAACGCCGTGCCGACGCCGTACCGACGCCGACACTTCTATAGTACATCCATAGTAGTTCTATAGTATTTCTTTAGTGGTTGACTATAGAACTACTCTGGAACGGTCAGAGAAATGTCGGACCTGGGTCGGACTTGGTACGGAGTCATCCCCTACCCCGGACCGCCGACAATGGAGCGCCGGTATCCTGCCGGCATTAAGAACAGCCTTTCTGGCTATACGGATGACACAGCAAAAGCTTAAATAATGTTAAAAACAAGGCGGGGTTGACAACAAACGATGTTTTTTTGTGTCTATATGGACAAAAAGTAGTAACTTTGCATTTTGAATTAAATACATGCATTGTGAAGAAAACTAATAGCATATTGACCTTGCTGCTTGCGGCGGTGCTGTGCGCCTGGGGGCCTAAGGCTGCGGCGCAGGTTGAGTTCGGTACTGGCGACCCGTCTGAGCCGATGCACTGCGGCGAATACCTGTGGCCGCTGGTGTCGTCGCCGTGTCCGGAGGTACAGATAAAGCAGAAGCACGACCACACCCCCAAACACGCCTATATGGAGCGCGGCTGGGACACGGTGGTGACCTGCACACAGCAGACGCTCGAGCTGAGCTGCACCCCCTACCTGCCGGTGCAGTTCTTCAACGGACAATACACGGTCGACACCATACCTTTCGACCCGCCAGACCCCACCTTTGCGCGAGGCACCAAGATGCCCATAGCCACCGACGACGACTTTGCGGGGCAGGCCACGCAGATTCCATTCCCGTTCTACTTTTTCGGTTACGAGAAGAACGCCTTTGTGCTGGGTGCCAACGGCTTGATATCGTTCAACCTGAACAATGTGGCCAACTACTGCCCGTGGGAGTACTCGGCATCGCTGCCGTGGACGACGGGCAAGACCGGCGTGCCCAACTCGGTGTTCTGCCCCACGGCGCGTATGCGCGACGCCATCTACGGCGTCTATGAGGACACGCAGCCGCAGGCGGCCTACCTACACGGCGACCAGGGCATCTACTACGGCATACAGGACGAGGAGCCGTGCCGCAAGATTATATGCTCGTGGAACGGCATACCGCAGTTCCCGGCACGTCAGAACACCGACAACCGGTGCACCTACCAGATAGTGTGCTACGAGGGTTCGAACATCATAGAGGTGCACGTGAAGCGCCGCGGTGCCGCCAACCGCACCAACAACAAGGGCCTGATAGGCATACAGAACAGCACCTCGTTGCCACAGGTGCAGGGCAACCCGATGGATTCGCCCTCGACGATGTTTGTGCAGCCAGGTTCCTGGCCCGCTTTCTTCCCCTCGGGCACCAACACCTTCACCAGTCAGCTCGACACTATCGCCTTCCGTTTCACCCCGCAGGGACCGACCAACAGCAGCTACAAGTGGTACCGCATATTCGACGACGGGCGCGACTCTATCGACCTCTCGAGCGACCCGACCGACACCAACGGCTACTTCTTCCCGATGGGGCACGTGGACACCTGCCCCACCCTTACCCGCGCCATAGTGCACCCGACCGAGGTGTCGCGCTATGTGTTCGAGTTGCGCTATATCGATGCCAAAGGACAGTCGCACAACCTCTACGACACCATCACCATAGGCATGGACACCGCGGGACGCTACATTATGCGCCCGCAGGGCGGCTCGACCGGCGAACGGCAGCTGGATGTCTGCACTCCGGGCCCCGCCCGCATAATGATGGAGTACCCCTCGGTGCAGGACACGGTCCACACCACCCGCATCATCTCCCGCCTGAACCACGGCCAGGAGGCAGTGCTCGACTCGAGCCAGCTGGTGTTGGGCCAGCTGTATGACGACACCGAGAAGAAGCGCATACCCATGCTGCTGTATGCCGACAGCATAGGAGCCCACCTGCAGCCCGGACATATCGACTCGGTGAACATACAGTTCACGGCTGACTTTGCCAGCGGCTGCGGCTCGACGGTGAACTTCCTGGTGCGGTTCTTCCCCAGCTACGACACCACGATAGTGGCCAGTATATGCGACGGCGAGACCTACCACTGGACCACCAACGGACAAAACTATACACAGACCACCAACAGCCCGCGGGTGGACCTCACCACGCAGACGGGCTGCGACTCGACGGTGCGCCTGGACCTGACCGTCTACAGCACGAGCCACTCGGTGGAGCACCGCAACGACTGCAAACCCCTGCTGTGGCACAACGGGCACCTCTACACCCACAACAACACCGACACCTACGAGAGCGACACGGTGGTGCTGAAGAACGTGGCGGGGTGCGACTCGGTGGTGCAGCTCGACTTTGTGATACACCCCATGACGCCCAAGATAAAGAGCAGCCTGAAGTATTTCGACTATGACCACCTCGACGTGGTGCTGGAAGACCGCTCGGTGGGCGGCGAGAGCCGCGTGTGGCGCTTCCCGCAGGGCAGCAACCAGTATGCCAAGACCGCCTACTGGACCCTGCCGATAGACATGCAGGCACACGACACCGTAGACGGCGCACGCATATGGCTGGTGGAGACCAGCCAATACGGCTGTGTCGACTCGACCTCGGTGCTGCTGCCGTTCCACAAGGAGACCTTCTGGATGCCCAACGCCTTCACCCCCGACAACCCCACGGGCAACAACACCTTCGGCTCGAAGAGCCTCAACACGGTGAAGCAGGAGATGATAGTCTACGACCGCCGTGGCGACCTGGTGTTCAAATGCGACGGTGTGGACTGCACCTGGAACGGCACCGACCTGAACGGGAACCCCATGCCGATGGGCACCTATGTCTACATAGTACGCTACACCACAAAAGACGAGCCCGACGTGACACAGGTGAAACGCGGCTCGGTGACACTGATACGTTGACAAGAGACAAAGAAAACACACAAACAATATGAAAGCACAAGCAATTGTACTCGCCACCGCCCTTGCGGCGAGTCTGAGCGCCGGAGCGCAAATCATAGGCAACAGCGTGCCCACTCCGCCGCAGTCGTGCCACGAATACCAGTGGCCTGCCACCGTCGAGCCCTGCCCCGATGTGCAGATTAAACAGAAACACGACCACACCCCCCTGCCGCAATATGCCGAGAAAGGCTGGGACACGGTGGTGTCGTGCACCCAGCGCACCCTCGACCTGAGCTGCATGCCCTATATACCGGTGCAGTTCTTCGACGGACGCTACTATGTCGATGAAATTCCCTACAACCCACCAGACGCCACCTTCTACCTGGAATATAATCCTGCCACCGATGCCAATAACCCATTGAAAAAGAAAATGGCCATTAGCAATGACGACGACTGGGCTCCAAATTATGTCAACATCGCTTTCCCGTTCTATTTTTTTGGTATACAAAAGAATGCGTTCATATTGGGAGACAATGGAATTCTCACATTTGCCCAACCCTCGGGTTATTCTGGAGGTGGAAATTGTCCTTATTCGTCCACAACCGCCCTACCTTGGCCTTCTTCCGTACCCAGTAGTCCGAGTTGCGATCCTGCACTCATGCGCGATGCAATCTATGGGGTGTATGAGGACACCTACACTGGATACAACGGAAATTATATGTCAGGAAACCAAGGTATCTACTATGGTGTATTGGACGATTTTCCTTGTCGTAAGATTATAGCCAGCTGGAATCAAATACCTGTATTCAGTGATTCAACCAAACGCCAGACCTATCAAATGGTATGTTACGAAGGCTCTAACATCATCGAAGTACATATCAAGCAACGCAAGTGTTGTTCCTCTACCAATGGGGGCAAGGGTCTTATTGGCATCCAGAACGCTAACGGTCAACCACAAGTAAAAGGTAGCATTGGGTCGTCAAATATGTTTGTGATGAACGGACAGCCTGCTGCCTTCTGGCCAGAGGGCAGAAACGTCTTTACCAGCGAAATAACCAATAAAGCCTACCGCTTCACCCCGCAGGGCACCACCAACTATAGCAGCATGTGGTACCGCATATTCGACGACGGGCGCGACTCCATACAGCTCACAACCGACCCCACCGACACCAACGGCTACTATATTCCAATGGGCGAGACCTACGACACCTGCCCCACCCTGACCCGCGCCATTGTGAGCCCCACGGTCCCCTCAAAGTATGTCTTCGAGCTGCGCTTCTTCAACCCCCTGGGCGACACACCCAATGGCCGCTTTATCCTGCGCGACACAATCTTTGTGGGCGTCGACACGCTGAATTCCGTGACCCTGCGCGAGCTGTCGGACCCCAACGCAGCCAGCGAGTTCAAGATCTGCGAAGGCAACACAGCACACATGCGTCTGGAATACCCCAGCACACAGCAAGCCTACGACATACGCTACTCGGCCTATCGCATGGCTAACGGCGAGCAGGTGGAGTTGAACCTTGACAACTGCCTTTCGGTCAGCGACGAGAACGAGACCTCAGACATGGTATACTACAATGTAGACCTGAACACCGTTACGGCTCCCACCGACGGATTGATACCCAACAAGATTGACTCCATATACCTCACCGCCAGCGTCGACTTTGTGAGCGGATGCTTCAACAATACGAATATCCTAATAAGGAAATACCCCAACTTCAACATGTCGGAGGTATACCGTATCTGCAAGGGCGAGACATTCCACTGGGCTGCCAACAACCACGACTACACCCAGACCACCAACCCCGACAACGAGTTTGTCACGCTCACCTCGGAGGCCGGCTGCGACAGCGTGGTGCACCTGGCCCTGACCGTCGACACGGTGAGCCACACCGTGGACCACATCATGGACTGCAAGCCGATACGCTGGATCAACGGCAAGGTGTACAATCACAGCAACTACGAAACCGCCGCGACCGACACGGTGATGCTGCAGAACGTAGCAGGGTGCGACTCGGTGGTGCAGCTCGACTTCACGATGCACCCCCTCACCGCCAAGCTGAAGAGCAGCCTCGAGGCGTTCGACTATGACCACCTCGACGTGGTGCTCAACGACCTCTCCACCGGCAACGACAGCCGCACATGGCGTTTCCCCTACGGCATAGACCAGCACGGTTCGACCGCCTACTGGAGCATACCAGCCGACTTCGACGAGGCCACCATCTGGCTCATAGCCAACAGCCCATATGGCTGTGTGGACTCCACATCGATAACCCTGCCGTTCAACAAAGAGACATTCTGGGTACCCAACGCCTTCACCCCCGACAACCCCACTGGCAACAACACCTTCGGCTCGGTGAGCCTGAAGACTGTAAAGCAGGAGATGCTTATCTACAACCGCAGAGGCGAACTGGTGTACAAGTGCGAGGGTGTGGACTGCACCTGGGACGGCACCGACCTGCACGGCAAAGCATCGCCGCAAGGCACCTACATATACATCATACGCTACACCAACGAGTTCGAGCCCGCAGTGACAAAGGTGAAGAACGGCACGGTGACGTTGATACGATGAAACACTGACAAGGACTACAAATGAAAATAGCAGTAGTGGGAGCCACGGGGCTCGTGGGGCGCGAGATGCTCACGGTGCTCGAAGAGCGTGGCTTCGGAAAAGAAGAGATAATAGCGGCAGCGTCGGCCAAATCGGTGGGGAAAGAGATACCCTTTGCCGGACGCATGCTGAAGGTAGTGAGTGTGGACGAGGCCATAGCGGCCCGTCCACATTTCGCCATATTCTCGGCCGGTGCGGCTGCCTCGCGCCAATATGCACCCCTCTTCGCCGCCCAAGACACCACGGTGGTGGACAACAGCTCGGCGTGGAGGAAAGACCCCGAGGTGCCCCTTGTGGTGCCCGAGATAAACATAGGCGCCGTGCGCCCAGACGACCGCATCATCGCCAATCCCAACTGCAGCACCATACAGATGGTGCTGGCAATCTCGGCCCTGCAGCGCGAATACGGCATACGCCGTCTGGTGATAGCCACCTACCAGAGCATCACCGGCACCGGTGTGAAGGCTGTGCGCCAACTGGAGGCTGAGGAACACGGCGAGACTCCCGCCGAACGGGCCTACCCCTATCAGATACACCGCAACCTCTTCCCCCACGGCGGCGACTTCCAGCCCGATGGTTACACTACCGAAGAGCAGAAGCTTGTCGACGAGACACGCAAGATATTCGCCGACCCCGCCATTGCTATCACCGCCACGGTGGTGAGGGTGCCTGTGGTGGGAGGCCACAGCGAGGCGGTGAATGTGGAGTTGCGCCGCGACTACGACCTCGACGAGGTGCGCCGCCTGATAGCCAATACCCCAGGTGTGATACTCTACGATACCCCGTCGGAGAACAAGTACCCCATGCCCATACTTTCGCACCACCGCGACGAGGTGTGGGTGGGCCGAGTGCGCCGCGACCCCTCGCAGCCCAACAGCCTCAACCTGTGGGTCTGTGCCGACAATATACGCAAGGGGGCCGCCACCAACGCAATACAGATAATGGAAGCACTAATCAAACAGCAACAATAATGTATCGTCGACTCTTCCCAATAGCACTGGCATTCATCTGCCTGACACTTGCATCGTGTGGCAAAAAGGCCACTTTCGACGAGCAGCGCGACTTCGAGCGCGATATCTGGAACCGCTTCACCCCCGAAGTGTTCGAGGTGAGAATAGACAAGCCAGAAGACTACTACAACATAAACCTCACCGTGGCCTTCGACACCGCGGCGTTCCGCTATGGCAGCCTGCCACTCACCATCAACCTCTACACCACAAACAACGAACGCCGCATGTTCTACAGCGAAGTGGCCTTCAAGGAAAACGGCCGTTGGAAAGGCGAGATGCATGACGGCTACCGTGTGGTGACCCAGCGCATACGCTCATACTTCAGCTTCAACGGCAAGGGCGAACACCGTATGGAGATAGGCCAGGCTACGAGCCAGTACGACCTGGAAGGCATCCACGCCATCGGGCTCCAGATAGAGCAGGCTCCTTTGGACTACGATTTCTGAGCGCCGCCAAGCCCATGATAGACGCCTCTATCAATCCCAACATAGACCGCATAGCACTGCGTCTGAAAACCATTCCCGAGAACCCTGGTGTATATCAACACCTCGACGCCGACGGGAAGGTGATTTATGTGGGCAAGGCACGCAACCTGCAACGTCGTGTGTCGAGCTACTTCTCGCATTACGACGACAAGAGCGCCAAGATAAAGATGCTGGTGCGGTCGGTATACGATATACGAGTCACGGTAGTGGCCACCGAAGTAGACGCATTGCTGCTTGAGAACAGCCTCATCAAGCGCTACCAACCGCGCTACAACTCGATGCTCAAGGACGACAAGACCTACCCCTACCTCTGCATCACCGACGAAGACTACCCCCGCATCATATATACCCGCCGCCGTAACCTGAAGGGACAGTACTACGGTCCCTACCCCAACGGGCGCATACTGCGCGAGCTGCAGGACATCATACGGCAACTGTTCCAATACCGCACCTGCGACACCAACCTGCAAGCCGACGAGATATCAAAATCCACAGCCGCGCCACGACGGGCCTGCATGAAGTACCAAATAGGCCTCTGCGGCGCCCCCTGCATAGGCAGGCAAAGCCACGAAGACTATATTGCCACCATAGCCGATATACGCCGCATACTGAAAGGAGACTTCGGTGAAATACTCGACGGCCTCAAACGACGTATGTATTCCCTCGCCGACGAGATGCGCTATGAGGAAGCAGAGGCGGTGAAGCACAAGATACGTTTGCTCGAAGAGTACCAAAGCCGCTCGACGGTGGTCGGTGCCAATGTGAAGGATGTTGACGTGGTGAGCATAATGAGCGACGAACGCTACGCCTACATCAACATGATGCGCATCAAGAACGGGGCCATCATATACAGCATCAGCAACGAGATCAAAAAACAACTCGACGAGAGCGACGAGGAGATACTCTCCACCGTGGTGCCAGCCCTCCACGAACAGACCGGAAGCACCGCAACAGAGGTGGTGCTGCCATTCATAGTTCATGACCTGCCAGAAGAATATATAAAACAAACTGTCGATGCACGCGGAGACCGCCGCAAACTGCTTGAGCTCTCGCTCCGCAATGTGGAGAGCTACATGAAGCAATGTCGTCACCAACGCGCCCTGACCCAGGGCGATGCAGCCCCACAGGCAGTGAAGCTGCTCGAACGCCTGCAGCGTGCCCTGCAACTATCCAAACTGCCCATGGAGATAGAGTGTTTCGACAACAGCAATATACAGGGAGCCTACCCCGTAGCAGGCATGGTGCGTTTCAGTGCCGGAAAACCCAACCGCAGCGAATACCGCAAGTTCAACATTAAAACGGTGGAAGGACCCGACGACTATGCTTCGATGGCCGAAGTCATAGAGCGCCGCTACAGCCGTCTTTCGGAAGAAGGCAAGCCTCTGCCGGACCTGCTCATGGTAGACGGTGGCGAAGGTCAGATGCACATTGCACGCCAGGTCATTGTAGACCGTCTGCAACTAAATATTCCCATAGCGGGTCTTGCCAAGGACGACAATCACCGCACAAACGAACTGCTTTGCTTTGACTCGGAAGGCGAGATACGCACCGTAGGCCTCAAGCCCACCGACGCCCTCTTCCACTTGATGGAGCAGATACAGAACGAGGTGCACCGATTCGCCATCACATTCCACAAAGACAAACGCAGCAAAGGCACTTTCCGCACCGCCTTGACCGACATACCCGGCATTGGAGAAAAGACGGCCCACGACTTGTTGCTTCGTTTTGGCAGTGTGAAGCAGGTGATGCTCCAGAATATTGACGACCTGAGCGCCGCCATAGGTCCAGCAAAGGCACGGACTGTATACAGCCACCTGCATCCTGAGTCAGAATAACTCGGGATGCTACCATTTCATTACACGGCAAACAATCAATAGAGGAAGTTGTTGTATGGGTAGCGTACAGCGTGTATGCGGCGCACTTCTTCATAGAGCATATCGCGAAGAGCGTCGATATTGCTTTTTTCGGCTGCCGAGATGAATATGCACTTTCCCTGCTTGCCCATCCAGCTCTCCTCCAACATTTCCAGCGTCCAGTTGGCACGGGTCACGGGGCTTAGGTCGTCGGCATCTTTCTCGATATAAGTGTAGGCATCAATCTTGTTGAACACCATAATGGTTGGCTTGTCGGCAGCACCTATTTCCTCGAGTGTGCGTCCCACGGCGGCTATCTGCTCTTCGTGGTCGGGATGCGAAATGTCGACCACATGCAACAAAAGGTCGGCTTCGACAACCTCGTCGAGTGTCGACTTGAAACTCTCAACCAACTGGGTAGGCAGTTTGCGGATAAAGCCCACGGTGTCGGTAAGCAAGAAAGGCAGATTGCCAATAACCATCTTGCGGACCGTTGTATCGAGGGTGGCAAAGAGTTTGTTCTCGGCAAAAACATCGCTCTTGCTCAAGAGGTTCATAAGCGTGGACTTGCCTACGTTGGTATAGCCCACCAGTGCCACGCGGACAAGGCTTTCCCGGTTCTTACGTTGCAAGGTCTTCTGTGTGTCGAACTTGGCCAACTGCAGCTTGAGAGCGGAAATACGCTCCTTGATAAGGCGGCGGTCGGTCTCTATCTGCGTCTCGCCAGGGCCACGCATACCAATGCCACCACGCTGACGCTCGAGGTGGGTCCAAAGACGGGTAAGGCGCGGCAGCATATACTGCAACTGGGCCAACTCGACCTGAGTCTTGGCTATAGACGTGCGAGCGCGCTTGGCGAAAATGTCGAGGATGAGAGTAGTACGGTCCAATATACGACACTCGAGTTCCTTTTCAAGGTTGCGTAACTGGGCTGGACTAAGTTCATCGTCAAAGACTATAAAATCGACCTCAAGAGCCTGCTTGTATTCCTTTATCTCCTCCAGCTTGCCACTTCCAACATAAGTACGAGTATCGGGGCGTTCGAGGCGCTGGATTACTTTTTTCAGGGTGACGCCGCCAGCCGTCTCGAGCAGGAATTCGAGTTCGTTGAGGTACTCTTCTGTGCGTTCCATTGTCTGCTGTGAGGTGCAGACGCTGACCAATATGGCCTTTTCCTGCACGGGGAGGGTGCTGAAGGTGTTCCTCACTTTATTTGATTGTCTTTTCAAGGTGTTCGGTTCCCCTTCGGGGTAGCGTTCCTGCGGCGAGGGGCGCTTGGCCGTTTCGTCGCCTATGGAGTTTCTGAACTTGCCTTGCTTATTTGGATTCCAGTTGGGCATTGAAGATGTTTTCTAAAGGTTCAACCGCAGCGGACCACGAGTAGTTCTCCAAGACGAAGCGGTGGCCGCCGTTGGCGATGGCGTCGTGCAATTCCTCGGTTCCCATTTTCAAAATGAGGTCGGCTATCTGCTGGGCGGTGTCGCCCACCAGCAGGTGCTCCCAGGGGGTGGCTCCCAGAGGCGTGGCAGCAATGGTGGTGGTGATGCAGGGGAGCTTCATGGCCATGGCTTCGAGCAGCTTGTTCTGCATGCCGGATCCGATACGCATGGGAGCTACGAATATCCGAGCAGAGGCGTAGGCGAGGCGGATGTCGGGGAGGCGGCCGGTGACGGTGACGTGGGGGCCAGCGAGAGCGCGGACGGCGGGCTTTGGGTCGGCGCCGGCGATGAGCACTTTGTGCCCATAGGGGCTCTGCGCGCGGACGAGGGGCATGATTTCGTTGACGAGCCAGGTGGCTGCGTCAACATTGGGGGCGTAAGCCATGTTGCCGGTGAAGACGATATCGTAGAGCTTCTCCGCGCGGCTGTGGGCGGGGGAGAAATAACGAGTATCGACGCCGTTAGGCACTATGATGACCTGCTTCCCTATGGCCTGGCGGTCGGCCTCTGCTATGACTGAGGTGGCCCCGAAAAGGCCGAGCGCCTGCTGTTCGGCACGCTGGAGGGCGCGCCACTCATAGCTCAGCAGCCAGCGCAGCGGTCCGTGCGAGTGCTCCATGCGCCGCCGTGTGTTGAGGGAGAGGGCGTCCTGATAGTCGAGCACTTTGGGGTATGGGGAGCGGATGACGGTAGGTATGGTGCGCACCATCTGACAGTAGACGACGTCGGGCTGAACCTGACGTTCCCATGCGGCGTAGGCGCGTCGGGCGCGACGCGAAGTCCAGTAGCCCAGCTGCAGCGGTTTCCCCTTCAGAAAAGCCGTAAGCACGCCCCACGCGGCTTCCCACCAATGCAGGTGGATATAGTCGACCGCGGTGCATACAGTGTTGAGGTGGTCGTAGTGTGCGTGCGGCACCTTGGTGTGGGACAGCGCGAAAAGATAGACCTGATGCCTCTTGGCAAGCTCCTCCATCTGATGATAAGCACGGAGTTTGTCGCCCTTGTCGAGGGGATACGGGAAACGCGGCAGGAGGAAGAGGATTCTCATAGATTAGAAGAGTTGTGTCTGTGTACCTTCGGCAAAGCCTTGTCGCTCATCGTTTAGTTGGGAGCTGGTAATTGCGATATCAGTGTCGTCTACACTTTCATCCCCTTCATCAGAATTCGAACCTGTATCTTCCTCCGGGTCTTCCTTGAGGGGTTGCAACCAGTTGAAACTCTCCACGGCGAAGGTGGTGATACGCTTGCCTTTAGCCTTTACGCCTTTGACTGCAATAAAGTCCTCCACCTCGATTATCTCAGACGAAATCTTCTTGCCGCTATCTGGTGTATAAACCACCTCAAGCCGGGGATAGAAATCCATGTTGAACTGAATAAGGGTGGAGCCGTCGTCGTCGAGATAGGGAGTTTTGCGGTCTGTCGGTTCCGGGACAAAACGCTTGAGGTAGGGATAACCGTCGGCCGAACGATAGAGCACGGTGACGGGCTGGTCGGGGCGGAACTTGCGAAGTTCCACAAGGTCGTCGTCATAGTGGTTGCCAAGGTCGAAGGAGGTGGTGCGATAAGTACCCGACTGCATGAGGGCGAGTATACGGTCGTGACCGCGGAACTCGCCAAGGAAGCGGCCTGCCTCGTTCACATTGAGTCGCTTCACACTCTCGTCAAACCAAATCTTGCGGGCACTGAGGGTACTGACGCCAGAGTCCTTGAGGTTGATGCTGCGCACGGGGTTGCGCGTCAGAATATTGCCCATAGCATCGCGTCCCTTGATGGCGAGGGTCTTGAAGTCGAAATCGAAAGAGACCTTCTTCAGTTTGGGATTGGAGACATGGTGGATAGTGACCACCTCGGCCTCGCCGTTGGGGTTGGCTGTGAAGTAGAGCACCTTGCTATTCTTGGTACCCTTGGTGAGGGTATAGTCGCGGTCGCGGGTCACAGAAGTAACCGAGAAGCGCTTTACCATAGCATATCCCGAAGGGCCGTCACGATAGATAAGGTTATATACGGTACGTTCGTCGCGCTTGCGGAACACCGACACGAATAGTAGCTCTTTGCAGTCTTGAGACCCAACAAAGACCTTCTCCTGTATCTTGGTGACCATCATGGTACCGTCGCGACGGAAAGCTATGATATCGTCGAGGCGCGAGCACTCGCAAGCGACCTCAACACCCTCTTCACGCTTTAGACCCCAGCCCACAAATCCTGTGGCATAGTTGACATATAGTTTTTCATTTGCGATAGCAACCTGGGTGGCTTCGATATCGTCGAAGTTGCGTATCTCGGTCTTGCGTTCACGTCCTTTGCCATACTTCTTCAGTATGTCCTGGAAATAGCGGATTGCGTAGTCGGTGAGGTGTTCGAGGTGATTCTTCACCTCGTCAATGGTCATCTCTATCGACTCTATCTCTTCGGCAGCTTTCTTGATGTCGAACTTGGAAATCTTGCGTACAGGTTTCTCTGTCAGCTTCAGTACATCTTCACGAGTGATTTCACGTTTGAAGTGTTTGCGGTAGGGGCCAAAAGCCTTATGCATATCGTCCACCTGCTCTTCCCAAGTGAGGCTGTCACGCTTCTCCATCTTCTTATAGATACCCTTCTCGAAGAATATCTTTTCGAGACTGACCCAATGCCAACGGTCTTCAAGTTCGCCAAGCTGTATTTCCAGTTCCTGCCGCAGGAGGTCTTTGGTGCGGAAGGTATTGTGGCGCAGAATGTCGCTGGCAGTCATAAACACCGGTTTGTCGTCGACAATGACACAAGTCTGCGGCGAAAAACTAATCTGGCACGACGTAAAGGCATAGAGGGCGTCTATCGTCTGGTCGGGGCTTACTCCCGATGGAAGGAATACCACTATTTCCACCTCGGCGGCTGTATTGTCGTCGACCTTCTTAATCTTTATCTTACCCTTCTCGTTGGCCTTCAATATGCTGTCTATAAGCACATCGGTAGTGACCGAATATGGCAATTCCGTAATGACAATAGCCTTACGTTTCTCGTCGTAATGCATCTTGGCGCGTATACGCAGACGTCCGCCAAGGGCTGCGTCGTTGTATTTGCTCACGTCGATAAGGCCGCCCGTAGGAAAGTCGGGGTATATCTCGAACGGCACATTCTGCAATATCTTGATGCTGCTCTCCAACAGCTCGCAGAAGTTATACGGCAGGATGACACTTGTAAGGGTTACGGCAATACCTTTGGTGCCCTGAGCCAACAGCAGGGGGAACTTGATAGGCAAGCTTACAGGCTCTTTCTTGCGACCGTCGTAGCTGGGCTTCCATTGGGTGGTCTTGGGGTTGAATACCACCTCCTTTGCAAATTTGGAGAGGCGTGCTTCTATATAACGGCCGGCGGCAGCATCGTCGCCGGTGAGTATGTTACCCCAGTTACCCTGGGTATCGATAAGCAGGTCCTTCTGACCCATATTGACAAGGGCATCCTTTATACTGGCATCGCCGTGGGGGTGGTACTGCATGGTGTTACCCACTATGTTGGCCACCTTGGTATAGCGGCCGTCGTCGGTCTCGTCCATAGCGTGCAGTATGCGGCGCTGCACAGGCTTCAAGCCGTCGTCGATATCCGGCACCGAGCGGTCCAATATGACATCGGAGGCATAGTCTACCCAATAGTCTTTGAACATATTGCCCAGCGAGAGGGTCGAGCCTTCGGTCTCTGCAGGCTGGGTCTCTTCTGTATAGTTTTGCTCTTCGGGGATGATATCTTCGTTATCTTCCATACTTTCTCTCTTGACGTTTCATAAATTAGTGTCTGCTGGCGTTGATAAACCAACGTCCGCCGCGCAATTTTTTGTGGTCCTTGTCCCAGCTCCAGAGTACCCAGCGGGCCTTACCCACAATGTGGTCCTCGGGCACAAAGCCCCAGTAGCGGCTGTCCTGGCTGTTGTGACGGTTGTCACCCATCATCCAGTAGTAATCCTGTTTCACAGTATAGTTGTCGGTCTGTTCACCATTGATATAGAACTTTCCGTCACGTACCTCGAGTGTGTTGTGTTCGTACGAGGTAATCACGCGGCGATACATCTCTATATTGTCGGCCGTGAGCTGCAACACTTCGCCACGGGCGGGGATATGCACCGGGCCATAATTGTCCACACTCTGCGGCATAGCACCCATATTGGGATACAAGCCTTCAGACTCGGCGGGGGCATAATACGTATCCACCGACAACACACCGCTCATCTTGCGCAGCTTGGCCGCCATCGGAGCCGAAAGCGACACACGCATCTGCAGCACATTGCCCATCTGCATCGCCGACATAAGTGCAGTCTCAATATCCTCGACACTCAATCCTGCATTGTCAAAAAGGCGGCGCGGGTCCTTATAGAGTTGCTGCAAGTCGAACGAGACCACATATTCCATCTCGGCATCTTGCGGGAAATCGACCGCCTGTCCGTCCACAAACACCTGTCCGTCCACCACCTGCAGGGTCTCGCCCGGCAAGCCTATGCAACGCTTGATATAGTTCTCGCGGCGATCCAGCGGGCGCGCCACGGGCTTGCCGAGAGGCATCTCCCCTTCGCCGTAGTTTATTGTCAGGCCACCACGCATCACCGCCTCGCGGCCAAACTGCTGCAAAGCCTGATAGTATGTATATTTACCCGTCGGGAAACCGCTCAGGATAGTGTCGCCTGCCGGGAAGCCGAAGACCACCGCGTCGTACCTCTCAACCTTGGAATATCCGGGGAAGCGGTGATAGGGCAACTCAGGCCAGTCGAGATAAGACTTCGCATTGACAAGAGGTATCATATTGTGCATCAGCGGCAGGGCCAACGGAGTCATCATCACACGCGGACCATAGGCCAGTTTGCTCACCATCAGGTGGTCGCCCACCATCAGGCTCTTCTCCATCGAGCTACTGGGTATCTGGTAAAGCTCAAATATGTTGCCACGGATAATCACGGCGGCTATAATGGCGAACACGATAGCGTCGAGCCAGTCACGTGCCTCGCTCACCTTCGCCGGCGGTTCAGCGATAGGGTCGTGATACTTTATCTTGCCGTTCAGGCCCAGTATGGGGAGGTATATCCATGGGAAAATGACAGCAAAAGTCTGCTCCCAGAAACCATAGCGACGGAACACCTTGGCCGTCTCCACCACCAACAGCAGGAACACAAACACATTGATGGCGGGTACCAACAGGTAGATATACCACTTCCAACTCTTGCCACACACCTTCACCCACACAACCATGTTGTATATCGGCACCACTGCCTTCCACGGCGCCACACCGGCCTTCTTGAACACAAACCAAAGGCCGAAAAACGTGCCCACAAAATACAAAATCAACAGAATGTCGTATATCATATCGTTTTTTAGTTTTAAGTTTTAAACTGTGAGTCTTAAGTGGTGCGTAAACCACTCAAAACTTAAAACTCACAGCTCTCAGCTATATTTATAAGTTTCTCTTTTTCTTTGTTCCAGTCCATGTCCTTTCGGGCCTCGGCAAAGTCATAGCCTCCCCTGCCCTTCTCCAGCACCCTTCCGACAGCGCGCGCCAATGCCTGTGCTTTGGCCTTCTCGTCAGCGCCATGCAGTCGGTCAATCACCTCGCCCACGCCGAAGCGTCTTACAACTGCGGCCATCTCAGGCAGGTCGCTCACCACCATCGGCACACCGGCTTGCACAAAATCGCCTATACGGTTGGGCAACGCATAGTGGTAGTTCAAGCCCATGTCCTCGAGCATCACCAGGCCCACATCGACCTGGGGCGTCAGCCGTTCCAGCTCGGCAGGTTCAATACGGCCCAGAAACTCCACCCTGTCGCTCCACGGCTTGCCGGCGGCGTATGCCTTCATCTCTTCCAGCAAGTCGCCGTCGCCCGCCACCACCAGGCGGCAGTCCGGCAGCCATTCCAGTGCATCAATAGCCCAGTCCACACCTCTTCCAATATTCACCTTGCCTTGATACAACAACGTGGCAAATTGCGACCGACTTTCGGCGGCGCCGCTCACCGCACTCCGTTCTCCGCAAGGCACATTCCTCACCACCGCCATCTCCACTCCGTAGAGCTCCCTATAGTAATCGGCGACGCTTTGGCACACCGTCAGCAGGGCGTCGCACTTAGGCATCAGCTGCCGCTCCACAGTGCGCCACACCCACTTCACAAAAGGCTTGTGGCGTATCTCCGGCACTTCGGGGAAGATCTCGTGGGCATCCATCACCAACGGCCTCCGCAGCCTACGTGCCGCCAAGCGGCAGCCCGGCAGGGTGTCTGTGTCGTTGGCCCACACAATATCCGGACGCAGGGCCAAAACCTTGCGGCACAGGGCCAGATTGTATTCCAGATAGAAACGCCAGCCACGCCCGTGCCGGGTCGGCACATCGGTCCGGCCCACAGTCACCACCTCGTACCCCGCTTCCCGCAGGGTGGCGGCATGGCGCTGCACCCGACGGTCGGTCACCAAATCGTTGGTCACCGCCATCGCAATCCGTAGCTGTTTTTTCCCTTCCAAAACTTTATTATAACGCAATTGGAAAAAAAATCGTATTTTTGCACCGATTTTTTTATCAACACCCTCATGAGAAAGACCACCCTCCTCATCCTCAGTCTCCTCCTCGCCGCTTGCGGCTCTCCGAGCCGCCTTGCAGCCCCCGAACCGGGCCCACCGATAGAACGCGACATGGTATGGCAGCTTGTCGCCATACGCGGCAAAGAGGTGAAGACCTCATCCGTCACCCTTTCCATCAATACCGAGACCTGCTCCCTCTTCGGACAGGCCGCCTGCAACCGCTACTTCGCCAACTACACCCTCTCCGGCTCCAGCCTCTCGCTCCAGCCCCTCACACATACCGACATGCAGTGTCCCGAAGCCGACATGCTCGCCGAGGAACGCTACCTCAACCTCCTGCAGAAAGCCGACTCAATCAGCTGGACAGCCTACGAGCTCGTCCTCTACCAACGCAACCGTGAAATACTGAGATACGAACTACGCTAACCTTAAACCCTAAACCTTGAAACTAAGCTACAAATACCACACCTTCAACCTTCCGCTCTGCCTCCTCCGGCGCCTCAAACGCCGCATGAGGTGGATACGCGCCGCCGGATGCATCGTCACCGACCAGGAAGGCAACATGCTCCTCATACGCCGCAACGACCGCTGGGACCTCCCCAAAGGCAAAGTGGAGCCCGGCGAGACCCTGCTCGCCGCCGCCCTGCGCGAAACACGCGAAGAGACAGGCATCGACTGCCTGCCTTCATCCATATCCGTTTCCCGTTCTCCCATCAAGACCTACCACATCTTCAAGTGGGGAAGGCGTGCACGCCGGTCGGGGTTTCCCGGTGGATGGCACCTTAAGCAGACCTCCTGGTTTCCAGCCTGTGCCGGCGGCACCACACCCCACGGCAAACCACAGGACGAAGAGGGCATCACCGACATCGTGTGGGTCTCGCCCGACCAGTGGTATCAACGCCTCCAGACCTCCTACGGCACCCTCAAAACCCTCTCGCAACAATGGAAACTCTCTCTGAAATAGCCCTTTCCCTCACCCCCGGTCTCGGCCCTGCCGGCGTGCGCCACCTCCTGCGCCTCTTCGACGGCGAAGACCCCTTCGCCCTCCCGCCAGCCACACTGCGCCAGGCCTTCTCCTCCCCCTCCAGCCCCGTCCTGCGGGCCATCATCGACAAGGCCGCCTTCGGCCGTGCCGAGCAGGAGCTGCGCTACATCGAGCAGCACGGCATCCGCGCCCTCTTCTGCACCAATCCCGACTATCCGCAGCGCCTCAACCGCGCCGAGACGTCAGACTGTCCCGTCCTGCTCTATGTGCTCGGCGATGCCAGTCTCAACCCCGAGCGCTCCGTGGCCCTTGTGGGCACCCGCCGCGCCACCCCGCAGGGAAGAGACACCACCGCCGACATCGTCTCACAGCTACTCCCCCTCGGCACCACCATAGTGAGCGGCCTCGCCTATGGCATCGACACCGCCGCCCACAGCGCCGCCCTGCAGCACAACCTGCCCACCCTCGCCGTCCTCGGCCACGGCCTCGACCGCATATACCCTCCGCAGAACCGCGCCCTCGCCGCCAGCATCGTCAACCAAGGCGGCGCCCTCGTCACCGAATACCCAGCCGGCACCCCCATAAACCCCAACTACTTCCCGGCACGCAACCGCATCATTGCCGCCCTCTCCGACGCCACCGTCGTCGTCGAGGCGTCGGACAAGGGCGGCGCACTCATCACCGCCGCCATCGCCACCACCTACCAGCGCGACGTCTTCGCCTGCCCCGGCCGCCTCTCCGACCCCTACTCCCGCGGCACCAACAACCTCATAGCCACCGACAGGGCCACCCTGCTGCGCAGCGCCGACGACATAGCCTCGCGCCTCGGATGGCCCCGCCTCCAGAGTGCCAAACCAGAGCAGACCACGCTCTTGCCCACCCTCTCCCCCGACCAGCAGCACATAGTCGACATCCTCGGCCAACACACGCAACTCTCTCTCGACGAGATAGCCGCGCTCGCCGGCATGCCCGTCCCAAAGACGGCATCCATCCTCTTCGGCCTCGAGATGCAAAAAACCATCCGTGCCCTCCCCGGCCGCCTCTACGAGAAAGCCTGAGGCCGGCCAAACCCCACAAACACCTGTATACCAACCCGTAGACGCCGCACCAACACCGGCCGTTCCATACCACTTCCATACTATTTCTATAGTATTTCTTTACTGCTTGACTATAGAACTACTATAGAACGGTCGGAGAAATGTCGGACCTGGGTCGGACTTGGTACGGAGTCATCCGGTATCCATTTATGGCCAGACCGGTTCCTATCTGTTTTTTCGACGGCAGAGGGCCGGAAGCGGATAGGTGGTTTATTCTTAGGCGGTTGGATATTTTTTTTTGCCATGTCATTTTTTTTGCATACTTTTGCATGTTTTATATACATCTATATGAGAAAACTATTCTTTGCATTAGCTATTTTGCTGCCGCTGTATCTGACAGCACAGACCACGGTGACGGTGGTAACCTCGGACGGGGCTGCCAACCAGACCGTTGTGCAGTCGAGCGGCGAAATCTTTTTCGGGCTGGACTATATGGCCATATTGCCCAGCGCCGACGCGTCGAGCATGGTGACCTACCAGATGGACGATGTGAGCCGTGTGCTTTTTGAGGGCAATGTGAACATCGTGAACCTCGACGGCGCCACCCCCCTCTCGCTCTCGCCCAACCCCACGGCCGGGTGGTTCACCCTGCGCGGACTGGGCAGCGAACCCCAGACGGTGACGGTCTACAGCCTCGACGGGGCACGTATGATGCAGGGCCGCTATGCCGACGGCGAGCGCATCGACGCCTCGGCGCTGACGGCCGGAATATACCTGGTGCAGGCCGGTTCAAGTGTTGTCAAACTGATAAAGAGATAGCGCCATGAAGAGAATCATTGTTTTGACTCTGGCAGCCCTGGTCTGGGCCATTGGCGCGACAGCGCAGGCACAGCAACGCCACATAAAGGTATACGTCGGAGGCACAGCGGTCTACGACGCCACAACCAACGGCAGCAACGGCCTCCGCTTCAGCAACGGCAATGCCATTTTCACCCACAACGGCATCGAAACCACGCTGCCCGTGGCCGACATCGACAGCATGGTCTTCGTGAAACAAGGCAATAGCGACGACGACACCACCTATGCCGACACCGACACAATTGCGGTGGACACGGCGACTGCCATCCGCATCACGTGGAACGGCTCGTCGGTGGCGATAGAGAACCCCTATTCCACCCAGGGAGTTGACATCAGCGCCGTCGGCGGCCACGTGAGCGTCACCTCGACCATCGACATGGCCTACCTGACATACATGCTCGGCGGCAGCAGCAACGACGGCTCGCTGACCGTCACATCGGACGAGAAGGTTCTGCTGTATATGAACGACCTGAGCCTCGTCTCCACCTCCGGCCCCACCATACAGATGGCCAGCGACCGACGCATGGCCCTGCACCTCGAAGGCAACAACAGCCTGGCCGACGCGGCAGGCGGGAGCCACAAGGGAGCCCTGCAGGCGGCAGGCAAACTGTCGTTCCAGGGAAGCGGCCTGCTGGAGGTGACCGGCAACACCAAACATGGCATACAGAGCAGCGGCCGCTGTCTCAAACAGGGCGGCAACATAGTGATAGTGAATGCCGTCAAAGACGGTATGAATATCGACGACTTCCTACACTACGGCGGAGAAACGACGGTTGAGGCAGCCGGCTCAGACGGTATCGACGGCGACCAGGGCATCATTGCCCTCTACGGCGGCAGCGTGCACGTGGCCGCCGCCACCGACAACGGTCTCACCGCCGACGGTGCCATAACGCTGGGCGGTGCAAACGTCGACATAGCCTGTCCAAACGATGCCGCCAAGTGCATCAAGACCAAAGCCGACATGGTAGTGACTGCCGGTACTGTCACCCTCTCCAACCAAGGCGACTACACCATCGACACCGCTGCCGACGGCAGCCTCGACCTCTCCTACGCCACCGGCATAAAGGTGGACGGCAACCTGACAATGCTGGGCGGCAACATCACCCACAACGCCGCTTCGACCGCCAAGGCAGTGCGCTCCATCAGCTGCGACGGCAACATCTACCTGTCGGGCGGCACGCTCAATATCAACAACGTCAGTGCCATCAACCGCTTCCTCGTCAGCGGCAGCACCTACCAGGCCTATACCTCGGCCGGTATCAAGGCCGACGGCAACATAACCGTGGCCGGAAACGTCGACCTCAATATCACATGCAACGGCCGCTGCATCAGCACCGATGCCGACTACACCCAGAGCGGCGGAACGGTAGTGCTCAGCAACGCTGGAACAGGATTCACCCTGGTGGGCAGCGGCTCGAGCTGCACCGACGGCTTTGCACCCGCCTGCCTCAAGGCCGACAGCAGCGTCACCATCACAGGTGGCTCGTTCAGCGGCACCAGCACCGGCAAAGGCGGACGCGGCATAGTGACCGACGGACGCCTGACGGTGGGTACCCTCGGTGCGGCCGACAGCCTGGTGCGCATCTACGTCACCACCAGCGGCGCCACGGTAAATACCGGCAGCGGCAGCTGGGGTGGCAGCAGCGACTACTGGAAAGGTATAGCCAAAGGCATAAAGGCCGAAGGCGATATCATAATTAACAGCGGCTACGTGCAGAGCTACTGCTCGCAAACCACCGGCGACCCCGCGGGCGAAGCCATAGAGAGCAAAGACTCCATCATAGTCAACGGAGGCTACATAGAAGCCAACGCATACGACGATCCCATCAATGCAGCCGTATACTATGAGCAGACCGGCGGCTATGTGTGGGCCTACTCGCGCCACAACGACGCCGTAGACTGCAACGGCACGGTGATGCGCCTCTCGGGCGGAGTGCTGATAGCCATAGGCACCGAATGTGCCATAGACAACAACCGCGAGGCCAGCGGCAAGCTGTATATCACCGGCGGCACCCTCATAGCCATAGGCGGCAACATGGGTGCCATCGAGTCGGCCCCCACCTGCAGCGGCACACAGAAAGGACTCACCTGGGGCAGCTCCGGCGGCTGGGGCGGCGGCAGCGGTGTCTCGCTGGCCACCAATGGCTTCTGCGTGAAGACCACCGACGGCACCGAGGTGCTTACCTTCAAGATGCCCACGGTCAGCGGCAGCGGCTTCAACGATGTGCCGACCATGCTCAACGACAGCGGCACCAAACCGCCTCCCGGAGGTGGCGGCAGCGGCACCAGTGCAGTATATGTGTCGGGGCCCGGCATCACCAGCGGCTCCTACCGCTACTACACCTCGCCCACCGTAAGCGGTGGCAGCCACTGGCACGGCCTCTACACCGGCGCCACCGTCACCACATCGGGCAGCGGCACCTCGGTGACGGCACAATGAACCATAGAATGTTGAACAACGAATGCTGAAGATATGAAAAGTTTCTTGAAAATAGGTCTTTGGGCACTGGGGATTGCATTTCTCACCACCTTTGCCGCCTGCAACAAGGACGAAGGCGTGGGAGGAACAGCCACCATCGAGGGGCAGGTGTTCAAGGTGCTGCACCCCGACGACGACTATGACCTCACCGCCGACACCATAGTGGCAGCCAAGCAGGACGTATTCATCGTCTATGGCGACGACGGCTTTGTGGGCGACGATGTGGAGACCGGAGAGGACGGCAGCTTCCGCTTCCGCTTCCTCACCGCCGGCACCTACACCGTCTATGCCTACAGCGAACTGGCCACCGGTGAGCGGGTGGCTGTGAAGCGCACTGTGACCGTAAAACGCGGCGAGACGGCAACACTCGACCCAATATATATCCATAGCGGCAAAGCCTATGGCACCTCGATGGTGAAAGGGTGGGTCCGAGCCACTTGGTTCGACAAAGACGGCTACTTCCTCAACTCGGGCTGGGCCTACGACCAGCGGGTCTACATACAGCGCCTCGGTGAGCCATACTACTTCGACGACGTACGTGTAGGCCTCGACGGGCTGTTCTATTTCCAGAAACTGCAGCCCGACACATATATTGTCTTCACCTTCGGCGAAGACCCGTCGAACAGCAGCAACGTGGAGACCCCGGTGCCGGTATGCGACACCGTGGTGGTGGAGAAGAGCGACACTGTATACTCGGTTGGAATTATGAATATATACCTCAAAGCATGAAAAGATACATCTTGTTATTGTTGACGCTGTGCCTCATTGGCGGCAGCGTGGTGGCACAGGAGAAGCAGCAGGGGAAACGCGAGCGCAAGAAGAACCTCGTGGTGAGAGAATGGAACACCAAGGCCGGTTCCACCGTACCCTACCTCGACAACATGGTGACTTACGATGAGTTGGGCCGTAAGATAGAAGAGATTGAATATGCCTCATACGGCCAGAAAAAACGAGTCACCTACAGTTACGAGGGCACCAGCACAAAATGCACAGAACAGGTGGAATACGACGACAAGAACCGTCCGGTGCGCATCAAGAAGTTCGAATACAACGAAGACGGTACCCGCAAGTTGCAGAAGAACTACAAACCGAACGGCAAACTGGAGTCGACCAAGACCTTCGAATACACCTACAAATAATTCACGCAAGCCGGGATGGACATTCTCAGCCAGATGCAGCCTGTGGGGCTCGAAGACATGAAAGCCGTGAAGCTGATGAGCCGTGTGGACCAGAAATACATGGCTTCCGCCGATCAGTTGGAAGAGTTGCTCGGCCGCATAGCCGACGGCTACTTCGTGCAGCACATCGACGGCAATCCACTGGCCCCATACCGCACACTCTACTTCGACACACAGCGGCTCGACATGTACACCATGCACCACAACCAGAAACTCAACCGGCAGAAGCTGCGTGTACGCACCTACCGTTCCACAAACACCACCTTTTTCGAAATCAAGAACAAAGACAACAAAAAGAAAACAAGGAAGGTGCGGATACCGGTAGACGTGGACACGTTCGACCATGTGCTCGAGGTGGCGGAGGTGCAGGAGTTTGTCGACAAAAACACACCCTACCAGGTAGTGTCGCTGCACGAGTGTCTCGAGAACCGCTTCGAGCGCATCACACTGGTGGACCGCGGCATGAGCGAACGCGTAACCATAGACCGTGGCATCTGCTTCCACAATCGGGCCACCGGCATCGATGCCGACATCAGCCGGCTGCTGGTCATCGAGGTGAAGCACGAGGTCGGGGCACCTACCTCGGCCATAGAGCAGGCACTGCATGAGATGCACATACTGCCGAACCGCATGAGCAAATACTGCATCGGCACCGCCCTGACCGACCACTCCGTGAAGCACAACCGTTTCAAGCCAAAACTGTTATTCATCGAAAAAACACATAGATTATGAAGCTCCTACAGACCGATTTCGACCCCTCGATAGCCGCCCGTTTCGGCAACGCCGAAGAGCAGGGCATCGACTTTCTTGGACTGCCCCTGTTCGACGCACCGAGCCTATGGAAACTGCTCGTCCTGTTCGGCATCAACCTGCTGGTATGCTGGATAATCACCCATTTCTTCTACTACCGCAAAAGCCGTCGGCGCGACTACTATTTTACATACATACTCTTCAGTTCGGCCATCTTCCTTATCCTCTACAACCTGCAGAACATGACAATAGAGGTAGGCATTGCCCTCGGCCTTTTCGGTATCTTCAGCATGATACGCTACCGCACAGAGCAGTTGCCCATACGCGAGATGACCTACCTCTTTGTGCTGATTGCCATCAGCATTATCAACGGAGCCGGCATGGCCTCAAGCTACGCCTCGTTCATTGCCGTCAACGTGCTGTTCATTCTCATCATCTTTGTGCTTGAAGCGGTAGGCATGTTCAACCACAAGGCACAGAAGATTATCACCTACGAGAAGATAGACCTTATACGCCCCGATCGCCGCGAGGAACTTTTGGCCGACCTGCGCCAGCGCACCGGCCTCGAGATAGTGAAAGTGCAGGTAGGCAGCATAAACTTCCTGAAAGACACGGCATACCTGAAGGTTACCTATATTCCCGACGACCCTGAGCCGAACGACATAGACATGATAACAAAGTTCAAGAAGAATTGATGCGACGCCTCTGGCTTATAGCACTGCCGCTGTTGCTGGGAACCGTAGCCGGGGCCCAACAGCACGATTTTGCCACCGAGTTCCAGGCCGGCTACGGCCTCAAACCGTGGCGCGGAGGCAGCCTTTCCCTTACCGAGAAGGTACGCTTTGCCGACCTCGGCAGCCGCTACAGCCAGTCGAAGACGGCGGTCATAGTGCAGCAAAGCCTTTTGCGCCACCAGTTGGGCCTGTACGACATGCGCCTGCGCATTGGCGGCGGTTACACATTCATCAACCGTCTGAGCGACCACTACGAAAACCCTTGGTATGAGAACCAGCACCGGCTGATGGTGCAAGCCACCCTCTCGAAAGACTACGGCCACTGGCGTTTCGGCGGACGGGTACGCATGCAGGGCACCTTCCGCGACGAGACTCGCGGCAGCTACCGCTACAACCCGAAACTGATGCTCCGCGGCCGCCTCTCGGCCACATACTCCATGCCCGACAAGCCGTGGAAATTCGGAGGCAACGCCGAGTGCTTCTACCGTATGAACGACCCGCGCGGCGCCTTCACCGACGAGATACGCTGCACGGCCTCGGCCACGCGCCTCCTCGACCGCCACCAGAGCATAACACTTTACCTAAAATACTTCCACGAAATGCAGGTAGCCGACCCAATGCGGATGCTGGCCGTGGGAATAAACTACAACTTTGAGTAAATGAAACACAATACAATGATACACAAGATCACCATCGCCGCAGCGGCAGCACTCTGTCTCACTATCGGAGCCTGCGGCGGCAAGACCGAGAAGTTCAATTCGGCCGACGGAAAGGCCAACGCCACACACAACCTTGCCAACGACACCTGGCGCATCACCGACGGCGACGGCAACGAGCCAGTCACAGCCTACGACTCGATGCGCGTGGTGGAAGTGGGCGAAGACGGGCATCCCGCAAGCGTCATCTACTACCGCGGCAACGAGCGTCACCTGCGCCAGTACTACAGCAACATGCAGGTGCGATGCGAGGGTGCCACCGTCGACGGTCTGCGTGAAGGACGCTGGGTCTACTACCACCCCGACGGCCACCTGCAGGCCGAGGCCACATACGCGGCCGGCCTCGAAGAAGGCCCCTACCGCGTCTATCGCGACAACGGTGCGCCTTACTACATAGGCCAGTATGCCGACGGAGTGCCCACCGGCACCTGGGAAGTCTACGACCCCGAAGGCAACCTTGTGCAGAAGACCGAATACTAAGCCAGCCATGGTAGACCTCGAATTTGAGATATACCGCGTCATAGGGCGCGAGGCCGACCGCATGGGCATCGACGCCTATGCCGTGGGCGGCGTGGTGCGCGACCACTTCCTGCAGCGCCCCTGCACCGACATCGACATAGTGTGCGTCAGGCCCCAGGCCGCCACTGCCTTTGAAACAGAAGAGGCTGACAGTCCGGTCCGATACAACCCGCCCAGCATCGGAATCGAGCTGGCCAAGGCGGTATCGGCCGCCGTGGGCGGCAGCAAGGTGGCGGTGTTCAAGAACTTCGGCACAGCCTCGTTCCGCCATACCACCGGCGGGCGCGAATACGAACTCGAATTTGTGGGTGCACGGCGCGAGAGCTACAGCCACGACAGCCGCAAACCGATTGTCGAGGACGGCACCCTCGAAGACGACCAACGGCGACGCGACTTCACCGTCAACGCCCTTGCCATCTGCCTCAACCACGACCGCTACGGCGAACTGAAGGACCCCTTCGGCGGCATCCACGACATGAACAAGGGCATACTCCGCACACCGCTCGACCCCGATATAACCTTCAGCGACGACCCATTGCGCATGATGCGGGCCGTACGCTTTGCCAGCCAACTCGGCTTCCGCATTGCCGACGACACATTCGAAGCCATCGGCCGCAACGCAAACCGTATCACCATCGTCAGTGCCGAACGCACCATGGTAGAGCTGAACAAGATCATGCTCTCCCCCACCCCCTCCGTAGGTCTCAAACTGATGCAGAAATGCGGCCTCATGGAACTCATCCTGCCCGAGATCAGCGCCCTGCAAGGCGTGGATACCGTCAAAGACGTGGACGACCAAAGTGGAGTCACCGTCCTTAAAGGCCACAAGGACATCTTCTACCACACCATGCAGGTGCTCGACAATGTGTCCGCAAACAGCGACAACCTCTGGCTCCGCTGGGCCGCCTTGCTGCACGACGTGGGTAAACCGGGAGTGAAGCGCTACGACGCCAAGCAGGGCTGGACATTCCACGGCCACGAGGCCCGCGGAGCACGCATGGTGAAGCGCATATTCCGCCGCCTACGCCTGCCCCTCGGCGCCGAAGAACGCTACATCGAAAAACTCGTCATGCTACACATGCGCCCCATAGTGCTCAGCGAAGACGAAGTCACCGACAGCGCCGTGCGCCGACTGCTCTTCGAAGCCGGCGACGACATCGACGACCTGATGCTGCTCTGCAACGCCGACATCACCAGCAAGAACCCCGAGAAAGTCCGCAAACACAAGGCCAACTTCGAACTCGTCAAACGCAAACTCGTCGAACTCGAAGAGCGCGACCGTATACGCAACTTCCAGCCACCCGTCAGCGGCGAGGACATCATGACCACCTTCGGCATCGGCCCCTGCCGCGAGATAGGCACCATCAAGGATGCCATCAAAGACGCCATCCTAGACGGCCAGATACCCAACGACCGCGACGCCGCCTGGCAGATGATGCTCCGCCTCGGCACCGAACTCGGCCTGAAACAGGCATAGCCGGAACTGCCCTTGCGTTAATTTTATTTAAATTTAACAGCACCCAAAAAGACAACCTATTGATTGTCAAGTAATTCCCACCTGTCGGTACAATCGCCATAAATCACTGATATTCAACACAAAGACCCCACCAAAGCCGTATCAAAGCCGTATCAACACCGTACCAACACCGTACCAACACCCACAACCAACGGTTTTGATACGTCTCGTGGGTGCCAATAGTGAGTATATTCTATGCCCTCAATGAGGGTCACGGAAGCAGCAGCCGGCAACAATACCTGTGCAAAAACGCGACCAGGCATCTCCGTTTGCAGGGGAAAGGGCTTCCGACGGGGATAGTTTGATATTGGTAAACAAGTGATAATTCGCGTCATAGAATTTATTTTTCCTACAACGGCCAATAAATGGTTATTTTTTTGTATATTTGCAGTTTGAAAAAAAGACAATACTATGTACGAACACCTTAAGATAGAAGAAAGAGGCACGGTTGCCATCATGACCATCAGCGCACCGAAGAGCCTCAACGCCCTTAACAGCACTATTCTCAAGGAGATGGACGACTACCTGTCTCACTTCGACTGCAACAAGTACCGCTGCCTTATCGTCACCGGCGACGGCGAGAAGAGCTTTGTGGCCGGAGCCGACATCAGCGAGATGGCCACCCTCAACGTGCCGCAGGGCCTGACCTTCGGCAGCCGCGGCGCCGCCGTGTTCCGCAAGCTCGAGACCCTCCACGTGCCCGTCATTGCCGCCGTCAACGGCTTCGCCCTCGGCGGTGGCTGCGAACTGGCCATGGCCTGCGACATACGCATCTGCTCAGACAATGCCAAGTTCGGCCAGCCCGAGGTAGGCCTTGGCATCATACCAGGCTTCAGCGGCACCGTGCGCCTGGCGCGCCTGGTGGGCATGGGAATGGCCAAACAACTTATCTATACCGGCCGCGCCATCAAAGCCAACGAGGCTCTGCGCATCGGTCTGGTCAACGAAGTTGTGCCACAGGCCGAGCTGATGGACAAGGCAATGGAAATTGCCAACCAGATTGCCGCCCAGGCACCCCTGGCGGTGAAAGCAGCCAAACTGTGTATCAACACCGAGTGGGACATGCCGGCCGACGAAGCCATCATGAACGAGAGCGCCGTCTTCGGCCGTTGCTTTGCCACCGACGACCAGAAGCAGGGCATGCAGGCCTTCCTCAACAAAGGGAAGTACGAATTCCAAGGAAAATGACTTTGTGGAACGGCAGATTATGCCAATGACCGCACAAACTGCGAGAAATCCGTACAATTCACCTTCTAATCAAGCATAGAAATCGTTTAACATTTAAATAATTATCAATATGAAAATTTGTGTTATCGGAACCGGCACCATGGCCAAAGGCATTGTGAAAGCCTTCGCCGCCAAGATGCCCATCGTCATGAAAAGCCGCACACAGGCCAGCCTCGACAAAGCAATGGCCTCTATCGCCAAAGGCTACGGCAAACTGGTTGAGAAAGGCAAGATGACCCAGGAGGCCGTCGACGCCCTGCTCAAGAACATCACCACCACCACCGACTACGCCACCTTCGCCGACGCCGACCTCGTCATCGAGGCCGCCGTGGAGGAGATGCAGCTCAAGAA
>JAEEGL013573176.1_pt1 | contig 29554 bp, 24 predicted proteins | sample 9134231 | NCBI WGS metagenome assembly JAEEGL01 (sample SAMN16246548, study PRJNA631951) | gut metagenome | biome: gut microbiome; feature: rumen; material: fiber-attached | host: Bos | place: Iran: Karaj | collected 2018-10
AAGATCATCATCATGACCGATGCCGATGTGGACGGTGCCCATATCGCAACGCTGATGCTGACCTTCATTTACCGCTTCATGCCGGAACTGATCCGTCAGGGCCATGTATATCTGGCAAAGCCGCCTTTGTATAAGTTAGAAAAGAACCGTAACGTATGGTATGCCTACAGCGACGAAGAGCTGGATGCCATCTTAAACGAAGTGGGTCGTGATCAGAACAACAAGATCCAGCGTTACAAAGGTCTGGGAGAGATGGATGCGGAGCAGCTGTGGGAAACCACCATGGATCCGGAAAAACGTATCCTGCTTCGGGTCAATATGGATGCGGAACAGGAAGATGAGATCGATGTAACCTTCGATACCCTGATGGGAGACCGTGTAGAACCCAGACGGCAGTTTATCGAAGAGAATGCAAAGTTTGTAAAGAACCTGGATATCTGATAAAACGCAGAAACAGCAAGGAAACAGATAAATGAGTATGGATGATCAGATTTTTGACCGAATTGAAGAGGTAGACTTAAAGAAAAAGATGGAAGAGAACTACATCGATTATGCCATGAGTGTAATCGCTGCAAGAGCCCTTCCGGATGTGCGGGACGGTCTGAAGCCCGTTCAGCGAAGAGTCCTCTTTTCCATGATCGAATTAAACAACGGACCGGATAAGCCCCATCGTAAGAGTGCCCGTATCGTTGGTGATACCATGGGTAAGTACCATCCCCACGGTGACAGCTCTATTTACGGTGCATTGGTTAACATGGCACAGCCCTGGTCCACCCGTTATTCTCTCGTGGACGGTCACGGAAACTTTGGTTCTGTAGACGGTGACGGTGCCGCAGCCATGCGATATACCGAAGCCAGACTTTCCAAGATTTCCATGGAACTTCTGGCAGATATCAACAAGGATACCGTAGATTTTATCCCCAACTTTGATGAGACGGAAAAAGAGCCTACGGTAATGCCTGCCCGTTATCCGAACCTTCTGGTAAACGGAACCAGTGGTATTGCGGTTGGTATGGCCACCAATATTCCTCCTCACAATTTAAGGGAAGTGGTAGCTGCCGTTAACAAGATCATCGACAATCGCATCGAAGAAGATCGGGAAACACAGATCGAAGAGATCCTGCCCATTGTGAAAGCTCCGGATTTTCCTACCGGCGGTATCATCTTAGGTACCAGAGGAGCGGAAGAAGCCTATCGTACCGGTCGTGGCAAGGTAAGAGTCCGTGCCGTAACGGACATTGAAACCGAAGCAAACGGTAAGACAAGGATTGTTGTGACCGAGCTTCCTTACATGGTCAACAAAGCCAATCTGATCACCAAGATCGCCGATCTGGTCAAGACCAAGAAGATCGACGGCATAACAGGACTCAGAGACGAGACCAGCCGTGAAGGTATGCGGATCGTCATTGAGCTTCGAAGAGACGTTAATCCCAATATCTTATTAAATCAGTTATATAAGCACACCCAGTTACAGGATTCTTTTGGCGTGATCATGCTGGCTCTGGTAAACAACGAGCCCAAGGTCATGAGCCTTCTGGAAATGCTGGGTCATTACATCAAACATCAGGAAGATGTGGTAACCCGAAGAACCCAGTACGATCTGAATCGTGCCTTAGAGCGAGATCACATTGTACAGGGCTTACTGATCGCCTTAGATCATATTGATGAAGTCATTAAGATCATCCGCGGTAGCAAGACCGTTCAGGAAGCAAAAGATGCCCTGATCGCAAGATTTGACCTGACGGAGCAGCAAAGTACCGCGATCGTGGACATGCGTCTTCGTGCTCTTACCGGATTGGAACGGGAAAAGCTGGAAGCAGAGCATGAGGAACTGACCAGAAAGATTGCAGAATGGAGAGCAATCCTGGGAGACGAAAAACTCTTATTAGGTGTGATCAAAAACGAGATCAGCGAGATTGCTGATAAATACGGCGACGACCGTCGCAGCAAGATCGGCATCGATGTATATGATATCAATGCAGAGGACATGATCCCCAGAGAAAATACCGTGATCGCCATGACCAAGTTAGGTTATATCAAGCGTATGACCGTAGATAACTTCAAGGCGCAGAACCGCGGTGGTAAGGGAATCAAGGGAATCTCCACCATCAATGACGATTATGTAGAAGATCTGCTGATGATGCTGACTCACGATTATATCATGTTCTTTACTTCCAAGGGCCGTGTATACCGGATCAAGGCATACGAGATCCCGGAGGCCAGCCGGACCGCAAGAGGTACAGCTATCGTTAACCTCCTGCAGCTGGATGCAGATGAAAAGGTTTCTGCAATGATCCCCGTTATGGGAGATACGGAACACAAGAACCTGTTCATGGTAACCAAGAAGGGTATCGTAAAGAAGACAGCAGTTTCCGAATTCCGCAATGTAAGAAAGAGCGGACTGATCGCCATCAGCTTAAGAGATGATGATGAACTGATCGAAGTAAAGACAACGGATGAAAATTCCGAGATCTTCCTGGTAACCAGATACGGTATGTGTATCCGCTTTAAGGAAACCGATGTAAGAAGTACCGGTCGAAGCAGTATCGGCGTAATCGGTATGACCCTGCAGCCGGAGGACGAAGTGGTAGGAGCCCAGATCAATTCCCAGGGGGATTCCCTGCTGATCGTTTCCGAAAACGGTATGGGTAAACGAAGTAACTTAGAGGACTTCCACTTACAAAGAAGAGGTGGCAAGGGTCTTAAGTGTTATAAGATCACAGAGAAGACCGGTGATGTGGTAGGTGTCAAAGCCGTAACCGATGAGCATGAGATCATGCTGATCACCACAGGCGGTGTAGTGATCCAGATCCGTATGGATGAGATCAATGTGATCGGTCGAATCACATCCGGCGTGAAATTAATGAACCTGGAAAAGGGTGTAAAGGTAGCCGGTATCGCCAAGGTGCGGGAAAAGGTTTCCGACGGAGAGCATGAGATCGACGACATCGACGAAGCCATCGCCAATCAGCCGGAAAGCACGGAAAGCGATTACGAAGACGATGAAGAGGAAGATGAAGAAGTAACGCTTCCCAAAGAAGACGAGGAAGAAGATTCCTAAACAGATAATGTAAAATTTTGTCAGGACCGGGGCTTGCCCCGGTCCTGACTGTTTCTTGAATAATCTATAAAAGGTGTTACAATGATTCATTAGCAACAAAAAATCACTTAAAGGAGAGTGTAGGATGGAAACCTTTCAGATATTCAGAGATTTAGCGATCATCATTATTTCAGCTAAGCTGTTCGGACTGATCGCAAGAAAATGCAAAGCGCCCCAGGTAGTGGGAGAGATCCTGGCCGGATTATTGATCGGTCCAAGCGTCCTTGGCCTGGTGCAGCTTACGGATTTTCTTTCCCAGATGGCAGAGATCGGCGTGGTACTGTTAATGTTTTCCGCCGGTCTGGAAACCGACATAAGAGAACTTAAGAAAACCGGCCCCATAGCAACCCTGATCGCCTGTGCCGGTGTATTTATCCCCCTGGTACTTGGTGCGGTTTATTATATGGCGTACTACGGCAGTGCACCCTGGGGAAGCGATGAATTTTATAAGGCCGTCTTTGTAGGAACCATCATGACAGCAACCAGTGTCAGCATTACGGTCCAGACCCTTAAGGAACTGGGTAAGATCAGCAGCCATGTGGGAACCACCATTGTGAGTGCGGCCATCATCGATGATGTGATCGGTATCGTTGTCTTAACCGTTGTGATCGGCTTTAAGGACGCTTCACAGAGCCCCATCCGGGTGCTGATATCCACCCTGCTGTTTTTTGTATTTGCGCTGGTGGTGGGATACGTTACCTATCATATTTTCAAGAAGATCGATACCCGTTATCCTCATACCAGACGTATTCCCATTGCGGGACTGGCCCTGTGTCTAGCCATGGCCTATATTGCGGAAAAATACTTCGGCATTGCCGATATCACCGGTGCCTATGTAGCCGGCATTATTTTATGCTCCGTGGAGGATTCGGAATACATCGCCCGGAAGATGGATATCAATTCCTACATGCTCTTTGGCCCCATCTTCTTTGCATCTATCGGACTTAAAACCAGTCTGGATGATGTGGCACCGGGGTTATTGCTGTTTTCCTTAGGCTTTGTGGCCATCGCGCTGATAGCCAAGATCATAGGCTGCGGCCTGATGGCAAAGATAACCGGTTTTTCCTGGCCGGATTCCTTAAAGGTCGGCGTCGGTATGATGACCAGAGGCGAGGTTGCCCTGATCGTATCCCAGAAGGGTATGAGTGTCGGCTTATTAAATTCCGTATATTTTACAGCCGTGATCTTACTGATCATTGTATCCAGCATTGCTACGCCCATTGTCCTTAAGATCCTTTTTTCCAAACACCCGGTAAAAGATTAGGGATAAAGGCGCCAATCTGCTATACTGAAAAAGGGAGGAATCCCAATAAAAGGAAAATTGGAGACCATCAATGAAATTCAACGAAATGCCCTACGAGCATATTGATTTTGAAAAGGCAAAGGAAGAGATCCGTGTTCTTGCAGAAAAGTTACAGGCAGGAAAAAGTGCCGAAGAACAGTTTGAAGTACATAAGGAATATTACCGGTTTTACGGCCATGTGATCACCATGGTGATCCTTGCCCATATCCGCCACAGTATCGATACGGCAGATGCTTTCTATAAGGAAGAGCAGGACTATCTGGATCAGGAGATGCCGAAATTTACCAATGCTCTCATGGAGTATAAAAAAGCCCTCTATGAATCTCCTTATAAAGAGGGACTTATTAAGATCATCGGACCGGTGGCGTTTAAAAACATCGAATGCGAGATGAAGAGTACTGATGAGAAGCTGATCCCTCTGATGCAGGAGGAAAACAAACTGGTCACAGAGTATGAAGAACTGCTTTCTTCCGCAAAGATTCCCTGGAACGGAGAGATCTTAAACCTGTCTCTCATGCGTCCCTATAAGATCAGTCCCGACCGTGAAGTCCGAAAGAAGGCTCATGAAGCATACTGGGCATTTTTCAAGGAAAATGCGGAAAAACTGGACGAACTGTATGACAAGCTGGTAAAAAACCGGGACAAACAGGCAAAAATGCTGGGATATGAAAACTATATCCCGCTGGGTTACTATCGCATGATGCGTAACGATTACGGCAGAGAGCAGGTAGAAGCGTTCCGCCGGCAGATCAAGACCTGTTACGTACCCTTTACGGAAGCTCTTCATGAAAAGAGAAGACAACGCCTTGGCCTGGATCATCTGTATTATTATGATGAGCAGATGTATTACAAAGAGGGTAATCCGGCTCCCAAAGGAACACCGGATGAGATCATGGAAGGGGGCCTTTCCATGTACAAGGAGCTTTCTCCCGAAACCAGAGATTTCATGACCTTCATGATGGAAAATGAGCTTTTTGATGTTCTGAGTAAGAAGAACAAACAGTCCGGCGGTTACATGGAATATCTGCCGGAATTCCATTCACCCTTTGTATTTGCCAACTTTAACGGAACCAGCGGAGATATCGATGTGATCACCCACGAATGCGGACATGCTTTCCAGGGATATATCTCCGGCAAGGATCCCATTTTAGAGCATGCAGACATTACCATGGAGACGGCAGAGATCCACTCCATGTCCATGGAATTCTTTACGGAACCCTGGATGGAGCTGTTCTTTAAGGACAGCGCCGATGCCTATCGCACCATGCATTTGGAAGATGCAGAGGTATTCATCCCCTACGGTTGCATGGTAGATGAGTTCCAGCATATCGTTTACGAACATCCGGAGTATACGCCTGCGAAACGAAAAGCAGCATGGAGAGAGCTGGAAAAACAGTACAAGCCCCATCTGGACTACGAAGGAGACGAGTATCTGGAAAACGGCGGCTACTGGCAGTTCCAGCATCATATTTACTCTCTGCCCTTCTACTATATCGATTATTGTTTAGCACAGAGCTGTGCACTGGAATACAAGGGATGGATGGACGAAAATCGTGAGGAAGCCTGGAAGAGCTATTTAAAGCTTTGCTCACTGTCCGCATCGGATTTCTACACCGGTCTCTTAAAGCAGGTAGGCTTAAGCTGTCCTTTTGAAGACGGATATGTGGAAAAACTGGTAAAGCGTTTGCAGAACTCGTAAAAAAGAAACGGGGGCTACATGAACTATATTGTACTTGACCTGGAATGGAATCAGGCAGATGGGGTTAAGGAAACGGAAATCCCTGAAATGCCCTTTGAGATCATTGAGATCGGGGCAGTAAAATTAAACAGCGACCGGGAAATGGTAGATCAGTTTAACGAACTGGTAAGACCCCAGGTGTACCATGTGATGCACTATGTTACCCGTAAGCTGATCCATCTGCAGATGAGTCAGCTGGAAAAGGGCGCACCGTTTGACGAAGTGTGCAGAAAATTTCTAAGCTGGTGCGGTGAAGAGCCGGTATTTTGTACCTGGGGACCGACGGACTTAACCCAGCTGCAGAAAAACATGGATTATTATAAGATGGAGCCGCTTGCGGATAAGCCTTTAGCGTTTCTGGATGTACAAAAGCTTTTCAGCATCGCCTATCAGGATCGGAAAACCCGTAGCTCCTTATCCGATGCCATCGATATACTGGAGATTCCCAAGGACATTCCCTTTCACCGGGCGTTCAGCGATGCGTACTATACGGCAAAGATTTTAGAACGCATACAGGATGAATCCGTACTGTCCTATTGCTCCTTTGATACCTATCGGACTCCGAAAAACAAGGAAGACGAAGTCCGGATCCGCTTTGAGACCTATGCCAAGCTGATCTCCATGGAATATCCGGATAAGCTTCACGCGCTGGCAGACAAGGAGATCTGCTCCTGCAAATGTTATATTTGCGGAAGAAAATGCCGTAAGAAGATCAAATGGTTTACCCCCAACGGCAAACATTATTATGCAGTATCCTTTTGTGATAAGCATGGCCTGATGAAAGGCAAGATCCGCGTACGAAAGGCCGAAGACGGCAATGTATACGTGGTAAAGACTCAGAGACTGATCTCTCAGGATGAAATGGAAGCCATAAAACAGCGGCAGATCAAAGCCGAAACGGCCAGGAAAGCACAGGAAAAGAAAGCACCTCAGAAGCGCAAGTCATCAAAACCGGAGAACTTCCTCCGGGCGGTTCTGCGGCGGTGAGAAAACATCTTCTGGAACAGTGCACCGAAAAAGATGATCACAAACAGAATGAGCCCACTTCCTGCAGAAAACAGCAGGAGGATCTCTTTTATATTCAGGAACACATACGAAACGGAGGCAGTATCTGCTTCCGTTTCTTCTTTATCGGAAGTACGGCTGGTGAAATCATAGACTTTGGAAGGGGTGGAAAGGCGAACGGCCACATCTCCCAGAGCCACATCATGATAGGAGTAATGGATGATCGCAAGGGTGTTATCGTCCGCTTTTTCATAATCCAGAACAGCCTCCACATCCTGGAAGGAAATGGTATTGGGCAGAGTGATCACACCGGCAGGATCCAGAGATAAAAAGTCCTGGGAATCACCGAAAATATCCTTACCGATCTTCAGAAAATCCGCAGAGGGAATATTGTAATTTTTTTCCTGATCCGCAGCGATCACATTGGAAAAGTTGGTAAAACCGTAATCGAAGAGCTCTTTGGTATCCGTAAACTGATAGGGAGATTCTTCCTTTAAGATGACGCAGATCAGTTTAAGGCTTCCCTGCTTGGCGCAGGTTACAAGTGTCTGCCTGGCCTGGGAGGTATAGCCAGTCTTGCCGCCCATGATCCCTTCATAAGGAAGGGATCCGTTTATCAGTTCGTGCTTGTTGTTCTTATAAAAGTCATCGGGCTGGGTATCGGTAGGCTCAAAATGATAGCGGGGAGTATTACCGATGGTGCATAAGATCTCATTGGAAAAAAAGGCCTGTGCGATCAGCGCCAGATCGTAGGCACAGGTATAATGATCATCGTCATGAATACCGTTGGTATTGGCAAAATGGGTATTTTTACAGCCCAGCTGCTTTGCCCGCTCATTCATCATATCCACAAAGGCGTCCATACTGCCGGCCACATGCTCCCCTACTGCATTGGAGACCTCATTGGCGGAAGCGACCAGGATCCCGTAAAGGCATTCCTCCAGAGGAAGGGATTCGCCGGGATCGATGCCCATGGAAGAGCCGTCACTGGGAACCGAAAAAACCGCATCATAAGAAAAGGTAACCATTTCATCCAGCTTACAGTTTTCCACGGCAAGCAGGCAGGTCATAAGTTTGGTGGTACTGGCAGGATACAGATGCTCCGTGCTGTTTTTGGAATACAGGATGGCACCGGTATCAGCGTCTATAAGGATGGCACCTTCTGCGCCGATCTTGGGACCGGTGGGCCAGTTTTCCACCTGATTGGAGGAGACGGGAAGCTCTTTTCGCTCCTGAGCCTGCGCCATATAATCCACATCCGCATGGGCAGAAAGAGGCGCGAAAAAGCTGCCTGCAAACAAAGTAACAGTCAGCAGGGTCAGGAAGGCAGATGCCTTTTTTCCGTATGTTTTTTTCGGAAAAGAGTTTCGGTTACGCATAGGTTTATGATACACTATTTGAGCTTAAAACAAAATGACGAGGCAGTAAGAGGCGCTGCCGGGAGAAATTATGAGATTACGAAATATACCTGGTTCCAGAGAAAAGATTGCGGATAGCCACCTTACCATTGATCAGCCGGAAACCTGTAAGGGAAAATGGGCAGAGATCTTTGGCAACGATCATCCCATACGGATCGAGATCGGTTGCGGAAAGGGACAGTTTATCTGTCAGCTGGCAAAGGAAAATCCGGATGTAAATTACATCGGCATAGAGAAGTTTTCCAGTGTGCTGATCCGCGCCATCGATAAGATCGAAGAATCCTTTGAGACCGGGGAGCCCATCACCAATGTGCGGTTTCTAAGGCTGGAAGCCGAGACCTTAACGGAGGTTTTTGAAAAAGGGGAGATCGACCGGGTATACTTAAACTTTTCCGATCCCTGGCCCAAGGCAAGACATGCCAAGAGACGCCTGCCTTCCGGGGAATTCCTGCAGCGTTACAGCAGGGTATTAAAAGAGGAAGGAATCGTGGAATTTAAGACTGACAACCGGGAGCTGTTTGATTTTGCCCTGGAAGCCATAGAAGGAAGCGATTTTGTTCTGGAGGCCTGCACCTTTGACCTTCATAAGGATGAAAAAATGAATGCGGGAAACATTATGACCGAATACGAAGAGCGGTTTTCCGCAAAGGGCAATCCCATCTGTAAATATATCATCCGCAAGAAATAAACAATAGAAACGAATACACAACAATAGGAAGAAGATCCCTGCGCATAACAGGAGGTCTTCTTTTTTTGCGCTTTTGAAAAACACAGATTGTTCACATTTTAAACAATATCCCTACACACATCTTCGATAATCTGATATCACGAACCAACTTACACAACGAAAGGATCTGGGTGATTTCCATGGGATTTGGAAAGAAAAAGCTGGAAGAGGAAACAGCGATCACAGGAAAAAAGAAGAAAAATAAATTCTATGTGATCGGCTTATTATTTTTACTGGCATTGGCAGGAATCTGCAGCTATCTGTTTTTCCTGCGAAAAGATGACGCACAGGATCAGGAAGAGGATACCGAAAAAGATAAGACCAGAGGCGGCATCGATATCCGGGAAAATACAACGATCATTACCGCAACCGGCTCCACATCCATCGGAATTGTGGAAGAAACCTTTACGCCGGATTATATCGATACACAGCTGGAGATCGAAGAGATCTATGTTTCTTCCGGAGATGAAGTGGAAGAAAACAGCAAGATCTTAAAGATCACCGACGAGTCCTTAGAGGAAGCCAGAAAAGAACTGGAAACCGAGGCAACCAGCACGGACCTGGCATATCGGGCAGGCAAGATCACCTATGAACAGTCTCTTATAACCGCCAAATACGATTATGAACAAAGCGTTCTGGAAAAAAAGCAGGCCCAGGAGATCTATGAGGAAACCGTAGCCAGCCTGCAAAGCGCTATCGACGATGCCCAGGAAGCCTATGATGAAGCCCTGGAAGAATTAACGGAATATCAGGAAGCCATCGAAAACGACTCCTATCTGGAAGAATACGATCCGGAAGGAAAGGAAGCCACTTACTGGGAAGATCGGGCGCTATTGGAAAGCTTCGTAAACGACAACGGCCTTGATTGGGGACAGGTTACCGGATCTTCTTCCGGCGGAGGCATGAATACCGATCAGACCGCATTAAAGAAAGCCCAGACATTATATAAACTGCTGGAAACCGAAGAAAAGGAATATAAGCAGGCCCAGGAAGATTATGAGAATGCCGTAAGCGAAGCAAAGGCTCAGATCAATCTGTTAACGGCCAAGCTTCCCGCTTTGGAAGCAGCCATTACCGAAGCGAAAAACGATTATACGACCGGCATCATTTCCGCAAAGGCAACCTACGATACCACGCTTGCCAGTGCAAAGATGGCTCAGAGCACCTATGAAACCGCAGTGGAAAAAGCAGAAGAAGAGTTAGACAGCCTGCTGACGGAAAAAGAGGATGCAGAGGAGCACCTTTCGGAATTTGAAGAACTGCTGGGTGACGGTTATCTCTATACTACCGGCAGCGGTACCATCCTTATGGTACGGATCCGGGAAGGAGAAAGCTTAAGCGGCGACTCCATGGTATTTGCCTACAGCAATCCCGATGAGATCACCGTTTCCGCATCCGTTGACCAATCCGATATCGCAGCCCTTGCCATCGGAGATACCGCCATGGTATCCATTGACGGATACGGCAATTACAACGGAACCATTACCACCATTAATCCGGAAACATCTTCCGGCAGCAGAACCAGCGTAACCTACACGGTGACCATCACATTGGAAGGAGATGTATCCGATCTGTCCGGTAATCTTACCGCAACCGTGATCTTTGCCGGCAACATGGGAGGGAATGATCAGCAATGAGTATCCTGAAGACCCTTAAAGGAATGAAGAAAAAAACAAAACGACTGATCCTTACGGCAATCGCTCTGATCTGCATCCTGGTGGCGGCTTCCTATACCGTATTTGTGGAACCGCTCCTTACGGCGGATTCCATCGTATACATGGAAAACACTGTGGAAAGCGGAGATTTTACCGTAGGAGTAACCGAAAGCGGAACCGTTTCCTTTGGACTTAAGACCGTTACCTACGATCTGGATCTGACCACCGATTCCGACGATGATGATGACGACGATGACGATGAGGAAGAAGAAACGTTTAAGTACCTGGTCATCGATACCATATCCGTTGCAGTAGGCCAGAGGGTAGCGGAAGGGGATGTGCTTCTTTCCTTTACGGAAGAATCCGTGGAAGCGGTACGAAAGAAACTGACCGCCTATGTCACGGAGAGTAAGATCGCCGTGGACGAGGCACAGACCGAATACAATCTGGAAGCCATATCCGCCAAGGAAACCTATGATCTTAGCGTAGCAAAAGCAGGCACCGCATCCAGTGCATACAGTGCGACCCTGCAGACCCTGGAAAGTGAGATCGCAGAAAAGCAGGCGAAGATCACTAATCTTCAGGCAGATATCGTAAGCTTACAGGCTTCCATCGAGGATGCGGAAGAAGATATCGAAGATGCCCTGGAAGATTATGAAGAAGCAAAGGGCATATACGAAAGTGCAGGAAGCGATAACGAACATCAGCGTCTTAGTGCGGAGAGTTCCTATAAATCCACAAAAGAAGCTTACACCAAAGCAAAAGAAGCTTTGGAAAAGATCTATGAAGACATCGAAAGCGATGAGGAAGAGATCGCATCCTTAACCAAAGAGATCGAAAATCTGGAAAGCAAAAAAAGCATCAGTACCCTGGAAGCATCGCAGGATAAGGAAAGCTCTGCTCTTGGAGCAAAAGTAGCCGGACAGGTATACAGCGGCTCTCTATCCTCTCTGCAGGAAGAAGTGGATGAAGCAAAGGAAACCCTGGACGATGCGGAATATAAGCTGGCAGCCTTTGAAGAATTTGTCGGCGACGGCAATATCTATGCCGAGGCAACCGGTATCGTAACAGCGCTTAACTTTGAAGAAGGAGATAAGCTGGATACCACAGGAGATCTTTTAAGCTACGCAGACAACGAGCAGAAGACCATCTCCGTAGACGTATCCCAGGAAGATATTACGGCCCTGACCGTAGGAGATCCGGTAGAGATCAGCTTTACAGCTTATGAAGACGAAACCTACAGCGGCGTGATCGCAGCAATCACCATGAGCAGTACCTCTTCTTCCTCTACCACCGTCAGCTATCCGGTTACCATTCAGATCCTGGGAGATACGGAGGACCTGTATGCAGGCATGACCGCGGATGTAACCTTTGTAACAGACAGCGCTTCCGATACCCTGTACATTTCCAGAAGCGCCATCGTAGAGCAGAACGAAAAGAGTTACGTATATATAAGGAAGAACGGAGAGTACGTTTTACAGCAGGTACAGTGCGGATTGACCGACGGTACCAATGTGCAGATCCTGGATGGCTTAAGTGCCGGAGAAACCTATTACATTCAGACAAGAGTCAGTGCTTCTGCAGAAAGTACAACCGAATCCGATAAGGAGCAGAAAGCGGAAGATAGGAGCGAAGGCGATAGCAGGACAGAGAATTCTTCTGGTGGAGATATGCCCGATTTTTCCGGAGGAGAAATGCCGGATGGTGGCAACATGCAGGGGGGACCTGAAGGAGGATTTACACCATGAAAAAACCTTCTTTTATAAAGAGAGTATGGATCCGATATAAGGAATCCTTTGAAAAAAACAAGAAGAAAACCATTGCGACCACTGCAGGAGTCATTGTCTGTGCAACACTGCTCATCACCCTTACCTTTTTCTTCGCAGGAAAAGAAACCTACAGTGAGACCGGTGCCTACCGGGAGACCACCGTTACCTACGGAAGTCTGACCGTCGGTGTGGAGGCCAGCGGAACCGTTGATATCGGAACCACCGATCAGACCTTTGATCTGGACTTAAGCGCTCTGGTAAGAAATACCTCTTCCACATCCTCCTCCTCCGGAAGCGGCGGCGGAATGGGTGGTATGGGAGGCGGAGGCGATATGTTCTCCCAGATGATCTCCCTGATAAGCGGAGGCTCATCCTCATCCTCTTCTTCCAGTTCCAACGATCTGGTGATCGAAGAGGTAGCCGTAACGGAAGGCCAGCAGGTACATGTAGGCGATGTGCTCTACACCCTGACTACCGATTCGGTGGATACCATCGAAACCCAGTTGACCACCGATGTGGAGAATGCAGAAGGAGATCTGGATGCGGTCCTTGCAAGCAGCCAGACCGGAACCCTTCAGGCAGAGCAGACCTATGAAAGCAGTATCGCCTACGGCAAATATGCCCAGACTGAGTATACCCAGAGTGTTGAAAAGCTTCAGGAAGATGTAGATGACATTCAGGAACAGATCGACGAGCTAAATGAAGAGATCCAGGAAACGCAGGAAAAATTAAATGACCTGCAGGATGAATACGAAGTGGTATTGGAAACCTACAATGCATTCTTATGGAGCAGGGACAATACCAATAAGACCACCGACATCTTAAGCTACTCCATGTACGAATCCGGCTTATCCAGCGCAGAGACCATGAAGGAAGCTTATGAAGACAGTATTGAAAAATACGAAGAGACCATTGAAGAGGATGAGGAAAAGATCGAAGAACTAACCGTAAAGCTGGCCCAGGCAAAGCGGAAGCTGGAAAGCGGAACCCTGGAAGCAAAGGAAACCTACGAGCTAAGGACCTTAGCATACAGTACCGCATCGGAAACCAGAGATGTGGCCATTGCATCCCTGGATCTGGATACCTCCGAACAGGAGGATACCCTGGAAGATGCAAAGGAAAAACTGGCAGAGTTTACGGAAGCGATCCAGAATTATGCCATCGTCAGTGAATACGACGGTATCATTACCGATATTGCTCTGGAAGCGGGAGACAGCGTAGATACCGGAGAAACACTTATAACCCTTTACGATCAGGCGGATATTACCATGACGGTATCCGTCAGCAGCAGTAACGTAGCCAATCTTTCCGAAGGCGGAAAAGCCAATATCACCTATACCGCCTTCCCCGACAGCGTCTATACCGGAACCATTACGGAGATCGGCGATGCGACAACGGATTCTTCTGGAAACATTACCTATTCCGTTACCGTATCCCTGGATGAAGACAACGAAGGTTTGGAGCAGCTCTATCAGGGCATGACCGGAGAAGTAACCTTTATTACCAAGGAAGAGCAGAACGTCCTTTATGTATCCAACCGGGCCATTACCCGAAGCGGTAACAGATCCTATGTAAAGATCAAGGATGAAGACGGAAATATCACCACAAAAGAAGTGACCACCGGTTTCTCCGATGGAATCAATGTAGAGATCATCGAAGGATTATCGGAAGGCGATGTGGTTCTGATAGAAAGTAAGGTGAGTGAATCATGAGAATATCCGAAATACTCCGGTTGGTCTTCACCAACCTGGCACAGAATAAATTCAAAGTGATCCTCACCAGTATCGGTATCCTGGTAGGAAGTGCCACCATCATGATGGTCATTGCCATCGGTACCGGCGGAAAAGAGGAAGTTGCGGAGCAGTTTTCCAATCTGAATGCAGGCGCCATTGATATCGAATATGACACATCCTCATCTTCCTCCCAGGGAATGATGGGCGGCATGGATGGCGGCCCGGGCGGCTTTTCCTTCGGTGGCGGAGGCGGCGGATTTCCTTCTTTCGGCGGAGGCGGAAACAGCCAGAGGAAACAAAACAGCGTAACGCTTACCGTAGATGATATGGAAGACTTAGAGGTCTTTGTTCCCGGTATCAGTGATGCCACCATTACCTATACCACAACGTCGGAAGTAGAAGGCGGAGACCTGGACGATACGGAAAATTATACCGTAGCCGGCGTAAAGGAAAACTATTTTGAATTAAGTAACTTAACCGCTTCCATCGGAGATTTCCTTACGGAAGAAAATGATGAAAACAAGGAAAAGGTTTGCATCCTGGGTTATTCCGTAGCCAGAGAGATCTTCGGAAGTGCATACGATGCCTACAACAGCATCATCTATATTGATGACAGACCTTACACCATCGTTGGTGTACTGGAAGAGATGGGAAGCGTATCAAGCGGCATCAGCCCCGATACGGCCATCTTCGTACCCTATGAAACAGGTATCAAATATATCACCGGAGAAAACATCAGTCCTACCATTACGGTGATCGCAGAAGATATTGATAACGTAGATACGGTAAAAGCCAATATCGAATCGGTGCTGGCAGATTCCTATCCCAACGGAGAGTTCACCATTTCCGATGCGGGAAGCAAAATGGAAGCTGCATCCGCATCCAATCAGACCCTGACGTTATTACTGATCGCCATGGCGGTTATCGTATTTATCGTCGGCGGTATCGGAATCATGAACGTATTATTCGTATCCGTCAAGGAAAGAACCAATGAGATCGGTATCTTAAAGGCTTTGGGGTGCTCCAGAAGAGACATCCTTGTAGAATTTGTCATGGAGGCCAGCTGTATGAGCTTTATCGGATCCGCTCTTGGTGTAATGATATCCCTGGGCATCACACCCATCGTTGAAATGTTCGGAGTCAGAGTTTCTTTAACCCTCTGGGGCGGCATCCTCTCCCTATGTTTCGGCGTTATCACCGGTACACTATTTGGATTCTATCCGGCATATAAGGCATCCCGCCTGATCCCGGTAGAAGCACTGAATGCAGAATAAAGGAAAGATCATGGGCGAAACAGACGTAACGAAAAAAATAGAAGAAACGAAAAGAGCCATAGAAAGCGCTTCCGCAGACGAGGCACAGGATGCCTTTGATGCATCCTTATACCGGGCAAAGAAAAAGAAAGCCAGATTAAGGAGAAAACGTCGCATACAGGCCCTTGTTTTAGTGGTTGTTCTGATGGCAGGCGCAGGCGCATATCGCTATTACAGTATCAAGCAGGCAGAAAAAGCGGCAGCAGCTGACAGCACCGTAGAGATCCTGGTAGAAGAAGGCCAGAGCGTGATCTATGCCCAGATCGATGAGATCTACGGAAACGAGATGACCTATACCATTTTAAAGGAAGTCGAAACCACGGAAGGTACCGACGGGACGGAATATACCGAAACGGTTATGAATACCAGTTACGCATCCGGCTCTGACAGTGTAATCTTAACCACAGCCGGCATGGGCGGATTCCCCGGTGGCGGATCAAGCGGCGGCGGTTTCCCGGGCGGAGATTTTTCCGGCGGACCCGATTCCTCAGGGGGATTTAATCCCTTTGGCAGCAGTTCCCAGACCGATGACGATACCGTGACCATCGGTGGGGTAACCTATGAACCGGGAGATACACAGGAGACGGTGCTGATCCCTGTGGGAACAAGCGTAACCACCAAGCTGGGAGCAGAAACCACCTTTTCCAGATTGTCTGCAGGAAATGCCATCGCCATGGTAATGCAGGATAACGAGATCGTAAGGATCTATATTGTCGGCTGATGACAGAGGATGAACAGATGAAAGAAAAAACCATAGAAAGACAACCGGATCATATGGAGCATATGATCGAAATGATCAATATCAATAAGGGCTATAACCTGGGCGAAGACAAGGTTCCGGTATTAAAAAACATCCATTTTAACGTTGATCAGGGAGAGTATGTGGCGATCCTGGGTCCTTCCGGATCCGGTAAGACTACGCTCATGAACATCATCGGTTGCATGGATGTGATGGACAGCGGTGAATATTACTTAAACGGCAGAGCCATTCATCAGGCAGATGAAGATGAACTGACCGGCGTACGTAACAAGGAGATCGGTTTCATCTTCCAGAACTATCAGCTGATCCCTACCTATAATGTGGTACAGAATATCATCATGCCGCTGCTCATGCGTGGATATCATCACGAGGAAGCGGGGGCCATGTGCGTGGAGACCATTAAGATGCTGGGTCTGTCCCATCGTGTGGATCATAAGCCCAATGAGCTTTCCGGCGGACAAAAGCAGAGAGTATCCATTGCAAGGGCCTTAGTGGGAAATCCCGCCATCCTGTTAGCCGATGAGCCTACCGGTGCATTGGACTCCGCCAGCGGAAAGGACGTACTAAAGCTTTTCCAGCAGTTAAACGAAATGGGTAATACCATCGTTATGATCACCCATGATCTGAATGTGGCACAGTCGGCCAAGCGGATCGTTCGGATCGTAGACGGACGGTTAAGTGAATAAAAACGTAGATTGTTGAATAAAAATGCAGGTTTGTAATTTACAAACCTGTTTTTTTTTGCTAGGATTGTATACAATAATACATATTAAACCGAGGATTGCATCCATGGATCAGGAACAGCTTTTACAGCAACTAGAGGGGATTCCGGGAAAAGTATCCTTTTTCTACAAGAATCTGATTACCGGGGAAGAGATCGCTTACAAGATTACCCAGCCGCTTCAGGCAGCCAGTGTGATCAAGATTCCCATTATGGTGGAGGCCTTTTTTCAGGCGAAGGAAGGCAGTATCTCTCTGAACGATACCTACATATTAAAGGAAGAAGACAAGGTACCTTCCTGCGGCTGTTTAAACCGTATGCAGGCGGGCCTGTCCCTGAAGGTCGAAGATCTCATCAATCTGATGATCATCTTAAGTGACAATACCGCATCCAATATCCTGATCCGGTTACTTGGACGGGATAATATCAACCGCCGCATGGAACAGCTGGGCTGCACCACCATCCGTGTAAATCGCCTCTTATTTGACTACGAAGCAGCAAAGCGGGGGCTGGAAAACATGGTCTGCGTGAAGGAGATCGCGTTCCTTCTGGAACAGATGGACGCCGGAAAACTGGTAGATCCGGATAGCAGCAAGGCCATGCTGGAGATCTTAAAAGCACAGCGCCTGAACGGCAAGATCCCTTTCCGTTTCCTGGAAAAGATCGATATTGCGCATAAGACCGGAGAAGATGGCGGGATCACCCATGACGTGGGGATCGTTTACGGCAAAGTGCCTTACATGGTCCTGTTTATGGGAAACGAAGTAGACGTACCCTCATTTGAGCGGTTCATGCAGGATACCGCATATGCCCTCTACGAATACAGTGGCAACGAGGGTATCAAACAGGAAGCATAAAGGATAACGATCCGGGAAACAGCAGGAGGAAGCTCATGATCATTACCGGTGTAAAGATATATGAAGTAAATATTCCTTTGGTAACCCCCTTTAAGACGGCTCTTCGCACCGTAGAGAGCGTAAATGACATCGTCATAAAGCTCCTTACGGATACAGGCGAAGTGGGGATCGGTGAAGCACCCCCTACAGCGGTGATCACCGGAGATACCAAGGGTTCCATCGTATGTGCCATCCGGGACTTTATCGTTCCTTCCATCGCAGGGATGGACATCGAAGAACTGGATACCATTAACAGCCGTATCAAAAACTGCATGCAGAAAAACACTTCTGCCAAGGCAGCGGTGGATATGGCAGTATATGACCTCTATGCCAAGCATCTAAAGAAGCCTTTGTATAAGGTACTTGGTGGCGCAAAAAAAGAGGTGACTACCGACATTACCATCAGCGTTAATGAAATTCCCGAGATGGTGGAAGATTCAAAACGAGCCTTAAAAGACGGCTTTAAGATCCTGAAGGTGAAGGTAGGCAAGGAAGGGATCAAGGATATCGACCGGATCCTGGCCATTCGAAAAGCCGTAGGAGAAGATGTGGCTCTTCGGATCGATGCCAACCAGGGCTGGACCCCCAGGGAAGCCGTACGGATCATAACCGCGTTAGAAGATAAGGGTGTGGAGATGGACCTGGTGGAACAGCCGGTAAAGGGACATGATCTGGAAGGAATGGCTTATGTATGCAGCCATGTGGGAACAAAGATCCTTGCCGATGAGAGCCTGTTTTCGCCGGAAGATGCCGTTACACTGATCAGGATGCATGCGGCGGATCTGTTAAACATTAAGTTAATGAAGACCGGAGGAATCTCCGAAGCCCTTAAGATCTGCTCCATCGCAGAAGTATACGGCGTGGAATGTATGATCGGATGTATGCTGGAAAGCAAGATCAGCGTCAGCGCAGCAGCCCATCTGGCAGCAGGCAAGCAGATCATTACCAGAGCCGATCTGGACGGTCCCGCGCTTTGCAGGATCGATCCGTACGTCGGCGGACCCATATTTAACGGAGCGTTAATTACAATGCCGGAAGAGGCCGGAATTGGAATTACCAATATAGAGGAAGCTTTCGATAAAGAGCTTCAGAAGGAGGAAACATGAAAAAGAACGTTTTATCCCTGATCCTGTCAGTAGCCATGGCAGCAAGTCTGCTGACCGGTTGCGGCAGCGCAAGTAGCGGTGGCGGATCCGCTTCTTCAGGAGAAGCCATGGAATACAGAGAGCTGTATTCGTCTGAAGTGGCTACCCTTAACTACTTAACCACCAGCACCATTAACGAGATGATCATTCCTGCCAATGTCATTGATACTCTGGTAGAGACAGATGCCAATGGTAATCTGGTTCCCTCCCTTGCCACCAGCTGGGAGCAGAGTGACGACGGACTGACCTGGACCTTCCACTTAAGAGAAAATGTGAAGTGGGTGGACAATACCGGAAAAGAAGTTGCCGATGTGGTAGCACAGGACTTTGTGGATGCCATGAAGTATATCCTGACTCCCGAATACGAGGCAGCCAATGTACAGAACCTGTTTGGCGTGATCTTAAATGCTGAGGAGTATTACATGGGCGCAACCGGAATTGCCGATGAAGACGGCAAGGTATGGGATCCCATCGACTTTAGTGAAGTAGGCGTTAAGGCTTTGGACGAGCATACCCTGCAGTATACTCTGGCCAAGGAAGTTCCTTATTTCCTGTCCTCTCTGGTATACATCATCTATATGCCTGCAAACGGCGAATTACTGGAGAAGACCGGTGCAAACTTTGCAACCAGCGCAGAGACCATGTATTACAACGGTGGCTACTACCTTCAGGAGTTTACTCCTCAGGAGAAGCAGGTATTGGTAAAGAACCCCTTAAACTGGGATGCAGAGCATGTATATATCACCAAGATCACCAGAACCTACAATGCAGAAGCCGATACCCTGGCTCCCGAAATGGTTAAGAGAGGGGAAGTTGACTATGCAGATATCGGATCCGAGATCTTAGATGACTGGTTAAATACCGATGAGACCAAGAATCTGGTAAGCAAGCAGCGTCCTTCCACCGATTATTCCTATTTCTACTGCTTTAACTTCAATCCCACTTTTGCCGACGAATACGAACCGGAAAACTGGAGACTGGCAGTAAACAACGAAAACTTCCGTCAGGCTATGAAGGCAGCGCTTAACCGCGTGAATCCCGTTGCGATCTCCGAGCCCAACAGCCCGACCGATTACATCATGAATACCATTACCCCTTATACCTTCACCGTAAATGCAGACGGCAAGGATTTCTCCGATTTGGAGGCCTTTAAGGCAATCAAGGGTAAGGACAGTTTTGATGCTGCCGCAGCTGTTTCCTATAAGGAAAAGGCAATGGAAGAGTTAAGTGCCCAGGGCGCTACCTTCCCGGTAAAAGTCCTGATGAAGTACAACCCCTCAACCACCAACTGGGATAAGGAATGTGCCGTAGTGGAGCAGCAGATGGAAGAGGTACTTGGCAGCGACTTTATCGATATCATCGTAGAAGCAGGTCCTTCCGATTCCTTCCTGTCTCAGGTAAGAAGAAGCGGTGATTATGCCTTTATGAAGTGCGGCTGGGGTGCTGACTATGCCGATCCCGAAACCTGGACCGATCCTTTCTACCAGGCAGAAGGCGATATGGAAGGTTATAAGTATGCATTCCTTCGTAATGCTGTTGCAGAAAACTCTGCTTCCGCTGCTACCGTTCAGGAATACTTTGATCTGGTAGATGCTGCGAAAGCGATCACTGCAGAAGCAGACAAGAACGATCGTTACGATGCATTTGCCAAGGCTGAGGCATACCTGATCGAGCATGCCCTGACCATTCCCTACGGTATCTCCATCAGCAATTACATTGCCGTTCGCTACAATGTATTTGAAGGAGAATATGCATCCTGCGGTATCGTACCCAACAAGCGCTACAAGTTCGTAAAGGTACAGGATTCCTTCATCAATATGGAAACCTATGATGCCAACCGCAAGGCATGGGAAAATGAATAAAATTCCGCTTTTCTGCATTTTTATGAAGCAGAGAAGCAAAAAATCGTTATAATAGTAAGTGGATCATCGGTCCCGGTGGGAATCCTTCCACCGGGACTTTTTTTAAAGCAACATTGATCATGGAGGAAGTATGATTCAGTATCTGGCAAAACGAATAGGCAGATCGCTGATAACTCTGGTCATCATCGTGACCTTGGTGTTTATCCTGCTGCGTCTCATGCCTATTGAAGGATATTTTGAAAATTTCGAAAAGCTGACAGAGGAGCAGATCCAGGTGGGCCTTCGGGAAATGGGCCTGACCGATCCGATGCCGGTACAGATCCTCCATTTTTATGAGCAGCTTCTTCACGGAGACCTTGGAATGAGCAGACGGTATCGTTCCAATGTTGCCGTGGTGGATATTCTGAAAAAGAAGATCCCGATTTCCGTTCGTCTGGGATGTCTTTCCATCCTGCTGTCCTTATGTGTGGGCCTTCCCCTTGGTACCTGGATGGCTGGGCACAAGGGAAAATGGCCGGACAAACTGGGAACGGTATTCATTGTCTTTATCCAGGCGGTTCCCGCCGTGGTATATTATCTCTTTATCCAGCTCTACGGAACCACCATTCTGGGTGTTCCCCTGCTTTTTGACGAAAGCAATGTAAGATGCTGGATCCTTCCGGTATTTTCCATGTCTTTGGGTAATATCGCTTATTACGGTATGTGGCTTCGCCGCTATATGGTGGATGAAAGCACCAAGGATTATGTGAAGCTTGCTACCGCAAAGGGCGTTCCAAGGAGCCGCATCATGCGCAGCCATATCTTCCGTAACGCCTTTGTGCCTCTGGTGCAGTATCTGCCCACTTCCTTTTTAAATACCGTCATCGGTTCCATCTATATCGAATCCCTGTACAGTATCCCCGGCATGGGGGGTCTCCTGGTAGACGTGATCAAAAAGAATGACAACAACATGGTGCAGGCCATCGTGCTATTATACGCAACCGTAGGCGTTATCGGCCTTCTTCTGGGAGACATCCTGATGACCATCGTGGATCCCCGTATCTCCTTTGGTAAGAAAGGAGGGGTTCGCTAATGCTTCGATTTAAGAGTAAGACCGTCAGCAAGCTGGAAAAACAGGTGGAAGAGCATATTGAAAATATGTCTGATGAGCAGCTGTTTTCCTTTGCGGAATATGACAAAGATAAGAGCGAAAAAACCGCTTACAGCAATTATTCCTATTGGAAGAGTACCTTCCGAGCATTTCGGAAAAACAAGGTAGCGGTGATCCTTGTATGGGTGGTTTTGGGAATCCTGTTATTTACCCTGATCCAGCCCTTCCTGCCGGGACAGTATGATCCCAATTACATCAACAATGACACATCCGGCCTTCAGTATCGTAATATTGAGCCCTGTGCCCAGTTCTGGTTCGGAACCAATTCCATCGGACAGGATCTGTGGGCGCGGATCTGGGCAGGTACCCGTAATTCCATGATGATCGGTATCTGTGTAGCCCTGATCGAAGCCATGATCGGTATCGTGGTGGGCGTTCTCTGGGGTTATGTCCGCAAGCTGGACTGGTTCTTTACCGAGATCTACAACATCCTGGATAACATTCCCAATACCATTATCCTGATCCTGATCTCCTATATCATGAAGCCCGGTGTAAAGACGTTGATCTTTGCCATGTGCTTAACCCGCTGGATCCAGATGGCACGTTTTATCCGCAATCAGGTTCTGATCATAAGAGATCGGGAATACAATCTTGCCAGCAGATGCGTCGGTACCCCTACCCGCAAGATCATCACGAGGAACCTGCTGCCTTATCTGGTTTCCGTTATCATGCTGAGGATGGCACTTACCGTTCCGGAAGCCATCGGCAACGAAGTCTTTATCACCTACATCGGTCTGGGACTTCCCACCAATATTCCTTCACTGGGAAGACTGATCGATGACGGAAGACAGCTCATGATGAGTGCTTCTCTTCGCTATCAGCTGATCTTTCCGACCATTGTGGTCTCTATAGTGACCATATCCTTCTACATCATCGGAAATGCATTTTCCGATGCAGCCGATCCCAAGAATCACATCTCGTAAGGAGAGCGGGAACATGAACAGAAACGACATCATCCTTTCTGCAAAGGATATCGAAGTACAATTTAATCTCCGCGGCCAGATCCTGACGGCCATCCGCGGGGTATCCCTGGACCTCTTCCGGGGAGAATCCCTTGCGATCGTAGGCGAAAGCGGCAGCGGCAAGAGCGTTTTTACCAAGACCTTTAACGGTCTGTTGGATGCCAACGGTAAGATCACCAAAGGGTCTTTATATTATGAAGGAAAAGATCTGGCGAAGTTTACCACCGAAAAGGAATGGCTGCAGATCCGGGGCAAAGAGATCGCCATGATCATGCAGGAGCCCATGACCAGCTTAAATCCCCTTAAGACCATCGGGGATCAGATCTGCGAAGCCATCCGCATGCGGGATAAAAGTATTCCTGCTCAGGTAGCCAAAAAGGAAGCGCAGATGTACCTGTCGGAAGTAGGCATCGATGATCCCGAACGACGTTACAAGCAGTATCCCCATGAATTTTCCGGAGGTATGCGTCAGAGAGTGGTGATCGCCATTGCCATTGCCTGCAGACCGGAGATCCTTATCTGCGACGAACCCACCACCGCCCTTGATGTGACCATTCAGGCACAGATCCTGAAAGTCCTTAAGGAAATGAAGAAAAAATACAATCTGACCATTGTATTTATTACCCACGATCTGGGCGTTGTGGCCAACATCGCCGATCGGATCGCCGTCATGTATGCAGGAGATATCATCGAGGTGGGAACCTGTGAGGATATTTTCTTTGATCCGAAGCATCCTTATACCTGGGCATTATTATCTTCCATGCCGCAGCTGGGTATTAAGGGAACGGACCTGTATTCCATCCCCGGTAATCCCCCCAATCTGTTTACAGAGATCAGGGGAGATGCCTTTGCACCTCGCAATCCCCATGCACTGCAGATCGATTTCATCAAGAGACCGCCTTATTTTGACGTTTCAGAAAGCCACAAGGTGCGCAGCTGGTTAATGGATCCCAGGGCGCCGAAAGTGGAGCCGCCGGAAGGCATTCGCCGGTTAAAGGAACTTAGGGCAGTACAGGTATAAGGAAAAAACCATGGAACAAAAAGAAGTGCTTTTGGATGTGCAGAACGTCTCGGTTACGTTCGGCAGCGGAAAAAATAAATTTGAAGCCGTGCATCATGTTTCCTTTCAGGTGCATCGGGGAGAGACCTTCGGTATCGTAGGAGAGTCCGGCAGCGGTAAGACCACCATCGGCCGCAGCATCATGCGGATCTATCCTACCTCTTCCGGCGATATCCTGTATAAAGGACAGAAGATCAACGGCAAGATCCCGAAAAGCCTGGATCAGCAGATCACCCGGGAGATCCAGATGATCTTCCAGGACCCTATGGCATCCTTAAACGAGCGTGCCAAGGTCAGCTATATCGTCAGTGAAGGTCTGATGAACGTGGAAAAAATGACCCAGGAAGGGTATGATAAGCGTGTGGATGAAGCCCTGCAGGAAGTAGGTCTTTTACCCGAATTTGCCAGCCGTTTCCCTCATGAATTTTCCGGCGGACAGCGCCAGAGGATCGGTATCGCAAGAAGCCTTATCATGCAGCCGGAGCTGATCATCGCAGATGAACCCATTTCCGCCCTGGATGTCAGTATCCGTGCCCAGGTATTAAACCTCCTTGACAAACTGCAAAAGGAAAAGGGACTGACCTATATCTTTATCGCCCATGATCTGTCGGTCATGCGCTTTATCACCGACCGGATCGCCGTGATCCATAAAGGCAAGATCGTGGAACTGGCAGAAACCGAGGAATTGTTTAAGAATCCTCTGCACCCTTATACCAGAGCCCTGTTATCCGCCATTCCCGTACCCAATCCCGTTGCAGAAAGAGCCAAGGAACTGGTGGTATACGACCCGTCCATCCACCATTATGAAAAGGATCAGCCGGAGTGGTGCAAACTCAAGGATAATCACTATATCCTGGCCAATCAGGAAGAACTGGCAAATTACCGAAAAGAACTGGAAAATAAGTGATCACCGGGAGGACGATCATGGAAAAAGTCATTGCGCTACGTTCGATCACGGGATTATATAAGGAGCCCGATGCTTGCAGCGAACGGATCGATGAGATGCTCTATGGCATGGAGGGTGAGATCCTGGAGGATCTGGGAGCCTACGTAAAGCTTAAAACCTTCTATCGTTATGAGGGCTATGTAAAAAAAGAAGAACTGATCACAGAGAAAACCCTGGTGTCCAAGTGGCAGCAGGGTGATCTTTATGTTGTTACAAAAAGCTATGCGGATATCCTGAATGCACCGAAAGTGCAGGGAAGCATTCTTTGTGAGATCCCAAGAGGCGGATTGATCGAAAAAACAGCGAAAGCAAATGAAGACGGCTGGGTAAGCGTCCGTATGGCAGATGGTCAATCGGGATATACGAAGGAAAGCTTTTTAAGCCCCCTTCGGAAAACACCGGTAAAGGACGAAGAGAGCCTTCGAAAGAGCCTGGTGGAGACCGCGAAAGGCTACCTTGGAACCCAGTACCGCTGGGGAGGGAAAAGCCCTCTGGGCATTGACTGCTCCGGCCTGGTTTCCATGTCTTATCTGTTAAACGGTATCATTATCTACAGGGATGCCCGTCTGGAAGAAGGCTTTCCCATGAAGGAGATTCCTTTCGAAGACAAGAAGCCGGGAGATGCCCTGTATTTCCCGGGACACATCGCCATGTATATGGGAAATGATCTGTATATCCATTCCACCGGTAAAAACGGAAGCGACGGCGTGGTGATCAACAGCCTGGATCCTGCCGATCCTCTGTACCGGGAAGATCTGCCCGGAAAACTATTGGCCACCGGATCGGTTTTTCCCTTCTGAAAGAGCATCAGAAAATATATATAGAAGAAAGAGGATGTCATGAAAGTCGTTGACATGCACTGCGATACCATATCGGAGATCTGGTATTCCCGGGAGCATACGGGAGAGAGCGAGCACCAGGGGATCGTAAACAGTCAGGAACTGCGGAAAAACAAGCTTCATATCGATCTGGAGAAAATGGAAAAAGGAGATTATTTTCTTCAGAATTTTGCCATGTTCGTCAATATGGGAAGCGGAATGGACCCTTTGGTTTCGGTCCTTAAGCTGATCGATATTTTTTATGAAGAGATGGCGAAAAATCAGGATAAGATCCTGCCCGTCAAATGCTGGGAAGATATTGAAAGAGCAAAGACGGAAGGGAAAATGGCAGCCATGATCAGTCTGGAGGAAGGACAGGTCACCAGGGCAGATCCGGCGATCCTGCGAGATCTCTATCGTCTGGGAGCCCGGATGATGACCCTTACCTGGAACCATGAAAACGATCTGGCCTATCCCAATATCGTTTCCAAAGATGTGATGCACGTATTTCCCTGTGAGAGCGTGGAAGACCATGGTCTTAAGGAAAAAGGCATCGCCATTGTGGAAGAATGCGAAAGGATCGGAATGATCCTGGATGTATCCCATCTTTCCGACGGTGGCTTTTACGACCTGTATGCCCACACGAAGAAGCCCTTTGTGGCAAGTCATTCCAATGCCAGAGCGCTGTGCAGACATTGCAGGAACCTGACCGATGACATGATCCGCAAGATCGGACAGCGGGGAGGGGTTATCGGTCTTAATTACTGCGGAAGCTTCTTAGAGGAAGCAGACACCGAGGAAGCATGCAGGAGCAGAGTAGAAACCATGGCAAAGCATGCCCGCTATATCACCGATGTGGGCGGCATGGACTGTCTGGGACTGGGTTCTGATTTTGACGGTATCTCACGCAACCTGGAAATGGACGATTGCAGTAAGCTTCCCTTACTGGAAAGAGCACTTGCAAAAGAGGGATTTTCCACCGGGGAGATCGAGAAGATCTTTTCCGGCAATGTCCTTCGTTTGTACAGAGAATTACTGTAAACAGAAGATAAACTACAGAAAAAGAGGAACAAACATCTATGACAGATCCCAGACTAACCCTGGAAAAAAGAATCGAAGCAGAGATCAAAAGCTATGACGGTACCATGGGCATCTATATTGATGACCTGCAGGGCAATGTCATTACCTTCCATCCGGATGAAACCTATGAAACAGCCAGCACCATCAAGATGTTCATTATGGCAGCCCTGTTTGATGCCATTGAACAGGGAAAAGCATCCTTAACGGATAAACTGGTATATAAAAAAGAGCATGTGATCGACGGCAGCGGTGTCTTAAGTTCCCTGGAGATCGGTACGGAGCTTACGGTACAAAACGTTACCACACTGATGATCATCGTCAGTGACAATATCGCCACCAATATGATGATCGACTATCTGGGCCTTGAAAATATCAACGCCTGCATACAGAAATTAGGGTGTAAGGATACCATCCTTCATAATCCCATAGATTTTGCAAAGTATGAAAAATTAGGGACCACGACCCCCAGAGATTATGCGTCCCTGTTTATCCGGATCGCAAGGCAGGAGCTGATCAGTCCTGCTGCCAGCAGGGCCATGCTTGCTATTTGCAAGCAGCAGCACTATAATTCCATGTTAACAAAGAGTTTCCCGCCTTATTATATTGATCCGGACAATTACGAGGAAGAGATCATCTATGTAGCCTCCAAAAGCGGTTCCATGGATGAATGCCGTAACGACGGCGGTATCATCGTCACGCCCTACGGAAAATATGTGATCGTCCTGCTCAATAAGGATTTTTCGGATAAACAGTATTATCCGGATCATCCTGCCACCGTGTTCGGAGCGCGGGTAAGCCGCATGGTACTGGATCAGTACCTTGCTTTGGAAGGAAGATTATGTTTACCGTAAGATATTTTAACCAGCTGTTATACGAGCTGATCTACAACATTATTTACATCGGCCCCGCTATTTTGGTGGCCATAACATTTCATGAATATGCCCATGCGGCAGTAAGCTATCACATGGGAGATACCACGGCAAAAACCGACGGACGGATGACCTTAAACCCCTTAAAACATCTGGATCTGATCGGTCTGTTATGCCTCATGTTCTTTCACTTCGGATGGGCAAAGCCGGTAAGGGTCAATACCCGGAATTATAAAAATCCGAAGCTGGGGATCATCCTGGTTTCCCTTGCAGGTCCCGCGATGAACTTTTTATGGTGCTTTGCGGGCGTTGTCCTTTATTATTTCATGCCGTCCAAGACGGATGCCGGGATCCTGTATGATTATTTCCGCAGTCTCTTTGCCTATCTGGCAACCATCAATGCAGGCCTTGGTCTGTTCAACCTGATCCCCATTCCACCCTTAGACGGGTCCAATGTGCTGGCGGAGCTTCTGCCGGAAGGAGGAAAACGCTTCCTCTATAAGATCCGTCCCTATGCACCCATGATCCTGCTGGTGCTTCTGATCACGGGGATATTAAACATTCCGCTTTCAGCGGCACAAAAGGGCGTGATCAGCGGATTTTACCAGCTGGTGGATAAGATCGTAAGCTTCTTTACCCATACAGGCGGAGCAGACATAGTCTGAAAACAGTTGTGTTATAATGAAGAAAGTAAGAACCCTGAGGTCTTTTTTTTAAAGACCGGGGAACACCAATTAAGGAAAAACATAAATACAGGAGGGTAACAGAATATGGTAGGAATCTTAGTTGCATTAGTGATCGGTGCCATCGCCGGCTGGATCGCAGGACAGCTTATGGGTGTAAGCGGAGGGCTTCTCCGTAACATCATTTTAGGTGTGATCGGTGGTGTAGTAGGTCGTGTGGTATTCAGCCTCATCGGTATTGCCAGCACCAACATCATCGGAAGTATCATTATCGCTGCCATCGGCGCATGCATTCTGATCGCTCTGGGCAAAATTCTTCTTAAGTAATTTTGCTGAATTTCATTAATATTTTTTGTATTATTTGACAAAGCAAAAAATAAATGCTAAAGTAATCCGCGGTAACATCCTTAACAAATTTGTAACAACTCGCAACAGATTTGTTACAAAGCCAAGATCGCTTAATAGGGAGCGGTCGTAACCAGAAAAGGAAGTTACCGCGGAGGTTTTATGTTTAGCAAGAATGTTATGAGGAGTCTTGCGGGCCTTGGCATGATGGCGGCACTGCTGCTGTTTGCTCCGGCATTAGAGACTCAGGCTGCAGAAGTTACTTCTACAGTCGTTTCAACAACGGCCACCGTAACAGGGTCTGCGTTGAAAATCAGACAGAATGCATCAAACGGTGCGACAGTACTGGGTATCGCTCCTAAGGGCGAAACCTTTACTGTAACAGGTGTAGTTGACAATGAATGGCTGAGTGTCTCTTACCGGGGACGCACAGCGTATATCGCTTCCGATTATGTAGCCTTAAAGACCGTTCGCACCACTGTCGTAACGCAGACAG
>JAEEGL011220162.1_pt1 | contig 29551 bp, 32 predicted proteins | sample 9134231 | NCBI WGS metagenome assembly JAEEGL01 (sample SAMN16246548, study PRJNA631951) | gut metagenome | biome: gut microbiome; feature: rumen; material: fiber-attached | host: Bos | place: Iran: Karaj | collected 2018-10
CTGATAACAGGCGGACACTGTGAATACAGACCGGTCGAGATAGATCAGGAGATCATAGAGAAAGGAACAGATATAATGAGAATTGCAGTTACATACGAAAACGGAGAGATATTCCAGCACTTCGGTCATACCGAACAGTTTAAGCTGTATGATATCGAAGACGGAAAGGTCGTTAATGAGCAGATAGTAGATACCAACGGAAGCGGACACGGCGCCCTTGCAGGCTTCCTGCAGGCGGTTAAGGCTGACGCCCTGATCTGCGGAGGCATAGGCATGGGAGCGCAGATGGCACTTGCGGATGCCGGGATCAAGCTTTACGCGGGCGTCCAGGGCTCTGCGGATAAGGCCGCGAAGGCTCTTGCCGAGGGAGCGCTCAACTATGATCCCGACGCCAGGTGCGACCACCACGAGCATCATCACGGCGACTGCGGTCACGAACACTGTGCTGAGCATCACTGCGCAGGAAACTGATAAGGAGGTACGATATGAAGCTTGCAGTTATCGCAGATTCCAAAACCGGTAATACCAAACAGGCTGCCGACTGGATCGTGCAGGGCATGAACCGGGTAGAGAATACCGAAGCAAAAGCATTCATCATTCCAGAAGTCGACCAAGACTTTGTAAAGGAAGCCAGCGGAGTCGTTATAGGGTCTCCGTCTTATGCTGCCCAGATGACTCCCGACCTTCACGCGTGGCTTCAGGGGTCCACACGCGAGCTCGGACTTGCCGGCAAGCTCGGCGGAGCTTTTGCGACCGAGCAATTCACGCATGGCGGCGGAGAGACCGTGATACAGTCGATACTGACCATCGAAATGGTTAAAGGAATGCTGTGCTATTCCGGCGGCGGGGCCTGGGGAATGCCCGTGATCCATCTGGGGCCTGTCGGAGTCAACAATAATAAAGAGAAGCACAACGGAATGGAGCATTACAAAGATAACTTCATTCTCTTTGGCGAACGCTTTGCTAAGAAAGCGGCTGAGATCTTCGGGTAAGACCATATGATCCGGAATCTGGAAATTACGGTCCTCATCGACAATGTGGCCGCAGAACCTCTGGCAAGTGAATGGGGTCTTAGCATGCTCGTTAAGGCGGATGACAAAACGATCCTCCTCGACACAGGCTCGAGCGGGCTGTTCTCCCAGAACGCGGAAGCCCTTGGTATAGACCTCGCAAAAGTCGATACAGGCGTTCTGTCTCACGCGCACTACGATCATGCGGACGGTATGAACACCTTCTTTTCGCTGAATCACAGCGCTCCTTTTCTGCTAAGGGAAGGAAGCTGCGAGAACTGCTTTGGCATCAAGGACGGTGAGCTTCGCTATATCGGCATCCGGCGCGGAATCCTGGACATGTATAGCGCGCGTATTCAATATGTGAGCGGTGTCTATGAGATCTGCGGCGGTATCTGGCTGGTCCCGCACCGCAAAGCGGATTATTCCGCTGTTGCTTTACGCAATGATCTGTACACGATCGATCGGGAAAAGCGTCTGCCGGACGATTTTGCACACGAACAGAGCCTGGTGATCGAAACAGACCGGGGACTGTTCGTGTTCAACAGCTGTTCCCATACCGGAATGACGAATATTCTGAAAGATATCAGCGATTATTTGGGCCGCATGGATGTCTTTGCCTATGTGGGAGGCCTTCACCTTTACAAAATGACAGACGCGGAACTGGAAGCTCTTTCGGCGGAGATAAAAAGCACGTCTGTAGAGCATATCTTTACGGGCCATTGTACGGGAGACCATGCTTTCAGCTTTTTAAAAGAAAGGCTCGGAGAGCGGATAGAGCAGTTCTCGGCTGGCTTCAGATACTCTTTCTAACGATATGAATACTATTTTGATTCTCTTTTTGACCTTTGCAAAAGTCGGCCTGTTCACCTTCGGCGGCGGATACGCGATGATCGCGCTGATCGAAAACACCTGTGTGGAGAAAAAACAGTGGATAACCCACGATGAGATGATGAACATCACCGTAATTGCGGAGTCCACTCCCGGCCCGATCGCCATAAACTGCGCGACTTATGTCGGGTATAAGCAAAAAGGCTTTGCAGGGGCGCTTGCCGCTACTACAGGGATGATCCTCCCGTCTTTTTGCATTATTTTCGCGATATCGAAGTTTCTGGACCATTTTCTTGAGATCACCTGGATCGCACATGCTTTTCAGGGAATTAAGATCGCGGTAGGGATCCTGATTCTGGACGCCGCAGTTAAAATGCTCAAAAAGATGCACAAGAAACCGATGCCTTTGGCGTTTATGTTCTGCGCGTTTGCGGCAATGCTTCTGATCAATATCTTTTCAGCCAGGATCTCATCAATTGTCCTGATGCTTGCCGCAGGACTTATCAGCCTGATCATCTTTATAGCTAAAAAGCCTGCCGCGAAAGGAGGTGCCGGAAAATGATCCTTCTGGATTTGTTTATCGGGTTCCTGAAGGTCGGCTGCTTCGCTTTCGGGGGTGCATACGGTGCGATCCCGCTGATCCGGGACGTTGTCCTTTCCTATGGCTGGCTGGACGATGAGATGCTGACCTACATGATCGCCGTGAGCGAGAGCACTCCCGGTCCGATCATGGTAAATCTGGCCACCTATGTCGGCAGCTCAAAGGCAGGGATCCTCGGCTCGCTGGTCGCAACACTTGCTGTCGTACTTCCGTCCTTCATTATAATCCTGCTGGTAACGGCACTTTTGAAAACGGTCCTGAAAAACGCCTATGTACAGGCAGTCCTCAGAGGGTTAAAGCCGTGCATGATAGGCATCATTCTTGCGACCGGAGTTTTTATGATCGTCAGAAACGGTCTTGTGATTCAGGATAGTGTTCTGCTGATCCGTCCTCTGATCCTGACACTCGTACTCGGAGCGGTATACTTTGGGTCAAGAAAGATAAAAAAGGGCGGCATTTCACCCATCCTGCTGATCTGCCTGTCAGCTCTTGCGGGAATCGCCGCATACGGAGTCTGATCATACATATATCGCAGTTCAGTTCGTTTTGTATGCAATTCCATGCTCGACTCTCATCCATTCTATATTTTATGCTTTTGTCTATCGAGTTAAACGCCCTTAAATGTCGCCTGACAGGAGACATTTTTCTATATTCCATCATCTTCGTCCCAATCTTCTTCTTCATTGAACTCTTCCCAGTCCAGATCGTCTTTTTCTTCCTTTGTCAGTTTACCCTTCGGTTCTTTGCCATAATGATACCTATAAAGGTCTTTGTAGTATTCATCTTCCTTTTCTTCCTGTGATGGTCCAAGAAGCCATGACAGCAGTCCCATGTTTTAACCTCCCGATCGGTCATCTGATTACACGCAATTTGATAAGGTTCCTATGTCTACACCTTTATTATCGCAAAACCCATGTGCAAAAATCCGCACACGAGGTTTGCAACAGCCAGAACACAAAAAGGAAGACTGTTCAAATCAGTCTTCCTCAATAATTCTGCTTATCAGCCGTTCAGAAGATCTGGCCCGGCAGCTTCAGTTTCTCCTTGCAGGGGAATGATCTGTCGAACAGATCGACGTCCGAGTCTTCTACATAATAGCCCGCCGGTGTCTGATATACGCCGGTGACATCTTTCAGATACCCCGGGATCAGTTCCTTACACAGGAAGAAAGAATCGTCAGCGCCTTCCGGCAGATCATGGTATCTGATGCCGAATTTCCGTGCGTAGTCAAAGCCGCTTTTGCCGTAGAAGTCTATATTACCCTCAAAAAGCACCGCCCCGAAGCCGAGCCCATTGGCTTTTTCAAGAGAATAATCGAGCAGCAGTTTGCCGTATCCTTTGCGCTTAAGCTCCGGGGTTATGCAGATAGGCCCCATCGTAAGCACATCGATATCCGGTCCGCCGTCGGAATTGATGACGGTCCTCATAAACATGTTCTGCCCTATCAGTTTTCCGTTCTTCTCCATGACAAGATCGAGTTCCTTCACGAAAGCTGGGTCGTCGCGGAGCACGTGGATCACATAATGTTCGCTGCATCCCGGTCTGTAAACATTCCAGAACGACTCTCTGATAAGGTTTTCGACCTCTCTGTATTCTTCTTTTGATTCCAGACGGATCGTAACATCATTCACATTCATTGCTTTTCCTCTTCAAATGTATATCCTACACCAGAAACGCCAGGTCTTCCTTCTCTATTGTTTGGATCTCTTCCAGAGTAGCCTCGTCAAGCTGCGCCACCCTGTTCGCCTGGTTCGTGATCATTTTTTCGAAACAGTTCCTTACGGTGCGGCCGTTTCCAAAGCTTTCTGTCCTGGAATCGTAAGCCAGCTGGAAATACTCTTTTACCAGCGCCTCAGCGTCCTCCGACAGGATGTACTGGTTTTTAGCGCACAGGCCGGTAAAGATATCGAACAGCTCAGCCGGCGTATAGTCGTCAAAATGGATGAATCTGTTGAACCTGGACTTTAGCCCGGGGTTAGACTCGATGAATGTTTTCATCAGCGACTCGTATCCGGCCACGATAACGATGAGGTTCTCCCTGTGGTCTTCCATAGCCTTAAGAAGTGTGTCTATCGCCTCCTGGCCGAAGACATCCTTTTCGTTGCTGAGCATGTACGCCTCATCGATAAAGAGCACTCCGCCCATGGACTTCGAGATGACGTCCTGGGTCTTGATGGCGGTCTGCCCTACATAGCCCGCCACCAGCGCACTTCTGTCCACCTCTACCAGATGCCCCTTCGACAGCAGCCCCAGTTGTTTATATATTTTGGCAACTATCCTTGCAACTGTGGTCTTTCCGGTACCGGGGTTGCCGATAAACACGAGATGATAGGATATCGGGAACACCTTGAGCCCTCTTCTTTTACGGATAGCCTGTATCTTGGCGAAGTTGACTATGCTCCTGATCTCTGTCTTTACGTTTTCCAGGCCGATGAGCTCGTCAAGCTCTTTGAGCGCTTCCGGCTCGCTGCCCACGCCGCCTATCTTGATAGGACCGGTCTCGGACTGCTCCCTGGCGCCGATCCCGCCTTCGACGAGGCTGAACGGATCCATTTCCCTGGTGTTCCTCGGAACGACGTTGCTAAGATCGCAGTGATGCTTAAGCTTTTCGTAAAGGTCAGTTATCTGCAGCGCTTCATCATACTCCATCCGCTCGTCGATCACGGCAAAGCGGATAAACAGCACCTCAAATATTTCAGCCAGAACGCGGCTGAAGCACGTATCGTGCAGGGTATCATAGCGGATCAGCTTTATAAAAAACTCGGGCACGGCGAAATTGGTGGTATGGCTTTTGTAAAAGTCCAGCGCCTTTGACACCTCGGACCGGTCATAGAATCTCCTGTTTACCGGAAGCGAATAGATCTCGCTGAGCACCGCCCTGCAGTCCTCCGCATCCGGCTCGCCCTTTGCCCAGATGATATAAGCGCAGGAGCGCACGAATTCGTCTATGCTTGCGTAGTTTATAAGAGTCTTGTCAGGAAAGTCCCGCCTGAACGAATCTATCGCGTTCTGGTAAGTTGTGTGTAAGGTCTTTATATATTCGGTGTTCATAAGTCTTTAGTCCTGAAGTGTTTCCTGCCCTGCCGGCAATACTGATGCATTTTTTTGATTATACCATAATTTGAGCTCAAATTACAGGATCACGGTTCCCGCTTTCCCCTACCCCAGCCGGGACTTCAGCTCCTCCACCAGCAGCTCCGCGATAGGGGTGAAAGTCTGATACTTTCTCCAGATCACGTACATTCCGGTCTGAGGCACACCGGGCAGCGTCCTGAAGAGAAGCTCGCTGTCGCTTCCCGTGCTTACAAGCTTATCCAGTACGATGGCGCAGCCCATGCCCGCCCTTACCATGACGGCGCCGTTGTACACGAGGTTGTACGTCGCAACTATATTCATATCCTTTGCTTCTGCTCCGAACCACCGGGGCGATTCCTGGTCGATCCACTGTCTGGAACAGATCAGCGGAAGCCCTTTAAGATCGGAGATCCTAAGATCTTCTTTTTCCGCCAGGGGGTCGTCTTTTCTCATCAGGACGCCCCAGGTGTCCTTCATGGGCAGCTCCAGGTAGTTGTACTTGTTGAGGTCCACATAGTTCATGACTATGGCAAAATCCAGAAGGCCCTTGTCCAGCCGGTCGCAGACGTCGGTCAAGTTGCCGCTGTAGATGTTGCAGCGTATCTTCGGATAATCTTTTTGCAGCTCGCGCACGGCTTCAGCAAACACGGACATGGCCTCGGATTCGGGCGCGCCTACAAATATATCTCCTCTGCGCTTTTCTTCCAGCGATTCGAATTCTGCTTTTGTTTTATCCACCAGAGTGAGTATGTCCTCCGCGCGGTCGCGCAGGAGCATTCCGGCTTCGGTCAGCTTTATGCTGTAATTGGAACGCACGAAAAGCTTTGTTCCAAGCTCATTTTCCAGTTCTTTCAGCTGTTTTGACATGGTGGACTGGGAGATGAACAGACGCTCCGCTGCGCGCGTCATGTTGCCTTCCCTCGCCGTTTCAAGAAAATATCTCAGTACACGAAGTTCCATATCCGCACCTCCACAGTTATTCTATTATAGAATATCTAAAAATGCAATATAGATATTAGACATTTCTGGCCGTTCAGACTACAATGTTATCGAAAACAGATCAGACCCTTAGGAGGAATACATCATGGCCCTGGCCAGCAATGCAAAAGAATGCCTGCGTCAAAACCTGACAGACGCAAACTGCAGCAAAGAGCAGATCGAAAAGTGCATAGCCCTTTCGGATCAAAAAGATACGCGCCGGATGCTCGCCATCCTTAAGGAACACAGAAAAGAACTGTTAGACAGCGTCCACGCTGCCCAAAAAGCCCTGGATTCTCTCGACTACCTCGTATTCCAGACAGAAAAAGGAGCAGGCAGATGAAAAAACTGATAATATGCATAGTTCTGGCTATGGCCGTTACGGCAGTATTTGCCGGATGCGGCAGCAGGCAGGAGAGCGGCCCTGTCCGGCCGGCCGATCCGGAAGCTGCCGGAACAAACAATACAGAACAGCAGGAGCCGGCCCCGCAGCCCGCGAAAGAGGAGAAAGGAACGATGCTTAAGATGCTGATAGGAAACACGGCGGTCGCTGTGGACTGGGAGGACAACAGCTCCGTAGAAGCCTTGAAAGAACTTTGCTCAAAGGCGCCGCTGGAGATCAAGATGTCCATGTACGGGGGTTTCGAACAGGTAGGTCCCATAGGCCGGCGCCTGCCCGCAAGCGACACCCGGACAGTAACGTCCGCAGGAGATATAGTGCTGTATTCTTCCGACCAGTTGGTAGTGTTCTACGGATCCAATTCCTGGGCTTATACCAGGCTCGGGCACATCACAGACCAGGATGCCGCTGGGATGACCGCGCTACTTGGAAACGGCAACGTAATGATAACCATCAGCTTAAAATAGATAACAGAAACGGAGAAAAACATGAAACTAAGAACAATAGCCTTGATCCTTGCGGCAGCCCTCTGCCTTTCCCTGGCAGCCTGCGGCAGCAGCGCTCAGAACAACACACAGAATAATACCACGCAGCTGGCAAACACAGCAAACCAGACTGAAAACACCGTCCCTGCAAACAATACGACAAACCAGACTGAAAACAAGAACAGAGTGGCTAAGGACGGCGCGGTGATGCAGACTGAAGACAAGTCCATGCCCACCAGAGTGCCTGCCGAAAACGGCACGAAGATCAACATGTACTTCGGAGACACCCTTATCACAGGCGTGCTGAACGACTCCGAAACCGCAAAGGCTCTTATCTCAAAACTCCCCATCACGCAGCACGTGAGCCGCTACTCCCACGATTTCTGCGGTGTTACGGAAGAGCTCCCCTACAACGAAGCCGACGTCCATTACGGCTGGCTGAACGGTGATATCGACTACGCACTCAACGCACCGTATTTCACGATACTCTTCGAGGACGAGGACGTATCTGAGCAGTACGGCTACCAGGTCAATATCGGCGTCATCACCTGCCCGCTCAGTGATATCGCAGCCTTGAAGGGCGACTATGACGTGAGGATAGAGCTGGCTGAAGAAGCTCCGGCCAGCCAGAAATCAGATGCGGCGGTCGTATACTTCAGCAGGGTCGGGAATACGGACTTTCCCGCAAATGTGGATGCTGTCTCCAGCGCCAGCCTGCTCAGCGACGGCGGCACGATCAAAGGCAACGCCCAGATGATGGCTGAATGGATCGCATCGGAAGCCGGATGCGAGGCTTTCGAGATCGTTGCAAACGACCCCTACCCTGCAGACTACAATGCTACCGTAGACCAGGCAAAGACGGAGCAGCGCAGCAGCGTCCGCCCCACTTTGAAGTCCGACCTCAGTAATTTAGAACAGTATAAAACTATATACCTGGTCTTCCCCAACTGGTGGGCGGATCTTCCCATGCCCTTATACACCTTCTTTGAAAGCTATGACCTGTCGGGCAAGACCATAAATGTCTTCATAACCCACGAAGGCAGCGGCTTTTCCGGCACCATCAACACCATAAGCCAACTTGAGCCCGGCGCGACCGTCGTAAAAGGCCTCTCGGTGCGCGGCGGTTCTGTCAGCGGCGAAGAGCAGAACATCAGAAGCTGGGTCAGGAACAACAAGTAGAAGAAAAACAGCGATGCAAAGACCCTTGAAAGCCTTGTGCCTTCAAGGGTTTTCTTGTATGATATAAGAAAAACTATTGGTATTCACAGGAGGACAAATAATGATTTATCAGATTTTCGGAGACGAGGACAACCCTATCGTTGAGATCGCGCTTGCAAGGGGCGAACAGATACGGATTGAAAGCGGCGCCATGGTCTACATGCAGGATGTTGCTCTTGAGGGTAGGTCCAATGCTAATTCAGGCGGGCTCGGAGGCTTCCTTAAAGCCGTGGCAAGGTCTGCTGCAACAGGCGAAGGCGTGTTTATCACGACGGCTACCGGAAATACCGACAGCGCCCGCATAGCAGTCGCGCCGGCAACTCCGGGAATGGTTGCAAAGCTTGAAGTGGGAGCCAGGCAGTACAGGCTCAATACAGGCGCTTTTCTTGCATGCGACAACAGCGTAGCCTACGAGGTAAGGTCTCAGAGCTTCGGCAAGGCGCTCTTCGGCGGAACAGGCGGATTCTTCATCATGGAGACAGTCGGCCAGGGCGACCTTCTTGTCAACGCGTTCGGAGCGCTCATAGAGATGGAAGTCACACCGGACAGACCCCTTACGATAGATAACCATCATGTAGTGGCCTGGGACGCTACGCTGGATTACAACATCCACCCGGCTTCGGGCGTTATAGGCTTCAAGTCCGGAGAAGGCCTTGTGAACGAATTCCACGGCAGCGGCAAAGTCCTTATCCAGACAAGGAATATCGCAAGCCTTGCTCAGCTGCTGATCCCCTACATGCCGACATCCAGCAATTGACCGCAACTCATGGACCGCGCACTTCGAAAAGACGCAGATCAGATTATAAAGGAAAGCATAGCGGCAGTACAGCCGGATGAGGCTGTAAAAAGAGCGCTTTACGGCTACCGCCCCGGCGGCGGAAAGACGCTTCTTGTCGCGGTCGGAAAGGCTGCCTGGCAGATGGCAAAGGCTGCGGCAGACGCCCTCGGGCATATCGACGGAGGCATCGTGATCACCAAATACGGTCATGTGATGGGCGATATTCCCGGGGTGGAATGCTTTGAGGCGGGGCATCCTGTTCCGGACGAAAACGGCTTTGCGGCAACGCGCAAAGCTCTTGAGCTGACGACTGGCCTTTCCGCTGAAGATACCGTGATCTTCCTTCTTTCCGGAGGCGGAAGCGCTCTGTTTGAGCTTCCGAAGATCAGCGGAGCAGAGCTTCAGGACATAACAAGGCAGCTTCTTGCAAGAGGCGCGGACATCACCGAGATCAACACCGTGCGAAAGCGCTTAAGCAACGTAAAAGGCGGCCGTTTTGCGCTTGCCTGCGCCCCGGCCAGGGTGCTTAGCATAGTTCTGAGCGACGTTCTTGGGGATCCTCTGGACATGATAGCAAGCGGCCCGGCTTATCCGGACAGCAGCACTTGTAAAGAGGCTAGGATCATCGCCAGAAAATACAGCCTTGAGCTGTCGAAAGAAGCAAAAGCGCTGCTTAAGGAAGAAACGCCTAAAGAGCTCACCAACGTCGAGACCCATGTGAACGGATCGGTACGCGAGCTTTGCAAAGCCGCTGCGGCGGCCGCAAAAGAGCTTGGATACGAGCCGGTATTCCTGACAGACCAGCTGTGCTGCGAAGCCCGGGAAGCGGGATCTTTCCTTGCAAGCATGCTGAAAAGCCATGCTAAAGACGGAAGATCCCTGGCCCTCATAGCGGGCGGGGAGACCGTAGTTCACCTTACAGGAAACGGCATGGGCGGGCGAAACCAGGAGCTCGCCCTTGCGGCGGCCCCGGTAATATCAGGGCTTAACGGCGCCGCGGTATTTTCCGTGGGAAGCGACGGCACAGACGGCCCCACAGACGCTGCCGGCGGTTACGTAGATCATGAAAGCTGCAAAGCGCTTGAAGCTTTGGGCATTTCGGTGTTCAGTTCACTTAAAGACAACGACGCGTACAATGCTCTTAAGGCGATAGGCGGTCTCATATTCACAGGCCCCACAGGCACCAATGTAAACGACGTGGCGGTAGCGCTTCTTCGCTGTAAATGATGCCGGTCCTGTTGCCCCGCCACCTGAAGTTGCGCAAATGCAAAAACAGGTTTGTTGAAAAGTGTCTGCTGTTTTAGTACACTGCAGACGAAGGAGGGCGAAACAAATGAGTTTTGCAGACAGACTTCAAGCTGAACGCAGAAAAAACGGCCTGACTCAGGAGGGCCTTGCCGAGGCAATGGGTGTGAGCAGGCAGGCTGTTTCCAAATGGGAACAGGGCGAGGGCTACCCGGAGGTGGAAAAACTCCTTGCCCTTGCGGATAAGTTCGGAGTTTCGCTGGACTATCTGATGGATCGCATGCCTTTGGAAAAAGCGCCTGTTGATGCTTCTGCGGATGCCGCTGCGGCCGATATCGTGTCCTATGTTCCGGAGCAGAGTAGCGATCCTCTTAATTTCGACGGAGACCCGGAACGCGAGACAACTGAAACCAAACGCAACAGGCTCCTTCTTGCTATCGCGCTGGTCTGCGTAGCCGCGATAGTGATACTTTTCCTTTCCGGTCTTGAGTAAGGGGGCATTGTTATGAGATATAACGCCAAATCGATGTTCATGCTCAACAGGGACATGCTGAAGCGCGACCTGTTTTTCTTCCTCGGAGCAACCATAGTACTTGATATAGTAGTAATTGCCACCAGGGGCAGCCGCGAGAGTCTCACCCTGGGGCTGCTCCTGACCGCAGCTGCGGCAATAGCGCTGATACTGTTCTTTGTCATAACAAAACCCAAAAGGCTGATCCCGGACGAACTCATAGACGCTGCGGAATCGTTCGAATATGTCATCCCACAGGACGCAACAAAAAGGATGATCGAAGATTACGCCCCCGGTCTTGAAAGAGGCAGCGCCCTTATCTGCCGCAAAGGAGACGAGGGGTTCGAAAAGGTATGCGATGCCTTAAGAAGCCTTAAGGGCGCAAGAACAAAAATACTGCCCGATTATCCGCGTTTCAACCTCTACGTAAACACCGCGGACGGGCAGGAGCCTATTGGCACTTTCTTCGAAAACATTACTTTCGGAGATTCGGTCTACAGGGTCCGCGAGGACGAACTGGAGAAGACTTTCTTCAATCCGTCCTTTGCGGCGCTGTTCCACAGATAACTACTTTACTTCCACAAGCTCTATCTTAAAGTTCAGTTCTTTTCCCGCCATCTCGTGGTTGGCGTCGAAGGTGACGGTCGTATCGTCTTTTGCGACTACCTTCGCCGGGAAAGGCTGGCCGTACATGTTCTGAAGGTAGACCTGCTGGCCCACGGATACGCTTTCTGCGCCTGCCATCTGGGCGATCTCAACGGTAAACACCGCGTCTGGGTCCGATTCTCCGTAAGCTTCGTGAGGCATCAGGTGCACGTCCTTCACCTCTCCTACTTCCATGTCCGCAACGGCTGCGTCGAAGCCTTTTATCATCATGCCCGCGCCGCAGACGAACTCCAGGGGCTCGCCCCTGTCGTAGGAGGAATCGAACTGGCTGCCGTCGTTGAAGGTCCCTTTATAGTGCACGCGGCAGGTCTTGCCGACGTTCTTTCCGCGCATACCATGCCCGTGGTGGCCGCAGTGCTCCCCATCCCCGTGATGACCGCAGGAATGTCCCTCACCGTGGTGCTCCCCGTGGTGGTCGCAGTTTGCTCCTGTGTTTTTGAGCTCGCCGCGAAGGTATGCTTCCACAGCCTCGTCCGCACTTCCAAACGCACCGGCGCAGAGCTCTATCCCGCAGCTTTCAAGCGCCGCTACTGCACCGGGCCCTATGCCGCCGCAGATAAGAACGTCTATGGCGCGCTCCGCCAAAAGATCCGCCAGAGCCTCGTGGCCTGCTCCGTCAGAACCTGTCACCTTTGAGGAAACGACCTTGCCCTCCTCCACATCATATATCTTGAACTGTTCGGTATGTCCGAAATGCTGGAACACCTCTCCGTTTTCATAAGTAACTGCTATCTTCATGTCTTAATCTCCTATTTTGATCTGCCGCGCACCGCAGCGGCGCGCAAGATCTATTATACACCAAAACAAGGATCTGGAAAACAGGGCAAACGCGGCGGAATAATATGATATAATAAAAAACCAGGAGGATCAAACCATGGCAAGAGATGACAGATTCGTAAAGGTCTACGAGCAGGGCAAACTCACCGGAACGGAGATCTGGGTGGACAAAGAGACCGGCGTCAACTACGTATTCCACTTCAGCGGATACGCAGGAGGCCTCACCCCCCTGCTGAACAGGGACGGAAAGCCTGTTGTCACAGGCGGCCTCGGCGAAGGCTGGGAATAGGACGCAAATAAAACAGACTTATATTTTCACGCCTTATCTTTCAGTATCAGCTCGTCAAGCTTTTTCTGCTCCATTACGACAAGGAGCTTGCTCTTCTCTACAAGCGGCTTTCCCGGGTCTATAAGCATCCAGGTGTTGTTTTCGTCTCTTCTTGCAACGACGTTTATGTTTTCAGTGTACCTGAGGTTCAGCTCGGTGAGAGTCTTTCCGACCCAGTCCTCAAGTGGCACCATCTCTATCATGCAGAGGCTGTTTCCAAGCTGGAAGTAGTCGTGCACCGTTTCGGAAAACAGTATCGTGGCGGAGCGGATGCCGGCGTATTCCTCAGGGATTATGGCTTTGTCCGCACCTACTTTATGCAGTATCGTGGACATCCTTTCGGAGGAGCTTTTCGCGACTATGTAAGGCACGCCGAGGTCTTTTGCGACCGCCACCGCGAGTATGCTGGCTTCAAGGTTCTGGGCCATGGCTACGACTACAATGTCCATATCCTTAAGACCCAGCGATATAAGAGCCTCCTCGTTGGAGACGTCGGCGCACACCGCTGCCGAGCAGTGGTCCGCTATCTCGTTGACGAGGGCCTCATCCTTATCCACAGCCAGGACGTCGGCACCCATCTCGTAGAGGGTGCGCACCAGGCTCGTTCCGTACTTTCCAAGTCCCAGGACCGCAATAGATTTTGCCATAATGATCTCCTTTATCCTATATAGAAATTGCCGTCTGCGTACTGTGTTTCGGGCTCTTTGGGACCCTTTCCCCTGGCAAGGAATATAGCCATGGATATGGGCCCTATACGCCCCAGATACATGGCGACAGTCACTATCAGTTTGCCCGCTATGTTAAGTGTAGATGTAACGTCCCTGGTGAGGCCTACCGTAGCGCAGGCGCTCATGATCTCAAAGAGCCCGTCCTTGAAATCTATGGGGTTGGTAGCTATGAGAAGGAGGGTGAATACGAGCACGGTAATCATGCTCACCTCCACTATGACAGAAGCTTTCTTCATCCGCGCGCTGTCTATTGTGCGGTTGAAGACTTTTACCCTGCTCTTCCCTCTTATGTAGGAGCTGATATTGAGCAGGTACAGGTAGAAGGTCGTGGTCTTGACGCCGCCGGCTGTGCCTATGGGCGAGCCGCCTATGAACATCCAGAGGTACGCAGCCACGCAGGTTATATCCGTGATGCCTTTCTGCGAGAAGGTCGCAAAGCCGGCTGTCCGGAAGGTGACCGACTCGAACAGGCTGTTTAAGATCTTAAGCGGCAAAGGCATGTTTCCTATCGTTTCCGGGTTATTGTGCTCCGCAAGGAACACCAGCACGGCGCCGGAAAGGATGAGGGTCAGGGTGATGGCAAGCACCAGTTTCGTGTGCTCGGACAGGCGCTTTATTATCTGCCTTGGGCTGAACGAGCGCTTTATCCCGAAAGCCACCTTCTTTGAAAGGTCTAACCATACGACATATCCTATGCCGCCTACGATTATAAGCAGTATGGTGACGATAAGCACCAGAGGCTGCGTACGGAAAGGCAAAAGGCTGTTTGGGCCGAGCACGTCTATGCCCGCGTTGCAGAAGGCCGATATGGCGGTGAACACGGACACCCAGATCCCGCGCCCAGTCCCGAAGACCGGGATGAACGCAGGCATGTAAAGAAGCGCGCCAATGAGCTCCACTATCAGCGTGCCGCGTATTATGCGGGAAAGGAAACCCAGAAGGCCCGAGATGCTGTCGAGATTAAGGGCGTCGCGCAGCGTCAGCCTCGAGCTCAGCGAGAACCTCTTGTGTGCTATAAGCATCAGCGTCGCGACCACCGTGATGACCCCAAGCCCGCCTATTTGTATAAGCACCAGTATCACTGCCTGGCCGAAGGCGCTCCAGTAGATATATGTGTCGACAACTACGAGCCCCGTCACGCACACCGACGTAGCTGAGGTGAACAGCGCGTCCGAAAACGGCGTCCAGCTTCCGGAAGCCGAGGATATGGGCAGCGCCAAAAGCACGGTCCCTATCAGGATCGCCGCAAGAAAGCTGAGCGGTATTAAGTGTATCGACGAGAGCTTGAACTTCTTCATTATTGTTAAAGATCACCGCGCTGCGAAACGGGGGCTGTGATCACCTGTTGCAAAATTCCGGCTTTCTCTTCTCGAAGAACGCCGCTATACCTTCCTTGCGGTCCTCGGTATCGAACAGCGCGGAATTGGTCTCGTTCTCAAATACGAGGCCGTCTTTAAGCTCGTTGAGCGGTGCGTAGGCTATGCATTTTTTGGCCGCGGCAACGCCAAGCGGCCCTTTGGAACTTATGACCTGCGCCACTTCGAGCGCCTTTTCAAGAACTTTACCTTCTTCCGCCACGTACTCGCAGATCCCGAGCTCGTAGGCGCTCTGCGCCGTAAGCAGCTCGCCGGTATATATGAGGCGCTTTGCCCTGCCGGCTCCTATCAGTTTAGTAAGGCGTATGGAGCCTCCGGCTCCGGTGCAGATGCCCAGCCCGCATTCCGTAAATGCAGCCTTGACCCGCGCATCGAACACGCGCAGATCACATGAAAGCGCAAGCTCCAGCCCTCCGCCCATGCAGTTTCCGTGCACGGCGCAGATAACAGGGTGCGGAAAGCTTTCTATCTGCAGGAACACCTTCTGTATCCTCTCCGATGTGCTGTAATTGCCGGCGCGGTCCACAGCCCTGAGGTTTTTTAGGTCCACCCCGGCCGCGAAGATCTTCTGGTCGCTGTTTAAGACCACCACCCAGACCTCCGGATCCTTTTCGAGCTGCGAAAAGACCTGCGACATCTCGTCGAGCATGTCAAAAGTCAGCACATTGATCGGAGCGTTGCTCATCGTTACGACAGCCACGTGGCCGTTCCTGGACAGTTTTACAAATTCCATACTTTTGCCCTCCAAAGCACTGGTTCAAACAGGCGGCTCTCAGCTGTAGTATAGCAAAAACGAATGCACCTGTACAGTACGGTTTAGTATGGTATAATTGATACATGATATGATGATCGATACGCAGACCTTAATGAGGGAAGACCATGACTACTGAAGAAAGAGCAAGACTTATAATACAGGACATCCGATTGGAACAGGACACCGACCCTGTTAAGATCTTCAGGAATATTGCCGCCAAAGACTACGTGAACATCCACGGGCCGGAGCACCACGTTCTCGACGGCGCAAGCATACTGGTAGCGTTCAAAAACGCCGGCGGGAACATAGACCTGGACGCCGCCCTGGAGAAGATCTTCAGGGAAGGCCTCAGGATGCCCGGAGCCATGTGCGGGCTCTGGGGAATGTGCGGTGCCATAACGTCCATAGGGGCGGCGCTTGCCATAATAGACGGTACCGGCCCCCTGTCCGGGGACGGCAGCTGGGGCGATCACATGGAATTCACGTCAAAAGCCATAGGCGAGCTCGGCAAAATAAACGGACCCCGCTGCTGCAAGCGCGACGCTTTAGTCGCGTTCAGGAACGGAGTCGAATATATCAACAAGCATTACGGTGTGAGGCTGGGGTACAGCGCGCAGAGGTGCGAGTATTCAACGCTGAACGCCCAGTGCATAAAGGAAAGATGCCCCTTCTTTAGCCAGACCGGAACCTGAACGGCGCCGTATGTCCCCGGCACAGGAGGCTGAGCAGCTACACCTCTTTTTCCACGACTATATTTCTCAGCCACACGCCTTTTCTTACGAGTATGAAGCCGACTATGCCCTTAAGGATGTCTAAAAGCTGAACGATCACGTAGATGGGTATGATGTGCAGCCCGGTATAGCGGGTCAGTATGTAGGCTGCCGAGACCGATACCACCCACACGAAGACGCTGTCAAATAGGAAGGTTATCACCGTGCGCCCGCCGGAACGCAGCGTGAAGTAACACGCATGCACGAAGGCCCTGATCGGCGTCGTCGCGGCGACCACGTAGAGGAAGGTCACCGCCAGCTCCTGAACCTGCGGCGTCACTTTGTAAGTGTGGGCCAGGGCAGGCGCAAGAAGCGCCATGAGGGCCGCCGTCACCACACTGCAGCTTATGGAGAACGCTATAAGCTTAGTGTCGGTCTCTTTGGCTTTTTTCATGTCGCCCATGCCCAGGATCTGCCCCACCATGATGGATATCGCAGAACCAAAGGCGAAGGTTATGATGTCGAAGAGCCTGTTTATGGTCTGCGAGATGTTGAGCGCTGCCACGACGTCGTAGCTGTAGAAGGAGTAGCTCTGGATGAGAGTGGATATACCAAGCGACCACAGCGCCTCGTTCAGCAGTATCGGCGCGCCCTTTTTGCATATCTTTATGAAAAGCGGCGCGGGTATGCGAAGCGAGCTGTAGGCGCCTTTTATGAACCTGCACTGGTCCGTGTGGGTGTGCGTCCAGACAGCGATGATGCAAAATTCCACGAACCTGGACGCTACCGTAGCTATCGCGGCGCCCCTGGCGCCAAGCGCGGGCAGCCCGAGCTTTCCGAATATGAGTATGTAGTTTCCAACAAGGTTGGTAAGGACAGCCGCAACGCTTGCCTTCATGGGAATCACGGTCTCGCCGGTCTCGCGGAGAGTGCTCGCGTAGATCTGCACCAGCGCGAAAGGCACAAGTCCGAGGTTCATGATACTCAGGTACTCCCTGCCGTAGGATAAAGCTGCGCCTATGTTTGCCGCCTCGCCCTCGCCCTGCAAAAACAGCGAGATAAGAGGCGCTCCGAACAGGACGAAAAGCGCTATGGCAAGGACCGTCAGCACCGCCGCAATAAGGAGCTTGAACCTGAAAGTGTGCCTTATTCCCTCGTCGTCTTTTCTGCCCGCGAACTGGGCGCCGAAGATCCCAACGCCCGAAAGCGCGCCGAATATGCACAGGTTGAACACAAAAATCAACTGATTGGTGATGGAGACCCCCGTCATGGGCTCCGTACCTATCTGCCCCACCATTATGTTGTCGAGCAGGTTCACGAACTGCGTGATGCCGTTCTGGACCACTATCGGCAGCATTATCCTTAGTGTATGTTTGTAGAAGGCTTTATCGCCTATAAATCTGCTTTTTATACTCATACTTATGATATTATACACTATTGATGTGGTATAATATATTATTATTACTCAGGAGGAACAGACTATGATGACAGCAGGTTTTTTCGGCGGACTGGCGCTGATGTTTGTAGGAATAGCGATACTTGTACTTATCACCAGCATCATAAGGCTGCTGGGGCCGATACTTATAGTCGTCGGGATCTACTATCTTTATAAGACCATGAAAGCCCGCGGCGCGCAGCCACAGGCTCCCCAGGAAGAGGCTCAGGAAGAAGCTGAACCTGAGGTGTTCAAAGACGCCGCCGAGATACTCGCGGAAAAGTACGAGAACGCTGACCCCTCAAAGTACAGCTACGAGAACCAGTATAAAAAGCAGTAAGTTAAACCTGCAGCGCAAGGCTTAAGGGCAGCTCCATGCGGTTTGCCTCAAGGAGCGCTCTGTCCCTTAAGATTACGTCTGCCGGGCCGTCCGCGGCTATTTCTCCGCCGGACAGCAGTATGACGCGGCTGCAGGTGTCCAGTATCATGTCCAGGTCGTGGGACGCGATCAGCTTAGTCTGCTTAAGGTCCTTTACGGTATTGATTATCATCCTGCGGTTGAACGGATCAAGAGCGGACGTGGGCTCGTCCATAAGTATGGCTTCGGGCTGCATTACCAGAATGGTGGCGATTGCCGCCATTCTTTTTTCGCCTCCGGATATCCTGTGGTTGTAGCGCTCCTTAAGATCCTGTATGCCAAGCCTTGCCAGGACCTCGTCCACGCGCGCTTCGGCCTCATTGCGGGGCAGCCCGTAGTTGAGCGGCGCGAACATCATGTCGTCTGCCACCTTGGGCATGAACATCTGGTCGTCCGAATCCTGCAGCACAAAACCCAGCGTCCTTCGCACCTCAGCGAGGCTACTTTTGGACACCGGAGTTCCCTTGACCAGGACGCTGCCGCCTGTGGGCTCAAGAAGCCCTAAAAGAAGCTTCATGATCGTCGATTTTCCGGCGCCGTTGGCACCTATGAGCCCCACGCTCTCCCCTTCGCCTATGCTGAAGGAAACTCCTTTAAGGACCTGGCGCTCTTTGTCGTATGAAAACGAAACATTACGGAACTCTATCATAGCTACCTCACGAACAGCCCGCCTATAAGGGCTGCGATATCAACTGTCCTGAAAAGAATAAATACCGCGGCGCAGACGATCAGGAAAAGCGCGTCGCGCAGCGTAAACGGCACCGGGCCGGCGTAGTCGAACTCGCCGCGAAAACCCCTCAGCTGCATGGAAGCGTAGAGCCTTTCCGCCCTGTCCATGCTGCGCAGAAGAAGCTGGCCGGTAAACGACCCCCAGGCGGAGATGTGCACGCCTTTTTGCCCCGGAGCGCGCAGCCTGTAGGCGTCCGACATGACGGCAGCCTCCTCCATCATCACCCCCGCGTAGCGGAAAGTAAGCAGAAGAAGCGTCACCAGCATGGACGGCACGTGCAGCTTTCTCAGCGCGGCGCATATCCTGTCTATGGGGGTGGTCGCAACCAGTATGAACGACGCCATGAGGCTGAAAATGCCTTTGAGCACCAGTGTAAGCATGGAAACGACGCCGCCGGAAACGGCAACGTTTCCTATGTGTAAAAGCGGCGCCCTGTCGAATAACGGATTGAAAAGCCCTACGAATATGACCAGCGGGATGGCAATTCTTAGCTTATAGAAACAGGTGCTTACCGGGATCCCGCTGAGGCTGAACGCCAGGACCGGATAAAGCACCATTACTACCAGCCCGCTCAGATCGTATTTGCCGAACGAGACCGTTACCACGATATATACAATTGTCACTAAAAGCTTTGCCAGAGGGCTGAGGCGGTGAACAGGCGAATCCATAGCGGTAAGCCTGTCCAGCTCGGACATCTCCAGCAAAGCTTTCTGAAGTCTGTTCATTCAGAAATTCACACTTTTCTTTCTTTGCGTTTTTTCCGGAAGAACCCTCCGATAAGGCATATCACCACCGCCAGCGCGGCAACTATCGCCGAACCCACGATGCCGGAGACCGTTGTGCCTGCCGGGCTGTCGCTGTCCGGGAAAGCGTAATCCGGAAGGAATGAAGTGCTCTCCTGTATGGATTCCGCCGTCTCAGCGGCCTTGCTGCTGACGCCGAAGTCTTCTTCGTCCAGACCCATGTTCTGCGAGTAGCCCGCCTCGGTGTTGCCGAACAGCGCCCACTCAAGGCCATCGGGATTGCTGCTTGCAAGAAGGCTAAGCCCTCCGCCCACGACTACCGCGACTATTGCAAGTATCGCTACCACGCCCTTAAGCGAGACCTTCGAAGCCCCCGCCCCGGAAGCATCTACTTCCTGCAGCAGCTCGGATCTGGCCTCGAACACGAAGCACAGCACCGCCGAAGTTATGAGCCCCTCCACGAGACCTATAGCAAGGTGTATGGGCTGCATCAGAGCGGCGAAAGCGCCGAAAGGAAGATCGGTTATACCGGAAAGCGAAGTCTCTATAACTACGGAGAGAGCCCCAAGCTGCAGAGTTATGACACAGCCGAGTATGGACGCCAGGATGATGCGGCAGCGCTGAGCGCCTTTGCCGCTTCCGAACAGCCGGCTGCGCATTATCGGCCTCCATATCAGATAGTTGCCGACAAAGCAGCCGTAGAACGCCATGTTCCAGACGTTTGCGCCAAGCGCCAGCAGCCCTCCGTCGGCAAAGAAAAGACATTGTATCACCAGGACCACTATCATGGACAGGAACCCGGCCTGCGGCCCCAGAAGAGCCGAAAGCATCATGCCGCCGCACAGGTGCCCCGAAGAGCCTGTACCCGGAATAGTGTAATTTATCATCTGGCCCGCAAATACCATAGCGGCAGCAACTGCCATCACCGGCAGCTTTGCGGGATTGTCGTCTTTCTTGAGTTTGTAGATCGAATGACCTGCGACAGCAGCCGAAGCAACGTACATAGTACCCGCAACAGCCGGAGCCAGCAGAGCGTCTGCCATATGCATAACAATACCTCCAAACATCTTTGATGCGTTGAGTTTATCATGCATATACATGCCCCGCAAGCCCCCGTGGGGGATAAAAAATGCGTTAAATTGCCGCCCAGTTCTCGAGTTTCAGCCCCGGGACCCTGGAAAACTCCCGGGTGTTGTTTGTCACAAGCACCGCGCCCTCAGCAAGCGCCTGAGCCGCGATCATCGTGTCGAAAGGACCTATAGGCGTGCCCTGCTTTTCGAGAAAACTCCTGACTTTTCCGAACTCCACCGCTGCCCTCTGGCCGAACGGCAGCACTTTAAATATCGCAGCAAAACCCGCAAGCGCCTTCAGATTGGCGGAGACTTTGCTGCTCTTGTAAGCACCGTATTCCAGCTCCCCGAACGTGACAGCCGACATGCACAGAGCATCCTCCTGGCTGCAGACCCTGATGCGGTCTAAAAGCGCCTGATCCTTTCTGTTGATCGCATAAATACAAATATCTGTATCCAGAATGTAGATCATAGCGGGAGCCTCTCATCGAAGGCGTCCTGCGCCCTTCCATCTGCCATAAAATCGTCGGAAAATCCACTGAGACCCTCCATAAAGACATCCCACGCGTCCTCTTTTTTGGTTATGATGAGCGCTTTCCCGACCCTGCTGATCAGCACCTCTTCGCAGTCGAATCTATAGTCTTTGGGGAGCCTGATAGCCTGGCTCCTGCCTGTTTTGAACACTTTTGCGACCTCCATAATACGCACCTCCCAGATGATATATACCATGATATATACCAACTGTCAATAGTAAACAGCTGGAATATATTTCCAGCAAATAAATAATAGCCCGGCAAGGGCTACGTGTCAAGCTATTATTTACAGTATATCTAATTATTTACATATTTGTCCGATGCACCAAACGAACCCTTTTGCGGTGCGAGTATCCGGCTCTTTGAAATGGTTCCCCTGGTTCCATTCCAGGACTGCATTTTCCGCCGCTGGGCCGCCCAGGAGCCTGTACTGCTCCCTGATGCACTCGCCCACGGCCGCCATGGTGCGGTTGCGAGTCTTTTCTTCCTTATCGCCCAGGCTCAGGTAGATGCAGCGTGCCAGCGGAACGTACTGTCTGGCGTAGTCCATCCACCCCGGGAACCACACCGACGGCGACGCCGCGCACACCCCCGCAAAGCGCTCCGTCCGGTACGAAGCCCACAGGCTGAAGAACCCCGCCAGCGAATAACCGCCCAGCACCACCGGTATATCCCCCGGCAATCCAAGCTGCCCAATGACCCCGGGAATTACGATGTTTTCAATGCATTCCAGCGTTTTTGCCGCCCCGGCTCCGAACGCCTGATCCCCGAACACAGCCGGCGCCTCCCACGGCGACAGATCCCGGTTCCAGTCCCGAACCGGCACCGCCGCCAGCGCAAACGGCACCACACAATTGCCCCTGATATACCCAATCAAACTATCCATCCCCTGCATGTCGTGATCGTCCACAGGCTGGACGAGGAGGACGGAGGGGGCGGGATCGTGGTGGAGGATGAGGGTTTTAATATCTGATTCCTGAAAATCCATAAACGCTATCTAAAATGGCTCAACCATGTGAGCACTTCATCATGTAGGCCAATTGTATTTCTCCGCTCTTGTAATATTCGGTATTGGCTTGTAATCCAGGCAAGTTCTGGCGTTCCTGAGCCCTGCACAGTCACCACGCTTAAATTCCTGACATGTGTCGCACTTGCGATCAAGCCTCTCATCCCAGTCATAGGGATTATCTGTAGCCTTCGACTTTGATCTCACCGTCTTCCGGCCCTGCTGGATGCTGGCAGGTTTCCGGACTGTACTATCAGCCCATGAAGCATCTTCGTCCTCATCTGAACTCCAGGAGTCCACTTCTACTTCAACACGGTCGGAATAATATAATGATTCCTTCTTTTCTGTTTTCTTTTCTACTTGTTTTTCTGGAACAACAAAACTGATTATTCCATCATTAAAAGAGTTCGGAAAAGTGACTTTTAGCTTGTTACTTCGGAACTGAATGACCATATCCCCTGTTTTGAAATCACAGGATATCACAGTCCCCTCTCCGAGCATTTTATGTCTGACCTTTTCTCCAATAGTCTTTTCAAGAAAATCAAACTTTTCAGCCATGGATGCTACCTTATACTTTCGTAATGTCTATCTTGTGCTGTGAAGGATCCAGGCACCTTACGACCAGCTTACCATTCTCAACATATGCTTTTACCCAGCTTCCATCATGTCTGCAGCGTATCTGATTCTTAAGGATATACTGATTAACAAATTCAGGGGCTACCTGCTCGATATTCTCGCAATTTGGATACCCGGTGCATCCCCAGAATACTCCTTTAAAGCTGCTGCGGATCTTCATGGGTTTGCCGCATTTGCCGCATTTTTTCTTTCCTTTTGCATAATCCAGGAAGCGCTCACCGGACGCAGCCGCGCCAGCAGTTTGTTCCTGTGACCTATTCATCTCAAGGAAGCCAAACAGAGCGTTCGCAACATGTTTTCCTTCCATCCGAATGACAGGCCTAATCCTGCAGGCAACGCCCTTCCCCTCTACTTTAAATACTGCGCGGCTGTTAGGCTTTCCATACCATACTATCTTTTTGTCGATAATAGTAACTGGATTTGTAACATATAAATTGGAAACAGCAAACTTCTTCAGGTCTTCCGGGATGAGATCAATATCCTCTGCCCGGATTATTACAGTTACATACCTGTTTACTGCGTCTTTAAGCACGCTGAAAAGCTCATCATAGCGATCTTTTTTAAGCTTTCCTGGAACATCTATTCTAATTGCATCGTTTGCCTTTTTTAGGTCTTCTATGAACGTTTTTTCTGAGGACTCCTCCGACATACATTTGAATGCTCCTGACAATCCGGACAGTTCTACAGGGATCTTATCCGCGGTGACTGCTCCAGATAACGCGAATTTATCTATGAGCCTTCTGAAAAGCATATCCTTTGAAAAACGTTTTTCTTTAAAGTACCAGACGTTAGCCAAAGCTACAAACTTTCCTTCTGCCCTTGTCATTGCAACATTGAAAAGCCTGTTTGCGGTATTCCTTTTCTTCGATGAAAGCAGTGGCCCTATATACGGCTGTCTGTAACACTCGACAGCATCAAATATGATCACCTTCTTCTCAGACCCCTGGAACTGGTGTACGGTTGCTGCGGTGATCTTGTTCGGAATACTGGCAGCGGCATCGCTGATCATTGAACGAAGAAGCCTTGCCTGTGCGGCATATGGGGTTATGATACCGACCTCATACTGCTTGGCAGCCGAAAGCGCCATGCCAAAAGCGATCATTGCGCTTAACACATTGATCTTTGAACCATCTGCAGTCTTACTGCAAACGCTGAGCATACCTGAAAGATCAACAAATCCAAGAGATCTGCCCTTTATTGGGGCATATTTGCACACCTCGAGCTTTTCAGGTAAAAGGTTGGACGCCGTCTTAAGAAGCGAGTGATACATATTATCACTTACAAAAGACGCTATGTCTGGGTGCATCCTGTATTGAGTATCTAACAGGCAAAGCCAGTTATGGCCTTTGCCGCTCTCAACTGCCTGTGTGATTCCTGCATAGTCGAACATGTCGCTGCAAAGCGGAGAATCATCACTGTTCTGTACGATCGGTGGAAGCTGTTTAAAATCTCCCATGCAAACAAAGTGCTGCTTCGCAAGCGAGGCGGATAAGACTATCTGCGGAATATATGCCATACTTGCCTCATCAAATATGACAACATCAAATGTCTGTCCATTTACTGCGCCATCTACAACAGCTTTTGAAACAGTTGTAGCTACAAACATAGCTTTCTGAATGGCGTTTGCTTCTTCAGCCTTTAGTTGCTTTCTGAGCTCATTGAGTTGTTTTTGGAGAGCAATATATCCCTTTGTAGCCTTTTTTGTGTTCTGAAGACTGTTTAGTATGCTTTTTATCTGCTTGTCTAATACCGGGCTCTTCTTTACTACATAGTCTCTCGTAGTCAGCCCGGGAGTGCTTTTTACATCCGGATCCCTCGGATATCCATAACGCAAGATACATCCCAGCTTAAATCCGGCTTTCTGTTTTTCAGCCATTCTCCAGACACGCTTTACAGCACCGTCAACAGAAATGTTGCTATATGATAGCATCAGAACACGCTGATCCTCTTTAATTGCCTTCAGTGCGATCTTTGCCAAAGTTTCAGTCTTTCCTGTACCCGGGGGACCCCATATAAACGTAATAGGCTGGTTTGCGGCAGTTTTTACTGCATTATCCTGGCCTTTTACGATGCTGCTGGAAACGATGTTTTGCTTACCCTGGCTTATAAGCTCTTCCACGATCTCCGGAACGTCTGCACCCAGTTCTTCGAGCTTTTTGATCAGTGCATCAAGAAGCATCCAGGGATCAGCTGAGATCTCGAGAACAGCAAGCTTATCGGGAAATTTTACGCCACATGAGATCGTAACGGTCAGGTCTTCACAGAATACGACCATTCCATCGATCTTGCCATTGTAGTAAATTGATATCGGAGTACCTTCAGGAAATGTCGGCTCCGAATCGACCTCAAAAGTATAATAGTATTCCCCACTAATACTATCTATATATTTTCCATCAAAGAGCTTTATCCTCTTTCCGCCGCTGTCCTTAAGATAGGCTATCTCTGCTCGCAAGGCAGGTAAAAACATATTATTGAACGCCTGGATATCGTGAATACTATTAAAGCGCTCATCAGGGATATAACTAGCTGATACTGTGCGGGAAAGGGATCTATCCGTATCGTCTTCCTGCTTAACTTTATAAGCATTACGAGGCATCGCTTTTAGTAATTCCTTACCGTCCTGAAATGTCTTCGGGGGTGTTGCAGGTTTTGAAACTACCGGTTTTGATGCAGCACAAAGATTCTGAGCGATCTTGCTAAGTTCAGGATCCTTAAACGAGACGATAGACTCAAACACCATGGGATACTTAAAGAGCTTTGCGGGTTCATTTATCGAAAAGCGTATCTTAACTTTATCGCCTTTTATTTCCTCAACAACTCCCTCGCCCCATTTTTTATGCACAACAACACCCCAGACAAGGCGTTTATCATTTTCAGATACCGCATCTTCTGTGTGATAAGTAATAGTTTTCTGCTGCTGAGGGTTAGAAAGATTATCCATTATATTTATCTAGCCTAAGCGTATTTTGAAGCATATCCTTAGACTCTCATTTTTATGTCTTTATTGTTCTTTCAATTTCAATTCCAAGTCAGATTCAAACGAATGCAGCTGCTCCATACAATCATCCAAATATGCGAACAGCTTTTCTTTATCATTGTCTATGTTGATAAAACGCTTTGTTCTAAAGGGAATACGATATGACCAATCATCTTTTTTTGCCCCATATGGGTAATACTTTTGAATCGTATCGCATATGTCTCTGAATTCCTTGGTTATGTTTTTTGAGTTTACAGACAGTTGAATCTGAACATCGCCGGAAGACATTGTATGTATTTCATAGAAATAGTGATTATCCGTGCCCCATGCGCTTGGTGCGTCCCTTAAATCTGGAAGAATACGCGACATGCAGTCAGTGGTGAATCTTGTATAACTACGACTACAATTATCAAGATTAAAAATAATATCACTTCTGTTTTCCGCCCAATCCCTGGTCCAAGCTGTAACTCTGAAAAACTTGTTTTGATCAGATTCCTCACTGACTAAATAGGGCAATATCGCTTCGCTGATCCTACTGCTCCATTCTGCAAGAAACTCCGCCATTTTAGGCCAATCTTTTTCATTACCTATACTTACTCCGTACAAAGTATGTGTTATCCAGGATGCAATGAATTCATCTGCGCGGCTCCAACATAATTCAACGCCAACCTTCTTGTTTATCTCATCTTTATGAGAATATAGAGCGTCAAATACCGCTTTGTTTTGTTCTTTTTCTCTCTTGCCAAGGAAGAACCATATATATGCCTGGTCGAAATTAGCGACGCAACCCATGCTGCAGCCATTTATTCCAAAGGAGCCCCATACAGCATTGACTTTAACGGGACCACAATTTAAGAAAGCTCCTGTTTTATTATTTGCCTTTTTGATTATTGGCATTGCGTATGTCCAAAAGCGTTTTCTAAGTTCCGCGCGATTTCCGCTTTTGTCAATATATCCGCCACCTTCTACAGCTGCAGGAAGTACGCTGGACCATATATCCTTAGCAATATTATATAGCCAAGAAGCACGGGCCTCTATCTTAGACTCGTTCCATTCATCTTCTGAAAGAACGTTTCCCATAGTGACAAGCCCTGATGCACACTGATCCAATCCCGGATTTCCTTTATTACCGGCCTTTTTTACGCTCCAATTGCTGTCACTTATAGAGGTGTTTAAAGACTGCGTTATAATTGCGAAATTACCTAATGTAGCAAGTTTATAATCCCTCGTCCTGGCCAGGTCCGGAGTTGAGCACGGATCCCAGTGATTGCGCCATTTACGCGGCATTAGATGCTCCAAACTGTACTGATTGAATCCAAGCAACGCAAGCGCGTTCATCTGCGATCTCAGATTGGTCTCAATAAGATATATAACACCCTTCGCCTGAAGATTAGTAAGCCTGCTCGTATTAAATCCACCCAACAATGCGTCATCCGATGGTACATATGTTGTTGAATCGGCGTTCTGTTTTAGAGCCCCCAGCAATGCATCCGCGGTGTTTACTTTGTTGAGAATTAATGAGGAGAACAGATTGTTATAGTTTTTTGTAGTTGCTCTTGTAACGATCCTTCTCATGATATATGATTCCAGAATCTGCAGCATCTTATTGAACTCTTCTGGTTCGGAATTCATAGAAATATAAAGAACGAACGGAATCAATGTGCTTGTTTTAAGACCGAAGATTACAACATTTATTCTCTGCAGATATGATTCTCTGCTTACATTTCTGTTGACAGTATCAGGATCAAACAGATTGCGGAATTTGTCCGCATACCTGGACATGGACCCCAGTATCACCTGTTTGTCGCCGTTACAATATCTCTTGATAAAATCCTGATAAGACTTCGCGAGGTGATCAACTCTGTCATAAACGATTTTATCTTCTGCAGAAACCTTGAATTTGCTATCTTGCACAAATAGCTGAAAATATGAATCAAAGAACACATCGATCATAGACCTTGTAATGCGGCCTGCTTCAAACTCATGGTTCCAATATGCTTTAGCATCATTATCTTTTTCAAAAACACTTACCCAATTGTCTTCGTATTTTTGGATATCATCTCTGGAATAAAAATAGTTCTTTAATAGCTCGGCTGTCGTTAATCTAACGCCAAGTGAGTTAATCGTGTCAAATATTTGTTGTTCGTCTTCGGTTGCATCAAGATCAATCCGGACAAACTGCGCATTCATTATTATTGGCATTATGTCAAGTTGAGTCTCATCAACATTCTCTACAAAATAATTGAACGCTGCTATTATCTGCGAGCCAGGCTCTGGGTTATCAATCAGTTTTGCTTCTGTTGCAGATGTAGCCAGTTTAAAAGCTTCATAATCGTTTTTGCCATGACGCAATGCAATATCCCGTCCCATAATGCGGAATTGCAAATCAAACGTTGTGGGTTGTTTAAGCTTTAAACAAAGAACCTTCATGAACAGCAGATATGTAGTAAGGCGTTGCTGCCCATCTACTATAGTAAGATGCGAAGCATACTGTGCTCCCGGTTTAGGCATAGGCCCTTCCTTAAGAATAATTGCGCCTAAAAAGTGCGGCCTACCGGTTTTGACCACAAATTCCATATCCTCTATAAACCTGGACCACAGATCCTCTCCCCACACATATGGTCTTTGGAAGAATGGAACCTCTATAAGCGTTGCATTGTTGAAAATGCCTGAGATAATAGCTTTATTAGCGTTCATTTGCTGCTCCTTGGGTTTATCTTAATTAACTATTTTATATTTTTAAGTATATCACTTTCCAACATCACTGCCAATGTTGAGTTGTCAATATAATAACCATGTGCACTCCTGGACTATCGCAAATAGTAGCAGATACGGTAGAATTAAAAAGCCCCGCACAGGCGGGGCGACAAAAGGAAAGGAGATACAAAACATTGTAATCAGTTCTTTTCTAAAGCATTGAACCATTCAGATATATCTACGAGCGAAGTATCCACAATCCGTATAAGCTATCTGAAGCGCAATATATCTCTTTACATCATTTTCAGAAGCTTCTTCTGTTCCACCAAGGAACGCTAAACCGTTTGCATTTATCCAGCGTTTGAAGCCATCAACCGCATCTTCCGGCATAACTTCTTCATACTGGCCTATGCCTGCATATATATATGAACACTTCACGAACTTCTTTGATTTAATCTTTTCATACTCAGTATCAAGGAAGGCTTTTTTCCATTCCTGATACTTCTCTTCAGACGCGCAGCGCTCAAGCAGTCCGTCAAGATTACTTTGCGCCATCCTAAAGGCCTCAGCATCTATATCATGAAATATTGACGGAGTATTGACTTCGGTTTCAAAGAAGAGCCTTAAACGGTATATACGATCAATGTCTATAGATGGAGATGCTTCATTTTCAGAATTATCATCGTCTATTTCATTCTCATAGTCTTCGTCATATTCCGCCTCCATTTCAATCTCAAGCTCTGTCTTTGGAATGTCGATTTCCCCTGCGAAGTGATCCTTCCCTTTTGAAATTAGACTAGGAAGATCATCTCTGCTACATTGTGTCACAGCTATC
>JAEEGL017006203.1_pt1 | contig 29551 bp, 27 predicted proteins | sample 9134231 | NCBI WGS metagenome assembly JAEEGL01 (sample SAMN16246548, study PRJNA631951) | gut metagenome | biome: gut microbiome; feature: rumen; material: fiber-attached | host: Bos | place: Iran: Karaj | collected 2018-10
CATCATCCTGAGCCCTGTGGGCGCATACTACAAAGAAGGCCTGAAGCCCGTCAGCATCTATGTGGAAGATAAATACGTCCGCGCGGTCCGCGGCGGCGTCGGCTTCACCAAGTGCGCCGGCAACTATGCTGCTTCCATTCTGGCCGGTTCTGTTGCGGAGGAGAAGGGCTTCTCCCAGGTGCTCTGGCTGGACGGTGTGGAGCAGAAATATGTTGAGGAAGTCGGCTCCATGAACATGATGTTTGCCTATGGCAACAAGATCGTGACCCCGATGCTCAACGGTTCGATCCTGCCCGGCATCACACGCGACAGCGTGCTGAAGCTTGCCCGTTCCATGGGATATGAAACGGAAGAAGGCCGTCTCGACATCAATGAGATCTTTGCCGACGCGAAGTCCGGCAAACTGACCGAAGCCTTCGGCACAGGCACCGCCGCGGTCATCAGTCCCGTCGGCACCCTGGCCATGGAAGATGAGAAGATCACCATCGGTGACGGCGGCATCGGCAAGGTCGCCCAAAGCCTCTACGACACGCTGACCGGCATCCAGTACGGCCGTATTGAGGACAAATTCGGCTGGATCGTCAAACTGTGAAATCTGTGATATAATATTCGGGCCGGTTTTCCGGCCCGAATTCTGTTATCTGAAAGGATTCCTATGCTCAGGCAACGTGATACCCGCCCCCTCCACTGGGCTGACAAAACCATGAGCGTCATGCGGGCAGAACAGCTGGAGGCCTGCGAGAAAGATCTCGCAGGCCTTCCTTCCCGTTGCCTTTTTGAGGCGGACTGCAGCAACGTGGACGCGGAAAAACTGTACGAGCTCTCCTTCTTCGCCGAAGAAGACCGCAGGGTTTCCGGCCGTGCGCTGCGCCCTGCCCTTCACACCGTGGAGCAGCTGCGCAACCGTGTACTCGACACCTTCGTGCAGGAATGCGCCCTCCTCTCTGTGGAGGAACACGACCTGCTGGTCCGCGTTGTGCTGTTCGGCGGACGCACCACCCTGGCCGACTGGAATGAACTGATCCCCGCCCGCGCGCTGGTACGTCGTCTGTGGTGCCGGGTGGAAGGCAGCGGTGAGAACACGGTCCTCATCCTTCCCCATCAGCTCTGCGCTTCCGCGTTGCTGCTGCTGGCGGGAGACAGCCATAAGGAAGTCCGCAACATCGTTGAACAGGTGCACGAAAGCATCGAGAACACGCTCTATCTCCTTGGAGCGGCGCAGGCCGCAGGGCCTTCCCGTCATATGGCGTCGTTGCTGAAAGGAACGTGCGCTGACGGTCACCCCGTTCTGATCGATCGTTTTCTGCTCGCCGGTTATGATTATGTGTACGACCGGAGCGGCAGCCTGCTGCTGATCCATCCCGGCCTGGCCGATCCGGAAAGGATGATGGGCATGGCCGGAGCCGAAATGAATCCCGAAGCGCTGAGGAAGGCATCCGACAGCATCAGCGATCTCGAATCCCCGCTGTATGAATGCATGCTTGGTTTGCTGGTCAATGTGACCAGGCCTGAGATCACGCCGGAAGACGCGGTCGAGGATCTGATCATCCTCGCCAAACAGGAAGTTCCCATGAAAGATATGCTGGAAGTGCTCTCTTCCCTGCTCATCTGCCAGCCGACCCGTGAAATGCGTTCCGCTCTGAAGGAATTGAGCGACCGGGTTCCCCGCTGGCTGGGCCTGAGCACTTCCCGGGTGCAGTGATATGCCGCTGAAAGAGATCGTCATACCCCTGGAGGCAGCCGGTAAACGTGTCTCCGTTTTCGTTCGCGAAACCCTTCCGGAGCTTCCGGAAAGCATGGTCCGCAGGATCTTCGCCGCCCGCGACGTAAAGCTCGACGGGAAGCGTGTTTCCCGCGATGAAACGGTACGTGCGGGCCAGGCCCTGAAGATCTATGTGCCTGATGCTTCCGTTTCGGAAAAGCCTTCTCCGCTGCTGAACATCGTCTATGAGGATAAAGACGTACTGCTCGTTAACAAGCGTGCCGGAATCAGTGTGGAAGCCGATGCCCGCGGCGGCGTCACTCTGACGGATCTTTGCGCTGAATATATTCGGCGGAAGGATCCCGATGCGTTCCCGCCTGCGGCATGTCACAGGCTCGACAACCGCACCTGCGGGCTTTGCCTGTTTGCGAAGAACCCGCGTGCCCTTGAGATCCTGCAGGATGTTTTTCGCAGGAGGACGCTTGAAAAGTATTACATCTGCCTGGTCCGCGGGTTGATGAAACCACCGTCCGCTGTCTGCAGCGCCTGGCTGGTCAAGGATGCCTGCCATGCCCGCGTCCGGATCACCGACCATCCGGAGGCGGGAGCCAAACCGATTGAAACCGGTTATGAGACGCTGCTTGGCGGTCCCGTATCCCGTCTGCGTGTGCATCTGATCACCGGACGTACCCATCAGATTCGGGCACACCTGGCCGCGCTGGGGCATCCTGTGCTCGGCGACGATCTCTACGGTGACCGTGAATTCAACCGCCGGGAAAAAGCACGTTCCCTGAAGCTTTGTGCCGTCTCCCTGAAACTTGACACCGGCGGACTGCTGCCCCGGCTCGACAGAAGGGAGTTTTCCGTCGAACCTCCGTTCTGACGTTCATTCTTCATTTTGTATTGTGCCCGGTGCGTACAGCGTCCGGCCTGAAAGGAGATTTTTATGCTTGCTTCCCGACCCCCGCTTGGCTGGAATTCCTGGAATACGTTCGGAGAAAAGATCAGCGATGCGCTGATCCGCGAAATGGCGGATTATATGGTTGATCAGGGTTGGCTTGAAGCCGGCTATGAATACCTGGTCATCGACGACTGCTGGTCCCTTCGGGAAAGAGATCGGAACGGCCTGTTGGTCCCGGATCCCGAAAAGTTCCCCCATGGCATGAAAGACCTGGCGGACTACGTCCATTCAAAAGGCCTGAAGTTCGGTATGTATTCCTGTGCCGGCGTGATGACCTGCGCGTCCTACCCTTCCAGTTATGATCACGAATTTGTCGATGCAAAGACTTTTGCTTCCTGGGGCGTTGACTTCCTCAAATATGACTTCTGCAATTTCCCGGAATCCGGTGATTGCCGCAATCGCTATCAGACGATGGCCATGGCTCTGAAATCGTCCGGCCGCGATATCCTGTTCTCTGCATGCAACTGGGGCAGATACGATCCGTGGCAGTGGATGCGGGGTGTCGGTGCCCATATGTACCGTTCCACCGGCGACATCATGGACAACTATGTTTCCTTCACCGACATCTTTAAGTCCCAGCTGGGTAACCTCAGCATGAGCGCCACAGGCTGTTTCAACGATATGGATATGCTGACCGTCGGTATGTGCGGCAAAGGAAATGTCGGTTTCGGTAAAGTCTGTACGTATGAAGAATACCGTATGCAGTTCGCGCTGTGGTGCCTGTGCGGCGTTCCGCTGATGCTGGGTGCGGATCTCCGTTCCCTGAAGCCGGAATATGCTGTCCTGATGCAGAACCGGGATCTGCTTCGGATCGATCAGGACGAGGAATGCCGCCCGCCTTTCCTGATCCGGAGAGGTTCTGTCTTCACTTCCAATCCCGATCCGAAGGAAGGCGAAATGCCCTGGCGCGAGCTTCCAGATACGTCCTTCACGCTGTTCCGCCATCTCTCCGGGGGCGAATTCGCCCTGGCTTTTGTGAACATGTCGGAAGCTGAAACGCTGATGCACTGTGAACTGGTCGATGTGGGCCTGCCCGTCTCTTCCGGCTTTGCGCTGGAACTGCGCGATGCGTTCACAGGGGAAAAGATCGGGAAAAAGACGGATTGTTTTAACCCTACGGTAGGCGGCCATGACATGAAGCTCTATCTGTGCAGGATGGTGCCTGTCCGTGACTGAGCCTGTCCGCTGCGCCCGCTGCGGCGCCGTTCTTCAAAAGGATGACATCGCCCTCACCCGGAAAATGATCAACCGGGGAGCGGACCGTTTCCTCTGTGTTTCATGCCTGGCGGATCATTTTGAGCTGACTGAAGCCGTCCTCCGGGAAAAGATCAGGGAGTTCAAAGCCATGGGCTGCACGCTGTTCAGCTGAATCAGCCAAACGGAAAAGGCGCGGGATGATTTCCCGCGCCTTATTCTGTCGCTGATTACGGAATGAACTGCCAGTCTACGGAAGTGATGTTTCCTTTCGCGTTCACATTGTAATCCAGCTGGTACCAGTGCTGGTCATGGCGGACCCGGTACCGCAGAATGTAGGACTGTTTGTCTTCCTGCAGATAGATCCTGCCGTCGCTGCCGCTGTCAAGCGTATACAGCCTGCGGTTTCCGCTGGCGCTCGGGATCTGTCCGAGATCCTTGAATTTGCCGACGACATAATCCATCGGATCCCCGACCCCGGTGCCCCGCGGCGCCTTGAAGGTGGTGGCGTCGTTGAAAAACAGTTCAACCAGGACCCAGTTGCGTTTGGCCAGATTCATGACCGCATAGCCCCAGGGATATTCATACTTTCTGCATTCCGATTCGAAATCGCCGCTCTGTTCCATATCCACCTGTGTGCCTTCGCCATATGCAGACTGGAAATCCAGCATCGTTGTCTTGTTCAGTTCAAGGCCGCCGATCGTTTCCTTCAGTTCCCAGGCCGTCAACGGATAGGGCTTTGCCTCGATCTTGTAACTGACCTCCAGCATGTTGGAAACCTTGTTGTACTTGTTGACCGCCACCGCCTTGATCGTCACGGTATGCCCGCTGGGCAGCTGGATCGGATCACCGTTATAGATCGGACAGTCTGCGTCGGGAGAGGAGCCGTCCACGGTGTAATAGATCACGATATCATCGTCATTCTCATTTTCTTTGCCGGGACGGAGTTTGACCTTCTGGCGGGTCTTGTACGCGCCTGGCGCCAGATTGCACTGCGGTGTCTGCGGCGAAGGCATGATGATCTTGTAGGTACCCTTCAGTTCGTCCGACACCAGTTCCCCGTTCACTGCCACTGCCCGCAGGTTCCAGATCCCTTCATCCAGGAATACCCGTTCCGTCCAGAGCGTTCCGCCTGAAGGCAGTTCGGCATTTTCGTCAAAGGTATAGTAAACGTCATACCCCTGATAGGATGTGATGGCGATATATTTCTTCGCTTCATAATACCCGGCTGTCAGGTCCACGTCCGGTGCGGCCGGCAGCAGGTCCCTTCGCTGTGTCTGGAAGCTTTCTTCACCGGTCTTCTCATAGGCGAGTTTCATCAGGTCTCCCGCTTTGGCCAGGTCTTTCGGATTGCCGCTGCTGCGTAGGATCCGGATATGGTTGACGTAAGCTTCCGTTCGGGAAGGCGTATTCGTATAGATCCGCTCATAGAGCGCAGCTGCCTCATCCGTCTTTCCGACAGCTTCATAGGCGCTGCCGAGCATCAGCAGGCCATCCACGTCTTCGTGAACTTCCTTGTCTGACTCATCCAGTTTTTTCGCTTTTTCAAAATTGGCGATGGCGCCTTCCATATCGCCGGTGTTCATCAGCTCCTCGCCCACAGCCCACAATGCGGAAGCGCTGGTCTCCTGTCCGAGCCTGGCCATCAGTTTCTGTCCTTCGTCTGTTTTCTTCAGGAACAGCCAGGTACCGATCGCAGCCAGGATGACGACCGCGGTCAGGATCAGGGAGATCTTGACCCAGTTGACCATTTTCAGGCGCTGCTGTCCGCCCTTTTCGATCCATTCTGTATACGCCTTTGCCTGTTCCTCCAGGGCAGCGTTCTCGTCGTAGACCGGGCGGCGCCGTCTTTCAAACACGGGCTCGTCGCTGTCTTCGTCCCCCGTTATTTCTTTTTCCGATATCGTGATGGACGGGATATCGTCTTCTTCGTGTTCATCCTTGATCAGCGGGATTTCAACGGTGGCGTGGCTCGCGCCGCTGCGGCGTTTCCTTTTGGCTTCTGTCGTCTGTTTCGCGGCAGCGTCCCGGATTGCCTGCCGGGCTCTTTTTCCCTGCCGGATGGCTTCCGCTCCGCCTGTCGGTTCTCCGGCGCTGGCGTTCAGGATCTCCCCGCACTCAGGGCAGACTGTCTCTTCCCTGTCTGTATAATATCCGCATTTGGGACACAGCATGGCCGGCGCCTCCTTTCAGTCGTTTTCGCGTTGTTTTTGTCAGGTCAGGTCCAGATCCCTGAGCGCTTCATATTCAGGATCATCCTCATAGTTCCGTTCAGGGCAGGTTCCTCCCAGGGTCTCGATGGCGTTCCGGATCTCGATAAAAGTCAGATACGGAAGCTTTTCTTCCTGCGCGGCGGCGATCAGGTCAGGCAGCGCGCGGTCATCGCCCAGTTTGGCAAGATAGCCGGCAAACAGCGCACGCCGTTCCTTCCTTTCCCGGAACAGGCGGACAGCCAGTTTGAATATCTGCTCGTTTCCCGGGAAATGGGACAACACTTCCAGCAGGGCTTCCTCTCCGGCCGCGTTGGCTTTCGGCAGTTCCTGCAGGATCGGCTGGACGACGCATTCACCCATCTCCGTCAGTCCTTCCAGGGCACTGTCCTTCAGCTCATCCTGGCCTTCCCTGTCCAGCTGCCAGTTGATATACAGCATCTTCGGCAGCGTACTCTCCATCTCCCGCAGCAGGGTCACTGCTGTCATCCGGGCCTCTTCGGGGGCTTCCCCGTCCTTCAGAAGCTCCAGCAGGCGCTTCTCACAGGGACGGCCGACGGCTGTAATCTGCTCGCACAGCAGATCGGGAACCGGCACGCCCTCGTCGCAGTACTGCGCCAGCCAGTCCACCAGCACCTTCGGATCCTCGAACTGGGTAAAATAGGCGCCGGGCGTGACGTTGCCGAGCCATTTGGCTCTGGTGTTCAGGAATGCCATATAGATTCGCGGCATATCCTCTTCCATTTCGTCAAAGTTCGCATACTGGTCCTGGTGGATCTTCATCCAGTCAGACATGAATTCCGCAAAATGTTCGTCAAAATTGATGGTAGGCATTCTCATGATCTCTTGGCCTCCGATAGCATTGATTTCAGCTGTTCCGTCGTGAAGAAATACTTCCCGTGGCAGAAATGGCAGACCAGTTCCGCTCCCCTGTCATCGTCGATCAGGGACTGCAGGTCCTTTGCGCCCATGGAGATGAGGGCCTGTTCCATACGGCCCCGGCTGCATGAACAGGTATAGGACAGCGGCGTCCGTTCCAGGATTTTCGGTTCCATGCCGCGGAACCAGTCCATACAGAGCTGCTCAATGGGCGCGAACGTCATCTCACGGCTGATATCCGCAAACATCGGGCTCCTCAGTTCCAGCTGGTCAATGATTTCATCCGGGCAGCCCGGCAGCGGCTGGATCAGAAGGCCGCCGGCCTTCAGCACGGTTTCCCCGCTGACGAGCACGCCGAGAGCCACCAGCGATGGCTGCTGTTCGGACACGGTAAAATACTGGGCGAAATCCATGGCGATCTCGCCGCTGACCAGTTCGCTCTGTCCGATATAATTCTTCCGCAGTGCCAGATCCTTGATCACGCTCATCCGTCCGTGATGTCCTACCGCGCCGCCCACGTCCAGCTTGCCGTCCTCCCGGAGCGGCAGTTCGACCTTCGGATCGTCCGCGCAGGCCCGGATCTTTCCGTGATCCGCCACCGCGACCAGCGTACCCATGGGACCGTCTCCCTTGATGGTAACGGTCACGGATTCCTTTTCACCTTTCATCATGATGCCGAGCATCGCGGTCCCGGTCATCAGCCGTCCCAGCGCTGCCGTGCAGACCGGCGTGGATCCGTGGATGTCCGCGCAGCGCTGAACCGTCTGGGTGGTCTCGCACAGCATGACGCGGACCTGTCCTCCGCACAGGTCGATCTGCAGCATCTCGTCGGTAATGGCCTTGTCTGTATCCTTCATTTGTTCTTTCACGTCCGATTCTTCCTTATGTCCGGTTTATTCATTCCGGATGATGCGTTTTTTATGGTTTCACCGGGTTTGTGGCAGCGATATGCCAGCGCTGGTCCTTTTCCTGCGCTGCGTTCAGCGTCCCCTCGGAATACAGGCACACGGCCCGGAACCCCGCTTTCCATAGGGTATCCTTCAGCGTATCCGCGTTCCAGGCTCGCTGCCGCTGGTGTTCTTCCATGCGGCGGTACCTGCCGTCGTTCTCCCTGATGAAAAAGCACAGGTCCAGGCTGACCGTCTGCGAACGTTCATGCCAGGTGTTCTGCCACAGGTAGGTCACGTCCTCCCGGTCTTCGCACATCAGGCCGGCGCACAGGACATGTTTCAGCTTGTATGGCGTGGAAACGTCAAAGATCAGTGCGCCGCCGGGCAGCAGCGACCGTTTTGCGGCACGGAAGAAGCTCATCAGGTCTTCTTCCGTCAGCAGATAGTTCACGCCGTCGCAGGTGGCCAGAACGCCGTCCACGGGCTTGTGAAGGTTCAGGGCCCGCATGTCCTGCTGGACAAAAGGGATCGCCATGCCGTGCTTCCGTGCTTTCTGGGCAGCCTGCCAAAGCATTTCCCTGCTCAGGTCGACGCCCGTCATCTGGAATCCGCGTTTCTGCAGCGGCAGCGTCAGGCTGCCGGTCCCGCAGGCGCATTCGCAGATCTTCCCGCTGCGGATGCCGTAAATGGAAAGCAGGCGGGAATAATGCTCCGCCCAGCTTTCATAATCGACGTCGTTCATCAGTTCGTCGTAGATCTCAGCAAATCCCTGGTACATGGTCAGTTTTCCGTTTCCCCTTCTTCGCTTTCGTCCTCGTCGTCATCTTCGTCCTTATACAGTCCCTGGTTGACCTTCGCGCCTTCGATCCGGGGATTGATATACCGGTCAAACACCGCATTGGTGTAGCTGGCTGTAACGAATCTGCTTGCGGAGAATCCGATCAGCACATACCAGGCGAAGAGGATCATCATGCCATACATCGGATTCCAGAACCAGATCAGCAGTCCGGCGATCACGGCCGGCACGCAGTGCAGCAGGCGGATACCGACGCTCATGGGCAGCCGGGCGACGCCCAGCAGCAGGCCGTTGCGGATCACGTCTTTTGTCTTCAGGTCATAGGTGATCGCCAGCGGATGCATATACGTGATGCTGATTGCCCATATGAACGCGACGAGGGCGACCAGGATCTGGGGCACCATCATGATCGGGTTCTGTGACGCCATACGTCCGTAGAACGTCCACCCCAGGTATACGGTCAGCGGCAGGACCGAGGTGATCGCGGACAGCACAAGCGCCTGCTTCCAGTTTGCCTTGACCGCGTCCTTGAAATCCGTCCAGATAAAAGCGTGTTCATCCCTTGCCCAGTTACGCGTTACATAGCTCAGCCCGGCAGTAAAGGGACCGGTGATCGCCAGGCATGGGATCAGCCAGATGAGCGCGCGCATCAGCGAACTGTCCAGGTAATCGTTATATGGGATTCCGTCCGCCTTCAGTTGATTAAACTGTTCCTCCGTCAGTTTGACCTCTTCCTCCGCCGCGGTGACCTGCTCCACATAACCGGCGTAATCGTTCTGCTCGACCAGCATCAGGTTGGAGGTGACGGAAAGGACGTTCGTAAAGCTGAACATCAGCAGGAGCATAGCCGGCAGAAAGATGAGCATATACAGCAGGTTGATCCGGCACAGCCCGCTCAGCCGCGTTTTCAGCGTGTCCGTAAACAGCTGGCGCCGGGTCTGCGGCAGATCCTCCTTCCGGAAATCGCCTTTTCCGCTTTTTCCGTAATAGTAGTTGTTCATCATTCGACCAAACATGTTTTACGCTCCTTGTTTCATGGATCATGCCTTTCAGGCATTGTTCACTGTTTTTTATACCATCAGTGCCTTGCTCGCTTCGCACAGCGCCTTGTTCAGCGCCTCCGCGTCGGCTTTTTCCGCAGCGTTGCTGTTCACATAGAGCTTGATCTTGGGCTCCGTGCCGGAGGGCCGGACGCAGACCCAGCAGCCCTGCTCCAGTTCGAAATACAGTACGTCGGATTTCGGCAGCCCGGTCGGTTCTTCCAGCCCGTTCTCCGTACGGACGCCTTTCAGGTAATCGCGGACGGCGGTCACTTTCAGGCCGGCGATCTCCTTCGGCGGCTGTTCACGCAGGCCGCTCATGATCTCCTTCATCCGGGTCAGGCCGTCCTTGCCGGGCAGCGTGGTGGAGACCACGTTCTCCACATAGTAGCCGTATTCCCTGAAGATCTGCTGCATCCTGTCGTAGAAAGTGATCCCTTCCGCCATGCAGGCGCAGGCGACCTCGCTGACCAGCAGGCTTGCGTTTACGCCGTCCTTGTCCCGCACAAAGGTGCTGGACAGGAAGCCGTAGCTCTCCTCAAATCCGAACAGGAAGGTATGGTCTCCCTTGTCCATGAACTGCTGGATCTTTTCACCGATGAACTTGAAACCGGTCAGGGTTTCGAAGATCGAAACGCCGAAGCTTTCGCAGATCCTGTTGGCCAGGCTGGTGGATACGATGCTCTTGACCGCCGCGCCGTCCTTCGGAAGGGTGCCTGCTTTCTTTTTGCTGGACAGGATATAATGCAGCAGCACACAACCGATCTGGTTTCCGCTGAGGAGGTGCCATTCGCCCTGTCCGTCCTTGACCGCCACGCCGAGCCGGTCGCAGTCCGGGTCCGTCGCGAAGATCACGTTGGCGCCCACTTCTGCCGCAAGCCTGAAAGCCAGTTCATAGGCGCCGGGATCTTCCGGGTTCGGCACCTTGATCGTGCTGAAGTTCGGGTCGGGCATCTCCTGTTCCTTCACAACAGCGACGTTGGTCAATCCGATCTCTTTCAGCAGGCGCCGGACCGGCACGTTGCCGCTGCCGTGCAGGGGCGTATAGACGATATTCAGCTTGGACCCTTCCGTGCGCAGCAGATCCGGATTGATGCTCAGCGTCTTGACCTGGGCGATGTAATCATCGTCCACTTCCCGGTTTCCGATGATCTTCAGCAGGCCGCCCGCCATGGCTTCCTGCTCGTCCATCAGGGTGCAGTCGGTATATTTCGTTGCGCGGATGATGCGGGTAATGCCCTCAGCCGCCTCGGGGCCCACCTGGGCGCCGTCCTCGCCGTAGACTTTGTATCCGTTGTACTGCGGCGGGTTATGGCTGGCCGTGATCACTACGCCGGCAATGGCATGCAGGTGGCGGACAGCGTAGCTCAGCACCGGCACCGGGCGCAGCGCGTCAAACAGATAAGCCGGTACGCCTTCCGCGCAGAGCACAAGGGCGGTATCTTTGGCGAATTCAGCACTGCAGCGGCGGCTGTCGTAAGCAATCACAACGCCGCGTTTCGCTTCTTCCGGCTTTTCAAGAAGGTATCCGGCCAGGCCCTTGGTCGCCCTGCGGACATTGTATTTGTTCATCCGGTTCATCCCTGCGCCGAGGACGCCGCGCATTCCTGCGGTGCCGAAACTCAGCTCGGTATAGAAGCGGTCTTCCATTTCCTTTTCGTCGTCACGGATGGCTTCAAGTTCACGGATCGTTTCCTCGTCACCGGCAAAATCCTTCAGCCACTGTTCATAGTTCTCGCGAATCGTCATGTTTTTACCGCCTTTCTTTTAATCGCTCCATGTCTGCTCAACGGTTCCTTTCATGCACGGAAAACCGCATAATAATTATAATTTTTTTCATCTTTTTTGACAAGCGCAAACGGAAACATCCGGAAGGAAACGCCGGGGCGTTCCGTTTAATGGCTGTCCTCCCGGATGCATACCGCGGCGGCGGTTCCGCCTTCATGCGTAATGGACAGCAGGAACCGGTCGCCCTTCCCCAGTGCTTCTGCTTTGCCTGTCAGGGCACAGCCCGGTGCGCCGGCTTCGTCATGAAGGATACAGACCTCTTTCAGGTCGAAGACGATCCCGGAACCCAGCGCCTTGGATACTGCCTCCTTGGCTGCGTAGATCCCGGCCAGGGTCTGGGCGGCATGATTCCCCTTAGAACGGATATAGGCGATCTCGCTGTCTGTAAAATAGCGGTTCAGGAACCGGTTGTCCTCCAGCAGCTTTTCCATTCTCCCGATCCCGCACAGATCCAGTCCGATTCCCCTGATCATTGGCGCTTCTCCTTTCCGGCTGTTTGTGGCTGTATGCATGCGATATACCGCATCCCGTGGTCGTTATGATCGCATCATACCACACCTTGCGGTTTTCTTCAAATGACGGTATAATAGTTTGATGTTTTTCACTGTTCATTACGCATTGTCAGATATGCTTGATTTGGAGGTTCACATGATCAATCCCGGCAGAATGATCCTTGCCCTGCAGCAGAACATCAGCAAAGCCGTCGTCGGCAAGGAGGAAGCGATCGAATATGCCCTCATCGCGCTGCTCTGCAAAGGCCATGTGCTGATTGAGGACGTCCCCGGCGTCGGCAAGACCACGCTCGCCAGTGCGCTCGCGCGTTCACTGGACTGCTCCTTCCGCCGGATCCAGTTTACCCCTGACCTGATGCCTTCCGATGTGACCGGTTTCACGCTGGTGAATTTCAAGACCGGTGAGATGGAATTTAAGGAAGGGTCCGTCATGGCCCAGATCGTGCTGGCGGATGAGATCAACCGGACCAGTCCCAAAACGCAGTCCGCCCTGCTTGAAGTCATGGAGGAACACCAGGTGACCGTGGACGGCGTGACGCATCCGGTTCCCCAGCCTTTTATCGTCCTGGCGACCCAGAATCCGAGCGAATTCGTCGGGACCTATCCCCTGCCGGAAGCTCAGGTGGACCGTTTTTTCCTTCGGATTTCCATCGGCTATCCCACCGTGGAGCAGGAAATGGACGTGCTGGAGCGTTACAGCGGTTCCGTCGTGCCCATGGCTACGATCGAGCCCATCTGTTCCGCACAGGATATCATCGCCATGCAGGAGCAGGTGACAACGGTATATTGTTCTCCTGAAGTCCGCAACTATGTCGCCATGCTGGCTGCCGCGACGCGGAACGACGCGGCTTTTTCCCTGGGTGCTTCCACCCGGGCGGCCATCGCCCTGATCCGTGGTGCGCAGGCCTGCGCCATGCTGGACGACCGTGATTTCGTCCTGCCCGAGGATGTGCAGCATATGTTCCTTCCTGTGATGGCCCATAGAATGATCCTTTCCCCGGAAGCGAAGATGAAGGGCATCCCGGCCGAGCAGTTCCTGCTGACCATTCTGCAGAACACCACTGTTCCCGTAAGATTATGAAACTGAGACTGACGCTTCCCCTTGCTGTCTTTCTGATGCTGCTGACGGTGGCGTTGTGCACCGGCAGTCAGCTTTTTTTACTGCTTTCCGTCCTGATCCTCCTGGTCCTGGCCGGCGCCGTGATCGCGGTGCTCTGGGCCTCTGCGACGCTTCAGGCCGACGGCGAACTGTCCGCGGAAACCGTCCGGCGCGGGGATGATGTAACGCTTTTCCTCCGGATGAGCCACCGGGGGCTGATTCCCGTCGCGCCGCTTCTGCTGGAGTTGTCCGATCCCTCCGGAAACAGGGACCGTGATATCCGCCTGAAAAACATGCCGCACAGGGTCCAGAGTTTCAGGCTGCCCATCCATGCCGCTCACGTCGGCGTCTTCGCGGTCGGGCTGCGCGCCTGTACCGTGGAGGACCTGCTGGGACTGGTCCGGAAACGGATCCCGCTCAAACAGACTGATTTTGAACTCCTGGTACTTCCGCGGACCTTCGATGTGGAACCGTTGACACTGGCACCCGGCGATCCGGGAAGCGAACTGATGGCCCGTGCCACGGAAGACCTCAGTGCGCCGTCCGATATCCGTTCTTATCAGCAGGGCGACGCGATGAAAAAGATCCACTGGAAGCTTTCCATGCGCAAGGGAGAGCTCATGGTCCGCAAGTTTGACGAGCCCATCCTCCAGGATGTGCTGATCCTGATGGACTGTTCCAGTCCGCCCACCTGGGGGCATCCCCAGGCCGGAGCCGATCTCCGGGACACGCTGCTGGAAACCGCTGCGTCCCTGCTGACTGCTCAGGCTGCTACGGATCACCAGTATCGCCTGCCGCTTCTGGGGTCTCATCCGGTGGACGTTGACAAGCGCATGGGGCTGCCCATCGCTCTGGACTATCTGTCCAGGGTGGACTTCTCTGAAACCGACCGGTTTGAGCGCGTCCTTTCCATGGAAAGCCGCCGGCTTCGGAAAGTCGGCTGCGTGGTCATCGTTGCCGCCCGTCTCAACATCCCCATGGTGGACATCATGATCCGCATGCATCGTGCCGGTCCGAACATCCGCCTGTATCTGGTCACTTTTGCGCCGGAGGATGAGAATGTGCTTCCCCTGATTGCCCGGCTGAAACAGTCCGGCGTCGAAGTTTCCTACGTGGTTCCTGAATTGTCGTGATGGATTTAACGTCTGACCCTTGCGCTTATTGATTCTGAGGAAAGGAGGCGGCCGCTGATGAGTGAATCCCTGCGCGTACGTCTGACGCATGCCCTGCTGTCATTATTGCTGGCGGCCGGCCTGCTCCTGCCGCTTCTCGGCATACTGGATCCCTCTTTTCCGTCCCCGCTGCTGCTGCTTGGCTGCGCCGGGATCATCCTGCTCTTTGAGCTGGCCTGCGTAAACCGCGTCGGCAGCCTTGTCGCGGCAGGGTTCAGTCTGCTGATCCTTGCCGTATGGCTCCTTGCGGCCGGCGGACTGATCGTTGTTTCGGATGTGGTACTTGCGGTCGTCCTGCGGTTTTCAGGGATCATGACCGCCCTTCCCCTTGTCGCGTCTTCTGCGGTGCCTGTGCTGACGGTCCTTGTAACGCTGATCTGCTGTTTCGCGTGCCTTCGCGGCGCTTCCGTCCTGCCCGCTTCCCTGCTCTGTTTCGGCATGATCCTGCTGATCTATCTGTCCGGTTCCGGTGAGGTCGTTCCCTGGTTCCTGCCTGCGCTGATCGCGCTGCTGCTGATCCTGATGACCGACCGTTTTCCGGAAACGCCCCTCCTGCCGCTTGTTCCCGTATCGGTTCTTCTGGTGGCCTTCGCTTTCCTGCTGACCGCCGGCGGGATCGGATCCAACCCCCTGCGGGACAAGGCGGATGAGTTCCGGCAGGCCGTGATGGACCGGCTGTTCTTTACCGAACCCCGTGACGTCTTCTCCCTTTCTTCTGAAGGATATTATCCCCAGGGTCAGGACCAGCTGGGCGGTAAACCCGATCCGGACGAATCGCCGGTCATGGAAGTTTCCACTCCCGCGACCGTGTATCTCCGCGGCGTGATTCTGAATGAATACACCGGCCGCAGCTGGCGCAATACCACCGGCGGACGCCGTTACCTCCGGCAGTCTCCCCGGCTGGCCGCGGAGCGTGCCGCACTCTTTGACGAGGACCTGCCTGCTCCGGGTGTGAGAAATGCTCTGTGCGAACCTTTGACCATTTCAGTCCGCATGCTCAGTGACAGCGCCTCCACGCTGTTTGTGCCTCAGCGGGTCCGCGACCTGATTCCCGGCGGCGAACTGGTCCCCTATTTTTCCAGGTCCTCAGAACTCTTTGTCACCCGTAATCTGAGAGCCGGGGATACATACAGCGTATCCGCCCCGATCTTCCATGCCGGCGATCCGGGGCTCGGCACGCTGATCGAAGTCTGCTCCACGCTGGCCGACAGCCGGTATGATCAGATCGTTGAAACCTATACATCCCTTCCCAGTCATCTGGAGGAACCGGTCTACGCGCTGGCCCGGGAAGCGTCTTCCGTTGCTTCCGCTCCCTATGAGCGGGCTTTGGCACTCCAGTCCTGGCTGAGCCGGAATTTTCGCTATACGCTGGATGTGGAACCCCAGCCGGCCAATCTCGACTTTGTGACGCATTTCCTGCTGGATACGCGCGAAGGTTACTGCACCCACTTTGCTTCAGCCATGACCGTGCTGTGCCGCATGGCCGGACTGCCCGCCCGGTATGTGGAAGGCTATCTGGCCGAGCCGGACGAAAACGGCCGTGCGGTCGTGACAGGTCTCTCCGCTCATGCATGGACTGAAGTCTATTTCAGCGGTTTCGGATGGCTGACTTTTGACCCGACGCCGAAGCGCAGCGCAGGCTCCCCGAACGGAACACCGCCGGAGCCTTCACCTTCTCCCTCGCCCGAACCCGAGCCTGAATCCGCGCCGACACCGTCCCCGGAACCGGATGATCAGGAAAGGCCGGATGAATCCGAAGAAGAACCCACGCCCGATACGGGTTCCTCCGATCCCACGCCAGAGCCCACGCCTGAACCTGCGCCTGCTCCGTCGGACGAGCCCGATGATACGCCGCCTTCTGCGCCGCCGGAGGATGAGACTGTGCCGCCGGAGGATTCCGGCCGGACCGGTTCCTTCCCCTGGTTATGGCTCCTGCTGCTTCTCCTTCTTCTGGCCCTTATCCTTCGGATCTGGTTCACCTCACCGGCTTACCGTGTGCGCCGTGCGAAGAACAGCGAAGAAGTATTTGATGTATGGTTCCAGGAGATCACCGATCTTCTGCACTCGGACAACCTGTCCCGCGCCCCGGGTGAGTCACCGATGGCTTTCGGCCGCAGGGTGGACCGGACCGCGCAGTTCAGCGTTGCCCTGGGGCCTGTCGGGGAGTGTGTTTCCCTGATCCGCTATTCCACGGCTGAAGTAACGGACACGGACATCGGTCTGGTCCGCGATACGTCTCTCCTCATGAAGAGCGGGCTCAGCCGCCCTGCCCTGCTCCGTTACTGGTTCCGCCGGATCTTCGTTCCCCTTTCCCGCCGGATGGACAGGTAAAAAGGCCTGATACGCTCTTTACAAATCCCGGGCCTGTGATATAATCCCGTTCGGTTATCTGTCATTTCATTGCAAAAGCGCTCCGACCGCGTACGCGGGTGAAGCGAATCGGAAAGAGATCAATATGAACTATTCACGTACTGCTTTTCTGTCTCTCCTGGTCCTCTTTATCATTAATTTTGATGTGGTCAGGAACCGGCATTACCGAAGCGGTACACCTGTTGCTCAGGCTTATCGTGGGTTTATCCTGAGCGTGATGGCTTTCTGCGCCAGCGACGCTCTCTGGGGCGTGCTGTATGATGCGCGTCTCATCACGCCCGTCTTCATCGACACGACAGCCTATTTTGTTGCCATGGCCGCGTCAGTTTTCCTCTGGACCCGTTATGTGATCCTCTATCTGAACCAGAAAAACCGGTTCCTCACGTTGCTTTCCCGGATCGGGCAGCTGTTTATGGCCTATATCGCGGCTGTGCTGATCCTGAACTGTTTCCTTCCTGTCATGTTCTGGTTTGATGCGGAGGGCGTCTATCACGCGGCGGATCTGCGTTATGTCGCCCTTGCTGTTCAGGTGCTGATGTTCCTGTCCGCCTCCGTCTATGTGCTGGTGACGCTGAACAGATCGGAAGGCCGGGTCCGGATCCGCCATATCGCGATCGGCGTCTTCGGTTTCGTGATGACGGTCATGGTCATCATGCAGGTCGTCTGGCCTCTTCAGCCCATGTATGCGGTCGGCTGCCTGCTGGGCGTCTGCATCCTTCACAGGTTCGTTGTGGGCGATATGAAGGATGACCGCCGGCGGGAACTGGAAGAGGCGCTCCGGCGGGAAGAGCAGCAGCAGCGCGAACTCGGTTCCGCCCGTCATATGGCCTATACGGATTCCCTGACCGGTGTGCGGAACACCCATGCCTATGTGGAAGCGGAAACAGCCATCGATCAGCGCATCAGTTCCGGTGAACTGAAGGAATTCGGTGTGATCGTTTTTGATCTGAACAGCCTGAAACAGGTGAATGATACCAGGGGACATGATGCCGGCGACCATTACATCAGGGACGCCTGCCGAATGATCTGCCGGCAGTTCAAGCACAGCCCGGTCTACCGGATCGGCGGGGATGAATTTGTGGCGCTGCTGGAGGATGAGGATTACAGGGATCGGAAAACCCTGCTGTCCGAGTTTGATACGCAGGCGGAAGAAAACGTCCGTTCGGGCGGTGTGATCATCGCCACCGGCCTGGCTGTGTTCCGCCCCGGACATGACAACAGTTACCGTCGCGTCTTTGAAAGGGCGGATCAGCGCATGTATGACCGTAAAGGCGTTCTGAAAGCCATGCAGGTTTGACAGGATGATCAAAGAAAAAAAACAGTCTGGGCTGACGCTCAGACTGTTTTGAATAGCACGATTTTCGGCTGGCACTCCAGATCTGCCTGCGTGACCCTGAGTGCTTCAGCGCCCCTGCAGATATCCTTCGGTTCGTACAATGAAAGGAAGGCCTCCGCATCAGAAATGGGCCAGTCGCTGTTGTATTCAGTCCTGTAATGCATCGGCAGGACGATCCGTGCGCCCAGCAGCAGGGCCGTTTCCTTCGCCAGTTCCGCGTCGATGGTATAGAATCCGCCGACCGGTACCATCAGCACGTCCGGAGCTTTCAGGATGGATGCCTGCTCTGCGTTCAGCGGGCAGCCAAGATCACCCAGGTGAACGATCCGGAGCCCTTCCGCTTCGATCAGGAACAGCAGGGTCTCTCCCCGCTTGCTTCCGCCCGCGTCGTCATGAAATCCGCGTACAGCGGTGATCCTGACGCCGCTCTCCGGCGTATAGCTGCCGGCGGCGTCGATGATCCGCGGTTCGCCCTTCAGGTTCTCCACAGCGTCATGATCGTGATGGTGATGGGAGACAAGCGCTGCGTCCGCCTTGATCTTCTGCAGCGGATAACCGCAGCCCGCGTCGTACGGGTCTGTTGCGATCCGCACACCGTTCTCTGTCTCGATCAGGAATTCTGCGTGCCCGATGTGTCTGATCAGCATGTTCTTCTTTTCCTTTCATGGGCCGAAATAACGTCTGCTGATATTCGGCAGCGCTTCCCGTTTCCGGAGGCGTTCCGCCCATTCCCGGTGAAGGATAGCGCAGGTATCCTCATAGGCGCTGCTGCCTTCCTCACCGGCTTTGATCAGCATCCGCTGCACGGCATCCGAAGGCCCGATACAGGAAGAACCATGGCGTTCCAGCAGGCTCCTGCAGCAGGCTGCTTCCGGTCCGAAGGGACCTCCATACCAGTCTTCCGGCGGTTCGTCTGCAGTTTTCCGGAGCTCCAGCCAGTCCCCTTCCTGCGCATAAACCCATCCTGCGCCGGTCAGCGCGGCTTTCAGTGTGTCCGGAATGATCCCGGCATACAGGGACGGAAGATCCGTTGCGTACAGCCACTTGGCCTTCCGGCTCCTGCGGACCGCCGGTTTCCTGCTCTCCGCCGCTCCGGTCAGCAGCTCCGTCAGTTCTTTTCTCAGTGCGTTACGGACCATCAGTCTGTTCCCGTTCGCTCAGGGGAGCGTCTTTCAGCAGTGCCGTGATTGTTTCTGCCGCTTTTTCCATCATCTTGCGCTGTTCTTTATCCATCCCGTCAGGCGCTTCACCGTCGGAGGCGATACAGCGGTAGTAGAACCGGCTGTCCTGTTTGTATTTCCATGTATAAACAGGCGTATACGCCGGATCACGGATCAGGACGCCGCCCTGTCCGTCTCTCTGGACAGTCACGTGCAGCAGATAACCGGCTATGCGTTTGACGTTGCCCCGGTCTCCGCTCAAAAGGGTTCCCAGGCTCCAGACACAAAGAACGGACCGCCCGTCCCTGCCGGAAAGATATTCCGCCGTCTGCGGCATATGGCTGCCGCAGCCGATGATCAGGTCCGCGCCGGCCTCAGCGATCCCGGCTGCCAGTTCCCGCTGTGTCTTGTCTGGCGCGCTGCTGCCGTTCTTTCCCCAGCTGATCAGAACGATCACCGCCTCCGCTCCGCGTTCCCGCGCGAGACCGATCTCCTGCGTGATCACCGAAAGTTCGGCCTCAGGGATCATGCCCCCCGTTCCGTCTTTCTCCATGGCTTTCCGGGTTTTCGACGGAACGGTGGCAGTATACTGCAGGAATGCGGTGCGTACACCGTTGACCGTCCTGATGTCCGGATTTCCGGAAACGTCGGCATACCGGATGCCCAGTGCGGTGATTCCCTTGCTGTCCAGCGCCATCAGCGTTGCCTCGGTTCCGTCCTTCCCGCTGGCATACGCCTGGGAAAAACCGCAGGCAGCCGTATCAAAGCCGGCCTCCTGCAGCAGCATGACAGCCTGTGTGGGCGCCACGATGTCGCTGGCCTTGTGCTTGTCGCTGAAGATGTTCTCAACGAACACAGCATTCACGTCGCTGTGGATCTGAGGTGCAAGCAGCATCATGACGTCCGCGTAATCCGCCACCTTGGCGTCCGTACTCCGGCTGTTTTTGCGGACCTCTCCGGACAGGGCGATACTGCCGCCGACGGTCAGCGTAAACCCCTTTTCTTCGTTCTTTGCCGCTGCGGTTTCAGTGGGTACGCTCTCGTTTTTCTTCGGAGACGTCTGCGTTTTCACGCTTGGGGTCTCCTCGTCGTTGCTGTCAGCTGCTTCACGGGACGGATCTTCGCGGATATCCAGCACGCTCATATTCAGCTTGCTGAGATCTACCGTGGCCCCTGAGGAGAGCCTGCCCAGTACAAGTGCGGATCCGCCGAGCACCGCTGCCAGCAGCACGAGCATAAACACGGTACCGGCTGACAGTTTGCGCCGGCCCGGTCTCTTTCCGCTTCTCATAACCGGCCCTCCTTTCATCCCGAATCTGTCTTCGTCCTTATTTCAGGCTCATGACCAGTGCGAAGACTGCGGATACGACCATCACGCCGGCCAGTACCAGCGCCAGGATCCGGGCCATCGCCTTTTTCTTTTCGGACATCTTTCTGCACCCCTTCTCTGTCTTAACATTGGAAGGTATTATACCATGACGGGCGTAAAAAGCAAAGAGGAGACCGCGTTCGGGCGGTCCCCTCCTGTTTTTTCCGGCTTGTTCACGGCATTCCGTCCGCGTTATGCTTCGGAATCACCGTCGTCCGGTTTTCTGTCTTCCAGGGTCGCGTCGCCCTTTCCGGCGTTTGGTTTGAAACTCGCCGTGTAGGATACGTCTTCGTCCGTATCGGAAGAGGAGTATCGTCCGTAAGGATTCCTGGAGCCGGATCCGTAGGTCCTTCCGTTCTGTGCGCCGGAAGGCGTGGACGGCGTTGCTTTGGGTTTTGCTGTACCGGTGCCGGTATAGCTGCCCGTCCTGACTCTGGCCGCGTTCTGGGCGGATACCGGATCTGACGGTTTGGCGGCGCCGGCTTGTCCGGCTGCTTCCCTGCGCTGTCTGGCGACTTTTTGCTTGGCCATCCGCTGCGCGGCTTCGCGCTCCTTCTGTTTCCGGATATACCAGTAGTATCCGCCGCCGCCTGCGGCCGCCAGCAGCAGCACCGCGATCACCCATCCGGCTCCGCCGCCGGAACTCTTTTCCTGCGGATATTCAGGAACTTCTTCAGTAACCTGCTCGGTAGGCGTCTCGGTCGGCGCTTCAGTCTGCAGGTTCGTTTTCTCCTGGATATAGGCCAGTGCCGCGTTCACGGAGCCTTCAGGATCCTTGGCATCCTTGTAGAACTTTTCCAGTTCGGTCTGTACGTCTTCTGCCTTCAGCTCTCCGGATTCGATCTGCGCGATCAGGGAATGGACAAACTCGTTCTTTTCGAGCTCGTTTTCCGCAAGCGGTGCCGGCGTGGCAAAGGGATCAAACGGTTCATAGCTGACCGTGGAACCTGTGCTGGGATTCACCCATTCGCTGACCTTCTGGTCCTCGGCTGAAACAACGCCGGACGGGCTTCCGGTCGTGACCGGGGAATCATTGCCGCCTGAACTCTGGCTCTGCTGGTTCTGGTCGCTGTTGTTGGTCAGTCCTTCCCGGTACTTGGACGATGCGAGGAATTCCTCGGCTTCCCTGACGGTCATCTGCCTGAAGTATTTGCCGTTCACGTAGCCCTCCTGGTTGTTCCAGGAGACCCGGTACCAGGTTTCTCCGTCGACCTGGGTGGAACCGTATACGATGAAGAGCGCGTACTTCTTCATCAGCCGGATCCTTCTGGAACTGGAACTGGCTTCTGTGCGGAAGTTTACGGCATCCGTCGTCACATAGCCGTAGCAGCTCAGGTCATTTCCGTCATAGACATACGGAACAGGGGTAACGTTCGGTGCGGGCGTATCCATCCCTTTGATCAGGTTGACATAAGCCTGCATTTCACTGTCCGGGATCATCCGGAGCAGGTCTGCCCTGACATAGCCCCATTGACGGTCATATTCGGTGACAGACCATGCGGTATTGTTCACATATACCTGTCCCGTCACATACACGATCTTGTTGACAGGCAGTTCCGCCTGGATGGCGCTGTTCGCGGTCGGCCATTCGCGGACCGGAATGCCGTCGCCGATGGTCATCGCGTAGCCGACCCGCTGATAGGGTTCCTCTGTCGGAGCGGAAATGATCAGCGGTTCCGGCGTGGGTTCTGCCGTGGGCTTTGCGGTCGGTTGGGCGGTGATGATCAGCGGTTCCGGTGTGGGCTCCTCCGTCGGTGTTGCCGTGGGTTTTTCAGTCGGCGTTGCAGTCGGAGCTTCTGTCGGTGTCGCGGTCGGCGCCTCGGTCGGCGTTTCTGTCGGTGCTTCGGTCGGCGTCGCGGTCGGCGCTTCAGTCGGTGTTGCGCTCGGTTCCACTGACGGCTCATCCGTGGCCTCGAACGTCACGGTCGCGGTCGGTTCTGCTGTCGGTAATAGATCTTCCAGGGCAAAGACCGGTGCGGGAGTACCCTTGGCGCCGTCCACCTTTGCGCTGTCTTCCGCCGTCAGTAGATCAAGGTATGTGGTCATGATGTAGCCGGTCTTGCCGTTGACCATCGCATAGGTCCACGTTTCCCCGAGCTCGTTTTCCTTGGTATAGATCAGGTAAACGGATGTGTTCTTCTTCAGTTCGCCCTGGCTTCTGGAGTTGGTGCTCGCTTCCTTGCGGAAGAATACTTTGCTGTTGGTCTTTCCGTAACGGTTGATCATTTCACCGACCGGGATCTCCGGAGCCGGGGTGTCCGTTGGCACCGTCGTGGGCGTTTCAGGAGCCGTCGTCTCAACCGGTTCGGTTTCCTCCGCCGGCGCATCCGTAGGCGTCGGTGCTTCAGTCGGCGCTTCCGTGGGGAAAAGCTCCTCTTCTGTATAAACAGGTGCGGGTGTGCTCTGTGCGCTGTCCCACTGGGCGCTGTCTTCATCCGTCAGCAGATTCAGGAATTCCGTCTTGATATAGCCGCGTCTGCCGTTCACTTCAACGTATGTCCAGCTTTCGCCGGCATCGTTCTTGTCCGCCCGCAGCAGGTATACCGGAACTCCCTTGTCCAGTCTGGCGATGACGTTGGTATTGGATTTGGAATCGGGCTGTTCACGGAAACCCAGCTTGCCTGCATTGGTCCGGCCGTAGCGGTTGATCATCACGCCTTCCGTGATGACGGGTGCTTCAGTGACAACCGGCGGGGTCTGTTCGGTCGGTTCCGCGTTGGCCGTTTCGCGCTCATTCAGGTAAGCCGGCTTGGTTTCTTCCCCGGTTTCAGGTTCGGGCTCGTTCAGATAGGCCGGTTTCTGCTCGTCTTCGGTTCCAGGTTCGGATGCGTTGGCGGGTTCAGGTTCATCGGCGGGCACCTGTTCGGGCTCGTATGCAGGTCCCTGTTCGGGTTCGTAAGCGGGCTCCTGCACAGGTTCGTAAACCGGTTCCTGTTCAGGCTCGTTCACCGCTTCCGCCTGTGAAGCTGAAGTCGGGAAGACATCTTCCAGCGTATAGATCGGAGCCTGGCTGGGCTGGGCAAAATTATATGCGTCGCTGTCCTCCTGGGTCAGGACATTGATGAATTTGCTCATCAGGTAACCGCGTTCTCCGGCGGCGTCCACCAGCGTCCAGTACTCCCCGTTGTTGTTCTTCTGCGTATAGATCAGATAGACGTAGGTTCCGACGGGAAGTTCGCCGTATTTCCCGGTATTGGTTCCCGGACCTTTCCGGTAGTTGACTTTCGCGTTTGTAACACCGTAACGGTTAATGATCTCGTCCACGGGCATCACAGGCGCTTCGGTCGGAACGTCTGCCGGCAGCGTCTCTGCCTTTTCTGCTTCTGCCTGGCGGGCGGCTTCCTCGGCCAGCCGCTGTTCCTCGGCCTGGCGGGCGGCTTCCTCGGCCAGCCGCTGTTCTTCTGCCTGGCGGGCGGCTTCTTCGGCCAGCCGCTGCTCTTCTGCCTGGCGGGCGGCCTCTTCGGCCAGGCGCTGTTCTTCTGCCTGGCGGGCGGCCTCTTCGGCCAGCCGCTGTTCCTCGGCCTGGCGGGCGGCTTCCTCCGGATCCTCTTCCGGTTCCGAAGAGACGACCATCGGGGAATCCGTCTGCGTGGAGAAATAAAGGTTGAACGCTTCCGTTGCGCCTGTATCCGGATCCGTCACAAAGAAAGACGTATAGCTGCTGCCATCCAGATACTCTCCGGCGTCGGTCACGCTTCCCGGCAGTGAACCGTCATACTGGTAATCATGGTTCGGATGGTATGCGGTGATCGTCAATCCTTCAAGCGGTGCGTCCGGGGGAAGCGCGATCCAGAAGCTCCCTTCCGCTTCCCATACGGGATTCGCGCTCACACTGTGCACCTCACCGGCCCCGTCCGTCCAGCTGACTGTGATCTGCAGATCACTCCAGTCGGAACTGGCAGCCACAGCCGCAGGCAGAACGGAAATCAGCAGCGTCAGCGCGATCAGCAGCGCAGCCGTCCGTTTCAGGATCCACGAATGCCTGTTTTTCATTGTCCGGTCCTCCTAAATCTTGTATGAATGCTGGTAATTATTCCTATATATTGTACTGCTGTGGGACATATCTGTCAACGTGATCAGCCCGTCTGCCCCGGGAGGAAAAGACCCGGAAGCTGTCGAAATGGATGGAATGTGATCAATCATAAAAACGGGTTCTTCCCCCGTTTCCTTCCCGAAAGGTTCTGCTTTGTATGAGTTTTTTCTGGAGCCGCTTTCTTTCCCTCCCCGGGGATCCTGACGGCGTAATGTCCGCGCCGGCTTTCTTTTCCCGTCTGCCCATGCTGGATACGGCTGATCTGGTCCTCCGCAGGCCGGCCGGAAAGGATGCGAAGGATATTTTTCGTTATGCCTCGGATCCGGAGGTAGCGCGCTATGTTCTTTGGGAACCTCACCGCAGCCTTTCGGAAACGCGTGCGTTTGTCAGATTCCTGCGCAGCCGTCTCCGTGCAGGTTATCCTTCTTCTTGGGTCGTCGTGCTGAAATCCTCCGGTACCGTCATCGGAACGATCGGTTTTATCTGGTATTCCGAAGAGAACCGCTCCGCGGAACTGGGCTACAGTTTTTCCCGGGAATACTGGAATCACGGGTACGCCACCCAAGCCCTGCAGGCTGTGATCGACGCTGTATTCCGTTCCCTTCCCGTCAACCGTCTGGAAGCGCAGCATGATGTCCGCAACCCCGCAAGCGGGCGGGTCATGGAAAAATGCGGTCTCCGGCAGGAAGGGATCCTGCGGGACCGCATTGTTAACAAAGGGGAATATGTGAACGTGGCGCTGTATGCGATCCTCCGTTCAGACTGGGAAAACGCTCAGCGGTAATCGCTCATCCTGCGCCGGAACACGTCTTCCCGGGCAACGGACCATCCGAAAAAGCCGATCACGTCTCCGAGCTTCTGATACAGGCCGTGGCTGTAAGCGATCAGTCCGGCCTTTTCAAGATGCAGTTTTCCGTCCGCGTCCAGCAGATCCCTGCGCACCATCACCGAAACAACTTCGCCGATGAACATGTCGTGGCTCCCCAGTTCCAGCGTCTGCCTCACCTTGCAGCACAGGCTCAGCGGTGACCCGGCTACAGCGGGTGCGGTCTTCAAACCGTCTGCCGGCATATAGCTCAGCCCTGTCTCCTTTGCCTTGTCTGTGTCCCTGCCGCTCCGCACGCCGCAATAATCCAGCGCACGGGCCATTTTCTCATCCGGAAGGTTCACCACAAATTCACCCGAAGCGGTGATCAGCCCGTGGGACCAGCGGTCTTTCCGGAGGCTGACGGATACCATCGGCGGTTCGGAGTTGACCGTCCCGGCCCAGGCGATGGTGATCATATCCGGCTTTTCCGGTGTTTTCGGATCGGCGCAGCTGACCAGCACAACAGGCGTTGGGCTCAGCAGGGTGGAAGGGGAAAGCAGCGTATATTCAGGCATGCTCATATTATCGCTCCAGTCCTTGAAGATTCATGGATTTAGTGTATAATAATTCTGTTATGCAGTCAATGACTGACATGGATCATGGAAAGGAAGGGATGCGCTTGAACAACTACCGTGGCAAGCATGTATCGTCTGCCCCGTGGCAGTCTTCCTCCCCTTCCTTCCGTCGCGGCCGCCACCAGGTGAAGAACCGCCGCCACCGCCGCGTGATGATCGTCCTGTTGGTGCTGATTCTCATCGTGTTCTGCTATCCTTTTCTCGAGGCCCGTCTTCTGCAGACCGAACGGAAATCCCTCAAGGCGGACGATCTCCCGATGGAAGCGAACAATCTGCACATTGTGTACCTGAGCGATATTCACTACGGCTTCTGGTTCTCGGACGGGGACCTGTCCCGCCTGATCGCCAGAATCAACAACCTGCGGCCGGACCTGGTGCTGTTCGGCGGGGATTACGCCACCGACAATCCCTCTGCGGTCGAGTTCTTCCGTGCCCTGCAGAAGCACGGCACCCTGCATTCCCGTTACGGGATCTACGGTGTCATCGGTGAAACGGACCGCGGCGAATCTGACTTTACCTGTACGCAGCTCACCGAAGCGATGACCAACGCGGGCGTTACGCCGCTGGTCAACAAGACCGTTCCCGTTAACATAGCCGCCCGGCAGATCTTTATTGCCGGTGTGGATGATGTGAACACCGGGAAACCGGATCTGAAAGCAGTAGCCCGCGCCGTATCCGCGGAAGATTACGTGATCTTCCTCAGCCATAGTCCGGCCGTCGTCCCGGATGCCCAGCTGGCGACCGATAAATCCGGCAACCTGGGCTGGTTCGACCTGGGGCTCTTCGGCCACACCCACGGCGGTCAGATGCTGTTCTTCTCTTCCCTGCTCGGATTCGATGATGATGTGCCCGACCGTTACAGGAGCGGCTGGCTGAAGGAAAACCGCGTCGACCTGCTCGTTTCCCGCGGTGTGGGCACTTCCGTCTGGCCGGGCCGCCTCTTCTGCTTTCCGCAGATCCACTATATTACTGTAACCTACTGATCAGGAATCCCTGATTGCTGATCCGGACTGAAAGGAAAATCCATGATCTCTGATTCCCGTGTGCAGCTGAATGATGTGACTTATTCCTATGAAGAGCAGGCGTCGCCTGCTCTTTCCGGCGTATCCGCCGCTATTCAGCCCGGCGAGTTTGTCGCCGTGCTCGGCCATAACGGTTCCGGAAAATCCACGCTGGCCAAACTGCTGAACGCGCTGTATATCCCGACGGAAGGCAATGTTGTTGTCTGCGGATACAATACGAGGGAGGAAAAACTGGTCTGGGAGATCCGGCGGCGTGCCGGAATGATCTTCCAGAATCCGGACAACCAGATCGTGGCGACCATGGTAAAGGAAGACGTCGCCTTCGGCCTGGAAAACCTCGGCGTTCCCACAGAGGAAATGATCCCGCGGATCGAAAGTGCCCTGTCCGCCGTACGCATGAGCGCCTACGCGGAAAAAGCGCCCCATATGCTTTCGGGTGGCCAGAAACAGCGGGTCGCGATCGCGGGCATTCTGGCCATGGAACCGTCCGTGATCATTGCGGACGAAGCCACGGCCATGCTGGACCCTTCCGGACGGAAGGAAGTACTGGAAACGATCCGCGCCCTGAACCGCCAGAAAGGGATCACCGTTGTCTGGATCACTCACTTTATGGAAGAAGCCGCCCTGGCGGATCGTGTCCTGGTCGTGACTGACGGACAGATCCGTCTCGCCGGTACGCCTGCCGAAGTATTTGACAGGGTGGACGAGATGCGGGAAATGCATCTGGACGTTCCCCATATGACCGCCCTGGCGGGCGAACTCCGGGCGGCGGGAATGCCGTTGCGTCCCGGGATCCTGACGGTAGAAGAACTTGCAGAGGAGGTGGAAAAGCTGTGCCCATTGAAGTCGTCCACCTGACGCACTGCTATTCTGAAGGCAGTGCCCTGCGCACCGTCGCCCTGAATGACGTTTCCTTCCGGATCGGGGACGGTGAGTTTGTCGGCATTATCGGCCATACCGGCAGCGGCAAATCCACCCTCGTACAGCATCTGAACGGCCTGCTCAGGCCCACCTCCGGCCAGGTTCTGATCGACGGGGAGGACCTGAACGGCTAACAGGTGAACCGCCGTGCTCTCCGCCAGCGGATCGGGCTGGTCTTCCAGTATCCGGAATACCAGCTGTTCGAGGAGACCGTGGCGAAGGATATCGCCTTCGGTCCGAAAAACCAGGGGCTCACCGCGGAAGAGATCGCGGAGCGCGTCCGCTATGCCATGGACTGCGTTCACCTGGACTATGACAAATACGCCGAACGGAGCCCCTTTGAGCTCTCCGGCGGCCAGATGCGGCGCGTTGCCATCGCAGGCGTTCTCGCCATGCGTCCTTCTGTCCTTATTCTGGATGAGCCCACCGCCGGTCTGGATCCCCGCGGCCGTGACAAGATCCTGACGATGCTGGAGGAACTGCACGCCCGGGAAAAAGTGACCATCCTGATGGTTTCCCACAGCATGGATGATATGGCCCGCCTCGCCACCCGTCTGGTCGTGATGAGCGAAGGAAAGATCGTCGCCGAAGGTACGCCCCGGGAGATCTTTGCCCGCGGGGATATGATGACTTCCATCGGACTGGATGTCCCGGCTGCGGCACGGCTCTGCGCGCAGCTGCGTGCGAAGGGATATGACCTTCCTGCCGACCTGTTCAGGCCGGAGGAGCTGAAGGAACAGCTGCTCCGCCTCTGGAAGGAGGGATCCCCTTGCTGAACAACATCACCATGGGCCAATACTATCCCGTGGACAGCCGCGTCCACCGTCTGGATCCCCGGATCAAGCTGATCCTGACGATCGTGTTCATCGTCGTGGTCTTCATGGCGAAGACCTTCCTCGGGTATGCGATCATCCTGGGTTTTGTCTGGCTTGTCTCCCGTCTGGCCAACGTTCCCTTCCGCATGCTGCTGCGGGGCCTGAAGCCGCTGCGTCTGATCATCATCCTGACCTTCCTGCTGAATCTGTTCTTCACAACGGGTGAAACGCTCTGGGTGGAATTCTGGATCATCCGTATCACAAAGGAAGGTTTTATGCAGGCAGCTTTCTATTCCCTGCGTCTGGTCTTCCTGGTCATCGGCACGAGCCTGCTGACCCTGACGACTTCCCCGGTTGCCCTGTCCGACGGGATCGAGCTGCTGCTCACGCCCCTGAAGAAGATCCGTTTTCCCGCGCATGAGCTGGCCATGATGATGACCATTGCTCTCCGCTTCATACCGACCCTGCTGGAAGAAACGGATAAGATCATGAAGGCCCAGATGGCCCGCGGTGCGGATTTTGAAAGCGGTAACCTGATCTCCCGGGCGAAGGCAATGGTGCCGCTGCTGGTGCCGCTGTTCGTCAGTGCCTTCCGCCGCGCCGGTGATCTGGCCATGGCCATGGAAAGCCGCTGCTATCACGGCGGAGAGGGCCGCACGCGGCTGAGGGTGCTCAAGCTCACCCGGAATGACCTTTTCGCAGCCCTGGCCGTCGCCGGACTGATAGTGCTGATCATCCTGGAGGGCCTGCTCCTGCCGGCAGGATGGCTGCTGTGAGGCGAATCCTCCTGACGCTGCAGTACGACGGAACCGGCTATGCCGGCTGGCAGCGGCAGATCA
>JAEEGL010403400.1_pt1 | contig 29544 bp, 22 predicted proteins | sample 9134231 | NCBI WGS metagenome assembly JAEEGL01 (sample SAMN16246548, study PRJNA631951) | gut metagenome | biome: gut microbiome; feature: rumen; material: fiber-attached | host: Bos | place: Iran: Karaj | collected 2018-10
AAGAGGAATGCCCTCGGTTTCATTAATAACCAAGATGGCTTCCTGCTCAAACTCAGGTTCTTCGACCTTGATAGCACTTGGATCAAGCACTTGGGCATTGCTTACGAATGCCATGAATAAGGCAACTGCCCCAAAAACTACTTTTTTCATATGTTTCAGAATTAGTTTATATTCATTGATAATGATGCAAAAGTAGCATTTTTTCTTGAATCCTACTCATTTTAACTGTTATTTCATATTCTAGCATCATTTTGCGACCTTGAGTTATTTGTGGTAAAGTGTGAAAATATTGCAAAAATTCGGAGTTTATTATTTTTGTTTTATAGAAAATACCTAACTCTATAAACCAAACTTTATAAAGATGGCAGAAACAAATCTGATGGTCTGAAATTGTGTTGGAGTTGGTCTGAATATAGGCATCAGTTCATCCTTATACCCATCCAAGGCTTTAGTCTCACAGCAGGTGCGCGTAAGGCCACCGCCTAGTTTCTCCATATAGTCCACCGTTTGGGATTCTCTTATTACTCCTGTTTCACCCAAATGAGCTTATCTATATCGTATCCTCGACGTTGAGCCTCGGAGAGAATTATCGTTTTGGCCTCTTCGGAGAGGAGGAGCGTGCGGGAGAGAATCCAAAGGTAGTTGTCTGAACCGCTACCAATGAGCACATACCGGTAGTCGGCATCAAGCAGCAAGACGCGATAGTCAGAGTAGAAAGGACCGAAGAACGATACGCGAAACAGGGAAGGAATGTCTGTCCGCTTTGCCTTGCCCTTGGCCGTCTTGGGCTTGCCGTCCTTGATGCCCGTGTTGATGACGTCAATACCTCCATCTTCACGAATCACATAGTTGGCCTTGGTATGCGACATGCCGCGCTCGAAAAAATGGTCGAAACGGGCCACTTCGTACCAGCTCCCTATGAAGCGGTTGAGGTCAAGATCTTTTACCACCGAGTTATCCACTGTCAGTCGGCTGCCTGTCAACCAACCTATAATCCTTGTAAAAAAAGCCGTGGTTTTCATCGCTTATCCAACTAATGCATCTGCCTGGGCGCTCAATTGCGCTTTCTGTTCATCGGTGAGGGTGAGGACATCCGTTCCCCATGCCTCGGCAGGAACAGCGATGCCTGTCTGCTCTGCCAGCACATCGGCTTTGATAAAGGTGAGCAGTTCGGTGAGTTTTGCGCGACAGTTGGCAGTGGCAGCTTTTCCGCCCGCTCCACTGATAGTGACACGCTTGCCGTTGATGCAGGTAGGTGTCCCATAGTCCAGAGGTATGACAGGACGGGAGAGCCAGTCGAGCAGGTTCTTCAGATGGCCAGGATAACTGGAGTTATATTCAGGCGTGAAAATCCAAAGGGCATCAGCCTCGCTGACGGTCCTACGGATGCGGGCCACGGCGGCAGGCTCCGGCTGCTCGATGTCCTGATTTAGCAGAGGCAGGTCGCTATAGTCGAGTTCATACACCTCGGCACGGTTGCCGATGATTTCCTTGGCCATCATAGCCAACTGGCGGTTGAAGGACTTTGTCCTTAATGAACCGATAATGAATAGAATCTTTTTCATAAGCTGTTGTTCTAGGATTTCGTTCTACTTTCGCGACTTTTGGATAAACTTGGCGGCATCTCATCAAATCGAGCAAACTCGTTTGAGTTCGACTTGCACAAGTTTTGTTGCAAATTTAGCAATAATTTCCGAATTCTTGATAATAAAGGTTGACAAATTATAGCCTTATAGGGCAATTCGTTCTCCTTTTATACAGGAAGTACAAGGTAGCACAAAATTGAAGATTGATGGATCTACATTCACTATAATCATACCTATGTGGTGGCGGTGGTTGCGATAATTGAGATTGCAACTTATTGTGGCAACGTATAGTCTTTGCAAGGCATAATCAGCAAGCTCATCTTTTTTACGTTTCTTTTCATCCTCAATTTTTTAAGTTTTTCAAAGGCTCTTCGTTGTGAAACGGAGTGCTGTTTTACCAATGCAATTGGAGCGTGTTGAACTAATCCAATAACTTGACAAGGTCTCTCTTCATTTCCTCATCAATGTCTCGATACCGCTGGAAAGCCTTGCTGCCTTCCTTGTGACCTGATAGGGCTGAGACAAGGTTTGGGTCTTTGACTTTTCTGTAAATGTTACCGATAAAAGTCCTTCGCGCCATGTGGCTACTGGCAACCTCATAGATGGGACGCTTTACCTCTTCACGTGTCAGAGGGTCTAAAGTGGTAACAATCCTATTAATGCCAGCGACTTTGAAAAACTCCTTGATGGCCTTGTTGTATTTCTGCTCAGAAATAAAGGGAAGGAGGCCCGGACCTTCAAAGTCCTCGTATCGTTTAAGAATCTCTTTTGCTCTCTCGTTCAGTGGAACACGTACCGTTAAGGGGCGTCCTTCTTTGGTTTTCTTGGGAATATACTCAATGGCACCGTTGACAATACTTTGCTTTGTCATTCTGTAGAGGTCGCTGACGCGACAACCTATTACGGATTGGAAAATGAAGATGTCACGTTGAATAGCGAGTTGAGGCCTTGCTGACAAATCCGCATTCCAGATCTGCTCCCTCTCGTCTAATGAAATATAGACAGGTGTTCCATACAGGCACTCTTCAATCGGGAATTTGTCAAATGGGCGATTGGTGGTCTTCCCATTCTCATAGCACCACAAGAAAAACGTCCTGATGCGAGAGAAACAATCTATCAGAGTGTTCTTGCCTCTAGGCTGGGGCGTGCGCTTTTCGGGTATGTTCTCATAGATTTGAGGGTATTTCTCAAAGTACTTATACTCGTTCTCGAAGAAATCCCACATATCAGCAAGCGTTTCCCTGGTCACATCGTTCACGTCAAGAACAAAGTCTTTCCTGTTCCGTTTGGTTTTCTTGACGTAAAGCTCATATCGAAGCATGGAGCGTTTCACCACTCTGAAATTCTTCTTGCGAACTTCAGAGAGGTGGTGCTTCTCCAAAAACTCATCAAACATCTGCTCAAAGGTTTGCTTCTTTTCTCCTTCAGGAGTGAACTTTTCTGGGTGATAATATTTGACAAGGATGGCCTTAAGCCAGTCTTTATCCAGATTGTCCTTGTCACGTTCGTATTCCCTCTCGATAAAGCCCTTGAGTTTCCGGAGTTCTTCATTGGTCTCTGTACGGAGTTTTGGATCACAAATAGCTTTCGACTTCACACACTCATTCTTCTCGTCCCAAAGATTGGGATTGATGGTGAGTTCTGTCTGGGCAACTGAATCCAATCTCCTGCCATCCCTCAGACGCAAATATATGGTCGCTGCCGATTCCGTGTCGTACCGTTTTGCTGATTTTTTGATGATAAATGTAACTTTCATGTCTTTTTTATGGTTGTTGGGATAGTGTGTAAATTGCTTTATACAAAGGTAATACTTATCCTTTGAATAACCAAAAATTTTTCCCCACATTTTCCCCACATCTGCTAAAAACCTTGCAAAACGCTTAAATTCGCTTAAATTCAAGAATTTTTATAATACATTGAAAATCAATAAGTAATAAGCGAAATTAAAGGGTTTTCAATTGAATGCCATTTAAGTCGATTTAATATTTTCAATTGCGGCTCTGGGTACAAGGTGCTGACAATCATGTGATTGCGGCACCTTTTTTGTTATAGTAATGCGTGTGGCAACCGCAAAATTTGGGTGTAGATTAATGTCGTTGCGCATTGATCGGTGATTTCATCAGTGCAATCGTCCCTGTTTTTCTTCTGCAAAGGGTGAAATAATCTGTTGGTTTTCGGTTTTTTGGCAATGAGGAATGGTGCATGATGTTTTTTTCTATACTTTTGCAGTGGAATAGTATTTGGATTCCAATGGCTATGATTGATTAATAATGAAATAAGGATGAATTGGCATTCTTTTAAAGAGCGACACGAGCGTTACAAGCGTTGGCAACGTGAGCCGATGCGATACGTCCAGGGTGAGGTGGAGCACCGCTGCAACAATTGCGGGTTTACCTTCACGGGCCACTATTGCCCTACATGCTCTCAGCGGGCAAGTTTGGGGCGCATCGGGTGGCACAGCGTCCGTCAGAGCGTGATGGACATGTGGGGCTTGGGATCGCGTTCGCGTTCTGTCCTGTATAGCGTGTGGCAGTTGCTGTTTCGCCCCGGCTACTTCATCAGCGACTACATCAGCGGCAAGCGCCAGGTGAACTTTCCGCCGATGAAGATGCTGTTCATTCTCGCGGTGGCCTACGCGGTCATCTTCCATTGGTTGTTACCTGAATTTAAAGGACTCGGATATGGTCTGGATTTCAGCGAATTTGGCTTTAGCGCCGATGCGGGAAGAAACATGGCAAAAATGTCCCAGCCATTTTATGACTGGTATGAGACCCATTTCGGCTGGTCGATGCTGGTGCTGTCTTTCTTTGTCATCATCCCTACCTGGGTCATGTTCCGTTACTCGCCACGCCACACTCGCCACACGCTGCCCGAGGGGTTCTTTGTCCAGGTCCTTTTTGCCTGCCTGCAAGTGGCCCTCTTCCTGCTGATGTTGCCGTGCTGGTTCCTTTTCAAGCAGATGACCATCCTGACAGTCTTTTTCATCGTCGTGGTGGCCTACTTCATTATCGGTTACAAGCAGTTGTTCGGCTATGACTTGTGGGGCACTGTGTGGCGCCTGTTATTCGTCTTTAGTTTTGTTTATTGTATTACATTATTGCTGGCGAATTTGGTTTTCTTTTCGGGGCAAGACTCTGAGATACAAGTGGCAGGGCACTCATTTCCTGCTAAAAACTTCATGACCTGCTTCTACACCTTCTTTGGGGTCCTGATTATGAGCTCGGGCTACCTCATCAACCGCATCGCCACGCGCAAGGCCAGGCGAGGGCAGAAACCTTGAGTCATCATAAATCTTTGTTAATATCCTGCCCGTCGTGCTGTTGTTATTGCCAAAACGAAAAAGCGCTACGTGTCATTGACATGCGGTGCCCCTGTCATGCTGGAACTTTGTGATTTCGGGATTCAAAACACATTGATTTCAGAAATCCTCAAAAAGAGTTGAGGAGGCGTTTGGATTTGCTGTGTTTTTTGACTAACTTTGCATCGTGGCTGCCTGGCATCGATGTGGCAGCGGTCATTAATTGCTATTAGCAAGAACACTACTTACCTTTATATGAAAAGAGCATGACAGTTATTGTAAACAACTCCAAAATCAGGATTTTCAATGGTGCCCGGGTCGGTGATGCCGTCCTGCGGTGGGCTGTGCGCAACAGGTTGGACATTGATAAAGTGTCATCGTTGCAAGTCACCGATAAATGGGGACACAATCTGGGCTTCGAGGCTCCATTGAGTGATGAGCAAATCATTAAAATCATTAATTGCTGATATTATGAAAAAGATCTTTTTGTCATTCGCGACTTTGGTGCTCGCCTCGTTTTTTGGTTTGGCACATGGCGAGACCGTGAGGATCTTGTCGACCAACGACATGCACTCGGCAATCGAGAAGATGCCTCAACTGGCTGCTATCGTCGACAGTCTGCGTGCCATTGATCCGTTCATGCTCGTGCTGTCGGCAGGAGACAACCGCACGGGTAATCCTTACAATGATCTCTATGAGCCCACGTCCTATCCCATGACCTCGATGATGAACCTCATCGGGTTTGACGCATCGGCCTTGGGCAACCATGAGTATGACTCAGGCGTGAAAGGTCTTGCAAAAGTGATTTCATTGTCCAATTTCCCCTATCTTGCCGCCAACATCAGCTGTCCCCCCGAGACCGGAATCCGGGTGCGTCCCTATCATGTCTTTGATGTCAAGGGTATTAAGGTCGGTGTGCTGGGCATCACTCAGGTGGGCACTTTAGGCATTCCCGATACTAGCCCCGACAACGTGAAAGGATTGACATTCCAGCAACCCGAGGAGGTCATTCCGCAGTATAAATGGCTAACCGAGCAGTGCGATGTCAACGTGTTGTTGACTCATGTGGGCTTTGAGGTCGATATAGAGTTGGCCAAGCAGTTCCCGTATTATGACCTCATCGTCAGCGGCCATACCCACACCCAGCTTGAGGGTGGAGAAATTCACAGTGGCGTTTTGATCACCCAGAACGGCTACCAGATGCCTCGTGTCACCCTCACCACTCTGGAGGTTGAAGACGGCAAAGTGGTAAGCAAAAAAGCCGAAAACATTTTTGTGGATAAATCCAAGCCACTCAGCGATGCTGCCGAAGCTTTGCTCACACATTTCAAGAACAGTCCTGATATGGAGCGCGTGGTGTGTCAATCCTTGAGCGACATCCACGGCTACGACCCGCTGGGAGTGATGATGTGCGAAGCCTGGGCCGAGGAATGCGATTGTGACATTGCCTTGGAGAACTATGGCGGCGTGCGCTATGACTTCTTCCCCGCAGGCCCTATCACAGTGAAAGATGTCATTAACCTCGACCCGTTCCTGAACAGCCCCGTGGTGATGACCCTGAGCGGTAAAGAGCTCAAAGACATGCTCATCTCGTGCTACAAAGCCGACCGCAACCGTTTCCCCGTCACCAGCGGTTGCAGTGCCGTGGTGACCTATAGCGATTCCACCAAAACGGTAATCAAGAAATTGGAACTTTTTGACACCAATGGCAAGAAACTCGACATGAAAAAGAAATTCCGTGTGGTGACCAACAACTATGTGGCTTCAATATCCGACTCACCCCGCGAGGATGAGGGCGAGCGTCTTGCCGTGACCACCAGCGATGTCATTATCCAATGGCTCGAGAAAAAGGGCACTGTTGACTATCAAGGCCGCTCCAGTTTCACCGAGAAGTGGTAAACGCGCCAATTTTGGCACCAATGTGACATAAGGCTGTGTCAACGTGGCGCGGTCAGGCCGAAGGGCTCATCAAAAACAAGATTGAGAATAGTTATCATTTAAAATTGAAAAACTTTTTATACCTTTGTAATTATTATTAATAAATGCAAGATAATTATGAGGCACTATCTGAAGAATTTGGAGGACACTGTCCGCAATCATTGGACTCAAAAGGCCCTGTGTGACTATAATGGCGACTCGTTTACCTATGCTCAACTGGCAATCAACGTAGAACGCTTCCGCATCTTCTTCGAGACTGCGGGTATCAACAAGGGAGACAAAATCGCTATCTGTGCACGCAATTCCGCGCGGTGGGCGATGACATTCTGGGGCATCAATGCCAATGGCCGTGTGGTGGTGCCGCTTTTGGCCGATTTTCACCCCGACACGGTTTCCATCTTGACCAAACACTCCGACAGCGTGGTGCTTTTTGTCGATGATGACATTTGGGCAAAAATGAAGCCCGAAGATATGCCCGACTTGCAGCTCGCCGTCAATATCAAGGACGGCACACTGCTTTGGCATCAGGACGAGGCCATGGCCAAAGCGTGGGAGAACCGCAAGAATGCCTTTTCCCGGCAGCATCCCAACGGCATGTTCCCCGAGAACGTGTCTTATCCCGATGATAATGGTGATGATCTGGCCATCATCAATTACACGTCGGGAACTACCGGCAACCCCAAGGGCGTGATGCTCACCTACAATGCCATTTCAGACACTGACGATTTTGCTAACTCGCATTTCCCTAACACCCCTGGCGAGACCATCGTTTCGATGCTGCCTCTGGCACACATGTACGGATTGGCCATCGAGTTCATCCATCCCAACGTGGATGGCGTCATTGTCTACTTCCTTGGCAAAACGCCGTCACCTACCACATTGCTCAAAGCGATGCAGGACATCCACCCCTACATGGTGGTCACGGTGCCGCTGGTCATGGAGAAAATCTATGCCAATGCTATCAAGCCCGCGTTGGAAAAAGCGAAATTGGCGCTTACCATTCCGGGTGTGAATAAGCTGGTCTATCGTGCAGCCCGCAAGAAGATGATCGAAGCCTTCGGCGGCAGTGTGCGTTGTTTCATCATGGGCGGTGCAGCGCTCAACCCCGAGGCCGAGCAATGCTTCAAGAAGATTCGTTTGCCTTACACCGTGGGCTATGGCATGACCGAGGCCTGCCCGCTGTTGGGTTATGAGTGGTGGACGAAGTTCGTGCCTGGATCTTGCGGAAAACCTGTCCACGAGCTCCGCATCGACTCCGAAGACCCTGTTCACATTCCCGGCGAGATTCAGGCTCGTGGTCGCAACTTGACCATCGGCTACTACAAGAATCCCGAGGCCACCGCAGCGGCTTTCACCGAGGACGGCTGGTTCCGCACCGGTGACCTGGGCGTGATAGACGAAAAGCGCAACATCTTCATCCGCGGTCGCATCAAATCGATGATTCTCAATTCATCAGGCCAAAACATCTACCCCGAGGAGGTTGAGGCCGTCCTGGCCAACTGCCAGTATGTGGAAGAATGCCTCGTGGTGGATCGCGACGGCAAGATCACAGCCCTTGTTTATTCTGAATTGCCCGAAGACATGGACGATGAGACCAAGGCATCCATTCCTGGACTCATCCGCAACGAGGCAAACAAGTCCTTGCCCAACTACAGTAAGATTGCAACAGTGGAAATGATGGAAACGCCATTCGAGAAAACCCCGAAGCGAACCATCAAGCGCTTCCTCTATCACTAAAAAACGCTATACCGCATTTGATGCTCTCCTCACCCGTTTCAAGCCGCGTGAGGAGAGCAAAATGCTCGTCAGAAAATATCTTGACGGGCAATCATGTTACGTTTAATTTCATGTGATTATCAGCGTGTTATGGACTCTTGCGCATTTTTTTGCCATTTTTTGAAACTTTTTGGGGGGCTCCTGCGTCTAATACATAGGAAACATAATTAAAAAGAAATAACATGATGAAACGATTGATGAGTTTGGCTGTCTTGGCCGTGATGAGCATGACGTTGATGTCGTGCCTGAGTGTGAACTTTGGTGAACATGGTAACAACGGAGTGGATACCACGCCGACACAAGTGGCGCAGAGCAATGTGCTGACCGATATGCAGCCTTTTGAAGAGGTAGACATTACCGGAGCGTTCAAGATCATCTATGAGCAAGGTGACCGCCACACCGTGCGCATCGAGGCTTCGGAGCAGGCCCTCAAGGAGATGACGGTCTATGTCAAGGATCATGAACTGCGCATTCGCCCTGCAGTGAAAAAGCCAACCGTGTCATTTGCCGACGTGAAAGTCTTTGTCACCTCGCCCGACATCAGTATGGTGGATCTGACCGGTGCTGGCCTGTTTTCAGCCAGCAATCCCGTCACCAGCAACAAGGACTTGGTCATTGACCTGACAGGTGCGGGCAGGGTATTGATGGTGGCAGCAAAATGCAATAAGGCTCATCTTGACCTGACAGGTGCCGGCTCTATCGAGTTTGGAGCCCTTGAGACTACCGATACCAAGCTTGAACTGACCGGTTCGGGTTCCATCAACTTGGGAGACCTCAAGAGTGGAAAGGTCAATTTTGATTTGACTGGATCAGGTAGCATGAAACTGGATAAGATGGTTTGCAACGAGTTTGACATCGACCTCACGGGCAGTGGCAAGGTGAACTGCGAGGACATCACCGCCGAAAACGGCCACACCGATATTACGGGCAGCGGCAAGGTGACGCTCAAGGGCGTGGTCAAGAACCACACCAAGGAGACCTCGGGCAGCGGCAAGGTCAACATCATCGCGCCCGAAACTCCTGCAACCATCCAGTGACGCTGCAACGTCAGTCATAATAACACAACAAAAACAAGAATCGCCCTGAACAGGCGATTTTTGTTTTTAGCTCTCGTGTGGTGATTACTTGATGCCCAGCTGGCGTAGCATCTCGGCCGTGGTGCTGTGCCGCTTGCCGTTCAGGTCGCTCAAGTAGGCGTTGACATCGGTCGGCGCCATTTTGCGTGCGTTGTTGAAACGCTCGGGTCGCGTGATGCGCGTGAACACCACGCGTTGTATGGCGGTCTTGTGGCATCGGCCCATGCTGTAGCCCATCAGTTCGGGATGCTCACCGGGGCCATTCGAGGACCAATAGGTCACCGTGTCGCCCTCGCAGCCCATGAAGATGACGCTGTGCCCGGCCTCTTGGTCGGCAGTACGGTCATTGTCACAGCCGATGATAGCGCCGCTGTCACTGCCGCGACTCTCGTTGCGGTTCCAGAAGATTTTCATCAGGTCACCAGGCACTGCCCGTTGCCACACATCTTGGGCGCACCACTCGGCATCGCTCATGTAGCGTTCGTCGGGCGTTTCCTTGTTGCGCTCGCTCTTGGCACCGCGATAGGCCGTGAAACTATAGCCCGCGCCCAGTTCCCGCACCAGCACACCCAGTCCTGGCCCGTTGGCATTGGCGCGCCCCCAAAAGCCCACTCCGTCGTCTTGACCGAGGGCTTCGGGGTTGAATTCATCGGCGATGCCCACACGGGGTTTCATGTTGATCCATGCTTCCCGTTTGATTTTGTGGTCGGTGTCCCAAATGAGCAACGCCTTGATGATGACCGAGTAGGTGGCACTCGAGCAGAACGATGGTTGTGCCTGCCACGGGTCAAACCGCGGGCGCTCGTCACTCGCAGTCATTTGGTAGGCATCGTGCAGGCCCCGCCATGTCGTCTTGGCAAACAGCGCATTAGGCCGTCCGCCGGTGTAGTAACCGCCATGTTCGGGGAAACTGTCGATAGCCGACAGGATGGCCTGCTGCCACCGTTCATTCACCTTGTCGCCCGCCCATGACGCACTTGCCACGGCAAGCACTGCAAGCAACGTCACCACAGTCCGTTTCATCGCCCTGTTCACTCGTAGCGTGATGCTACCACATCCCAGTCGATGATATTCCACAGGGCAGCCAGATGGTCGGGACGACGATTCTGATAGTCAAGGTAGTAGGCATGTTCCCACACGTCCATCGTCATCAGTGGATCCAAACCGCGCTGCACGGGGTTGGCGGCATTAGGCTCCTGGGTAATCACCAGTTTGCCGTCAGCATCGGCACTGAGCCAGGCCCAGCCCGAACCGAACAACGTGGCTCCAGCTTTGGCAAATGCCTCTTTGAACGCTTCAAATGACCCGAATGCCTCGTCTATCGCCTGTGCCAAGCGGCCCGTGGGCGCATTGTCAGCTTTAGGCGCCATGAATTGCGCGAAGTAAAGATTGTGGTTCAGTATCTGCCCGGCATTGTTGAGCATGCCACCCTCGGCCTTGAGCACGATTTCCTCTAATGCTTTGCCTTCAAATTCGCTTTCTGGCAGCAGCGCGTTAAGGTTGTTCACATAGGCGAGCAGGTGCTTGCCGTGGTGGAAGCCGATGGTATCGGCACTGATGACAGGCGCCAACGCATCGGGGGCGTAGGGTAGGGCCATCAACTCAAATTTCCCGTCAACGGGCATTGTTTGTTTCTTCATGACAGTGTTGTTTTTGAGATTAACATTAATATCGGCAAATTTAGTGAGAATTTCAATTAACTCCAAAAATAACAACAAATGCCAATAATTTTTTCTATCTTTGCGCATTCAACTAATAATCATTCACAAAAAACATATTCATTTTATCATGTTAAGGAAAATCCGTATAACTCTGGCGGCGATTATGATGGTCATGGTCACGCTGCTGTTTCTTGACGTGAGCGGCGCCTTGCATCATTTCTTGGGATGGACGGCACGCATCCAGTTCTTGCCTGCGCTGTTGGCTCTCAATGTGGTGGTCATCGTGGCGCTGGTGCTGTTGACGCTCATCTTTGGCCGCATCTACTGCTCGGTCATCTGTCCGCTGGGCATCTTCCAGGACATCGTCTCATGGATTCACGGCAAGCGCAAGAAAAACCGCTTCACCAGCAGCCCCGAGAAGCGTTGGCTGCGCTATGGCGTGCTGGTGCTGTTTGTTGCTGCGTTTATCGCTGGTGTTCACTCGCTGGTGGCACTGCTTGCTCCCTACAGCAGCTATGGCCGCATGGTGACCAACCTGCTCTTGCCCGTCTATCAATGGGGCAATAACCTGCTGGCCTCAATTGCCGAGCGCATGGACAGCTACACCTTCTATAGCGTTGACGTGTGGATCAAGAGCCTGCCCACGTTCCTGATAGCGTTGGCCACCTTCATCATCATCGTGGTGCTGGCTTGGCGCGGTGGACGCACCTACTGCAACACCATCTGCCCCGTGGGAACGATTCTGGCTCAACTGGCGCGTTTCTCATGGCTCAAGGTGTATTTCGATGCCGACAAGTGCAAATCGTGCAGCTTGTGCACCAAGAACTGCAAGGCCTCGTGCATCGACTTTGAGACTCACAAGGTGGACTACACGCGTTGTGTGACCTGTGGCAACTGCATCGAGAAATGCAACTTCGGTGCCTTGCATTACGGTCACCCCAAGGCTTCGCCCAAGCCCGTGAAGGCTGATGAAACAGATAAGACCGACGCCACCCGCCGCGCCTTCCTGGTGGGAACAGCCATCGTGGGCGCTGACGTCGCTCTGGCCCAGGCGGCCAAGAAAGTGGATGGTGGTCTCGCCATCATTGCGGACAAGAAACCCGCCAAGCGCACGACACACGTCACGCCTCCCGGTTCGGTGAGTGCCAAGCACTTCGCCCAGCATTGTACCGCTTGCCAGTTGTGTGTGGCCAAGTGCCCCAACGGTGTGCTGCGCCCCTCGAGTGACCCCATGCGTCTGATGCAGCCCGAATTGAGCTTTGAGCGCGGTGCCTGCCGTCCCGAGTGCGTTGAATGCTCCAGCGTCTGCCCCACGGGAGCCATCAAGCCCATCACCGTGGCACAGAAGTCTTCTCTGGTGATTGGTCATGCCGTTTGGGTCAAGGACAACTGCGTGGTGCTGACCGACGGTGTGAACTGCGGCAACTGTGCCCGCCATTGCCCTGCAGGTGCCATCATGATGGTGCCCAGCGACCCCAAAGACGACACTTCGCCCATGGTGCCTGTCGTGAACAGTGCGATGTGCATCGGTTGCGGCATGTGCGAGTATGTGTGCCCGGCTAGGCCTTTCAGCGCCATCTTTGTCGAGGGCCACGAGATGCAAAAAGAGATTTAACCTTTCAACCTTCAAGAAAATGAACAATAACAAGCATAACGACAATAAAGGCGGCAAGACCTTGTCGCGTCGCACCTTCCTCAAGGCTCTGGGGCTGGGCACTGCCACTGCCGCTGCTCCAGTCATCGTGAGCTGCGCCACGGGCGATGACAAGAGAGTGCCCGTACAGGAGCCGCCTGTGGGCAAGATGACCTATCGCGAGAATCCCAAGACCCACGAGAAAGTTTCCATCTTGGGCTACGGCATGATGCGTCTGCCCGCCACCAACGGCAAACCTTTCGGCCGCGACAACGATGCCGAGATTGACCAGGAAATGGTCAACAAGCAGATTGACTACGCCATCGAGCATGGTGTGAACTATTTTGACACGTCACCTGCCTACAGCCGCGGCTTGAGCGAGCGTGCCACGGGCATCGCTTTGAGTCGGCACAAGCGCGATGAATTCTTCATCGCTACCAAACTCTCCAACTTCGCTCCCGAGACCCAGACCCGTGCCGCCAGCATTGAGATGTTCCAAAACTCGCTCAAGGAGCTGCAGGTGGACTACATCGACTACTTGCTGTTGCATTCCATTGGCGGTGGCACTGGCGAGGAGGCGATGGAACTATTCAGGCAGCGATACATCTATAACGGTATTCTCGACTACCTGTTGGAGCAGCGCGAGAAAGGTGTCATCCGCAACCTGGGTTTCTCCTATCATGGCGAAATTGCCGTGTTCGACTATCTGCTGGCCAACCACGACAAGTACCACTGGGACTTTGTCCAAATCGAGTTGAATTACCTGGATTGGAGACATGCCAAGGACTTCAGCGAGGAGAACACCAATGCCGAGTACCTGTATGCCGAGCTTGACAAGCTCGCTATTCCTGCTGTCATCATGGAGCCGCTGTTGGGTGGACGACTGGCCTCGTTGCCCACTCCTCTTGCCCGCAAGATACTGGCTCGTGACCCCGAGCGTTCACTGGCGTCATGGGCGTTCCGCTTTGCAGGTTCGTTCCCGCGCGTGCTCACCGTGTTGAGCGGCATGACCTACATGGAGCACCTCAAGGAGAACCTGTGCACCTACTGCCCGCTCGAGGAGCTCACCGACGAGGAGAAAAACTTCCTCTATGGCATCGCCGACGAGATTGTGGGCTACAACACCATCCCTTGCAACGACTGCAAGTACTGCATGCCGTGCCCCTATGGTATCGATATCCCAGGTGTGCTCACCCACTACAACAAGTGTATCGCCGAGGGTAACCTCACCCGCGACCGCAAGGATCCTGACTATGCCCGTGCACGCAAGGCCTTCCTCATCGGCTATGACCGCAGTGTGCCCAGGCTTCGTCAGGCCGACCATTGCATCGGGTGCGGAAAGTGTGTCGAGCATTGCCCGCAGCGCATTGACATCCCCAGGGAGATGCAGCGCGTCAACAACTACGTCGAGGCCTTGAAACGGGGCATCGACCGTGGTCTGGAGGCTTAGTCGCCGAAGCCTTTTTCGCCACAAGGCGTTTTTTCTCGACTTTTTTGTAGTTTTTCTTCACTGCCTGCGTCTAACGGGCAGTGAACAATTATAAATTTGACCAAAAATGGCTTTTCTGGAAATCAACAACGTGGTGAAGCGCTACGAGGGCCACACGGCTCTGGCAGGCGTGTCGATGGAAGTGCCCGAGGGGTGCATCTATGGCCTGCTGGGACCCAATGGCGCCGGCAAGAGCACGCTCATCCGCATCATCAACCGCATCCTCGCCGCCGACGAGGGCACAGTGACCCTCAACGGCAAAAAAATGACCGACGATGACATCGCCCACATCGGCTATCTGCCCGAGGAACGCGGACTGTACAAGAAAATGAAAGTGGGCGACCACATCGTCTATCTGGGCCGACTCAAGGGCATGACCAAGGCCGATGCCGTCGCATCGATGCACTGGTGGCTCGACCGCTTTGACCTCAAGCAGTGGGAGAACAAGAAGGTGGAAGCCCTTTCCAAGGGTATGCAGCAAAAGGTGCAGTTCATCGGCACTGTCATCCATCGCCCGCCGCTACTCATCTTTGATGAGCCGTTCTCGGGCTTTGACCCCGTGAATGCCGACCAGCTCAAGGTCGAGATTCTCGCCTTGCGCGACCAGGGCAGCACCATCCTGTTCTCGACGCACAACATGTCGTCGGTCGAGGAGGTGTGTCAGCAAATCACTCTGCTCAACCAGGCTCATGTGGTGCTCAACGGCCGTGTCGACGAGGTGAAACAGCAACACAAGAAGAACATCATCGCGGTGCAGACGCCCGATACCATCGAGCAGAATTCCGCACTGTTCACCATCCTGCCTCCCGAACCTGGCAAAAAACAGGACACGCTCATCAAACTCGCCCCTGGTGTGCAGATGCGCGATGCCATCGCCTGGCTCAACGAGCATTATCTGCTCACGGGTGTCACCGAGGTGCTGCCCAGCATGCACGAGATTTTTGTAGAGACCGTTAAATCCACTAAAACTGCCGACAACAATGAATAAACTTCGCCTCATCATCGCCCGTGAATACATGTCGATTGTCGGGCGCAAGTCATTCATCATCATGACGTTGCTCATTCCGTTCCTCTTTGTCATCATTGCCGCTGTTCCTGTGGGACTGGCCTATATCAATGACAAGGGCAGCGATATGCAACAGATTGCCGTCATTGACGAAACGGGCCGTTATGCCGCAGCTTTGCACAGTGACGAGATGTATAGTTTCGTGGCCATCAAGGGCGACACGGTGACCAATGCCCGTGAATTTTACAATAAAGCTAACGGTAGCCTCAGTGCTGTAATCATTATCCCGCGCGATGTGGACAGCACGGGCGTGATTAACATCTATAGCGAGGGCACCATCACACCTGCTCTGGTGAGCAGTGTGCGCAATGTGTTGACCGACACCATTCAAAAGGCGCACCTTGCCGAGATGGGCATTCCCAATCTGCAACAGATGGTTGATGACGCTCATGTCGATGTTGACGTGCGCAGCGTCAAGTGGGATGAAGCAGGTGGCGAGCAGGAGTCTTCGACCAATGCTGCAATGGGCCTTGGTTTCATGCTGTCGTTCATCACCTATATGTTTGTGCTGCTCTATGGCGCGATGATCATGAACAGTGTCATCGAGGAGAAGACCAATCGCATCGTCGAGGTGGTTGTGAGCAGTTGCCGTCCCTTCCAACTCATGCTAGGCAAAATCATCGGTGTGGGACTTGTGGGCCTGACACAGATGGCCATCTGGATTGTGATGCTTGCCGTCGTTGGCACAGTGGCTGGCGGTGCGTTGGGATTGACAGGTGCCGGCGCTGGAGCCATGTCTCCCGATGCGATGGCCGCTGCCAGTGGTGCCGACGCAGGCATGATGGAAAGCATCATGCGCCAGGCGATGTCAATCAACTATGTGCCCATCATCTTGAACTTCGTGCTCTACTTCATCGGCGGTTACCTGCTTTACAGTTCACTGTTTGCAGGACTGGGTTCTGCAGTGGACCAGCCCAGTGACTCATCCCAGTTCACCACCCCCGTCATCCTCATCATGCTCATCGCCTTCTATGCCGGCATGGCTTGTATGGAGAATCCTTCGGGACCCATGGCGATCTGGTGTTCCATCATCCCGTTCACCTCACCCGTGGTCATGATGATCAGGCTGCCGTTCGGCGTACCCACCTGGCAGTTGATATTGAGCCTGGCGCTGCTGTTTGGCACTGCACTAGCCATCACTTGGTTGGCAGCACGCATCTACCGTCGCGGCATCCTCCACTACGGCAAGAAAGCCAGCTTCGCCGACCTCTTCAAGTGGATGAAGTAATACTAAGGGCTAGAAACTAAAGACTAAGGACTAGAAACTAAGGACTAAGGACTAATAATGCGAATCGTGATACAACGTGTGACCGAGGCTTCGGTCACCATCAACGGACAGCTGCACAGCACCATCGGCCACGGCATGATGGTGCTGGTGGGTGTTCGTGAAGGCGACACTATGGACGACATGCGCTGGTTGGCGCAGAAGACAGTGAATCTGCGCATCTTTGATGACGAGCAGGGTGTGATGAACCGCAACATCATCGATGCGGGAGGTGAGGTGCTGGCAGTGAGTCAGTTCACCCTCAACGCCTCGACCAAGAAGGGCAACCGCCCCAGCTACATCCATGCTGCAGGACATGACCTGGCAGTGCCACTCTATGAAGCCTACTGCGACGAGGTGGCAAGCCTGCTGGGCAAACCCACCCAACGTGGCGTCTTCGGCGCTGAGATGCAAGTCGCGCTCATCAACGACGGCCCTGTCACCATCATCATCGACTCCCGCCTCAAAGAATAACGTCTAGTATCCTCTCTCCCCTCCAGTCCAGATTGTCTATCTGATCCAGACTGTCCAGTCCCTCCGCTCCCTCCATTCTTGCTGATGCCAAATTGTTTTAGTTGTTCTAGTTGTCTTCAAAAAACAACGCGGCAACCTCAAAACAATAGCGCCTTAGCGTCTTAGCGTGAGGCAAAAAGGACCACAGATGCCCCAAACTTAGTCTTACCTCAAAAATGTTAACAAATATTAAAATGGGGGGTAGATGTATATCCATAAAAAGAGTTGTATCTTTGTGAATCTTAACATGTTGAACCATAAAACGCAATGCTTATGAAAAAGACATTACTTATTACATTACTGGCCCTGCTGGGCATGACCCAGGCGGTGGCACAGGAGTACGAATACGTCCCCTTCGTTCGCGAAGGCGTGAAATGGGTGTGTTTTTATGATAATCCTTGTTCTGATGATACAGGAAATGGCACTATCTTGCCAACAGGCGATCATTACTACTCATTGGAAATAAAAGGTGAGAGTATCATTAACGGAAAACCATACAAACCTGTGCATCTTTATAGCGGTAACTCTATTAACGAGGATAACGATACTATTCCTGTGTATCTGCGAGAAGAAAACAAGGTGGTCTATGGTATCATCCCCAACGAGAAGAGATATTTGGAATGTCCTGTAGGTATTGGCACTTATGTCATATTTCCAAATATAATATCGGACATACATACGAATGAAGAGTTTGTTCTTTATGATTTTAGTGATCCCGAAGTATTTTATAACAGTATCAGTCCTATGTATTGCGAAGGCTATTGTTACACGGATACCGTTCTGATAGCAGATCATTATAGTCAAAGACATGTTTTTAATGATGGGGCTGAATGCATCATCGAAGGAATAGGCTATGATGGCAATGGTGCTGGTGCGATGTTAAATTATTTCTATCCAGTGACAATAGGAATGACTCAAGTGATATACCATTTAAGTCATGTGGTTGAGAACGGTCAAATCATCCATAAGAGTTGGCACTACAACCCCGACATCCATGTCGGCATTGACGAGGTGGTGACGGACAAGACACGTCGTCCGCTTGACCCGAATTACTACAACCTGATGGGCCAGCCCGTGGGTAAAGACGTACCCACCACCCCCGGCATCTTCATCCACCAAGGCAAAAAGATCGTGGTACGTTAAGCAGACCATTGGCCCGCCGTGTATGAGTGTATTTGCGCCGTTGGCGCGTGTAAAAGTGTATCAGTGGCATCTGCTACCCGTATGGGCGACAGATGCCATTCGTGTCATTCGTAGTTTTGAATTGGGGGTGCGTCAGCCCCCAGATAATTCAGACTGTTCAGTTGTTTTACAAGCGAAGCGGATGCCAACTAAAGTCTAAGGTCTAAAAACTAAAAACCTTTTCACCATTGACTGCCCCAGGCGATGATTGTACCTTTGCAGCGTGTGGTCGAGAAATAGCTTTTAAGTTTCTTTATCATTTCCGCACCACCCCTTGTAATAACAATAAAAAACATGAAGCTATGAAAATCAACGCATTACAAAAACCACCTCCGCAACACCCCGTTGCTTTTTGACGGAATATGGCGGGCTCGCACCCGCCTACAAGCGAAACGCCCCATTGCCTCCGTCGGAGTATTGCGAGCCACTGGCTCGCACCCACCAGGATTTTAAAATAAAAATTTGTTTTAATTTCCCGTGCGCAGCACGGTTCCCGTTCCAGGCGACAGTTTTATTTAATTTCCCGCCTTCAGGGTGATTAATATTACCGACGGTCCAATTCAGGACTAAACCGCCAAAAGTCCAAAAAACTAGGAGCGAGGGACTCATAACTAGAAACTTATTACTACTTTTGCCCCACAAAAATAAAGTAGTAGAGAATGATTACCTTTATCATCAGCCTTGTGGCCCTGGTATTGGGCTATATCGTATATGGCGCCGTGATGGAGCGCGTGATGCGTCCCGATGACCGCGAAACGCCGGCTTTGCGCCTTGCCGACGGTGTGGACTATGTGGCCCTGCCCACATGGAAAGTGTTCATGATTCAGTTCCTCAACATTGCGGGAACGGGACCCATCTTCGGTGCCATCATGGGCATGTGGTTCGGTCCCGCGTCCTATCTGTGGATTGTGTTGGGCTGCATCTTTGCCGGTGCGGTGCACGACTTCATGAGCGGCATGCTGTCGTTGCGCCATGACGGTGCCAACCTGCCCACGCTCATCGGTAAATATCTGGGCGGCGGTGCGCGCAACGTGATGCTGGTTTTCACAGTGTTGCTGTTGATGATGGTGGGTGCTGTGTTTGTCTATAGCCCTGCGCTCATCCTCAAGGACATGTGGGGAGGCAATGATGCCACCATTTGGTGGATTGTGGCCATCTTTGGTTATTATGTGATTGCCACGTTGCTGCCCATCGACAAGATTATCGGTCGCATCTATCCCCTGTTTGCCATCGCCCTGCTGGTGATGGCGGCGGGATTGCTCGTGGGGCTGTTCGTGAAGATGCCTCACTTGCCCGAGTTGTGGGATTTGGGGAGCATGGATGCATGGCGCCAGTCTCAAATGGTTGATGGTAAAGACACCCTGGGCGTTGTGGCCTTCATGCAGAAGAATCCCATCTTCCCTTGCCTGTTCATCACCATCGCCTGTGGAGCCATCAGCGGTTTCCATGCCACACAAAGTCCCTTGATGGCGCGTTGCCTCAAGAGTGAAAAGTTGGCAAGGCCTGTGTTCTATGGCGCAATGATTACCGAAGGTATCGTGGCCCTCATTTGGGCGACCGTTTCTTCCTATTTCTTCTATTATGAAGGTTGGAAAGAGGTGGTCAACCCCGAGGTGGTCAATGAGTTCATGGCTCAGGTTCAACTTGCCGACGGCAAAACCCTTATCCAGTATTTCACTGCTCCGCAGGTGGTTAATCTGGTTTGCAGCGGCTGGCTGGGCATTTTTGGCGGCACGATGGCCGTGCTGGGTGTAGTGGCTGCGCCGATTACTAGCGGTGACACGGCCTTCCGCAGTGCTCGTCTCATTATTGCCGAGGCCTTGCACTTTGAGCAGAAGAGTATGGTGCGTCGCTTGATGATCAGTGTGCCCCTGTTTGTAGCCTCGCTGTTGCTGCTCATTTGGCAAATGGAGAATCCCAACGGCTTCAATGTGCTGTGGCAATACTTCGGCTGGTCAAATCAGGCGCTCTCGGTATTCACCTTGTGGATGATCACCGTCTATCTGGCCCGCAATCACAAGGCCTATATCATCACTTTGATACCCGCCGTGTTCATGACGGTGGTGTGCACCTCCTTCCTCGTGGCATCACCCACGGCCATGGGTCGCGAGGACCTCATCCCATGGGTCGTTATCGCCGTGATTGTCATCGCTGTCGTGTGGTTCGCGATGTGGCTGAAAAAGCAACCTAAACTGAAATGAACGTGAAAAGAATCATTCTTGTCATGGTCGTGGCACTGCTCTCGGTCATGCAAGCGTCGGCTGTGCTCAAGGAGGGTACGATCGAGCAGACGTTGGGCGTGCTGTGTGAGGAACTGAGCGAGACCCACAACGAGCAACGCGAGCGGGCCAAGCGTTTCGAGAAACGCAATGCCGAGTTCAAGAACCGCATCGCGCGTGACCTGGAACTGTGCAACAACATCGAGTTGATGCTCTATAGCCAAAAGGAGCAGAACATCTTCGACCTCGCCTATGCTTGCGGACAGGCTACCAGCCTCTACAAACGTGTGTCTCACACCCGTTCTTTCAAGCAGTTTGAGCAACAGCAAGACGAGCAGATTGCACAATATGAGAACCTCGTGCAGGCTCTCAATAACATCCGTGATGACCAACTCAAGACGCCCGAGATGCGCGTCACGCGAGACAGCTGCATCTATCTGGCCAAGGTCATCGAGAATGACATCCGCACAGCACGTGCGACGATGAAGGAAAACCACGAGCGTCGCCAACAGGTCGCTCAAAAGGCCAAGACGCTCAACGACTATGCCCTGGAAATGTACGAGCGCATCCGTCAGAGCGTGTTTGTCAACGGCGGCCAGAACTATTTTCAAATCCTGAAACGTTTCAACTACTATTGGAAGAACGGCAAGGATGATATCACCGAGAAGTACACGCCGGCCCGCAAGACCGATAGCGAGTGGCGCGGTCCTCTCGTGGGTTTCCTGTTCATTTTCCTGGCGGTGTATATCGTGGGTGCAGTGCTACTCGCTTGGCTCATCATCAAGTTGATTCCCAGGCGATTTGTGTCCAATCAGTCCTACAAGAAGTTCCAAAAGAAGCGCTCATGCATCATCTTGTGTGCGGCGGCTGCGGTGTTTGGCATTGCCACATTCATTATCTCGAATATCACCGACAAGAACTTCATGGTGATGGCCACCAGGCTGTTGAGCGAGTATTCATGGCTCATCGCATCCATCACGCTGTCCATTATCATTCGCATGAAGGGTGACACCGTCAAGAGTGGTGTCAAGCTCTATGTCCCCGTGTTGCTGGTGGGCTTTGTGGTGTTCTTCTTCCGCATCGTGTTCTTGCCCAGCACAATGGTCAATCTGGCATTCCCGCCGCTGTTGCTGGCGTGCACCGTTTGGCAGCTGATTGTCAACCGTCGCCACAACAGTGATGTGCCTCGCAGCGATGTGTTCTACTCGTGGATCTCGTTCATCGTCATGGCCGTGTCGTGTGTCATGGCTTGGATGGGCTACACGTTGATGAGCGTGCAAGTGCTCATCTGGTGGATCATGCAGTTGACGCTCATCCAGACCATTACCGTCATCTATGACCTGTTGCACAGCTATGAGCGCAAGCACATACCCGCCGACGCCGATGTGAGAAGGACTTGGTTCTATGATGCGGTCTACAAGATGGTTGTTCCCATTGCCGCAACCTTGAGCGTGGGATTGTCCATCTATTGGGCTGCAAGGGTGTTTGACTTGACGCAGTGGTGTGAGCACATTTTCCGCTACAAGTTCGTGGATCAGCCGGGTCTCATCGTGCTGTCATTGGACAGAATCATGGCCTGTGTGGCGTTTGCCTTTGTGTTCCACTATGTCATCTATCTGTTCGTTCAGGGCTATCAGTTGTGGAAACAGAACCGTGCCGAGTCAAGGGCGATTTCGGCCTATGAACGGGAAAATGATGTCAATGCCGATGATGAAATCAACATCGAGACGGTCATTCAGGATGACCCCACTGCCAAGGCCCAGGTCAAGGCTGCATCCAAGGCGGTCACACTGTCGATGAACATCATCAAGTACATCGGTTGGGGCATCTACATTTACATTGTGTTGGTGACGCTGCATGTCAACCGCACGGGTATCACCTTCATCCTCACGGGTCTCTCGACCGGTATCGGTTTCGCCATGAAGGACACGTTAGAGAACCTCTTCTACGGCCTGTCGCTGATGAACGGGCGTGTCAAGATTGGTGACGTCATCGAGTGTGACGGGGTGCGTGGCAAGGTGAGCAACATCAACTACCAGAGCACGCTGGTCGAGACAGTCGACGGCTCGGTCATTGCTTTCTTGAACAGCCAGTTGTTCACCAAGAATTTCAAGAACATGACCCGCAACCACGGCTACGAGATGGCCAAAATCACCGTCGGCGTGGCCTATGGCAGCAAGATAGACAAGGTGCGTGAGATGATTATCGAGCGCATCAAGCTACTTGATTGCTATCAACCCGAGAAAGGCGTCCAGGTGCTCTTCCAGAACTTCGGTGAGAGCAGTGTGGACCTGCTGGTCATCGTGTGGGTGCGTGTGGCCTCACAAGTGGCCGACATTGCTTTGATCAAGGAGAACATCTACACTGTGCTCAACGAGAACGACATCGAGATTCCCTTCCCGCAGGCCGATGTCCATATTCGCACCGCAGCCGTCCCCGTCCGCCCATAAGACAACTGACCGAGAAAAACAACAAATACAGTTTTTCTTCTCTGGTAACGGATTATCATAAAAACAACTATAACAACTTGAACAACAATAAATTAAAAAGTTGTTTTGAGTTGTTATAGTTGTCTTTATTCAATGCTCCGCACCGGGTGGCATTGTACTTGTTGTTTTTCCATTAAAACGAGTAGTCGTTCTATTTGTAGAAGGTGATCCAGTTGGTGCAGTAGCGGGATTTTTTGTCAACTGGGTGGATTTCATGTACTTTACCCTTGCTGTCGCGCCACCATGAGTGGTTCCAGCCGGCGCCCATATCCAGATACAAGGCATAGCGCGGTGCGAATTTCTCGAGCAGGGTGACAAATGTCTCGTAATCCACCTTTTGGCGGCTGTCAACGATGCACAAGCGTCCGTCTTTCTCGCACAGAGCGCGATACTGATTCACGCCATCGCGCCACAACGGGCGTATGCACTCGCCGTCATAGATGATGATGGCTTGCCCGAAACCCATACCGCCGGCATGTTCGACACTGTCGAGCAATTCGCTGTACTCGCCGTGAACAAACTCCCATGTCGTGTCGCTGAACCAAGCGAAGGCTCCGCTGTTGTCGTAGCACTTGGCGCCCTTGTAGCGCTTGCTGCCGCTCACATGGTCACCGTCGATGTTGCTGTGTGCAAACTCATCCAGCAACTCATGGGTAAAAGCGGCCTCGGCGCAGAAGATGACGTTGGTATCCTGTTTTGAGGGCATTTTCTCGCACACGAGGTCGATGCGACTGAACTTGGGATAATACACCCTGAGGCCCTTGACGGTAGTATCATCGATAGCCACAGGGATGGCTTGTTGGGTGTTCATTGTTCTCTTATTGGATGTTTCACGATTGCAGCAACACAATGACAGCAGCACTGCCAACACAGGCAAGAGGTAATGCAAAGTAGTTTTCATATCGTTCTCATTTTTTCTCGTCGGCAAAGCGATTGGGGTACTCCAGCGGCACGCGTGGACGGCGCATCGCCCTGATGATGAGCCAAATGCCCAACACAATGAAGGGGATGCTCAATAACTGTCCCTGATCAATGCCCCAGTTCTGGCGCATGGCGATTTCCCACGGCTCCTGCACGTTCTTGATATACTCGATGAAGAAACGGGGCACAAAGATACCCAGCATGAATACGCCGAAGATGAGACCTTCTCTTTCCTGGCAGCGCCAACGCCAGTACATAAGCATGCACACGGCAAATGTGAGCAGATAGAAAGCGGCCTCGTAAATCTGTGTGGGATGACACGGCGCGGTGAAGACGGGCTCGGCGCCATGCATCCACTGGCCCACGTTCTCCACAAAGCGGAAGCCCCAAGGCATCGAGGTCTCGCCACCGTAAATCTCGTGGTTCATCAGGTTGCCGATGCGGATGAGCGCTGCGACAAATCCAACAGGCACAACCAGTCGGTCAAGAGTCCACAGCATGGGCTTGCGGGTCACCCAGCGGCTGTATAGCCAGATGGCGATGAGGATGCCTAGTGTGCCGCCATGGCTGGCCAAGCCTCCCTCCCAAATCTTGGGAATTTCGCCCAAGTGCTGCGAGTAGTAACTCCAGTCATAGAAAAAGACGTGTCCCAACCTGGCGCCCACTATGGTTGCAACCACCACATAGATGAACAGGCTGCCCACCCAACTCTCGCGGGCGCCTTCATGCTTGAAGATGCGGTACACAATTTCGTAGCCCACCAGAAAACCGATGGCGAACATCAGCCCATACCACCGCACGGTGACCGGGCCGGCACTGAACAAATCAGGACTCGCGGTCCAAGTAATAGAATCCAGTATCATAAATGATAAGCTAATATAATTCAGTCAGTCATGCAATAAGGTGGATGACTGCTTTTATTTGCCTGCAAAAATAATGAAAATTCTTATACAAATGCTCTTTAGTTGTCAGTGAATCACACATCGGTGAGTAGGAATGCCATGTAGAAGGGAATCGTGAGAATTGGCCCGTTGCGACCCACGTTGTAGTCTCCCACTTTCAATGCATGATAGACATGATAGTGCTCGGGATGTTTCAGTACCGTCTTCAGTGATTTAGCATTTCCTGTAGTCGCTTTACACTCAACGGGTGTGCATTCTCCTTTGTATGGAATCACGAAATCCAGTTCCAAGCCGCTGTTCTTGTGGAAATAGTAGAGTTTTCGACCCATCTTTCCGAGTATATCGGCCATTAGGCTCTCAAATATCGCACCCTTATATCCGAGTAAGTCACCTTGCAAGATTTTCCATTGTACTCCTTCGTCAAGCATATTGACCAAGAGACCGATGTCTGCCATATAGACTTTGAAGGTGTTCATGTCTGCATTCCCGATCAGAGGAAGTTCAGTGATGTGAAGATTATAGCATCTCCTGATGATGCCAGCATCTTCTATCCATTGAAGAGAACCCCTGTATTGTTTAGCGCGTGCATTAGGCTGGATAATAGAATACACAAATTTCTTGTTTTCGCGTGCCAGTTGAGCCGGAATGGATTCAAAGCACTCACGGATACGGGGTTTGTCTTCGGTGCGAGCATATTTAATCATATCGCTCTTGTAGGTCTCAATAATGGAACGTTGCCTCTTGATGACCCGTTGCATGTCGTTGCTTCTCATGTAGGTAGATACAACTTCGGGCATTCCTCCCACAATCACATATTTGAGCAGCAATTCCTTCATGCGTTGGTGAACTGCTTCATTCACTGTAATTTCTTGTTCAAAACACTGCTTCAGATAGTCCAAATGCTGTTGTTGGATTCCATTGGCCCATAACCATTCTTCGAAATCCATGGGGTACATTTCGATAATATCCTCAAAACCGACAGGAATGGATGCTTCTTGCTCTTCTTTCAGTTCTTGTGTTGTTTTGTATCCGTTGACACCCAATAGGGAACCGGTGCAAATAACATCAAAGCGTCCGTCAAGTTTGAAGAATTTTAGTGAAGACCTTGCGCTGGGACAATCCTGGACTTCATCAAAAACAAGGACAGTCTTGCCCTCAACGAAACGTGCATTAGGAATATTTAATGTGATGTTAAATATGATAGTGTCCACATCAAGCGCCCCTGCAAAAAATGATTTGTACTCTCGGTGTTCATGAAAATCAAGATAGATGACATGAGGATAATGTTCTCGCGCAAAGGCAAGGACGCTACTTGTCTTTCCACATTGTCGACAGCCCTTAATCACCAAGGGCTTCCTGTCTTCGGATTGTTTCCATTCAAGCAAAATGTGTTCAATTTTTCTCCTGAACATATAATTTATTGAGTATAAATTGATTGTGTAGTATTTTTGCGCTTTTTCAAGCGACTTTTTGCTGCAAATTTACACTTTTTCAAGCGACTTTGCAAGGAAATTAAACATTTTTTCAAGCGACTTTATATTTGTCCATGAATTGATTTGAAAATTCTGTGTATCTTTGCGAAAAAATGAGACGATTATGGCAGAGAGTAATTTTATCGACTATGTGAAGATCTTGTGTCGCAGCGGTAAGGGTGGCGCGGGTTCGGCGCACTTGCATCGTGCCAAGTATGTCCCCAAGGGCGGCCCTGACGGCGGCGACGGCGGTCGTGGTGGCCACATCTACCTGAAGGGTAACCGCAACCTGTGGACGCTCATCCACTTGAAATATCAGCGCCACGTGTTTGCTACCGATGGCCAGTCGGGCGGCGAGAACCAGATGACGGGTAAGGATGGCGAGGATCGCACCATCGAGGTACCTTGCGGAACCGCGGTATATGATGCCGAGACTGGAAAATTCCTCTGCGATGTGACCGAGGACGGTCAGGTCGTCAGGCTGTTGCGCGGTGGTCGCGGCGGTCTGGGCAACCAGCATTTCAAGACGGCGACACGCCAGACGCCTCGCTTTGCTCAACCCGGCGAGAAGGGTGTCGAGAAAGCGGTCATCCTGGAGCTGAAACTGCTGGCCGATGTGGGTCTTGTGGGCTTTCCCAATGCAGGAAAATCCACCCTGCTGAGCGTCATCAGCGCAGCCAAACCTAAAATCGCCAATTACCCCTTCACGACGTTGGAGCCCAACTTGGGCATCGTGTCCTATCGCGGTCAGCAGTCGTTTGTCATGGCCGATATCCCCGGCATTATCGAGGGTGCCAGCGAGGGCCGTGGCTTGGGTCTGCGTTTCTTGCGTCACATCGAGCGTAACGCTGTGTTGCTGTTCATGGTCCCGGCCGACAGTGACGACATCCGCAAGGAATACGGCATCCTGTGCCGTGAGTTGGAAACGTTTAACCCTGACCTGGTCGAGAAACCCCGTGTGCTGGCTATCACCAAGTGTGACATGCTGGACGAGGAACTCATCGAACAGATGCGTCCCGAGGTGCCCGAAGACGTGCCCAGCGTCTTCATCTCCAGCGTCGCCCAGATGGGATTGACCGAGTTGAAAGACCTGCTGTGGCGCACCATCAACGATGAGCGCAACCGCATCCCCGAGAACTTAACCCAACATGACCTTGACGCTCGTCATCGTGAGCAGGCCGAGGACGACTTCATCTTCGGTGCCGAAGATTTCGAAGACGAAGCACCCGATGCCGGTGGCCACATGGTGGACTCGGGCAGCAAGCAATGGAGCGAAGAGTACTGGGAGAGCGATTACGAGGACGAGAACAAGGACTTCCAGGTGGTCAGCGACCCCGACGAGGAATAAACTCTCAAGGCGTAATTCAATCTTTTTCTTTAAGGGAAGTGCGGTACACGTCCATGTATCGCTGTGCAACTGCCGTCTCACCATAGGAGGCGACAGCCTTTTTGCGGGCTTGTTCGCGCAATGCGGTGTGGCGCGTTTGGTCAAGAGCCCAAACGATGCCCTCGGCAAAGTCACCGCTGTTGCGGTATTCAGCCACATAGCCGTTTGTCTGATGGTCAATCATTTCGGGAATACCACCCACGTTGAAGCCCACACAGGGCGTGCCGCATGACATGGCTTCGGCAATGGTGTTGGGCAGGTTCTCCAGCAATGAAGGAGTGACAAACAGGTCAACCGCATTATAGACCGAGGCAATCTCAGATTCACTGCTCAGGTAGTTCAACGCGTGCACGGGCAGGGGCAGTGAAGACTTGACACGTTCTGCGTCACCGCCCAGAACAACAACTTCGATCTGGCTTGCAAGGTCAGGGTGCCTGTTGACAAGATGGTCACACGCCTCGGCCAGGTAATGAAAGCCTTTCAGTTCGTCGGTGATGCGCCTTGCGCCAAACAGCAGCAGCCGCTTGTCGGCAGGCAGACCGAGTTTCTTGCGGGCTTCGGCCTGATTGGCTGGGAAAAACACGCTGTTGTCGATGGCATTCGCTATGTTGGTGACAGGATGCCCGTTCGTCAAGGTGCTTTTGCGTGCCAGGTCGGTTATCCATTTGCTGCAGCCCACAAAGGTCATGTTCTTGCCAGCGTATAACTCACGTTTGCGGTCATACACACGCTTGGCAAGATCCACCCCGATGCCGCCGTTTTTCAACATCGGGCACTTCTCACAGCGCGACTGGTACTTGACACAGCCAGCCGAGTGATGACAGATTCCCGTGTAATACCACTGGTCATGCATGGTGATGACCACTGGCTTCCCTGAGGTGAGAATATGGTTTAAGTTCCCTAACGAGAGGAAGCCTTGATTAGTCCAGTGCAGATGGATGACGTCGGCCCACTTGAACATCTCCATGCCGGTGATGTCGGTGCCGGCGTTGGCGATATCCACCTGAAAAAGGTTATGCCTGCTCAATCCATTGGCTAGCCAGATGACACCACGCTCCCACAGGAATTTAGCCTTTAGTCGCCATGATTGCGGGATAGCCGAGACTTCAGCGTTGCTGGTCTGACGGTCGCGCACGAGCATCCGCGCCTCGACACCATTGTGGTTCAAGGCGTTCATCAGCCGGTTAGCGGCAATCGCTGCACCTCCCGTCCTCTCTGACGTATTGACAATCAACACTCGCATATCTGTTACAAAATTACAAAAAGTTACATCTATGTAAGTTACATCCAAGTAACTTTTTCAAAAAATGTTGTTTTTTCATGAGCAAGACATGAAAAAAGAACGGTTCCCATCATGAAAACCGTTCTTTAGAATTATGGAAAAATGGTTTATCTTATCCTCTTGATTTACAGCTGGGGACCAGCGGCTACGAGCGCCTTGCCTGCCTCGTTGTCCTCGTACTTTACGAAGTTCTTGATGAAGCGGCTTGCCAGATCCTTGGCTTTCTCTTCCCATTGTGCGGCGTCGGCATAGGTGTCGCGCGGGTCGAGGATGCCGGTGTCAACGCCCTCGAGCTGGGTGGGCACGGTGAGGTTGAAGTAGGGAATCACCTTGGTGGGCGCGTTGTCGATGCTGTGGTTCAGGATAGCGTCGATGATGCCGCGGGTGTCG